>Ga0070741_10011734_pt1 | contig 16076 bp, 17 predicted proteins | sample Coa_R1_4_FD_66440 | JGI IMG/M metagenome (GOLD analysis project Ga0070741, IMG submission 66440) | Surface soil microbial communities from Centralia Pennsylvania, which are recovering from an underground coalmine fire - Coalmine... | ecosystem: Environmental > Terrestrial > Soil > Unclassified ...
ATGCCGCGGTCGGTAATGACCATCGAGCGACCATACGACCGGTCCTGTGCGAAAACGCCGTAGGAAATCGCCAGCGTGAATACCAGCAGCAGAGCAAGCCGCACCATTTACCCTCCGCGGAAATGAACTCAAGAGTTTATACCCTGTGACATCACAGGGGCGTGGGTTGTGCGTAAGAATGCCCGCTAGCTTGCGGGGGGCTTGGGAGTTCTAGTAGCTTGGGAGAACCTGAAACAATGTTTATTGGGCAAGAGCACGCGATCGGGAATTTTCGGGCGTTTTTTGAATTCGAGAACAAACATGGGCATGTTCAGCGACAAAGAATTGGGGATGGACCGAAGCATCACGCGCCGCGATTTTATGAACGGTGCAGCCGTGGTGATTGGGGCGGCAATGCTTCCGGGGATTTCGTTCGGGGACGCGAGCAGCACGGAAGCGCAGAACAAGGCAGGCTATTATCCGCCAGCGGCAAGCGGGATGCGTGGGAGCCACGCGGGCGCATTCGACGTCGCCCACAGCTTGCGGGATGGAACCTTCTGGAGCAATGCCGGCACTCCCACGGACACCGGCGAGCGCTATGACCTGGTGGTTGTGGGCGGAGGAATCAGCGGACTGGCTGCAGCGCGATATTTTCGGGAGGCCGCTGGGAAACACGCACGCGTGCTGATCATTGAGAACCACGACGACTTCGGCGGTCACGCCAAGCGGAATGAATTCGAAGTAGGCGGCAGGAAGTTGCTGGGCTTTGGCGGAACGTTTTCCATTGAGACCCCCTCTCCGTACAGCGCGGTCTCACAGAAGCTGATTGAGGATTTGGGAATTGTTGTAAGCCGCTTCCCGCAATTAAATAACGCGAACCTGTTTTCTTCCCTGGGCCTGCATCGCGCGATTTTCTTCCACAAGGAAATGTTCGGCACCGACCGCTTGGTACGAAGCCCTTTTGCGCGATGGGGAGAGTCGGAGGCCGCTCCGGATGACGTGCAGAAGTCAATGCAGCAATTCTTTGAGACAGCCCCACTCAACGCTGCGACAAAGGCCGATTTGAAACGCCTGTTTTCGCTGAACGAAGACTTGTTGCCGGGCCTGAGCTCGGCCGACAAAAAACTTCGTCTGGCCAAGATCAGTTATGCCGAGTTCCTCAGCAAGCTGGTGAAAGTTGATCCGCAGGTAGTAGCGTTCCTGCAGAACGTGCCCCATGGTTTGTATGGCTTGGGAATTGATGCAGTCTCAGCACAAGATGCCTGGGGACTCGGACTCCCTGGGTTCGATGGCCTCAAGCTGCCTCCAGAACCAGGGCCCGGCATGGGACGGGACGCGATTCGAGATGATGCTGCGGAAAAGTACTTCTTCCATTTCCCGGACGGCAATGCCTCGATAGCGCGATTACTGGTGCGGGGACTGATTCCGGAGGCGGTCCCGGGCAGCACAGCCGACGACGTGGTCACGGCGCAAGTTAACTACGGCAGATTAGATGAAGCAAAGTCTCCGGTCCGAATTCGCTTGAACAGCACCGTGGCGCGGGTCAGGCATGTGGGAAACGTGGCGTCAGCGAAAGAAGTGGAGATCGCCTACGTGCAGAAAGACAAGATATACACAGTGCGCGCGGCACATTGTGTCCTGGCCTGCTGGCATACGATGATTCCGTTTCTCTGCGAGGAATTGCCCGACCAGCAAGTACAGGCGCTTTCCCAGGCAGAGAAGGTTCCCATCGTCTATACGAATGTGGCGCTCAGGAATTGGCAGCCGTTCGTGAAGCTTGGAGTGAGCGCGGTGCACGCTCCGGGAGGGTATTTCAGCGACTTCAATCTAGACCAGCGAGTCAGCATCGGCGAGTACAAGTGCACTACAAAGCCGCAGGAGCCTATCGTTGTGCACATGATGCGCACGCCCTGCCGTCCCGGCCTGCCGGGACGTACGCAACACCGCAGAGGCCGGGCGGAGCTATACGTTACGAGCTTCGAGGTTTTTGAACGTAATATCCGGGAACAATTGCTGCGGACTCTAGGGGCGGGCGGATTTGACGCGGCGCGCGACATTGCGGCCATCACCGTGAACCGCTGGCCGCACGGCTACGCTTACCAGTACAACTCGCTGTGGGATCCCTTCTGGCTGGAAGGCGGACCATTGCCGTGCGTGCAAGCCCGGCAGCCCTTTGGCCGGGTTGCGATTGCCAACGCAGATGCCGACGCCTTTGCCTACACCAACTGCGCCATTGACCAAGCCTACCGGGCGGTAAACGAGCTGAAGATCGGGTCGTAACTGGGGTTGCGGAAGCAGCGTGTTTGCCGCAGACACATCTGGGCGAAGCAAAAGCGGGATCAAAATCAAATGTCGAGATCCGGGAATGTTTTACACTTGATAAAGTGGACAACTCAAATCTCCGCGAAGATCAAAAGAAGGCTATTCGTGAACTTTCGATGCTGGTGAGTGCAGCGTACCACGCACTTGAGACCGACGACCCAGAGAAGGCTCAAAGTTTGTTAGGCGAAGCAATCAGCATACTCATTCTATTCAAGGCGAGTTGATTCCGGAGAGGACCTACGCTCGGCAGTGCCAAAGGGACCGCCACCAACTCCGCGCGTGCGATATGGGCAAAACGAATGGTGGGCGTAACGGCACTCTCGTTGGGAACAGCAGTCCCCAAGGAATTGGAGCGATCATGAACCTCAACATCAGGAAGCTCATCCCCCGCTTCGTACTCCTGCTGTTCTGCTCGACTCACATCTGTCTGGCCGCGCAGATGAATGGCGAGGCCGCCCGCAACTGGCCGGTCGTGATCCGCGATACGCTGCAGCATACGGTGCTCCAGTTCTGGATTGATCAGGCCCTCGACAAAGAATATGGGGGCATCTACGGGCGCCTGAATCGTCAGGGTAAACCCACTGATTACGGCAACAAATCTGTTGTGTTGATTTCGCGCTCGCTGTGGTCGTTCTCGGAGGCATACCGTCGGTATCCCGATCCCGACTATCAGAAGATGGCGGCGGAGTGTCTGAAATTCCTTCGCGACAAAATGTGGGATCGAGAGCACGGCGGCTACTATTTCATGGTCACTCGTGAAGGCAAGATTGTTAATTCGAATAAAGAGCTCAATCCCATGTCGTATGTAATGGAGGGACTAGCCGAGTATGCACTGGCTTTTCACGACAATCAGGTGGCGACCGAAGCGCTCGACCTTTTTCGAGTCATTGATCTGTACGCGCATGACAACGACCATGGCGGGTACCGCATTGCTTTCACCGCAGATTGGCAGTTCATCAAAGACTACAAAGATGGCCCGAACGGCGCCGGTTCTTTCGGACGAAAATCCTACGACTGGCATTTGGGTCTGGTAGAAGCGTTGGCCACGCTTTATGACGTTACCGGCGATCAAAAGGTGAAGATGCGGCTCAACGAACTGCTGGACATCTTCGTCAACAGAATCATCGACTCAGAAGTCGGCTACGGCCGCTACTACTTTCATGACGATTGGAATGTCGCCGATCACGACGGTGATTCCAAGCAATGCGAATATGGTCTCGATCTGGAAGCCAGTTGGCTGATAACAGAGGCAGCGCGGCGTGTTGGTCGGCAGGAGGATGCCAAGATTCGCCGTGCCAGCCTCGCTCTCGTCGACCATGCCCTCCGCTACGGTTTCGACAAAGAGCATGGAGGTGTTTACCGCACCGGTCCTGCTACTGAACCTGCCACAAACCGAGACATGGAATGGTGGCAACAGTGCGAGGCCATGGTTGCTTTCCTCAATGCTTATCAGCTTACCGGCGATCCTAAATACTGGCAGGCCTTCGACCTGCAGGTGCGTTTTTTCATGGACCGCTGGGTCGACCACCAGTATGGAGAGGTCTACACCGCCTTGTACCATGACGGAAGAATTGATGACACCAAAGTCGATCCGTGGAAGGCTCCTTATCACGTGACGCGAGCCTGCCTCGAAATCATCTCGCGACTGGGAGGAACACTGTAACTCAGCTTACGGTAGGAAGCTTCGGTAATCTCCATCACCCAGTGATTGGGATTGTCCAGGCGGCAGTCGAATCCGTAGGAGCGGTCTGAATCGTGCTGGAACAAATATCTTCACGTTACGTCCATCCCTCCTCAGACAGAGTGTTGGAGGCTATGGCAATGCTGAGTGGGCACAATTCTGGGCACAGTGTGGAGAAAGTGAGATTGCAAGTCATGAGCGGCGATTGGCTGGAAACTCGTGCGAGGATAAGATTTGAATGGTGGGCAGTGCAGGACTCGAACCTGCGACCTCGTGCTTGTAAGGCAGACATGCGCGGCTTGTACGGTTGTTAACCGCGATAAATAATTCTTTACCCTCAACGTTTTCCCCGCTATTCTCTACCTCGGCATGGTTAATCTAGATGCATCGAAATTGCTGAGATTTGACGCGGTCGGTAGCACATCGGTAGCACGCAAGTTTAACTTTACCCGTGACCGCATCAATACCCTTCCCCTCCCGACCAACGGACAGCGCAGCTACTTCTATGACACCAAAGTCCGCGGCTTGGCTATCGCCATTACCCCGGCAGGCAAAAAGAGCTTCGTTCTCTATCGCAAGATCGCGAGACGACCGGAGCGCATTCAAATCGGCCCTTATGCCGATCTGAGCATTGAGCAAGCGCGTCACCGCGCCGAGGAGCTCAATGCTCAAATCGCTTTGGGGAAGAATCCTGGCCACGAGCGGCGGAATGTCCGCGAAGAGATGACGCTGGGCGAATTGTTTGAAACTTACCTTCAAGATCACGCTAGGCGACTAGCTAGGAAGACTTGGCGCGAAGATGTACGGCGCTTCAACCTGCATTTTCACAGCTGGCGCCTCCGCAAAATCTCTTCGATCAAACAACTCGAGGTTGTGCGGCTTCACACGCACATCAGTCGGGCGAGTGGCCCGATCGCAGCCAACCGAGCGGTTGAGATGCTGCGAAGGGTGTTCAACAAAGGCCTGCAATGGGGCTGGAAGGGTGAGAATCCAGCGGAAGCTGTCGAGCGGAATCCTGAGCGCAGCCGTGCGCGATTTCTCGACGGCGACGAGCTACCTGCATTTTTCCGGGCAGTGGCCGATGAGCCGAATGAAACGATTCGAGATTACATCTTTCTCTCACTGCTTACCGGCGCTCGCCGGTCGAACGTGCAGCAGATGCGCTGGGCAGAGATCGACTGGCAGCGAGCATTGTGGAAAATTGCGGAAACAAAAAACAATGAGCCGCTCGTGGTGCCGCTCATGCCCGCAGCCATGCGTATCCTCGATGCTCGCAAAGCGAACAATAGCCAGTGGGTTTTCCCCGGCACCGGCCGCACCGGTCACTTGGTATCGCCGAAGGGAGCATGGAAGCGGATTCTCAAGCGCGCGGCTATCACCGATCTCCGGCTTCACGATCTGCGGCGTACCCTCGGCAGCTGGCAGGCCACTATGGGGTCGAGTCTCCCGATCATCGGCAAGAGCCTTGGCCACAAATCCCTAGCAGCAACCCAGATTTACGCTCGATTAAATCTCGATCCAGTGCGCGCATCAATTGGACGTGCGACCGATGCGATGCTTCTCGCCGGCGGTGACGTGGTCGGACTCGTTACTGAAGGTAAAAAAGTGTAGATAGAGCACAGCGTTTTGGGAATGTCATTTTTTCGGGAAAATGTTAGCTGGGTGCACGAGCTTTGCGCTTTCTGCTGGTCGTGCCTCGAAGCAACTCAGGATTTCTCTCGTGCGTATCCCAGAACAAAGTTGAAGATGGAGGCATTGCTTTCGGAATAATAACCTTCAGCGCGTGGTGTTCATTGCTGACCTAGAGGGCTAATTCACACCCGAATACCACCAAAATACCGCCGCGTTACCACTTACCTACCCCGCCCAAGCGTCTTATCTTTGCTCCAGACAAACACAGCTTCACCGGAGCAAACGATGGACACCTCACTTAAGCCTCAACTATTGGATCCTCTCGCAGCCGCAGAGTTTCTCGGCCTTGATTCCGCCGGGACGCTGGCGGTGTGGCGCTGCACTAAGCGGTATGACCTGCCCTACATCAAGGTGGGGCACAAGATCATGTATGACGTAGCCGACCTGCTGGCATTCCTGGAATCGCGCAAAGTGCGCAAGATGCAAAACAGCGACGTAAGCCCACGTCTGAGAAGCTAATTCTTAGAAAAAACCTGCTGGCGAAACGGGCAGTTAGAACCAGCGGTGGAAGTAAAACATATAGACGTTAGCAGAACCATGTCGCAAACATTGACAATTACCGGTGAGCTTGATAGCCAGGTTGTAATCTGCCGTATAAACGAGCTTCAGCCGCATCCAAGCTATCTTCGACATCATCTCGCGGTTCCAGCTTCCAAACTCTCCGCCCTCGCTGAGCAACCTGATGTTGCGTTCAAAGAACCAATCGTGATCACACAAGACCACCTAATTGTTGACGGCTATGCCCGGTGGGAACTGGCAAAGCTGCTGTGTCGGCCAACCCTACAATGTATGAAGTATGAGCTGACGGACGTTGAAGCTCTTCACTGGATACTGCAGCGTCATCGCCGGTCGAGCGGTATAAACGACTTTGGTCGAATACTCCTGGCCCTCGACCTTGAACCTTCTTTGAAAGAGAAAGCACGGGAGAACCAGCGAATTGCAAGTAAGGGAGATGGTAGGTCAAATTTGACAGAAGCTGAAAAACTGGATGTCCGGTCAGAGATTGCCTCTGCTGCAGGTGTTTGTGCAGGAAACGTGACTAAGGTCAAGCAACTTATGCTAGCCGCGCATCCGGAACTCATGCAAGCACTTCGCAATGGAGAGATTCGGATCCATCGGGCGTGGGTGTGGAGCAAGCTATCACGAGAACAACAGCTAAAAAGCTTGAGGCTATATGAAAGGGGCAGAGGGATTAAAAAAACGGTACGACATCTTCTTTCCCGGCATCAGGCGAAAGGTACGCCCACCCTACTTGATTCTGCCAGTGTTCTTGAGCGCCTTTCTGCACTTGAATCCACCGAACCCCGATCCTTCAGTGTGGAAATCATAAAGGGAAATGGCAAGGCGATCTATCTCACTGAAGAATTGCTTCAGTCCCTCCCGCCCTACCAGGAGTTGATGCCGTCATGTACGACAAACCCATCAAACAAATCTTAGTAGCCACAAGAGGATACTGGGACCGCGATGAGACCCGTCCCGCGGTCCGCGAGAATTTTCGCAAAATCATCGAGTGCGGGACCCTTATCTTGGGCGCGGAAGTCTACGCTTTAGAAGACAATGAGAAGATCGTTCCGCATACTTGCAAGTCGAAAGCTTGTCCGAGTTGCGGGCACCGTGCCACGAAATTTTGGCAGCGGGATCAGTGGGCCGCGCTCCCAGATATTCCGTACGCCGGCGTCGTCTTAACGATGCCCAACGTTCTCTGGCCCATTTTCCAGCAAAACCGTCATCTTCTTCACGATCTACCCGCGCTTGGGGCGGCGGTGATACAGCAGTGGGTCAAAGCGACAAATGGCGTCCGCGTTCTTCTCATGGTGGTGCCGCACACTTTCGGCAGCCATTTGAACTTCAATTCACATCTTCACATCCTGGTCTCTGCCGGCGGCCTAAAGGAGGCGGAGGGCCGCTGGCTTGCCGGACTCCACTTTGACAGAAATGCTCTGATGCAGATGTGGCGTTTCGCGGTAATCACCTATCTCAGGGGGGCACAAAAAGCCGGGGTCCTCAGGACGAATTTGCCGGTGGAAGATCTCAGCAAGATTCTACAGACCCAATACGAACGTTGGTGGAGCATCAAGATCGACAGGTTCCACTCAAAGTTGCATTTTTTGCAGTATGCCGGGAGATACGTTCGTCGCCTGCCAATTGCCCAGCGCCGGTTTTTGAAAATTACCGGTGGAGAAGTCGAGTTTTGGACCAAGGACCGAAGGTTGAAGCGAAGGGTGATAACTCGTTATTCTATTGAGGGCTTCGTTGCAGCTTTGGCTGAGCAAGTGCCGAACCGTTACCAGCACTCCATTCGCTATTTCGGGCTGCTCGCACCCGGCGCCAAACGCCGGACATCTGCCGCTCTGTTTACTTTCCTAGGCCAGCAGAAACGTCCCCGTCCGCGGCGACTGAGTTGGAGGAACTCGCTTCGGAAGTATTTCGCTGTAGATCCCCTGATCGATAGCACCGGTAAACCGATGCGTTGGATCCGGCGGCTCAGTCCAGTCACACCGTAGCATTCGAGCAAGACCTATAACGAAAGGGGCACTTCAATTCTGGCAGCTCACGCACGTCACTCGCCCGGCCAGTATCGCAACTCTAACGACCGTCACTTCTCGCCACCTAATAAGGCTTGTGCCTGATCTGTCACCAAACAAAACCTAAGTTCTCACTCGAACCGCTCGTAACACCCTGAAATTGATTTTTGTTTTTCCTATACATCAAGCCCAGGCGGACCTCGCACACATCAATCGAGTGACTACGATGGGAGAACTCACCGCCTCTTTGGCGCATGAGATCAAACAGCCGATCACTGCGGCCGTGTTTTACTGCTTGGCTGTCCTCAATCTGATATGGTTCGCGGGAGCGCTCAAGACGACTCTGGCGGATGCTGGAAAAGACGGCTGGGGCGCTAGATTGATATTCGCAGGGACACATCGAGCCACTCCGAATATTAGAAACAGTATCATCGAAGTCTTTACCGATTCGTCTTCAAGACACGAGCGACCAACTCGTCTAATCTCGAAAGCAGAAGCTTGAGAACGGGAGACTGATTTGACGTTTTGTAGCCAAGGACTAGATCAACAGTTGGCGTTGCTCCCTTCACAGGGCGACTCGTCACCGACGAAGGGAGAAAATTCTGTGCGTAAGCAGGTAACAGCCCTACGCCGCCCGTCGAAGCTATTAAGGACATTCCCATGGCGAGGTGATCGGCCTCGTGAGCTGGCGTTATTTCGGTTCCGGATCGCTTCAGGTAATTGTCGATCACTCGACGCAGCACTGGAGCCGTGTCCGAGACGGTCACGAATGTCTCACCCGCTAGATCTCCCGGACTGATCGCGTTAAGCGCAGCGAGACGGTGGTTGCGAGGCAGGACCACAACCAAGGGTTCCTTGGCGAGAACGTGAAATGCCAGACCTGGCGCCCCTTGTTCCCGTCGAAGAAAGGCTGCATCGATTTTCCCTTTCGAAAGGCCGTCGGCAAGCAGCGGCGAGTACTGGCTCGAAATTACCACGTCGACGTTAGGCAGTTCGTGGTGCAAGATATGCAAGACTTCGGGCATCCACGTCAATTCGTGTCCAGTCAGAAAACCTATCGTGAAGCGCGGCTTGATGGGATGAGCAACCCGGCGTGCAGCTTCTATTGCCGCCTCAACCTGCGAGAGCACTGTGCGGGCGTGATCGAAAAAGGCTCGACCACCCGGTGTCAGTTCAATGCCGCGAGCACTGCGCCCAAACAATTGAGTACCCACTTCGTCCTCCAGAGCTCGAATCTGCCGGCTCAGCGAAGGTTGCGAGGTGTGCAGTTTTCGCGCGGCCACCGTCAGACTTCCAGCGTCAGCAACCGCGACAAAATAACGAAGATGTCGTAATTCCATCCCTTATCCCATGCTTGCTAGGCATCGCTCCCAGCTTAACAAAGTATGGTTCAACCGCCTAACTTAAGAATCTAAGCAGGTGGATTTGAGCTAACCCGAAGGCGGCTTGGCAATCAGCCCATGCTCAACCTGCATGGGTTCCAGGTCAGGGAGGAGCAGCTATGAGTTCACCAGTTGTTTTGATTACGGGCGCACTGACAGGCATTGGTCGTGCGACGGCGCAGGCCTTCGCAAAAGATGGAGCGCGTGTCGTTATTTCCGGCCGACACGAAGATGAGGGCCAGAAGCTTGCCACAGAACTGCGCAGTCTCGGCACGGAGGCCGAATTTGTGCTCACCGATGTACGGCATGAAGAGGAAGTCAAAAGTCTTGTCGAGAGAACCATCGCCCGTTTTGGTCGCCTCGACATTGCCGTCAATAACGCCGGCACAGTGGGCAATCCCGGTTCGGCTGCCGACGTAACCCCCGAGAGCTATCAAGCCATTTTCGACACGAATGTGCTCGGGGTGCTTCTGTGCATGAAGTACGAAATTCGGGCGATGCTTTCGCAAGGCAAAGGCAGCATCGTTAATATCTCGTCTTCCTACGGCAAAGTCGGCGGCCCGACCGCCGCAGTATATGTCGGCAGCAAACACGCCGTGGAAGGGATCACGAAGTCCGCGGCTATTGAACTGGCGGGCACCGGAATTCGCGTCAACATCGTTGGTCCCGGTCCGACGGAGACGAGGATGTTCAACCACTTTGCGGAAACGCAGGAGAACAAATCGAATTTCCTCGCGGCAAAAATTCCTACCAAGCGCATGGGCTTGCCCGAAGAGATCGCAAACGCGATCGTGTTCATTGGGTCTGACAAGGCCTCCTACATTGTTGGCGCCTCCCTGGCGGTGGACGGAGGAATGATTGCGGGCTAAGGGCCTCTCGAATGCGCGAAGTGCGGACAGGATCAGCATGCAAATACATATCCAACGGAAGAAGGTATCCAATGGCTAACGTGATGAAGAAACACAGCATCTCTTCTCAGCTAGCGCAGAAAATGGTGGATCGAGCGGTAGCGAAAGCCGGAGAACTTGGGGTCAGCGAGAACGTAGCGATTCTTGATGATGGCGGCAATCTCAAGGCATTCAGCCGGATGGATGGGGCCTCGATCCCAACCATTGAGATTGCGCAGAATAAGGCATACACAGCCCTGTTCGGCGTCTCGACGCAGGACTTTTTCAACTTTATCCAGGGCGACCCATCGCTCTTGGCCGGCCTTCCTACGCTCGCGCGTGTGGCGGCGTGGGGTGGGGGCTTTCCCATCAAGGTGGACGGAGAAATTATCGGGGCGATTGGGGTGAGCGGCGCGCCCATGGTGCAGAACGACGTCGATTGCGCGAGAGCTGCGCTAGCGCTCGTATCGGATGCGGTGGCTTAAGAGTCAGGGAACGAGTCGAGCGACAATGATCGTTTCAGAATTGTGACGGTATACGAATGCCTGCACTTCAGAACAAAACAGCACTTGTCACCGGCGCGTCGCGGGGAATCGGGCGCGCCATTGCGTCGGCGCTTGCTGGCGAAGGGGCTCACGTCCTGGTTCACTATGGCCGCTCCACACAGGAAGCAGAATCTCTCGTATCCGAGATCCAAACGAAGGGCGGACGTGCAAATGCAATCTCGGTGAATCTAGGAATTCCGAATGGCGCTCCGCTGCTGGCGAAACGGGTGCGCTCAATCGCCGGCGATCGATTGGATGTGCTTGTGCTCAACGCCGGAATCAGCAAGGCGGCACGCATCGCAGATTACACGATAGAGGATTTTGACAACCTCTTTGCGACAAACGTCCGAAGCCCCTTCTTCCTGGTGCAGCAACTCCTGCCTATTTTTGGTGAAGGTTCGAACATCATCGTGATCTCTTCGATCGGGGCCCGCGCCGTAGTTGGGAAGCCCGGCTTGGAGCACCCTTCGTTGTTGGCCTACACCTCAACCAAGGGGGCGCTAGAGACTCTTGTCAAGAACTGGGCCGCTATTCTCGGACCACGCGGCATACGAGTAAATGCTGTTGCACCAGGGGTAATCGACACGGATATGTCCAATTTTGCGAAGACCGAAGAGGGTCGCGAGGTCACGCTGGGCATGCAGGCATTGAAGCGAATCGGCACACCCAAAGACATCGCTGACGTGGTCGCTTTTTTGGCATCAGATGGTGCGCGCTGGATTACAGGTGCCAGTATTCCGGTTGATGGTGGTTCGAAGCTTTAATGAGCACTGTGAGGATCGCACTGGAAAAAACAAGAACATCGAACGTCGATTTGCAAGCGAGGAAACGAATGAGCGATTCAAATGCAAAGAAGAATAAGGCGATCGTACTGGAAGCATTCGATACCCTGTTCAATAAACGCGACTACTCGGCGGCGGAGCGGTTCTGGTCTCTTAATTACATTCAGCACAGCGCTCATATCGAGCCGGGACGCGATGGGCTCTTCAACCTCATCAAGGCCGCTCCACAGTCGCTCAAGTATGAGCCCGGCCTAATTCTTGCAGAAGGCGACTACGTCATCGTTCATGGACGGTTCTCCAACCTCGGCCTACCAGTGAACTGGATCGCGGCGGACGTGGTTCGCTTGAGAGATGGGATCCTCGTCGAACATTGGGATGTCATTCAGGACGAAGCTACCGAGCAACAGTCCAAGAGCGGGAATCCGATGTTCGGCCGCTCATTCCCGAAGTAAAGACGAGCAGAACGTCACTCAGCCCTTCTTTTTTCGGCCCAGCTAAGTTTCTTAGGACGACCTGCTCAAACTAAGCAATCTAAGCAATCGAAGTATTGACGGTTTGACCACCTCAATCCTGGTGCTTTGAGGCAGAATTCTTGAGTAGCTCTGCCACGGTCTTCAATATCTCGCGCGAAAGCGACTCATCCGATACGGCGCGGGCTAGCGACATGGCTCCGATAAGCGCACTGAAAGTCAAGATCGCCCTCGATCTTGCCGCACGTTTGTCCTTGCCTGGCAGCAACCCGGTAATCGACCCAAGGTCTTTCTGGACCTGTTCAGAGGTGAGGGCGCGGGTCCGCTTATCGCTGCGCGCGATTTCCGGTGCCAGCGCGCTGAAGGCACAGCCTGTTCCTGGACTCTTACGGTGTGCGTCGCTCAGATAGTCGTCGATCAGCTCTGCGTAGGACACCGGCGGCCCACCGGCTGCGGCGGTGTCCACGCGACGCTGCCAATCGCCGAACGCAGAGCTAACTGCTTCGGCGGTTGCAACTGTGTCAGTTTGTCGAGCACAGGCGCGAATGGTTGGATGTCTTTTTCAGGCGCGCATCCGATGAGCAGGTGCCCCCAATGACGTTCCCTGATGCAATAAGCATCCGAGAACGTTTATGTTCTGTCCGACGTTCATGTTCTCTGCGGCATTGACGTTTTGACTCGCTTGCAGGCTGTCAGAGACGGTTACATTACCACTCATTTTCCGTACGGCAAAGCCGTCGACGTTATCATCCATGCCCACTTGCGTTAGCATCATTTGTCGGTTCGCAGCAGATGCGGATCGCAGGAGATGCGTAGAATTCTGGGTTTCATACCCAAACTAAACGTCAGCCACGTCGATTCAGATTTGGCTTGTGCCAAAACAAGGTGTTCTGATTCAAGGTGTTTACGAGCCTAGCAATGCGACTTCCTCCAAAGACAGCTTCAATCCTTTTTTTAGTTCCGATGACCGTGCAGTGGAGAAGCCGCTGTCATCGTAAACGCTTGATTGCAGTTTTGGCTGGAATGGATGATTTGACATCACTGCGGCTCTCATACTCAACCCCGCCGGGTGGGAACTGGTGCGGCAACGCACTGCGGTTTAACTCCAAAGAAGAAGCGGAGGAATACGGTCGCAATCTCTACAATCGGTGGTCGGCGGTCAAGGAATGGAACGTTGTGGGGGTACCCGATGAGTGAAGGCTTTGCCGACCGATTTACCAATCGGCTCTCGATAACGAGGGGAGGGCATACCACCAACACTGGGCAAAAGCGTAGAATTAACCATTCTCAAAAGGGGACATTGACATGAGAAGAAAACAGAACGGCAAGCTGGCAGCACTTCGTACTAGCCGTAAGCTGTCACTGCGCGACATCTCAAAGAAGACTGGCATCTCGCTGACGCGTCTGTGGAACATCGAGCAGGGCAACCATGTCCCGAAAGTGGACGCGGCTATAAAGCTGGCCCGCTTTCACAACACCACCGTCGAAAGACTGTTCGCGTAAACGGGTACGAAATGTTGGCGAAAAGGAAACTTATCGAGTCCAGCCACGAGGGGGCATCACCGTATCGCAAGACGACATCAACGCGCTGAACGACCTACGTCACCTACTTCCTGTGCAGTGCGCCCACTACAGCTACTAACCCGGTGCCGAGGTCAGTTGGCATTTAGGATCCCCTAACTCCATGAGGCATTTACCCTTGTGCCCGTACCAAGCGGCTTCGTTTCGCACCTTGGGAGTCATTACGCACACGGTCGAGAATTGTGAGAGGGGGTGAATGGAGAGGTCGGCTAAGACGCTGGCGGAGGAGGTCGTGCTTGTGGATGCGCTCATGAGGATATCCTTTCGAACTGAATCGGATGCGACGGGAGGCATTACAGCAGAACATAGTATAAGCAGTCTTTTTCTGTTTGAGGGCATGGCAGACGTCTATCATCGCGGTTAGCGGGCGACTGCAGCTCGGCCGAAATCCGTGCTCTCTCAGCACTTTGAGAAGGTATTCTCCGCCACGCAACTCCGGCGCTCGCTATCGCGAGGCAAGCGCAAAGCAGCATGATCAGTCGAAAACTAAAGATGAACGCCTCGGCCACGGCGGAACGAATAATCGCGGCGGTCTGTGGAGCCACACTAGAGGGTGCATCGAGGCTGCCGAGTCTGGCTACATTCGATTCAAGCTCGTGAACGATGTCGGCATTGATGTTCAGACCGGCGAGCGAATCTCGCAGTGAGTGTCCAAAGGCTGACGCCATGACAGCGCCCAGGACCGCGACTGCCAATACACCCGCGACTCGAGCCACAGCATTATTGATTCCCGATGCTGTGCCTGCACGTTCCGGCTCGACCGAGTTCATGACCACGGTGGTTAAAGGCGCGACGCTGATGGCCATGCCCAGCCCTAGAACGATAAAGGCGGGGAAAAATGTGGTCCAGTAATTCGCCTGCACATTAGGTACAGCGAAAAGAAGAAAACCCGCCGCAGCAATCAACGGACCCACAATGAGCGGGATCCTCGGACCGTAGCGGGTTATGAGCCCTCCGGACCAGCGCGATAGAGAGAATATAAGCAAAATAGTTGGTAATACGGCGGCCCCAGTCGCAGTGGCCGAGTACTTCTGTATCTGAATCAAATTCAAGGGAAACAGGAAAAAGAAAATGCCCAAGGCGGCGTAAAGAAATAGCGTTAGTAGATTTGCGCCGCTGAAGCTTGCAGATCTAAACAGCTGCAGTGGGACCATTGGTGCCCTGACGGTCTTCTCGACGAATAGAAAAAGAACAAGTGATCCAAAGCCAGCAATCAAACTGCCGATTACCCGAGGATGCGTCCACCCAAGGATTGACAATTCCAGGAATCCATACACCAGGGCAGCCAAGCCAAGAGTCGCGATCGCGGCACCCCACCAATCGACACTTCTTGTATCGGAACTGCGGGATTCCGGCACATGCCAGATCGAGATAACAAGAACAAGAGCAGCCAGAGGAACATTGATGAAGAATATCCAGTGCCATGAAGCCTGTTCGATCAGCCATCCCCCGAGAACCGGGCCCAGGGCAGTCGTCATGGTTGTGAATCCGGCCCACGTCCCGATCGCTTTACCGCGAGATTTTTCGTCAAAGGATGCGCTGATGATCGCGAGACTGCTGGGTACGAGGAATGCGGCAGCGATCCCCTGGACGGAGCGCCACACCAACAGGCTTTTGATGCTTGAGGAGAAACCACAGCCGGCGGAAGCAACTGCGAAAGAAGCAACACCCACCAAAAACATGGATCGACGGCCCAAAGAATCGCCCAGCGCGCCGCCGACCAGGATCAGTGCAGAAAGAAATAGTCCATAAGATTCAATGACCCATTGAACATCCACCACAGTAGCGTGAAGGTTCGATTGCAATGCAGGCAAAGCTACATTGACGACCGTGCCATCGATGAACGCCATGCTCGAACCAAGAATCGTGGCCGCAAGCACCCACGGGCGCGATTTCTCCACACAAGGCGCGGCTAAAGCTCCGGCCCGGATCACTGCTTCATCGCATGGCTGTTTCATCTCGAATCTGGATGCTTATGGCGAGTTCGCCTGCTCCGTGACACACCTTGCAAAGATGTCCTTTCCCGTCCGTGCGGGTTCCATGACAACGAGGGCAAGGCCTAGCTGCATTGCAGAAAGCATAAATATCACCTGTATCGATCATACTCTCGGATTGCTGGTAGAACTCACGGCGAGAGTGTAAATCCGCACACTTCACAACGTTGTAACCGACGTGGAATGGACTTGCACTTGATGATGGGGCGTTCCATTCGTGAGACCCAAGAGTCTAT
>Ga0070741_10011735_pt1 | contig 16072 bp, 23 predicted proteins | sample Coa_R1_4_FD_66440 | JGI IMG/M metagenome (GOLD analysis project Ga0070741, IMG submission 66440) | Surface soil microbial communities from Centralia Pennsylvania, which are recovering from an underground coalmine fire - Coalmine... | ecosystem: Environmental > Terrestrial > Soil > Unclassified ...
CGCGCCGTTCCACGGCGTTCGTCATGCGCGGGCCTGTCCCGCGCATGACGCAGGGAGGGGCTGTGCCGTCTCATTCTCGTCATTCCGGGGCGCGAGCAAAGCGAGCGAACCCGGAATCCAGACGCAGGCACGCAGCGTGATGCTGGAGTCCGGGTCCGTCCGGCTTTCGCCGGACGTCCCGGAATGACGGTGTGGTGCTGTCGGTGTGCCCGGCAATGACAGCGGAGAGGCTGAGCCGGGTCAGGCCCGGCCATGACTGCGTGGAGGGGCTTGCGTTCCCACGTGTTCGCTTCCACGCGCCGTTCCACGGCGTTCGTCATGCGCGGGCCTGTCCCGCGCATCCATGCCCTGCCAGTCTTGTCTGTGTGCCGTCGCCGTTCCACAATCGGCGGCAACACGCCCGTCATCCTGAGGTGCGAGCGCGAAGCGCTCGCCTCGAAGGATGACCCGGAGGTTTGGTCGTCACCCTTCGAGGCCCGCCTGACGGCGGGCACCTCGGGGTGACGGGCCCGAGGCCCGCCTGGCGGCGGGCACCTCAGGGTGACGGGCCCGAGGCCCGCCTGGCGGCGGGCACCTCAGGGTGACGGCGAGAGGACGGAGGAACGATGGACGCCCGCGCGAGCCGCTATCACGAGGTCTATGCGCACTGGCAGCGCAGCCCGGAGGTGTTCTGGGCCGAGGCCGCCGCCGGCATCGACTGGTTCGAGAAGCCGAAGAAGATCTTCGACAGGGACGCCGGCATCTACGGCCGCTGGTTCGCCGGCGCCGTCTGCAACACCTGCTGGAACGCGCTCGACCGCCACGTGCTGGCGGGGCGCAACGACCAGCCGGCGCTGATCTACGATTCCCCGGTCACCAACACGGTGAAGACCTTCACCTACGGCCGCATGCTCTCCGAGGTGCAGCTGCTCGGCGCCATGCTGCGCGACTTCGGCGTCGAGAAGGGCGACCGCGTCATCATCTATATGCCGATGGTGCCGGAGGCGGTGTTCGCCATGCTCGCCTGCGCGCGCATCGGCGCCATCCACTCGGTGGTGTTCGGCGGCTTTGCGGCCAAAGAGCTCGCCACCCGCATCGATGACGCGAAACCGAAGCTCATCCTCTCCGCCAGCTGCGGCATGGAGGGCGCGCGCGTCGTGCCGTACAAGCCCTTGCTGGATGAGGCGATCAGGCTCGCGACGCACAAGCCGCCCGCCTGCATGATCCTGCAGCGCCCGCAGTGCGAGGCGGAGCTCACGCCCGGCCGCGACCATGACTGGCGGAAAGTCTGGGAGAACGCGGTCAACTACGCCAAGACCAGCGAGTGCGTGCCGGTGGCCGCCACCGATCCCCTCTACATTCTCTATACATCCGGCACCACCGGCATCCCGAAGGGCGTCGTGCGCGACAATGGCGGCCACATGGTCGCGCTCAAATGGTCGATGCAGAATCTCTACGGCGTCTCGCCTGGCGAGGTCTGGTGGTCGGGCTCCGACATCGGCTGGGTCGTCGGCCACTCCTATATTGTCTACGCGCCGCTGTTTCACGGCTGCACCTCGATCCTCTACGAGGGCAAGCCGGTCGGCACGCCCGATGCCGGCGCCTTCTGGCGCCTGATCGCGCAGCACGGCGTGGTGTCGCTGTTCACCGCGCCCACCGCCTTCCGCGCCATCCGCAAGGAAGACCCGAAGGGCGACTTCATCAGGAAATACGACCTGTCGAAATTCCGCACATTGTTTCTCGCCGGCGAGCGCGCCGACCCGCCGACCATCCAGTGGGCGGAAGAGGTGCTCAAGGTGCCGGTGATCGATCACTGGTGGCAGACCGAGACCGGCTGGTGCATCGCCGGCAACCCGGTTGGCCTCGGCGCGCTGCCGGTGCGCTACGGCTCCGCCTGCGTGCCGATGCCGGGCTACACCATCGACATCGTCGACGAGGCCAACAAGGTGCAGCCGGCGAACAGGATCGGCTCGATCGTGGTGAAGCTGCCGCTGCCGCCCGCCTGCTTCCCGACGCTGTGGCAGCAGGACGCGCGCTTTAAGGAAAGCTACCTCAGCGAGTTTCCGGGCTACTACAAGACGGCCGATGCCGGCTACAAGGACGACGACGGCTATGTCTACGTGATGAGCCGCACCGACGACATCATCAACGTCGCCGGCCACCGGCTTTCCACCGGCGGCATGGAGGAGGTGCTCGCCGCGCACCAGGACGTCGCCGAGTGCGCCGTGCTCGGCATCAAGGACGAGCTCAAGGGCGAGGTGCCCTGCGGCTTCATCGTGCTGAAAGCCGGCGTCAACCGCCCGCCGTCGGAGATCGAGAAGGAGATCGTCGCGCTGGTGCGCGAGAAGATCGGCCCGGTGGCGGCCTTCAAGCTGGCGATCACGGTGCCGCGGCTGCCGAAGACGCGCTCAGGCAAGATCCTGCGCGGCACCATCAAGAAGATGGCCGACGGCGAGCCCTGGACCATGCCGGCGACGATCGACGACCCGGCGATTCTGGATGAGATCGGCAGTGCGATGAAGGAGAGAGGGGTGGGGGGTTAGGGGGTTCGAATCCCTCGCTCTCCGCCAAGGAGGCCTAATTTTATTGTCCTTTTTGGGACAGATTTTCTGTACCCCACTAATAAGCCCACAACGACTGATGTTTGGTTTTGGTCCTTGATCCATAACCACGAACCAACAAGAAAGTCGTCTTACGAATATTGTTCTGCGCTTTTCTGCCACCAGCGGCGCGGTGGACTGTCGATGAATTGTTTTACAGATTTAAAAGTGTCCGATTGCGACTGAACAACGGATATGAAATCGAAATAGTTCGCGCTGAAATTCGATGTCTGCCATTTCTTTTCTAGATATTCGCGAAATATGTTGGACTTTTCGTAGCGTTTACGTATTTCGAATGATGCCGCCAATTTAGTGATTTCGTCGCGCGCGATAATTTCGAAAATCGGCGTGTCGGTCGATGTCGCATCCAAGAACGCAAACGTGCCGGCCCAATACCTGATATGATAAATACCAATCGATGTTGCTCTATAATGGAATTGTTCTGGCGGTTCGCGGTCTAAAACTTCAACTTCCCGATAGTGGCCATATGGCGTTTCGATTAGCCGTTTGTTGGCGAGCCTTCTTAGGGCAAACCTAACTTGGTCTTCAATGAAGCCAAGCGTGCCCATTTCTTTCAAAATTGCATCGCCCAACACAAAGCCATCATTGTCTTTGACTGAAGCATTGGAACTCAAAAACGCGATGATCAAAGAGGCTAAAAAGTGCTCACGTGGATCGGGGGTACTTACGTCAAAAATGTTGCAACCAACCAAAGAGGACAAAGGATTGTAGTATGCATACTCCCCAAGGAGAGCGTGCTTTGTGAATTCATGGAGCGGTACTTTATAATTTCCTTGGATTTCCTCCAAGCGGACGATTTTTTCAGAATCGACATTAGGACTCCCGCAAAATCCGGTGATTAGTTCGATGACTAAACGAGTATTCCCTCCCGTGATGTTGCTTAAGAACTGTCTGATTGCTTGGTTCTGCCGTATCGAACGCAACATTGCATTCAGAAACGAAACTATGCTCCCGACTTGGAGTCTTACCCCTTCCAGAATCCCGGCGCCGTGTTTCCCTTCAGCAATTCGAACGGCAAATGCCACGCGCCGCTGAATCACTTCATCGGCTGGGGGAGGGGCGATAGTCAGTATCTTGTTCTGATAGCCCGCCAGAGTGCCAGTTATTTTTGACTGGTAGAACGTACTGGGACGAAGGGCAACGAAGACCATGAGATTACGTGTCGCAGCAAGTTCTTGTGCAATTAGAAACGCTTGCTGCTGCACCTCAAAATTTCTTTGGTCCGCGTTGTCCAAAACCAAGATAATTTGCTTTTGTTGTCCACGCGCTAAATGTGCCAACGCAGCATTTAGGTGTTTATCTTTTTGATCAATTTTCCCTGCTAAATATGCAAGACGTTCTTTATCGTAGGAGACTCTATCGATTTCTTTTAAAGCGCCTTTTACACTTTTATCAAAATCGACCAAGTCTGCGTGATAGATTGAGTTTGCGAATTCGCGTGTTTCAATGTCGAGATTGTATTTCGCCTTTAAAACAGCCGGGACTTCATCCAAAATGAATGATTTGATGTCGTTTGCTAGATTTGCTTTGATGCCCAGGTTGACATGGATGAAATAGGTGTTTGCTTTTTCCGACGCGTCCAATTGTTCAAAAAGGTTTTCAAAAAATGATGTTTTACCGACGCCGACATCCCCAAGTACTACGACCGGTCGGGAGGTCGTGGTCGATAACGCGGGGTCCACTTGTAAGTCGCCACTTTCATTGACAGAAGTCACGGACTCGAAAGCGGCTGGCGCACTGGCGGTACCGGCTACACGCCGATATCTTGCCGAAATAACATTCTTACTAAGCAGCAAGTGCCGATTATTTGCTTCAAGAGGAACATAGCACTCTTTGTAAAACAGCGGCTTTATTGACGGCTCGTCCTCTATTTCTTCCAAAAGCAACGAAGCTAGAAGCCGCAGATTTTCTTGGAATGGGCTTCGATAGCGGTATTTTGTTGGCTCTGGGATGCCCACCGAAGCCTTTGCCGGGATTCGCGGGTTTCGGTGTAGCGCCAGTTCTCTGAAGGCCCTATTTTCCGCCACGCCTTCCGGCGACAACAGACTCCACAACACCGGAAAATTTTCCACGTAGGACTCAAAGCCATTAAAAAAATAGCATTCACCGTCCAGTGGTGACTCGCCAATGGTGAGGGCTTGGAAAATTGCAAGCTGCGGACCATTGCAGACAATTCCAATTTGCGCCCCATGTATCGAACAGTATGGGATAATCTGCTTGATAACTTCTTCAAAGTTTTTGCTGGCTTCCATAAGCGGTTTAATTTTTCGGACCGTGGTTGGTTTGCCAACCGGAAGCGCATCAAATTTTTTGGCCTCACGCTTCGCTTCCAAAACAGCTTTTACGGGCTTGCCCAACAGGTAGTCGGCCTTCCCACCGAGTTCATCACTGGGTTCAACTTCAATAAATGGCTTTTCCCAACCAAGACATTCCAACAGCAATCGGTCCACAAATTGAAACCGATTCTGAGCCTCATTCCAGTGCATACTATCGGGTGGAAAAGCAGCAATAATTGCTTCGAGGCGCCTTCGTCCCTCTGTCATCTCGAATGGCGCTTCCATCGAGTAGCCCCACCAGCTTCGCCCAAGTAAAGAATGATGGCCGGATTCTATCGGCCAGTCCAGATGAAGGGGGCGTCCTGCTTGGCGGAAGCAGCAAATTGGTTTTCGCGTTACTGCGTGACCTGTCCTCTGCCCGAAGCCGTCAAAGTGGCGATAAAGCCAGCGCAGCTCACGCATGCTGTCTGAGCGATGTAGTCATCAGACTGCTTAGCAAGGTCCGCAGCTTGTTTTTCTGTCAGACAGTTGAAGTATCGGTCTTTTAGTAATTGCATTTTCTTATCGATTTCTTCCGCCGAAAGAGTGTGAGCAATTGCGTTGCGAAGTTGATTTGCGGCATTCAACACGTCCCAATGGCTGTCGATAGCCTCCTCTTTGGCAAGATTTTTGCACCATTCCATCTTTTTAGAGAACTTTTGCCTTTTGATCCATTTTGATCTCTTGCCATTGGCGATCAGGTAATCGCCCATGCATTGTTCGGCCAGCAAATGGGAGCGCAGGACCGCAAGAGTTAGAGCGTCCATTTTTTCGATACGCTCTGTCATTTCCTTCCGGCCCTTTTCCAGTCTCGGATCGTCTGTTTTCACGATAATCTCCCGCCATGACCAAACACATTTGAGTGGCTACAAACTCTTCCCAGTCGTCTCAATCATCGAAATGGTGATATCCAGATGAGATATGGGTTGTACAGCTTTGATCACGGTCTTTCACGGGTGGAGATAGATCGAGAGCAGTTTGACTAAGGGGCCCATGGCAGAGCAAAAGCAGGCCGTCGTCGTCGGCGCGCTCGGTGTGATCGGGCGCTACATCGTCGCGCGGCTGCTCGAGCAGGGCGATTGGTCGGTCGTCGGCCTGTCGCGCCGGACCGCCGATGCCGCGCCGCGCTACCGCCTCATCGCTGTCGATCTCCTCGACGCCGGGTGCGTGGCGGAAGAGGTTGCCGGATTGAAGGACGCCACGCACGTTTTCTACGCGGCGTTTCAGCCTGCGGCCGGCGCCGCTGCGGGCTATGCATCGAACATCGCTCCGAACCGCGACATGCTCGTCAACGCCGTCTTCCTGCCGTATCCCATTCCACAACGAGCAGGTTTGTAAATCCGGCCTTGACCGCTAAGTCGATCCACACAAATTGCGTTTCGCGAAGCCGGTCACGCTTGTGACGTTTGCACTCACAGAACAGGACGTCGTCGCCCCGCCACGCGAATACGTCGAAGCAGCCGCCGCCTTTCGCCCCAATCTTTTTGATGATCTCCTCGTGCCCCGGCTTCAGAGCGATGTGATTGCTGAGTTTCGAGTCAGCCGGCATATCTTGGAGATATTTTTTGCGGTAGGCCGAGACCCATACGCCGTCCCAACCGTGGTCCTGCAGGAGCCGGAGCGCGTACAGCTCCGCGAAGACGGGCGCGCCGCCGTACTTAAGCAGCGGCTTGCCGCCGAACGTGTATACATCCGTCGGTCCCGACCACTCGGGGAGTGTCGGATAGCAGTGCGGAAGATCGAATAGCCTGCCGGACGGCAAGCAGATCGGTATGAAGGCGATCGGGCGCAGCAGTTCCGGCAGATCTAGTTTCATGAGGTGCAAACAGAACAGAATACGAACTTGCGTGCAAGAAGCATTGCGCTCCCGCGTGGGTTGTCTCATGATAAGTGCGGGTAGTGGGGGAAGCCGTAATGCGCACAAGTGTCGCCGCGCTTATTTGCGCGGTGGTTCTCGGCGGCTGTGTGACCACCGAGACCGTTCAGTTCCAGCCGAAGCTGGATCAGCAGTCGATCACCCGGGACGGAGTGCCGGGGATCGTTTCGACCAAGAAAGACTCAATCGTCATCGCCCGGCCGGCGGCCCGCGAGTTTCAGATCGGCGGGCGGCCGGTCTTCGTGCTCGCGATCTACAATCGTGCCCGCACGCCGCAGGAGTTTCGCGTCGCCAACGTGGCGGTCACGCAGCATGTGAGCGGCAACGACGCGGCGCTCAAGGTGATCACCTACGAAGACCTGGTGAGCGAAGAGAAGACACGGCAGACGTTCGCCGCGATCGGTGCCGGACTTGCCGTCGCCGGAAATTCGATGGCGGCTTCGCGGGCCGGCTACTACAACGCAAGCTCGACCGTCTACACGCCGCGTGGCGGCATCTATCAGGTGAACACGACGGGCTACAGCCCCACCGCTGCGGCCATCGCGCAGTCGAACGCGAACGCCCAGAACGCCGAGCTGATTTCCGCAACCATCGAGCGCGGCCAGGCGAACATGGCGATGCTTGAGCGCGCCGTGATCAAGGACAACACGCTGATGCCCGGCGAGTGGTACGGCGGCCAGCTGCACATCGCACCGCTCGTCTCCCAGGACGGACCGAAGTTCTACACGATATCGGTATCGGTCGGGGCCGACCGGCACGAGATTCAAATTTCGCAAGGGGGTGCGCCCAGCTCCTGATCACACCTTAGTGGGGGAGGTTTGCGATGCATTCGAGGATGCGCAGAGCCGTTAAAGTGGCCGCGCTTGCGTCAGTGCTGCTTTTCGGTGCGTCGGCCACAGCCGATCCGGATAGCTGCCGCGACGCGATAGATCAGCTGAAGTCGGCAAAAAGCGACGTGATGGATAGGATCCGGTCCTTCGCGTCTTGCGTGTCGAGCAGCGACGGCCGCGACGATTGCTCGATCGAGTTCTCTGGATTGCGGTCCGCCGAAGACGACTTCGAGTCTGCCGTTTCGGACTACGAAAGTGAGTGCACGTAGGAGCGGCTCGTGACGCTCATTCGCGCAATCTCAACAACGGCCACGGCGATAGCCTTATGTTCAGCCGCGCACTCAGAATCGGTATACGTGAAATATCGCGGTCCGGTCGACCTGAAGCCGTTTACCTGCACGAACACGGTGAGCAGCTTTGTGAACCGCGTCTGCTACGACAAGGCCAACTCCTACATGCTGATCCTACTGAACAGCACTTGGTATCACTACTGCGAGATAGACGAGAAAACGGTGGCGGCGCTTGTAAACGCGCCTTCGGTTGGCCGCTTCTACAACACTTACATCAAGGGTAGCGGCCTGGATGGCTCTTTTGACTGTCGAACCCATAGAGTACCGAACTACTGAAACACGAGACGTGAACTGATGAACATCAAACGATTGATCATCGTGCTAATCATCGTTGGTCCAACAGTCGTAATGATGGCTGCATACGTTGGCTTGGTCACGGACGGTACACTGCCACCGCCCGATCTTGAGAGCATTGCGCGAAGGGTAGGATTGGGAACGGCAACCGCCGCTCAAATAGCTCTTGCGTTGGCAATTATAGTGGTCGCAACAATGGCCGCGATCGCTCCAATCATTTATGCCGCGAGAGCAAATGACATAGTGACGGTTCTAATTTCACTCGCCTTGACGGGAAGCGCGCTGGGGATGTTGGTCCTTTCGCGCACGGTGTTGGACCAAATTAGTGCGCTGATTATTTATCTAGCAAATCTAACGCTCTCGGCTGTCGTGTATGCCGCTCATGAAATCACAAAGAAAGCTTGATTAGCAGCGTTCAGCGCGACGAAGGGATGTGGATGCGGTGTCAGCTAAGGCGATTTAACTCGTCGATTCCGGCAGCTATCCCGTCCCTCACCACCGCCAGTTCGCGCTCAAGCCGGTCGAGCCGCTCGCAGGCCTCTTCCATCGGGCTTCGATCCATGGCCTCCGCGGCACGCATCACCGCGTTCCAGGCGCGGCGCAGCCGCGTGCCGAAATTTGTTCGATGTGTGGCCTGATGCATCGCCGGCTCCGGTCGCTCGAACCTGAAAAATAGTTTTTCCGGTTGCGCAGGGCTTTGAAACTTTGCGCCTGCGGTGCCGGGCGCAACGCCCGCGTGGGCGTAACGCGCGAACTCCGGCATCGCAGGCGCGCGGCAACCTGCAGCCTCGCTAGGCGTCATCCGCGACGGCAATGACCATCGGCGCGCCGCCGGAGCTGATCGAGGCGGCGTGCGCCAAAGCCTGCTTGCCGCCTTCGGACGTCGCGCAGGTCTTGAGCGCGTCCAGGGACGGGAAGCTGACGTCCGACATCAGGTGATAAGGCGGCGGCGCAAAAGCGGGACCGACCACGCGCCTGGTGGCCACGCCGGTGGCGCCGACGAGCTTCGGCCCGGCATAGGGCAGGTGCTCCTCGCGGTAGGCGCGGTCGAATTTCTTGGCGTCCTTGGGGACGGGATAGAGAATGAGCAGATGGGCCGACATGGTTTCTACCTCTCGGTGCGGGTTTCATTTCACGCGAGGGATATAGGCGGCCGGCCAACCGGCGTGGGGTACGGAATCCAGACCGTCCGCGATCAGGGCCGCGGCGCGTCCAGCGCGGCAGGCGCGGATGCGCGATTTTTGTTTGTCGCGCGCGCGGCGGGTTCGACGTGGGCGAACGGATAAAGCCTGAACCACTTCGGAAAGGCGCGCGTGAGCGCTTTCGGGCCTTCGATCGTGAGCCCGAGCCTGCGGGCGTCGGCGAAGCTCATGTCGCCGCGCCACCAGGCGACGAGCGCGGCCAGCGGTCCGCGCACACAGACCGGCTCGGGAAAACCCGGGTTGCGTTCGCAAAGCGACGCCTCGTTCTTCTTGAGAAGCATGAAGCGCCGGCCGTGGCCGCGAATCTCGAACCGCACCACCAGCGGCTGGCCGGGCAGCGCCGGAAAGCAGACCCGCCGTTGCATGTCGACCAGCACCGGCTCCAGATCGAGATCCTCTTTCGCAGGCTCGCGCGCGAGCCAGCGCTGTCCCCAGGTGCCAAGGGCGCTCACCAGCGCCGCCAGCTCTTTCCCCGCGTCGGTGAGCTCATATTCGGGACCATGCGCGCCGTCAGTGCGGGCGACCGCTCCGGCGAGCACGAGTTCCTGCAGCCGTTCCGACAGCACGGTGCGCGACACCCGCGGCACGCCGCGGCGGATGTCGTTGAAGCGGCGGCTGCCGCTGAGGATTTCCCGCACGATCAGAAGCGTCCACCGGCCGCCCAGCACTTCGTGGGCGCGCGCCATGGAGCAGAACTGTCCATATCCCGTCATGCCGGCAGCCTAGCACGGCTCGCCCGGCAGCGCGGTACGGATTCCGGACCGCGCGATGGCGCGCAGGTAGCGCAGCGCCCGCAGCGCACCCCCGCCGCCCGTTGCGACCGGCCACGCGACCGCTTACTTCCCTCTACAGCCCCGCCTCACACCAAACCTCGCCCCACCCAAAAACCCATGAAACACATCGGCTTTCTCTCCTTCGGCCATTGGACGCCGTCACCGCAGTCGCAGACGCGGACAGCGTCGGACGCGCTGCTGCAGTCGATCGAGCTCGCGGTCGCGGCCGAAGAGCTCGGCGCCGACGGCGCCTATTTCCGCGTGCATCATTTCGCCCGCCAGCTCGGCTCGCCGTTCCCGCTGCTCGCGGCCTGCGGCGCCAAGACGACGCGCATCGAGATCGGCACCGCCGTCATCGACATGCGCTACGAAAATCCGATGTACATGGTGGAGGATGCCGGTGCCGCCGACCTCATCGCCGGCGGCCGCCTGCAGCTCGGCATCAGCCGCGGCTCGCCCGAGCAGGTGATCGACGGCTTCCGCTACTTCGGTTACATGCCGCCGGAGGGCATGACCGACGCCGACATGGCGCGCCGCCACACCGAAGTTTTCCTCGAGCTGCTGCTCGGCAAGGGCTTCGCGAAGCCCAATCCGAGCCCGATGTTTCCCAATCCGCCCGGGCTGCTGCGCCTCGAGCCGCATTCCGAGGGCCTGCGCGAGCGCATCTGGTGGGGCGCCGGCACCAATGCGACGGCGCAGTGGGCGGCGAAGCTCGGCATGAACCTGCAGAGCTCGACGCTCAAGATCGACGAGAGCGGCAAGCCGTTCCACGTGCAGCAGGCGGAGCAGATCAGGCTCTATCGCGCGGCGTGGAAGGAGGCGGGGCACGCGCGCACGCCGCGGGTATCGGTTTCGCGCAGCATCTTCGCGCTGACCGACGACCGCGACCGCATGTATTTCGGGCGCGGCGGCAAGGAGGGCGACCAGATCGGCATGCTCAGCGCCACCGAGCGCGCCATCTTCGGCCGCAGCTATGCCGACGAGCCGGACAAACTGATCGCGGAGCTCAAGGGCGACGAGGCGATCGCGGAAGCCGATACGCTGCTGCTGACGGTGCCGAACCAGCTCGGTGTCGACTACAACGCCCATGTCATCGAGGCAATTTTAAAGCACGTCGCGCCCGGCCTCGGCTGGCGGTGACGTGTTTCCGGAGTCGCAGGTGCGCGCGTCTGCCGAAGCGTTGACGAAGCGGGGTCGACGCGTTGGCGCGCCGGCTACTTTTCCGGCAACGTCGCCGGATCGGGTTGCAGTATGGACGTGTAGCTTCGTGCAGCCGCATCGAACACCTGGACCTGAAGAACCGGATAGGCCTGCTTGAGCTTCAGGCCCGCCGCCATGGCGTCCTCGGATGCCTTGAATTCCGCTTTTAATTTTCCATCGACCGACAACACATATCCTTCGGTGGGCATCGCATCCGCCCGTGGACTTGCGGGCGTTCCTGATTTGCCGTTCATGGCTGTTCCTTCCTGTGTTTTTCGAATACCTGATGTCCCGCAGAGGAAGCCCAGGTGTGCCGCGGCAACAGGGCGTGCGCCGCCAATGCCCGCCTGAATTCCTGCATCGCCAGTTCGACCCGCGCACCACTGTTCGCTCTTTCCAGCGTGCGCAACAGGACCTTGAGACTGCGGTCCTTGTCGCGGATGATCCAGCGCCGCATGAACACCTGGGCGTCGTTGAGCGACGTAATTCGCACCGGAGCGGCAACGCACGGCAGGTGTGCGTCGAAGTGGCGTGCGAAAGGGAAGGTCATCTAGAAATCGACCGGAGTCAGATCGTAGGAGATTCCGGGACGGCCGTGACCGTAGACCCGGGTTGCTGCCTCAAATATCCGCGCGCGGTTGCCGTCGAAGGCCGCCAGCAGCGCCTCCCCGTGCCGCGGGGTGCCGGGGGCAAGGCGCTGCAGGGCCGCCGCGCTGATGAAAAACGAAGTCTCCATCGATTGATTGTATCCCCAAAAGTGCACCGCGTCGCGCGTGGCGTCGTAGAAACGTGAGGCGTTGGGAAATCTGATGGTCATTTTTGGCCTCGGCGCGCCTGACGCTCATTGAGCCGGAAGGCCGATGACGGCGCTGCCATCTCCGGCCGGGGCCGGCAACACCTGCAGGTCAATCCCGCTTTCGCTTGATGCAGTTGTATTGCGTTCCCCTTGGGGCTCGCGCGATATCGATCGCAACGGTCGTTTTGATGCAGCTGCCGGTAACTTCCAGGATCTGATCCGGCGGGCACGTGTTGTTTTCAACGAGAACTTTCTGTCCGCAAGCTAACTGGCCCGCTTCGGGTTCTTTCGTCAGGATCTGGGCTCCCGCCGGCGCGGGGCAAGCGACACCCAAAGCGACGGCGACAACGATCAGTGGCATGCTCAGTGGCATGTCAGGCCGGGCATTCATCATTCACATCATACTCCCGGCTCGATAGTTCACCCAGGTCTATAGAGCCCCACCAGCTAACAAACCCGTAACCGGCGGCCTCACATGCCGGTAAAGGCGATAAAAAGCCCGGCGCCGGGGCCGGGCCTTCCGTTTTGGCGCCGGCGTGCAGGCTACTTCTGCTCGCCCGGCTTGTCGTTGCCGGGCTTCGGAGGTCCCTGGTCCTGCTGCGGAGTCGGAGCAGGAGAGGTTGGCTTCTGCGGCTCGGAAAACACGTTTGGAGCAGGAGTATTGGTCATAGCAGGCATCCTTTCAAAAGGGCTTTAAATACGAACGAGGTGTAAGGTACCTGTCACAGGTGGCTACGCGCAGGGCGATAACAAGGTGCCCGCGCTGTTGTTGGCCGATATATTTCGTATTTCGCCGGCTGCCTTGTTTCAAACCGCCTCAATTCATTTCAAAGCCTCGATATACCTGTATCAATCGTCCGCAAAAGCGCGCATGGTGCCTCATGGATCGTGCCGCATATCCGGTGAGCGCGCGTGATCCGGCGCGCCCAGCAATTGTCACGTCGAGCCTGTTGCCATGATCACGCGCACGAAACGCGTAACGCTGATGTTCAGGCATCCATTCTCGCTGAAGGGTGTCGACCGCCGCCTGGCTGCCGGTGAATATGAAGTCGTGTCGGATGAGGAGTTGATCGAGGGACTGTCGTTTCCGGTCTACCGCCGGATTTCAACGCTCATTTTTCTTCCCCCGCACGGCTCTTCGTCGATCGAAATGGTCAGTGTTGCTCCCGCCGATCTTGCGGCGGCTCAGGAGCGGGATCGGATGCTGTCGTCGGGGGAGAGTGCCGCTGTGAAGCCGCGCGCGCCATGAAGAGCTGCCTTGAGCGGGCCGATTATGCGGTGGTGGTGAAGAACCGGGCAAGAATGCCGAAACCATGGCGGTGGGAAATCTACCGTGCCGGGCGGCAAAGCCCGGTCGCGCACTCGCAGCAATTTTTTGAGTCGCGACGTACGGCAGACCTGGAGGGCAAGGCGGCCCTCGACCGGATGCTGAAGAAACTGCGTCTTTAGACCTGCTCAAACAGGCGGCAAAAGTTATTCGCCGCCCTGTGACCTGCATCACTGAACGCCCGTCGCCGCCCGGTTATTCTCAGCGTCACTTTCGCAGGATCGGGACGGGAGATGACCGTGAGCACGATTGCAGATCAGACCACCGAACTTTCTCCCGGCACCTGTTTCGTGCACCTGTTCAAGGTGGACGCCGAGCAGTTCCAGCTCATGTCACAGCAGCCGCGCGTCCCGCGGGACAGCGAAGGCCTCAATCGTCCCTACGAATTGAGCGACCTGATGCGCCAGGCCACCGACGCCGGTTTCTGGCCGCGCTAGAACGGAATTCTTTCAAATAGGACCGTCATGGCCGGGCCTGTCCCGGCCATCTACGTCTTTGAAATTTGCACGATAAGACGTGGATGCCCGCGCCAGGCGCGGGCATGACGACGGAGAGTGAAGCCCGGCACATGACTTGAGGGGATGCGGAGCCCGGGGCACAATGCCAGCTTGTCGAGAGGACTGAACATGGCATTGAGCAATCTCTCGTTCGCGGTCGTGTTTGCCGGCGCGATTTTGGGCTGTTTGACCGTCATGGCGGTCGTGTGGTGGCGGCGACCAAAAGAGGATGCCTGAGTGCCTCCGACGCGGCACCTGCAGCTTGCCACCGACGCCGGGGTAGAAGTGGAATTCTTTCAAATGGAATCGTCATGCCCGGCTTTATGCCGGGCATCCACGTCTTGAAGACGTGGATGGCATCGGAAGTCGGGCTTGCCCGACTTCCGCATAAAATACCTGCTGCAAGTCGGGTAAACCCGACTTGCAGTGACGAGTCCGGCCATGACGACGGTGGAGCGCATCTCCCCCTAATTCACCCCCACGCCCGCATCCTTCAGCACCTTGCCGTAGCGCTCGGTGTCGCTCCTGATGATCGCGTCGAACTGCTCCGGTGAATTGGGAGCGGCTTGCGGTGCCCGGACGAAGCGCCCGAGAGGTGGTCGGCGGTTTCCGTCGCAAAAAGTTTATATTTCGATGTTGCAATCCAGAGTAGTTTCCGCTCCAATTCGGTCGGGCATTGGGGGGCGAGCCATGCGTTGCTCGGCAGCGAAGTGTTGCGCGCTTTTTGCCTTTATATCGGTGACCGGCTGCAGCGGCGTTCCACCGTATGATCTGCCCGAGAATCCAAAAGGCATCTCGGTTCATCACATCGTGAACCGCATTAAGTGCGAGATTTTAGAAGCCGAAAATGACCATCCAAACTTGAGTACGGACAGATGGGTTGCTGTCGCCAGCCTGACTTTGCAAGTAGATGATCAAGGCAGTCTCACGCCGAATGTTTCTTTTATCCATCCACTCGCAACGGCCGGGACTTCCTTCGTCTTCAACGTGGGAGCAAACGTCACTGGCGACCGAGAACGCATATACACAGAGAACATTACAATCGACATTCGCGAGTTGAAGAGCGGAGTTAAGAGGAAGAGGCAGAACGTATGCGAACCGCGTTACGACAGTCCTCTGACGGGTGATCTCGGGATCAGAGAAACGGTTGACATGGCATTTCGTTCTCTCAAGGAGGGAGGCCCGGTTGACTTCAGACATTCTGATAGCAGCTCCCCATTCGGGCAAACCGTACAGTTTGTACTCACTCGGAGTTTGAACGGAGTTGGTCCGAATTGGACACTTGTACACTTTAAAGGGCCTGGCGGTAGTTTGGCTGGACTTCAGCGCAAGGACACAAACAAGCTTCTTATTTCCTTTGCCAAGCCAAAGGCAGGTCCTCCGGGCATTGCCGCATATGGAATACTCGGTCCGGCAAAGAGTGGTGCTGAGGCGGCTGCGGCAGGAAACAATCTTCAAATGCTCATTCAGTCTACACGCGGCAGTAACGCGGGTTTCTAAGAACCAGTCGATCGCCCGAAAGCTGAATTGTGCAGATCGTCGCGGGCCGGCTGTGCGCCTGGAACGCCTTGTCATTCCGGGGCGGCCTCGCATTTTGTCATTCCGGGGCGCCGCGCCAGCGGCGAACCCGGAATCCAGACGCAAGCACAACCCGTCGATCTGGATTCCGGGTTCGCGCTTTCAGCGCGCCCCGGAATGACCGGTTTTTGGTGCGGCCGCGCCTTCATCATGTCGTCATTCCGGGACGGCCTTGCATTTTGTCATTCCGGGTCGACCTTGCATTTTGTCATTCCGGGGCGCCGCGCCAGCGGCGAACCCGGAATCCAGACGCAAGCACAACCCGTCGATCTGGATTCCGGGTTCGCGCTTTCAGCGCACCCCGGAATGACCGGTTTTTGGCGGGGCCGCGCCCTCATCATCATTCCGGGACGGCCTTGCATTTTGTCATTCCGGGTCGACCTTGCATTTTGTCATTCCGGGGCGCCGCGCCAGCGGCGAACCCGGAATCCAGA
>Ga0070741_10011736_pt1 | contig 16071 bp, 22 predicted proteins | sample Coa_R1_4_FD_66440 | JGI IMG/M metagenome (GOLD analysis project Ga0070741, IMG submission 66440) | Surface soil microbial communities from Centralia Pennsylvania, which are recovering from an underground coalmine fire - Coalmine... | ecosystem: Environmental > Terrestrial > Soil > Unclassified ...
TGCCCAAGGGCCTGCGCGTCCAGCTGCACGTCAAGAGCGCCGACTGGCTCGTCGCCCACCAGGAGGGCGAGGAGCTCGTCGAGATGGGGGCGTTCCACCTCGAGCAGGCATGCCGCCTCGCCCGGGAGATCGAGCGCAGCCCGGTCGCCCCGCCGGTCCTCGAGGCGGCTGCGGCGCTGAGCGCGGCGGCCGAGAAGGCCGAGCGGCGCGAAGGTCTGGAGGAGGCGGACCGCTTCTACGTCCGGGCGCTCGAGCTCGTCGTCGACGAGGAGCACCCGGAGACGGCGGCGGAGCTTCGGCTCGGGAGAGCGCGCGTCCTCGCGGCCGCCGGCAAGCTCGACGAGGCGACCGACCGGTTCCGCGCCGTGGCCGCCGACGCCGCCTCGCTCGGCCGCCGGGACGTGCGCGGCGCGGCCCTCGTCGGGCTCGGGAACGCGCTCCAGAAGCGGGGGCAGCCCGGCGAGGCGCGTGCTCACGTGCTCGAGGCGCACGCGATCGCAGAGGAGCTCGGCGACGGTCGCCTCGAGGTTCGCACGCTGTTCGAGCTCGCCGAGATCGACCGCGACTTCCGCGGCGAGGTGGACGTCGCGGTGGAGACGCTCGAGCGCGCGCTCGAGCTCGCGGCCGCCCTCGGGGACAGGCGGCTGCTCGCCGAGGGCAACCTCAGGCTCGGGTTCGTCCTCAGCGCGGCGGGGCGGCTGGCCGACGCCGAGCGGGCGCTCGTGCGAAGCGCGGAGATCGGCGCAGAGCTCGACAGCAGGCGCGACCAGTCCCGAGCCACCTTCCTGCGCGGCTGGATCGCCCGGCAGCGCGGGCGGACGGACGAGGCGGAGCGGCTCGCGCTCGAGGCCCAGGAATGGTTTCAGCGGACGGGAGACCGCTACTTCCTCGTCCAGAACCTCCGGGCGCTCGCCGAGTGTGCGATCGTCCGGGGCGACCACGCCGATGCCGTGCGCAAGCTGGACGAGGCGCTGCTGGTCGAGGACAGCCAGGCCGGGTGGCTCTACAGCTCGCTGAGCGGCGACCTCGCCCGGGTGCTGGTGACGGCGGGCCGGCTCGACGAGGCCCGCGCGCGGGCGACCGCAGCGATGGAGACGGCGCCGGAAGACGATCCGGCGGCGCGGGCCGGTGCCCTCATGGCGGCGGCGTGTGTCGCGGGGGCGGCCGGCGAACGAGACAGCGTGCTCACGCAGAGCGCCGAGGCGCTGGAGCTCTACGAAGGCCTGCGAAGCGCGCTCTCGCTCGCGGAGGCGCAGATCGCGCTCGCCCGAGCCCTCGCGAACGTGGGGGAGCGCGGCGAAGCGTCGCGTCTGCTCTCGCTCGCGGTGGCCGAAACCAGCCGGATCGGCGCCGTCACGCTCGAAAAAGCGGCGCAAGACGCCCTCTCGACGCTTGGTTAAGACCCCGAGAAGGAGGACTGGTCCCCGAACAGAAGGTTCATGACTCCGTTACAATCGGCGAGCCTTCAAACCGCCCAGGAGGAAATGGATGCCGGTGGAGACCCCCTCGATCTTCTCCAAGATCATCGAAGAACATCTCGAGCTGAAGCGGAAAAATTCCGAGCTCGAGCGAAACCTGCCTATCTCCCGCTACGTCAACGACGACCCGTTCCAGAACCACCCGCTGTTCAAGACGGAGGAACAGGCCCGTCTCGAAGAGACGATGGACGGCACGGAGCCCGCGGTCGCCGATCTGGCCGACGCGGTGGAACCCGAAGTTGCGCTACAAGCCTGGACTGAGCAGGCATCCGCCCCGGTGGCGGAGGACGAGGACGGCCTCTGGGGCCGCTCGCGCGACTTCGACTGGGGCGACTGACCGTCGCCCGCTCGAGAGCTTGACTTGCGGCGCCGTCTGGCGCCGCAAGTCCATTTGAGTCCGGCCGCACGAACGCCGATACTGCACGCATGGATCTCGCGCAGGTGACCGAGCTGCGCAGCTGGGCGACCCGGCTCGAGGAGCGCGCCGCCTCCGAGGAGACGCGCGCGGCGGCGAAGGCCATCCACATGCTCGCGGACGAGGTCGAGTCGCTTCAGGCACAGCTCGTCGAGGCCAAGGCCGGCGCTCCGCCGCCGGTGGCCGCTCCCCCCGCTGACGAGGCCCCGGCCGCGACCGACCCGCCCTGGTCGGCGGCAAGTGACGAGCACCTGCACGGAAGCTTCTTCTCGCGCGTCAAGCGCAGCCTCGGCTTCGAGTAACTTCGGCGGGTGCAGACGTTCGACCGTGGCGGGCTCTTTCGGGGCGCCGGTGCGCTGCTGCTCGCGCCTCGGATCCGTGCCGACTCGCTTCCGCCGCCGCTCGCCGAGCTCCAACGCGAGATTGCCGGCAACGTCGTCGGCCGGTCGAGCGCGGGCTACGACCGCGTTCGGCTGGTCTACAACACCCGCTACGACGCGTACATGCCGCTCGCCGTCGTCCGCTGCCGGACGCTCGCAGACGTGCAGAAGACGATCAGGTGGGCGCGACGCCACGGCATCCGGATCGCGCCGCGCTCGGGCGGCCACAGCTACGGCGGCTACTCGTCCGTCCCGGGCGGCGTGATCGTGGACGTGTCCGCGCTGGCGCGAGTCTCCGTGCTGCCGGGCGGCCGGGCGATCGTCGGCGCCGGGGCGAAGCTGATCGACGTCTACTCCGGCCTCGCCCAGCACGGCGTCGCGATCCCCGCCGGCTCTTGCGCGACCGTCGGCATCGGCGGCCAGGCGCTCGGCGGAGGGATCGGCTTCCTGTCGCGCAAGCTCGGGACGACGAGCGACAATCTGACTGCCCTCACGCTCGTGACTGCCGACGGCGAGGCGCGGACATGCTCCGCGACCGAGAACGCCGACCTCTACTGGGCCTGCCGCGGTGGCGGAGGGGGGAACTTCGGCATCGCGACCCAGTACACGTTCCGGGCGGCGCGGATCTCGACCGTCGCCACGTTCGGCGTCGAGTGGCCCTGGGCGCAGGCACGCGCCGTGATCGCTGCGTGGCAGGGCTGGGCACCGCACGCGCCGGACGAGCTGTTCTCCGTCTGCAACATCTCGTCGGCGCCGGCGATCCACGTGTCCGGGCAGCTCGTCGGGACGACGGCGCGGCTGCACACGCTGCTCGGCCCTCTCCTCTCGGTCGGCACGCCCACCCTGACCAGCCTGAAGCAGAGACGCTTCCTCGAGGCTGCGGAGTACTGGGCCGGCTGCGCGCCCGTTTCCGAGTGCCGCCTCGCGCCGCTCGGGAACCAGACGCGGGCGACGTTCGCGGCCAAGTCGGACTACGTGCGCCGGCCGCTGAGCGCGACCGCGATCTCGACGATCCTCCAGGCGATCCCGCGCGCGCCCGTGCGCGGCTCGCTGCTCCTCGACTCGTACGGCGGCGCGCTCAACCGCGTTCCGAAAGGAGCGACGGCTTTCGCGCACCGCGACTCGCTCTGCTCGTGCCAGTACCTCTCGGCCTGGGACAACCCGGCGGACGGGCCGGCCAGCATCGGGTGGATCCGCTCCTTCTACGCGGCGATGCGCCCCTACGTCTCCGGCGAGGCGTATGTCAACTACATCGACCCCGACCTGGCAGGCAACCCCCGGGCGTACTACGGCCAGAACCTGCCGCGGCTCGTCTCGATCAAGCGGCGCTTCGACCCGGCGAACGTCTTCCGCTTCCGCCAGTCGATCCCGCTACATCTGTAAAGAGCGCTAGGGCCGGAAGCTCTTCGTGTGCCAGGCGCGCGCCCTGACGAAGCGCGAGCCGTTCCAGTGCCAGCGCTCGTGGTCGAAGCCGCCGGTCGGGCAGCAGTTCGGGTCGTGCTTCCTGTAGACCGGCTGGGAGTCGACGAGGTCGCCGCCGACCCGGAAAATGCCGAGCTTGTACCCGGCGCGGCCGATCGCGAGCCGCCAGCCGGTGTGCGTGCGGACGAGGACGAACCAGCCGATGTCGCCGGCGGTGCCTCCGCTCGCGACCGACACGGCCAGGTCGGTGCGCCCGTCCCGCGTGAAGTCGAAGCAGATCAGCTCGTCGGCGTCCTTCGGCGTGACGAGCAGCGGGGTGTCACCCAGGCTCGGGATGTGGGGCTTCACCTCGCGGATCGCCGCGTTCGCGGTCGCGCGGGAGCAAGCGGCCCCCTGAGCCGTCGCACTCGTGACGGCAGCCGCGGCGGCGGCGACGACGAGTGCGAGCACGACCCCCTTCATGCAGCGGCAAGCCTAGCCGAGCGTCCATCATGCGTCAGTGCTCCTCTTCCGGATCTCGGAGGCGACTGCCGTCGCGGTCATCGCGGCCGTCGCCATCGGGCTCTCGTTCGTCGCCCTCGCCGTCGTCGGCTGGATCTTCTGGCGCGCGGCGAAGCGGGACCGCGAGGCCGGCAGGTAGCGGTCTGCGTGGAGCCTGGCTAAGCTGGCTCGGCTCTCTCGCTCATCGCCCGCAGGCATCGAACGAAAGGAATCTCTTGAGATCGACGACCAGAACCGTGGCCGTCACGGCTTCCCTGCTGCTCGTGCTCGCACTGAGCGGCGTCGCCGCGGGAGCCACCCAGAACGCGACCCCGAAGAAGTGGATCTCCGTTTTCTGCGGCTCCGTGGTCAACTGGGAGCAGACGGTCAAGTCGAACACGTCCAAGCTCGACAAGACCTTCTCGTCCCTTTCGAGCGCTGGCAAGGCCGACGTGCCGACCGTCAAGACCAAGCTCGTCAAGTACCTCAACGGCATCGTGACGTCGACGAACGCGATGGTTTCGGACATCAAGCACGTCGGCGCACCGAACATCAAGAACGGCTCGAAGCTCCAGAGCGCCGTGCTCTCGGCCTTCGCGCTCGTTCAGAAGACGTTCAACCAGACGCTGTCGTCGGCGAAGAAGCTGCCGACGAACAAGGTCAGCGCCTTCGAGAAGCAGGCTCTCGCGCTCGCGAAGACGCTGCAGTCGAGCGCGAACCGCATCAGCGGCGCGTTTGCTCCGCTCCAGAAGTACTCCACCAAGGAGCTCGACGCCGCCGCCAAGGCCGACCCGGCCTGCAAGAAGCTCGGCGGCTGATCTAGCCGAACCGGAGCCGGCGTACGAGCCTGATCGCGCGCCGGCTCCACCGGCGCGCTGCGAGACCCGGCGTCGGGTGCTCGATCTCCGCGATCGCCTGTTCCGTCCAGTCGAGCGACCGGCGGACCCGCTCGTGGGCCGGCTGCGGCTCGTCAGGCGGGTCGAGCGGCAGGCCGGCGCGGACGAACCAGCGCGCGGCGCGTGACTGCCAGAGCCGGCCCTTGCGCCCGTTCCAGAGCAGGCCGCGGAGCACGGCGTCCCGCTCGGCGATCCGAGGCAGGAGCTCGCGCGCCGCGTCGGTCATCTCGGCGGCCGGCACGACCGGCCGGCTGCCGAGGCTGACGATCGGGCGGATCGGAGTCCGCCAGTCCGGGCCGTAGCGATGCTCGGCCAGCAGCCGCTCCGCGGCCTCCGGAGCCGGGAGCCGTCTCCCCTCGAGCTCGACCTCGCGCAGCTCGTCCACGAACGACGCGGGAAACGACGTGCGGTCGTGCATGCCGGGCCAGAGGATGAGCGGGTTCTCGTCCTCGGAGACGAGCAAGCCGTCGCGCTCGTGCCACATCCACAGGTCGAGGCTGATCTGGTTCGTCTCGCTGTAGTAGAGGCGGATCGCCGCCGGCTCGCCGAGGTACACGGAGCGGCCCGCCGCCTCGATCTCCTCCTGCAGCGCGAGCACCCGCTCGCGGTCGCGCGCGAGGATGCCGAAGTCGGCGTCCCAGTCCCAGGGGATCAGCGATCCGTCCCGGACGGCCCCGAGCAGGGTGCCGAAGTCGAGCCAGTGGACGATCCCGTGCTCGGCCAGCAGGTCGTGCGCGAAGTCGACGAGCTCGAGCAGGTGCTCCGTGCAGCAGTCGGGGCGCAGGTTGCTCTCGCCCCAGTCCCAAAACCGGCAATCCGGGCTGTCCGCGGTGCACGGCGGGTTGACGGCGGTCGCCGCGGTCACGACTGGACGACGGTGAAGCTTCGCCGGCGGACGCGCTCCATGATCGCGCTCGACGAGATCCCGTTCGCGTAAGGAACGAGCGTGAGGATGCCCATGTCCCGCGGGATGCCGTACATCATCCCGAGCACCTCCTCGTCCAGGTCGTCGCCGTGGACGACGAGGTCGAGCTCGTGCTCCTCGACGAACTCGCGCGTGATCTGGAGCGGCGCGTCGGGAATCACCTCGTCGACGAACTGGCAGGCGGCGACCACCTGGATCCGCTCCGCCATCGTCATCACCGGCGTGCGCTTGTACTCGGCGACCGTCTCGTCGGAGTGGATGCCGACGACGAGCATGTCGCCGAGCGTCCGCGCCCGCTCGAGGAAGCGGACGTGCCCGTAGTGGAACAGGTCGCCGACCATGTCCGCGTAGACGCGGATCACCGGACCGCCTGCCGCGCCAGCGCCGCGCGGACGAGTTGCGCGTTCTCCTCCGGTGTCACGGAGACCCGCGGCGGATTGCCGGCGCGCTCGACGCGGACGATCTCGGTCACGCCCGGATACGACTCCTCGAGCGCAGCCGACGGCTGGCCGCCGACGGACTCGTGGCAGCCGTTGTCGAGCACGTAGTGGAAGAAGTGCTCCGGGGCGCGGTCGCGGATGGTGTGCGTCGATCCCAGCGCCATCAGGAGCGACGCGTCACCGTTGATCACGACCACCGGACGGTCCGCCGACAGCGCCATCCCGAGCCCGATCGCCGGTGCGAGCCCCATCGAGCCCTGCATGTAGAGCACCGCGTAGTCCGGCCCCGCCGCAGCGTGGACGGCGCGGCTCACGTACCCGGTCGAGGCGACGTACACCGCCTCCGGGCCGTGCCGCTCGAGGATCTCCCGGATCGCTTCGTCCCTACCCCTCATTGTTCTCCCCCGCGACGAGCACGTAGTCGTCCCAGCCGATCAGCTCGAGCATCCTTGCGTCGACCTCGCCCATGACCTTGTGCTGCGGCAGCGTGTGCCGGTGGCCGACGACGAGCGTCATCTCGATCCCGTACGGGATGCAGAGCGACGTGAGCGGGTTGATCGCGTGCCCGAGGCCCGCGTTCTGGAGATAGACGACCGGTTTCCGCCCCGCGAGTGCGGCGCCCGCGGCGATGCCGACGGCCTCCGCCTCCCACGTCGCCGGCACGTGCTGCTCCGGCGGGAGCTCCCAGGCGTCGACCAGGAACCGCTTGAGCCCGCTGTCCGGAACGCCCGTGAAGAAGTCGTGTCCCTCCTCGACCAGCTCCTCGAGCAGGCCGCTATCGGACGTAACGCGCCTCATTGTCCTTCAGCTCGTCGACGTAGATGAGACGGAAGACCTCCTCCATGGGCACGACATGCTCGTCAGCATCGGCAAGGCGCTTGTTCGCCATGACCGTCGAGAACGTCTCCTGCAGCGTCTTGACGATCGCGCGGACGCCGTAGTTCGCGAAGATGATGAGGCGGAAGCCGGCCTCGTCGAGCTCGCGGTACGTGACCGAGTTGTAGGTCGTCGGCACGCAGACGAGCGGGACGTCCTCGGTCTGGTACCAGCGGTCGGCGAACTCGAGCACGGGGATCGGGTCGGAGCCCTTGTGGTGGATGAGGATCCCCTCGGCGCCTGAGGCCGCGTAGGCCTTCGTCCGGTCGAGTGCGACCTGCAGCCCGAGATCCTTGATCAGCGCCTCGGTGCGGGCGACGACCGCGAAGCCCTCGTCGACGCGCTTCTCGACTGCCGCCTGGATCTTCCCGCAGAACGTGCTCTCGAGCTCGAGCTCCTCCTGCATTCCGTCGTAGAACGAGCAGCGCTTCGGAAACGGGTTGTCCTCGATGCACATGCCCGACGCGCCGGCCTTCTCGAACTCGCGGACGAGACGGATCGTGTTGATCGCGTTGCCGCCGCCGGCGTTGCCGTCGACGAACACCGGGATCTGCACGCGGTCGACGATCTGCTGGACGACGCTGACGTAGTCCTGCGTGCCGAGGATGTCGGCGTCGGGCAGCCGGTGCGCGGCGTGGACCTCGAAGCTCGAGATCCAGAGCCCGTCGGCGCCGGCCTCCTCGGCGATCTTCGCGCCGAGCGCGTTGTGGACGCCGAAGAGCACCGCGGCCTTCGGGCCCGCGAGCATCCCCTTGATCGTCGCCGGCGGCGGAGCAACCGCCGGGTGCAAGCCGTTCGAGTTCCCGTTCTGCGAGACGCTGATTGCCAAGTTGGCCTCCTAAAAGTCGAGCGCCCCCGATGGAGGCGACTTGTCTCGCTATAGGTCAGAAAGCCGAAGGCCGCAAGGGGTTGACCGCGAACCCGGCACTGCCGGGCCGTTCCGCCTAGCTCTGCGGGGGTGCCAGCGCCTCCGTCCGGCTGAGCGGCCGGTCGCGGAGGCGGACGATCACCGCGGCGGCTGCCAGGGCCGGAATCGCGAGGCAGACGCCGGCGACCCGGACGCCGAACGCGCCGGCGATCGTGCCGTCGAGCAGGCTCGCGAGCGGCCGCAGGCCGAGGAACGCCACGCTCCAGAGCGCCATGATCCGGCCGCGCTGCGACTCGTGGACGTCGAGCTGCAGCCGCGTCGTCGCCGACGTGTTCGACGCGAGGTAGCCGAAGCCGGCCACGAACAGGAAGGCGTAGCCGAGCGAGAGCCATGGCGTGACGGAGAGCGCCACCATCCCGCCGCCGAGGAGGAAGAGCGTGGTTGCCATCCTCGTCCGCGAGCCCGCGACGCGACCCGCCACGGTGAACGCCGCCGCCACGGCGCCGGCCCCGAAGACGCCGATGATGTAGCCGGCCTGCGTGTCCACCTCGCCGAATGCGTGCGCGAACGCGGGCGCCTCGGTGTTCACCGGGTCCGAGCCGAAGCCGACGGCCGCGATGATCAGGAGCAGGGCCAGCAGCTTCGGCCGCTCCCGGACGAAGCGCAGGCTGGCGAGCAGGCGGGTCTCGTCCCGCGGCGGGCGCTCCTGCGGCCGCGGCCGCACGAGCGTGAGCCCGAGGACGAGCGCCAGGTAGGACCCCGAGTTGATCGCGATCGCGGCCGGTATCCCGAGCGTCCGCACGGTCACGGCCGCGAGCGCCGGCCCGATTGCCCGCGCCAGGTTGTACGTCATCGAGTTGAGCGCGACCGCGGAAGCGAGATCGCGCGGGGAGACGAGCTGGCCGACGAGCGCTCCCGAGGCCGGCGCCGCATAGGCGCTCGAAACCCCCAGGCCGAGCGCGAACACGATCACCACCCACGCATGCGCGTCGCCGCTCCAGGCGAGCCCGGCCAGCGTCCCGCTCAGCATCGTCGCCCAGAGCTGCGTGGCGATCAACAGCCGCCGCCGGTCGAACCGGTCCGCCGCGAGGCCGATCCACGGTGCGAGCAGCAGCACCGGCCCGAACTGCGCGGCGTTCAGGATCCCGAGCAGGAACGCGGAATGCGTCAGCCGGTAGACGAGCAGCGCCGCGGCCAGGTTCTGGAACCACGTTCCGCTGGACGAGAGGGCGTTCCCGAAAAAGTACGGACCGAAGTTGCGGCTCGAGATCACCCGCAGCGCCGCCGCCGGTCCCACGGGCGGCGTGGGCCCGGCGGTCTTTGTCCGGCCGCTCATCGCCGGGAGGCTAGTTGTGCTTTCAGGCCTGCTGCTTGCGCCGGTACCAGTGCTTCCGGCGCCAGCGCACGTTGTGGCGGTGACGCTCCTCGACGGAGTCGCCGTCCTGCGGCGCGCCGCCCGGTCCGGCCATCACGGTGCCGCCTTCCTCGACCAGGTCGCGCGGGTCGGCGTGCCGGTAGTCCTCGGACTGCAGCCCGCCGCGCGGGTCGTCCGGCTCCTCGAGCTCGCTCACGTCTTTGACGCTCGTCGGAAGGCGCGCATTGCGAGACCACGGAAAGCGCATGCATTGACCGTTGCCCGTCGGGTTCCTTTCAAACGCGCGAGCGCCGATAGGCTCCCGGGACCCGACCAAGGAGGGAGCATGTCCGACTGGGTCCGTGTCGCCACGTTCGAAGGCGACGAGAATTCGGCGAGGGCGATCGTCGACCAGATCAACAGCGAGCCCGGCCCGCCGCCCGGCATCCCCGCGAAGTCGATCATGGTCGGACTCGACCGCGACAACAACCACGTCCGGATCGTCGTCCGCTTCGACTCGAAGGAGAACCTCGACACCGGCAGCGCCACGCTCGACGGAATGGAGCCGCCGCCCGAGGCCGGCATGCGCCGGATCTCCGTCGAGAAGCTCGAGGTCCTGCTCGAGCGCCAGGCGTAGCGACACGTTCGCCGAGCTTTCCACGCCGCTCGTGGCGGATGCCTGCGTCCGCGTGGGCGTCCCGCTGCGGGCGGCGCCGCCCGGCATCTCGCCCGTCGTGCCGGGCAGCCGGGCGGCAGGCCGCGTTCTTCCCGCGCGCCACTACGGCAGCGTGGACGTCTTCCTGGAGGTACTCGCCGCCGCCGAGGCCGGCGACGTCCTCGTCGTCGACAACGGCGGACGCCTGGACGAGGCCTGCGTCGGCGACCTGACCGTGCTCGAGGCGCAGGCCGCAGGTGTGGCGGCGCTGGTCGTCTGGGGCCTCCACCGCGACACGCCGGAGCTCCGGGCGATCGGCTTCCCGGTCTGGAGCTACGGAAGCTATCCGCCGGGTCCGAGTCGCCTCGACGCGCAGGAGGACGACGCGCTCACGTCCGCCCGTTTCGGCGACCACGAGGTGACCGTCGAGGACGTTCTCTTCGCGGACGACGACGGCGTGCTCTTCGTCGGCACGGACCGGCTGGACGAGGTCCTCGCGGCGGCCGAGGGTATCCGGCGGAAGGAGCGCGACCAGGCAGCGAGGATCAGGTCAGGCGTGCCGCTCCGCACGCAGACGAGCTTCGACGACTATCTCGCTCGCCGCGCTGCGGATCCTTCGTACACCTTTCGTCAGCACCTCAGGGACGTCGGCGGCGCGATCGAGGAGTAGCGCGCCGCGGAGCGCAGGAACGTCGTCGGCACGTACTCGGCGGGGCTGAGATGCACCCTCGCCCACCAGGCGTCGCCGTGGACGCTCGTTCCCGCGGCGAAGCAGTAGACGCGAAGCTGCTGCCCTTCCGCGGCGCCCGTCCCCGGGACGACGTCGCGCCAGCACGGATCGGTCTGGGGAAGCGCGCCGCCGCACCAGTGGTTGGGCGTGAGGCGGTAGCGGACGCCGACGCCGCCGGTGTTCGCGACGACGTCGTAGACGACGGGCGGCGGCGGCGGCGGGGCCTGCGCCGGAGCAGCCGCCAGCGCTTGCGCAACCCGGGACATCGTCCCCGCCACTTCAGGCCCAACCTTCGGAGCGACCGGCGACGGCGGCGTCGCGACGATCGCGGCTCGACGGGCGTGTCCGCCGCCGAGCGAGAGGACGAGCGCGATCGCTGCCCCCGCGGCGAGCGCGACCGCCGTGCCGGCGACCACGAGACTGCGCCGGCCCCGGCTGCTCGGCGGCGCAGGCGGTTCGACCGCCACGGGCCTCGAGGCAAGTGCCTGGCGGCACGCCTCGGCGAACTCGACGGCCGTCGTGTAACGGTCATCGGGGTCGGTCGCCCGAGCTTTGTCCAGGACGTCCTCGAGCTCCGGCCACGTGTCGGCGACCGACGCAGCGAGTACGCATCCGAGCGAGTGCACGTCGGCGCGGCCGTCGAGCCGGCCTCCGTCGATCCGCTCGGGCGCCGCGAAGCCCGTCGTCCGGCCGACCAAGCCGAAGTCGGCGAGATACGCCTGGTGCGTGGACGCCTCCAGGAAGATGTTCGGCGGCTTCACGTCCCGGTGGACGAGCCCGCGGCAGTGCGCGGCGTGCAGTGCGCCCGCGACCTGCTCGACGACCCCGACGGCCTGCTCCGGCGAAAGCGGCCCGTCGCGCAGAACGGTGTCGAGGTCGGCGCCCTCGACGTAGCGGGAGGCGATGTAGAGGACGCCGTCAGCCTCGCCGGCGGCGTAGACCGGAAGGACGGCAGGATGGTCGATCTCGGCCAGCAGCTCGTAGTCGCCGAGGAACCGCTGGCGGAACCGAGCCGATCGCGCGAGTTCCGGCGCGACGACCTTGAGCGCGACACGCTTTCCGGCGCGCTCCGCGAGGTAGACGACACCGGTCTCGCCCGAGCCGAGCAGCCGCTCCAGCCGGTAGCCGCCGACCGACCCGCCGACGTCGATGCTGCTGGCAGCACTCGTCATCGAGACGTCGTTCGCCCCGCAAGACAAAAGCCCTGTTTCCAGGGCTTTCGTCGTCAGGCCAGCTCGATCCTCGGGTCGAGGAACGCGTACGAGATGTCGACGATCAGGTTGATCAGGATGATCACGCACGTCGCGAACACGACGACGCCGGTGATCAGCGGTAAGTCGTTGTTGTTGTAGGCGTTGATGACCTCGCGGCCCAGCCCGGGGAGTTGGAAGATCGACTCGGTGAAGATGGCGCCGCCGAGCGCGAACCCGATGTCCATCCCAAGGATGGTGACGACGGGGAGCATGCTGTTCCGCAGGACGTGGTGGATCATCACGCGCCGCTCCGTGGTGCCTTTGGCCCGCGCGGTGCGCACGTAGTCCTCGTTCAGCGTCTCCATCACGTTGGCCCTGATCAGCCGCACGTACAGCGCCGCGTTCAGGACCATGAACGCGCACCAGGGCAGGATCAGGTGGTACGCCCATTGCACGGGGCCGCCGCAGGTCGCCGACGAGCCGCCGAAGAAGTTGCAGTAGCCGGCGATCGGCGTGATCCCGATCTTGTAGCCGAAGACGTAGGAGAGGATCAGGCCGATCCAGACGGGGTGCGCCGAGATGCCGACGAGCACGAACGTCATCGAGACCCGGTCGAGGATCGAGCGCGGCCGAAGTGCCGAGAGGATGCCAACCGGGATCGCCAGCGTGAGCCAGAGCAGCATTCCGCCGAAGACCAGGCTGGCCGTGACCGGCGCGTCCTGTCCGATCAGGAAGCGCACGGGCTGGCGATCCACGAACGAATGCCCCAGCGAGGCGTGTCCGATGAGGTTCCACAGGAACCGTCCGTACTGCTGGTAGACCGGCTCGTCCAGATGAAGGAAGTGCCGGACCCGGTCGACATCGGGCTTCGTGCACGCGTGCCCGCAGGCGAGCGCGGCCGGATCCGCCGGGATGACGAAGAAGATGATGTAGGTCAGCAGCGTCGCGGCGATGAAGAGAAACACCGCCCAGAACAAGCGACGCACCAGGTATGCGGCCATCGACACAGGTAAGGACGCGCCGCCGTTCGACTAGTTAGGCGCAGGAGTTGCGAATTCCGGTACCGGCGGGCGGAATTTCCGGTCTCGCGACAGATATGCGTTGATGGAAGAAACTGCGCAGTCAGGGAGTCCTGGGATCAACGACTGACGCAGCCGAATCTCGCACCGCGGAGGGGTCGGATCGACATGCGTGAGGCCGGGCGGCGAATACCATCCAGCAATCGGATCGCTGGCAAGAGAGGAGCAGGACGTGGGCGAGGACAAGGATTCAAGGAAGAAGGATCCCAAGACGAACGATCTCGAGCTGGGCGAGGAGGCCGCCGCCGAGGTCAAGGGTGGCCGGGAGGTGACTGAGCCCGTTGGTTACAGCCACAAGCTCGGCCACAAACACAAGTCCAAGCACTCGAGCCGCAAGCGGCCGGCCTAGAGAGTTCTTGGTGAGTACGCCAGGGGACCCCAGGCGCCGGGGCCCACAAGCTTGAGCGGACCGCGACACGGACGAGCAAAAGAGGAGAGGCCCGCCCTCGGCCTCTCCTCTCAATAGCGATCCGGTGGCCCCGTCTAGATGCGGCTGGTGACCGTGCTGATCGCGCCAGACACGCCGCCTGCGAGGGCGGTGAACACGCCGACCACAGCGAGGGTGATCACACCCAGCACGACGGCGTACTCGGCCATCGTCTGACCCTCCTGGCGCTTGCGCGCCCAGCGGATCAGGTCGAGGGAATCCGAGAGTTTCATTTCCACTTCACCTCCTCGGAGGCGGTTGCTTTCGGTGCGCGAGGTCGCGCGCCGCACCACTGCATCGGCTTCCCTGCCACAGACTTGATCCCTCACAGGGGCGCCTCGTGTCCGGAGGTGCGCGTAAAGGCGGCGGCCGCCGTCCCCGCGAGAGCTCACCCCGGGATGGAGCAGAAGCACGTGTTCGCCCGTCAGGACTCGTGAAGCGCAGTAGTGGGTATCGCTTCACCGTGCCGGTGAGTCACTCGACGTTCTTCGACCGCTTTGCCGAACGATCATCCAAGGTCGCTAGCGGCGCGATCTTCTTCGTCGTCTGCTTGCTGCTCGTCGTCCTCTGGGCGCCGAGCTACTTCATCTTCCGCGACCTCAACACCTGGCAGCTTGTGATCAACACCGCAACCACGATCGTCACCTTCCTGCTCGTCGCCCTGCTCCAAAACTCACAGCGACGCACCGAAGAAGCTGTGAACCAGAAACTCGACGCGCTCGCCGACGGCCTCGCCGACCTCATGCACCACATCGGCAAGGAGGACCCCGACCTACGCAAGGACATGCAGGACCTCCGCGCAGCCGTCGGCGTCGAACACGTCCAACACGACCATACGAAGACCCACCGCAACGGCCACGTTTCCGAGACTGCCGCGCGTGACTACATCGCGTCCGCAGGCCGCTAGCTGCCACCCCGGCCGTTAGTGCTTACGCGGGCGACCGGAGACGTCAGGCGCCAGAAGCTCCGGCCCGTCGTCGTTCTTGATCGGAGTTCACAAAGAAAAAAGCCCGATTTCCGGGCCTTTTGAGGTGGAGCGTACCGGGATCGAACCGGTGACCTCCGGCTTGCAAAGCCGGCGCTCTCCCAGCTGAGCTAACGCCCCGTGCCGTCCCATCTTAGAGAGACGGGACGGCTGCAACGGGACGCCGGGGGGTAGGAGTTAGGCGGCGCGCTCCAGCCGCTCTTCGTGGCGGGCGCGCTGGATGATCTCGTCACGCTCGCCGAAGCGGATGCGTGCTCGCTCGATTCGGTGCTCTTCCCAGAGCTTCGCGATCTCGTCCTCGAGCCTCGCGTGCTCGTCGGTCAGAGCCGTGTCGTGCTGCTCGCTGAGGACCCGCAGAAGCTGTCCCCGCCGCTCGGTCAGCGCTTCGATCTCGGCTCGGATGTCATTGAGTGTTCGCACGCTGGTTTCAACGAGTTCGACGAACGGCATATTCCTCGAGTTAGGCGGCGAGCGTGCCGGGCTCGTAACGCTCGCAAAGCACCTTGGCGGCTTCGACGAACGCAGCGGCGGCAGGCGTCCGGAGCCGGTCGCGATGCCACGCGATCCCGATCAGGCGGCCGGGGACGCGGTCGCCCAGGTCGAGCACCGTGATGCGGTCGTCGCTCGGATCCACAGTCAGAAGCGGCACCAGGGCGACGCCGATCCCCTCGGCGACCATGCCCTGCACGGTGTAGTTGTCGTCGGAGCGGAAGACGACGTGCGGTTCGCGGCCGGAGGCGAGGAGCCGCTCCTCGACCTCCTGCGTGGTGCGACAGGAGCGGTAGCCGATCAGCGGCAGCTCGACGATCTCGCGCAGCGTCGGCGGGCGGTCGCGGTGCGCGAGCGGCGAGTCCTTCTGGACGAGCAGGACGTACGGGTCGCGCATCAGCTCGATGGACTCGAACGGCCCGGCGCTGAGCGGGAAGACGACGAAGCTGAGGTCCACCTCGCCCCTTTCGACGAGGTCCAGGAGCTCGCGGTCGTCGGCCGACTCCACGAGCGTCACGTCGATCTTGGGCCAGTCGCCGCGGAACTTCCGGAGCAGCGTGGGGATGATGCGCGCGCCGACGCTCTGGTAGGTGCCGACCCGCAACGGGCCGGCGTCGCCTGCGCCGAGCGCGCTCAGGTCCGCCTGGGCCGCGCGCAACCGAGCCGCGATGCCGTCGGCGTGCGTGAGCAGGAGCTGGCCCGCCTCGGTCAGCGAGACCGGGCGGGGGCCGCCGGGCCGGTCGACGAGCCGCTGGCCCACGATGCGCTCGAGCACCGCGATCTGCTGGCTGATCGCGGACTGCGTGTAACCGAGGCGGCGGGCGGCGCGTCCGAAGGAACCTTCCTCGGCGACTGCCTTGAGCGCGAGCAGATGGCGCAGCTCGAGCCCTATCCATTCATCAGCGTGCATAATAGAGTCCAATAGTAACACGATTTGTGCTAATCGACATTGCTCAGGCATCGTGAACATCGTTATGAC
>Ga0070741_10011737_pt1 | contig 16070 bp, 16 predicted proteins | sample Coa_R1_4_FD_66440 | JGI IMG/M metagenome (GOLD analysis project Ga0070741, IMG submission 66440) | Surface soil microbial communities from Centralia Pennsylvania, which are recovering from an underground coalmine fire - Coalmine... | ecosystem: Environmental > Terrestrial > Soil > Unclassified ...
CTGCGCACGCTCATAACAAAGAGGATGGCAAACTAGCCTATAGTTTTCAACACTTAAATACACAACTTTTGCAGAACAAACCCATGTCAGCAACAATCAACCCGTTTGAGGTTGCTCTGAAACAGCTTGACGAAGCGGCAAAACTGATAAAACTAGACAAGGGTTTACATCAAGTTCTGGCAAGTCCAAAGCGCGTACTTACCGTGTCGCTGCCAGTAAAAATGGATAACGGCGAAATCCGCGTTTTCACCGGCTTTCGCTCGCAGCATAACGACGCCCGGGGCCCATACAAGGGAGGCATACGCTACCACCCACAGGTCAGCATCGACGAGGTCAAGGCGCTTTCAATGTGGATGACCTGGAAATGTGCTGTAGCAGACATTCCATATGGCGGCGGCAAGGGTGGCATAATTTGTAATCCAAAGCAAATGTCTGACGGCGAGCTGGAGCGCATGACAAGGCGCTACGCATACGCAATTGCAGACATTATCGGCCCGCACACTGACATCCCTGCACCAGACGTCTATACTGGCGGAAAGGAGATGGCTTGGATCATGGACACTTACTCGGCGCTAAAGGGCAACTATGTCCAGCCTGAAATAATTACTGGCAAGCCAATCGCGATTGGTGGTTCTCTTGGAAGAAACGAAGCAACCGGACGCGGCCTTGCGTTCACAGTCAGAGAAGCGGCAAAGAAGCTGAAGATAAACATGAAGGCTGCAACAGTTGCAGTGCAGGGTTTTGGCAACGCCGGCCAATTTGCATCGCAATTAGTAGAAGAGCAGGGTGCTACAGTCATTGCGGCGTCTGACTCAAAAGGTGGAGTCTATAACAAGACCGGAATGAAGATTGAAGCTCTGCGAAAGCACAAGGAAAAGACGGGCTCTGTAGTCGGATTCTCTGGTGCAAAATCGATGAGCAATGAAGAGCTGCTTGAAACCGAGTGCACTATTCTGATACCTGCTGCACTTGAAAACCAGATAACTGGCAAGAACGCCAGCAAGGTAAAAGCGAAAATAGTGGCAGAAGCGGCAAACGGTCCAACAACTCCGGATGCAGACGACATACTATTCAAGAACAAGATACTGGTAATCCCGGACATTCTGGCAAATGGTGGCGGAGTTACAGTTTCGTACTTCGAGTGGCTGCAGAACCTGCGCAGGGAATACTGGACAGAGGCCGAGGTCAATGAAAGGCTAGACAAGAATATCACAAAGTCATTCCTTGACACCTACGACACATCGGAAAAATACAGCGTCAACATGCGCAAAGCAAGCACTGTCCTTGCAGTCAACAGGGTAGTCGAGGCAGTAAAGATAAGAGGACTCTGGCCATAAGCGCCAGTCTTTCAACTTTTTTTCTTATTTCGTTTACTATTTGCGCTAATAATCAAATAAAGGAAAAAGGTCTCGTTTACTCTGTGCTGAACGAGTGTCCACACGAGCAACTCTTTGTCACGTTGGGGTTGTTGATCTTGAAGCCCGAACCCATCAGACTCTCGATATAGTCAATGTTGGCACCTTTCAGGTATTGCTGGCTGTAGCTGTCAAGCAATAGCTTTACGCCATTCTGCTCAATGACCTTGTCGTCTTCGTCTGCCTTTTCCTCAAACCCCATGCCATAAGACAAGCCTGCACATCCTCCGCCTGAGACGTAAACCCTCAGGTACAGGTTGGCATTGCCTTCCTGCTTCATGAACTCGGCAACCTTTTCGGCTGCCTTTGGGGTTATTGTTACTGGTGTCTGCTGAATACTTTCCATACGGGCTAAATTGCCCTTTTTAATATAATAAGTTTTTCCCCTTACTTAGTGGGTGCTTCGGCGGTTGCTGGCTTTTCCTCTGCCTTTGGTTGCTCTTTCTTCTCGGCAGGCGCTTGGTAGCTCTCTGTAAACTTTACCGTCTTGACTGAAGGGACGAACTTGAAGATGTCATTTGCTACTGCCCTCTTTATGATCTGCAAGCCTTCTGCAAGGAACGCTTCTTCTGGCACGTCAATCTCCAAGTTTGGAGCCACCAGATTGAACCTGATCTTGCTGTCTTCGATGCCGAGCCTTCTTCTTACAAGCGCAGTTATTTTGTCATTGTCCGAATCGAGCTTTTTTACGACGTTGACGTCGTAGAGTAACGTTCTGCCTGCGAACCTGTGGTTAAAGTCGACCTGGATCCTGCCAGAGCCGACGTAGCGGACTATCCCTGTCCTTTCATCGACTTCGATCACGTCGCCCACCGACACTTCGTCGGCCTTGTCGCCGAGCTTGCGTTGCGGGATCATCCTTACCTTGTTCGGGTCTCGCTCGCCAAAGCCCTTGTCTGGCGTGACTTCAACATTGAGCTTGTCACCGACGTTTGCGTTTGCAAGCGCTTCGTCAAGGCCCTTTAAGACCCAGCTTTCGCCGACTGAAACAAGCCTTGGTTCGTACTTGCGCGTAGGATCATGCAATTCTGCATTTTTCTTTGCTTCTTCCTCGCGAGTAGTTTCAAAAACTTCGTTAGTATCTTTAACTCTAGCAGTATAATCCACCAATACGAGAGAACCCTTTTCCAAAGTCATAGAAAACGGCTAATGTTTTACCTTATATTAAGTTTGATAGAAATTTAAAAAAGAGAAGAGGACGGTCAGCCCAGCGCCTTTAGCTTGTCCATTGCTACCGACGTGGCCTCTGGGTTTGTCTTTACACCAAGCATGTTCATTGCAGATGCAATCGAGGAAATGGTCCTCATGACATGGTAACGACCGACTTCGCCCATCGATCCGACTCTAAATACCTTGCCCTTCAAATCGCCAAAGCCGCCAGCCACAAGTACTTTGAACTCACTTGACAATAGCCCGCGGAATTTCTTGTCGTCCATTCCCGGCAGATAGTTAACCGCGATAATCATATTGCTCCTTGCGTCTGGCTTTGCAAACGGGGTCAGCCCGAGCGAGCTGAGGCCAGAGTAGAATGCGTCTGCGCATATCCTGTGGCGCCTTATTCTATTGTCCATTCCTTCTTCGAGGACCATGTCAAGTGCTTCCCTGAACGCATAATAGAGCGGCAGAGCCGGAGTGAAAGGTGTCTCAAAGTGTTCCTCATAGTACTTGAAGTAGCGCTTTAAGTTGAGGTACTGTGTGGGCGGCGGGTTTTCCTGCATATACTTTTTGGCGCGCTTGCTAACAGATACCGGCGACACACCTGGCGGGGCAGCCAACGCCTTCTGCGAAGCAGTCACGCAAATATCGACGTTCCATTTGTCGACTGGCAGTTCATCGCCGCCAAGGATTGATACTGCGTCAGCGATAAAATAAGCTCCCTTTCTTGAGGCAAGCTCGCCCAGCTTGTCCATGTACCTTATCGTGGTGCCCGTCGATGTTTCATTGTAAACGGCATAGAGCGCCTTGACGTCCTTGTTCTTGTCAAACGCTTCTTCAAACTTGTCATACGGCGGGTTCTCGCCCGGAGGCGCGCTTATCCTGATCGCTTGTCCGCCCCAGCTGTCGATGAGATCTGCAAGGCGCGTGCTGAACTCGCCGTTGACTGGGATTATCGCCTTGTCACCTTTCTTTATCAGGTTAACGACAGACGCTTCGACGGCGCCTGTGCCAGAGGTAGTGAGAAGCACGATGTCGTTTGAAGTCATGAAGACCTTCTGGGTCTTTTCAACGACTGACTTGTATAATACGCGAAAATCCTCACTTCGGTGGTTTATCACGGGTGCAAGCATTGCGTTCATGACCCTGTTCGGGACGTTTGTCGGACCGGGGAGCATCACGAGGTATTCCATTATAATCTCGTTAAGCGGGTGTGTCAGCCATATTTAAATTAATTTACAAAAGTGGATAGTGCAACATTTTATAAAACTGGAGAGTTGCAGACTTGTCCATGAAGGAGCGCCGTTCTACCATACTGAATCATGCTAGAAAAGCAGGCTGCAGTGCAGTGGCCGCCTTCGAGCCTGAAAACGTGTTCTACCTGACTGGCTTTTGGGGAGAGGCTATCGCGATATGCATAGAGAATGGCACAAAGTTGGTGGCGCCAAAGCTGGAATATTCCCGGGCTGAAAAGGCATCGATCGATTGCGAAGTCATTCCAACTGAAAGAGGAAGCGAGCTCCTTTCCACCTTTGTTTCACAATTAAAGGGAGGCAAGGCATGCACCGATTGCAGCGACTATTCCACCGTAGAGTCGGTTCGCAAGCTAGGTGCCAATATTATTGTCGACACCGAGCCATTTTTCCAGACGCGCAGAATCAAAGACGAATCAGAGATCAAGATAATCGCAAAGGCATCGCGAATACTGGACAGACTGTACGAAATATGCACAGAGGAAATCAAGGCAGGATTATCAGAACGAGACTTGCAGGCAAAACTGATCTACGAAGCGATGAAGATGGGCGCAAATCCTCCGTCTTACAAATCCACGCTCAATCCTCTCATAATCGCCGGCGGGCCAAACGGTGCGCTACCGCACGCCGAAGTGACCGGCCGCAAATTCCGCAAAGGAGACATGATCGTGGTCGACCTGACGCTTAGGCACGCCGGCTACATTGCCGACGCGACTAGGACATTTGCCCTTGGGTCTGCAACTGCTGAAATGAAAAAAGTATACAACATAGTGCAAGAGTCGCAGAAAGCCGGTCTTGATGCTGCAAGAGCAGGCGAGACTTGCGGGGAAGCAGACGCGACATGTCGTGACCTGATACGAGAGCGGGGTTACGAAAAGCAGTTCATACACTCTACCGGCCATGGGATAGGGCTTGATGTTCACGAGCCGCCATGGCTCCGGATGAAAAATGGAGAAAAGCTGAAGCCAAATATGGCGGTGACTGTCGAGCCGGGGATATATCTTGAAAACAAGTTTGGAGTAAGGATAGAGGACAGCATCATTGTCACGAACGGCAGGCCAAAAGTGCTAAACAAGTTCACGAAGGACCTTGTCATTTTGAAATAAAGTTTGCCACTCTAACCTCGCGTGCCATTGGCAGACTTTGCCACAAGCTCTAGCAGCTTCCTTGCAATTACTGCCTTGCTCGCAAGTGGCAAGTGCACTACATTCTTTTTCCTGTCGACTACGAATACTTCATTCTTGTCCGAACCAGCCTCGGATCCTTTTCTTCCCAAGTCATTTGCGACTACCAAATCGGCATTGCATTCCCACAACTTTTTATGTGCTTTGTCAACTAGCGCAGATTCAGAGATGCTGTGATCTGCCTTGAACGCGACAAGAAAAGTATCTTTACTTCTTTTCTTCACTTCATCAACTATTTTCCTTGTAGGCGCAAGTGGCAGTTCGATCTTGCCAGCCCTTGTATCGATCTTTTTCTCAAGTTTCTTGGCCGGCGCAAAATCTGCAACTGCTGCGGCCATTATCACGACGTCATATTTTGATGATAATTCTGAAACAACTGCGTCGTACATTTCTTCACTTGTGCTCACCCTGATCATCCTGCCGTTTGCCCACTCTTGGCTTCCATGTCCATAAATTAAAGTGACATTTGCGCCCATGTGCACTGCCTCTTGCGCTATCGCAATCCCCATCTTGCCAGAGCTCTGGTTTGTGATGACTCTGATCGGGTCAATATGTTCGACGGTACTTCCAGCAGTGATCAGCATCCGTTTGCCTGACAAAAGTCCATCCGATAGGGTGGAAATAGCTCTATCCAGTAATTGCTCAGGCTCGGCAACTTTCGCCTTGTCTTCAGCCATCGTGGGATCGACATAAATGACGCGCCTTCTCAACTTTTGTACGTTTTGCTGTATGAACTCGTTTTCATACATTGCTTCATGCATTGCAGGTGCGACTATTACCGGGATTTTTGAGCCGAGCGCGACACTCAGGACAGAAGTTACTGGAGTATCGTCTATACCATTTGCCATCTTGCCTATCGTGTTGGCGGTGCACGGGTACACGATGATCAAGTCAGACATGTCATAATCTGCAAGCATGATGTGCTCTAGATTGCCGGTAAGCTTTGTCACTACGTCGTTGCCTGTAGCCCATTTCATCATTTCTGGGCTTAGCAGCGCCGCCGCGGTGGCTTCTGTCATGACAGAATGAACATCTGCTCCATGGCGCATTAGCAGGCGAGCAAGGTCAATAGCTCTGTACGCGGCGACACTTCCAGTTATGCAGAGCACTATTTTTTTGCCAGCAAGTTCGTTTCCTTCACTGCCCATAATATCCTTTGATGGATGAACGCCTCTTTTTGCCTTCATTTCTTTTTTGCCTTTTTCCATCTTTCAAGCTCTTCCGAGCTCATGTGGAACGTGTTTGATTCTTCGGGAAACTTGCCAGTCTTGATATCGTTTGCATATCTTGAAACGGCATCAAATATGGACATGCTTAGCTCGGCATACCTTTTCACGAACTTGGGCTTGATGTCCTCATAAATGCCCAGCATGTCATGGAGCACCAAGACCTGTCCGTCACAACCTGCGCCGGAGCCAATGCCTATCGTTGGGACAGAAACGCTCCGAGTTATCGTGTCTGCAACTTCACTTGCAACCATCTCAAGCACGATGCTGTACACGCCCGCCTTTTCAAGCGCTTTTGCGTCCTCAATCAGTTTCATGGCCGACTCTTTTGTCCTGCCCTGCAGGCGGTAGCCTTCCCATAGTGACTGGGTTTGGGGCTTTAGGCCAATGTGTCCCATGACCGGTATTCCTGCATCAACTAACGCTTTCATGGTGCCAATGATTTCCGAGCCGCCCTCAAGCTTCACCGCGTCGCAACCAGCTTTTATCAGCTGCACCGCATTTTCGACTGCAATGCTGGCATTTGGCTGGTACGAGCCAAACGGCATATCGCCAACTATCATGGCACGCTTGGCTCCTCTCGAAACTGCACCGCAGAACATCATCATTTCGCCCATCCCGACTGGCACGGTGCTTGAATATCCAAGCACCACCATGCCTGCACTATCGCCGACTAGCAAAACGTCAACCCCTGCCCTGTCGCATATCAGTGACGTAGAATAGTCATAGGCAGTAAGGACAGAGATTTTTTCATTGCCCTTCATAGCCAGTATGTCGTTTACACTGACTTTTTTCCTAGTCTGCAATCTACATTCCTCCCCGGATGGTTTTCAGCGACTCTTTCAGGTTCTTCTTATTGTCAAAGTCGTCAACTATTTTCTTTATCGATCTGCTTCCATTCAGCGAGCGCACCAACTGCACCATCGCGGGCATTGCTCGAATGATATTGTCAACAATTGTGATCTGCGCCATCTTGGCGGTACGGGACAGCGGGTTGAGGTCAATTGTGATGACAGTCTTGCCCATCTTTACAAGCGCTTCTGTCCTGTCGCCATCTTCAAGGGGTACAAAGACCGTGTCGGCCTTGTAGATGCCTTCAGGGTCGACGCGCCTGCGCTCGCTCTGGAGCTCTGGTATCCTTGCAGACGCCCTTGCTCCAACCCCGAGCACGTCCTTTGCGCCATACTTCTCAAGCTCTGACTTGATTGCCATTTCGCGCTCTACTGTTCTGTAAAAGAGGTTAACCTCGATTGCTGCATTAGTTGCCTGCGCCAACTCGACTACTTCTTTTGGGCAGAGCGCAGCAGTATTGCCATTTACTGAAATCACCGGACGCTTTGCAAGCAAAAGCGCGGCAGATGCGGCCTTGATTGCGCGCTGCGCTGTTTTAGTGGTATGCTCGCCGGCAAGATAGTCGTAAGCCTCGCCCCTTCCATGTGCAATGAGCCCCTCTGGGACGACTAGCCCGCGCCTAAAGCCATCTACAAGCATCTCTCTTGTATGAAGCGATTTAGCGCGTGGATGATCTGGTGGTATCGAAATGCCTCTTGCGTGCAATTAAAGCACTCTAGCTCCGTTGCTGTCAATGTTGCAGACTAGCAGCGTGCCGCCAAAGCCCTTCAGGATGTCCCTTGCCTCTCTTGCGTGGTCTTGGGGCACGAGTGTAAATACGGTCTGGCCAAACAGCGCGACGCTTGCGTCAAGCCTGATCGCCCTGAGCGCTTCAATCGGCGCCCTGCATCTGCCTTCTGTCAGGCCAAGCGTCTCTGCAAACTCGCGTGACATCCTAAGGAAATCATCGACATTTCTCGACTTTGACAGTTTTTTGAGCATGACTCCGCCAAGACCATTTATTTCGTCCATGCGGTTTGTGAGAAATGACTTTGTAGAGATTGGTGCAAGGCACAGGACTATTGCCTTGTAGCCCTGTAAGTCGATTCTGCTTACAGTCCCTACACCAGGCGCTCCTGCACCTGTACGCATTTCAAAGCCACCTGCATATTCTGCTATAACTGTACCAAGGCCAGTCTTGCATACAATTTCGGCATGATGTGCAACCTGTGCAGCTTGGGTCCTGCTCAGACCTATGTCAAGGGCTTCGTTTAGTGCATATGACAGGCTCAGTGCTGCTGCCCCGCTTGAGCCAAGTCCAAAGCCAACAGGGATTCCGATGTCATGCTCGACAGAAACAAAGTATGGCCTGTCTGCAAGTTTCAGGTACTCCTCGATGACCCATTTCGACACTTCCGCGCTCTGGGTCCTGCTGCCGTTAATTGAAATCTGGTAATCTGTCTTGACACTTTCATAAACGTACGCGGTTGTTGCGATTCCCCTGTCGAGCGAAAAGCCCGCACCCTTTGAACCCTTGTGAAGAAAGTGGCTGTAGCTGTTTGCTGGCACTTCGAAAAAGCCGGTAATGTGGCCCGGACTGAAAGCTTTTGCCACGGCTACAGGTGTCGCAACCAGCGCTACCATGTGATGTTTATAAGCTACTGAAAATATAAGAATAATGTTTAATTAGTTTAAATCCATTTAAACTATTGCCATGCCACGCTATGCAAGACGACTACAAAAAATAGGCAGCAGCATCTTGATTTCATTACCAAGCCAGTGGGTCAAGAGTAACAAGCTGAAAAAGGGCAACATCGTGCCAATCGACGTCAATCGTGATAACTCGATCTCGATATTTCCTTCAGACGATGCGCTGGACGAGACAAAGGAAGTGGCAATTCAGTACTCTGCGACATCAATGGATTCCCTGGTGAACCAGGTATATGGCGCCTATCTGCTTGGCTACGACATTATCCGCATCAAGGCCGGCCCGCAGATATCGTTTGACGACGCTGACAGGATAAAGAAGGCGATGCGCAAGCTGGTGGGGCTGGAGATAGTGGACGAAGACGGCTTTAACATCTCGGCCCAGTTCCTGCTCGATGCAAACACGCTGGACGCGGAAAAAATACTCCGGCGCATGAGCTCAATTGTAGCGGGCATGTATCGCGACATGCTTGAAGCGATCAAGAAAAAAGAAGGCAGCATCAAGCGGGTTATAAGCGGCAGGGATGACGAAGTAGACAGGCAGTACTTTTTGCTAGTCCGGCTCATCCGTAGCGCCATGATGGACCAGAAATTGGCCGGCAAGCTCAATCTGAGCAACATCGACATCCTTGACTACAGGATAGCGGCTAACCTGTTAGAGAGCGCAGGCGACTACATCGTCGACCTTGCAGCTTCGATACAGGACTTGTCGAAAATAAAACTCGTAGACGAAATAGCAGAGGCTGGGGCGCTGGTGGAAAAGATGCAGGAAAAGTCGGTGGCCGCATTTGTCAACAAGAACAGATCAGAATCAATAGTTGTGGTCAGGACGTACGAGAAGTTCCATGAAATCATCGAGTCGATCAAGGATGTGTCTGCCACCGCTGAATCTGCGATCACCCTGCTCAACATGACCCACTCGATGGACAAGATAGCCCGGTGCTGGGTGGATGTCGCGGATTTGGTAAAGCCGGTGCATCTCACAGCGCCACTTAAAAACGCATAATTAGAGAAACCGCTATTCTCAACCATATGACGCGCAATCACGGCGATGTAGAGAATGTGCTGGTGCTGCAAGGAGGCGGCTCACTTGGGGCATTTAGCTGCGGAGTATTCAAGGCGCTTGCAGAAAGTGGCATCAAGATAGATCTTATAGCCGGGACGTCAATTGGAGGCATAAACGCCGCGATAATCGCGGGCAGCAGGAGCGGGCGGCCTGAATTTGATCTTCAGCGGTTCTGGCTGGACCTCGCAGAAAACTCTATCGACCTTACCCCGCCAGTGGCAATGCCTGGCAGCAACGGCGGACCCGATTATTACAGTCAATACTACCAGCAAGCAGGAATCACGCTGAAACATGCACTGTCATTCTACAGCTCTGCGATGTATGGAAACAACATCATGTTTGTCCCACGGTGGAGGCCGGATTACGCGGCAACCGATCCGCAGTATTTCAGGCCGCAGCAATGGACCTATGTCTACGATCATTCGCCTCTAGCGGCAACTCTTGAAAAATACATCGACTATAACAAGCTCAGGCCGGGCGGCAGCCCGAATGCCCGGCTGATAATAACTGCAGTGGACGTTCTGACCGCGCAACCGCTCACGTTTGACAGCGTGAAGCAGCAAATAACCGTCAAGCACCTGCTTGGCACTTCTGGCTATCCACTCTATGGCTTTCCGTGGGTGGAGGTGGAAAAAGGAGTGTACGCATGGGACGGCAGCCTGCTTAGCAACACGCCGTTGAGAGAAGTGATGGACGCAGCTCCAACCAAGGACAAGAACGTGTTTATCGTTGAAAATTACCCAAAAGTAATCGACAGGCTGCCGCAAAACCTGCCTGAAGTGTTCCATCGAGCGCGCGATATCATGTTCAGCGACAAGACGGCACACAATGTAAAGTTGTCAAAAGTGATAACCCGGTATCTCCAGTTTATAGAAGAGCTGTACGAAACAATTCAGGACAATGTGGAGCCGGGCAAGATCGATTCGCAAAAGCTGGACAAGATGAAGAAAAAGTACCACAAGATAATCCACGAGCATGGGGCCGAGATAAAGAAAATCGAATACATCACAAGAGAAGAGGATTTTCCGTATCTTTACGAAAACACCGACTTTACGCCGGATGGGATAAAGAGCCTGATAAAAGAAGGGGAGGCAAAGACAAAGCAGACACTGGAGAAAATGAATCTCTAGACGATGAGCCCTGCTTGATCGATTTCGACTTCAAACGAGTCGTAGCCACGTGCCTTTATCTTCGCAGCTATTTTTTTGCTGTCTTGCTTGCTGGCTGCAAGGGCGATAACTGCACCACCACCACCGGCTCCTGTTATCTTGGCTCCAAGGGCGCCAGCCCCGTTGCAAATGTCTATCAGGTCGTCAGCCTTTTCGTGCGAAACTCCAATCTGCCTGAGAAGCGCCTGATTTTCGCTCAAGAGCTTGCCCATTTTTTCCTTGTTGCCTGATGATATTGCAGCCATTGCTTGCGTACAGATATCGCTAGCCTGCTTTGCGAGATCGCTAAATAATATTTCATTTTTGTCCTTGAACTTCTTGACGCTGGCGACAAGGTCGCCTGTAGAATGCCTGACACCTGTGCTTGCTATGACCATTGAAAGCGGGCTTTTCGACTTCATTTTCTTGAAGCCTTTAGATTTGCTGTAGTGTATCAGGCCGCCAAACGTGCTGACGTAGCAGTCTGCGCCGGACGAGTTGTTGTGTATCATGCGCTCTGATTCAATTGCCCACTCGCACACCTTCTGCCTATCGGGTCTGTCAAATAGCGAATCAACCGCAGCCGCCGTGGCGACACAGGAAGCGGCAGATGAGCCAAGGCCCAAGCCGTGAGGCACTTTTGAAACCACGTCAATCTTGATCCCTATTTTTTGGTTCCTTGCAGCAAGGATCTGCCTGATCGCGCTGTATAGCGGATCCAGAATTTCTCTGGCATCTTTTCCGCCTTTTATCGGATTGAATCCTGAATTGCTATATTCACCGGCTGCGCCAATGTCCGATTCTATCACTATCTTGTTATCTTTTATGGTGTGGGCAGCAACTGTTATCCTCCTGTTGATTGACGCAAGTATTGCAGGGTTGCCGTACACTACAAAGTGCTCGCCAAACAGGATTATCTTTGCCGGTGCAGATGCTTTTCCTGAAGTCATGTAAACACTATCGAAGAATATCCGACTACTGCGCTTGCGTCTCCCGTGACATCTCCACTTGTGGCGTACTTTAGCAGCTCGCCCTTTGTAGCCCCAAGATTTCTTGCCGCGACCATTATCGACGCAATTGCACCGTAGCCGCATGCGGAAACGTCCAGCCTTTCAAGTACTGCATAAAACTTGTTAACATCAAGGCTTAGAATCGACTTTATCAGCTCGGCGTCTTTCCTGTGTGCTTCACTGTTTGGTTCGTAGTGTGTAAAGTCCGAAGACGCTATCAGCAAAGTGTCGTCAATTTCATTGCATACCGTGTCTGCTATCGCCTTGCCAAGGTCAAATGCAGTGTCGATGTCCTGCATCCTAAGGATTAACGGCACTATGCCAAAGCTGGTCTTGATGTACTGCAGGAACGGCAGCTGCACCTCAAGGCAGTGGTCCCTGCTATGTGCTTCGCTGTCAAAGTCTGTAATACCTGATTTCTTGGCCACCTCCATTGCCAAGTCAGAGTTGACAGGCACTTCGCCAAGTGGACTTTCCCACACACCACCCTTCATCGTGGCGACTCCCGACCCTATTCCGTAGTGGTTTGGGCCCACCATTATGACATTTTGAAAATCAACTGATGACGCTTCGTAAAAGCCGTTTGCCGCCACTGCACCGGAATAGACATACCCCGCGTGGGGCGAGACGATACCGTAAATCCTGCGCTTGCCGCCAGATGGGGGCGCTCTGCCGGGGCCAAACTGTTGGTTACGAAACGATTGGTCGATAATGTCCCTTAGCTCTTTTGGATTGTTAGGATAAAACATGCCGGCGACGGCCGGCGGCCTTTTTGTCTTGCTACTACTGCTCAAGATATTTCCTCGACTAACTTTGTTTCAAAGTCGTCGATAGAAGCAATCTCTAGCATTTCGCTGTCAGATTTTATCTTACCCTGCTTCTTCAGGACTTCTCTTGTAAGAAGCCAGTACGTGGTGGCAAGCGCCTTGCGGCCCCTGTTGTTTGCAGGTATCACTAGGTCCACCTTTGAAGTCACATTGTCGCTGTTTGCGATTGCGATGACTGGCACTCCTGCTCTTGTCGATTCAATAACTGCCTGCTGGTCTGCCTGTGGGTCGGTGACAACCACAATTTCTGGTTCCATGTAGTTTGGAAGGGACGGGTTGGTGAAGGTGCCAGGCATAAAGCGGCCGAGAATCCTTGTTGCACCGGTAAGCTCGCAGAACTTTTCCACCGGAGTCTTGCCGTATTCGCGGGCAGAAGTAACGGCAACTTTGGAGATTGTTGCCCTGCCGATGAATTTTGCAGCGACGTCTATTCTTGCTAGCGTCTTGCTGATGTCAAGGATGTACAGGCCTTCAGGGTTGGCTTTCAGGATAAATGGAGCCATAAACTTTGTCTTGACTGGCGTGCCTACGCGAATGCCAGTTGAAAGTATCATATTTTCTAAAGATTCAGTTTCAATGGTTTCCTGACCTTCTTGAGTCTCGACCGGCGCTGCAGACTCTTCCCCAACGTCTGCGCTGGTCTCCTCAATATCTTCAGGATTATCTTCAGGATTGCTCATATTATGCAGGGGACAGTTCAGCCATACCTTCTATTAAATCATACTCTGACATGCGCACAAGCTCGTTCAGCTTTGCCACGCGCTCACCGCCAAGGACTCCTGACTTGAGCATCTTAGAACCGGTGGCTATTGCAATATGGGAGATGTGCGAGTCGACCGATTCGCCAGACCTGTGCGACGTTATTATCTTGATGTTGTTCTTTCTGCACTCTTGCGCAAACATCATGGCGTCGTACAGGCTACCTGCCTGATTGACCTTCAGGATTGCCCCGCTACACGCGCCATAGCTGACGGCCTCTCTTACCTTGCCGGCGTTTGTTACAAGCATATCGTCGCCAGTCACCAAGGTCTTTGGGTTCTTTTTCGTCAAGACTGCCATGCTTTCAAAATCGCCTTCGTGCACCGCGTCTTCCGCGTAGACAAGCTTGTAGTCGCGCATCAACTTGTTCGCAAATTCTATCTGTTCGCCCGTGTCGCGCTTCAAGCCCTGCCTTGCATAATCGTATACTTGTTTTTTTTCGTTCCAGAAAGACGAGCTGGCAAAGTCAATGCCAATGGCCATGTCCTTGCCAAGGACGTATCCGCAGTTCTTTACTGCCTCTTCGACTATCTCTAGCGCCTGGTCGTTATTCACATTCGGAGCCCATGCACCTTCGTCTCCCCTGCCGTAGGTGAAGCGCTTGTCGATAGCCTCTATGACCTTGCGCGTTTCAGAATGCAATTTAAAATTCATCTCAAGCGCCTCCATGATGCTCTTTGCGCCAACCGGGCACGCAAGGATTTCCTGAATGTCCGGTGTACCGGGCCCTGCATGAGCGCCGCCTCCCAAGATGTTGCCAAGCGGGAATGGAAACTTGTATAGCTTGTCTGGCTTTAGCAACTTGAATAGCGGGACGTTGAGTGCCTTTGCAGCAGAATCAACTGCCGCAATACTCAGCGCATAGGCAACAGAACCGCCGATCTTGCTATAGTTGTCAGTGTTGTCAATTGAGCGCAGAACATCGTAGAGGGTCTTCATGTCTTCCGCCTTCAGGCCGACAAATTTCTTTGAATTTGCGTTAAAGGCTGCAAGGGCTTTTTCTGCCTTGTTCTCCGGGAAGCTCTGGGCCTCTAGCTTGCCAACGGACGCGCCGGATGGAGCGCACGCTCTTCCCATGAATTTGTTATCAGATGTAACATCAATCTCTATAGTCTTGCTTCCCCTGCTGTTGAAAACTATTCTGCCACGAACAGAAGTAATAGATGGCATAGTGATTTGCCGCTACTGAGGTTATTTATTCTATTTCTGACTGGATCTCGGACATGCGCCTTCTCAGTGCTTCGTAATAGGGGATGATCTGGTAGATCGTTTCCACGCTTGCGATGAACATCCTCCTGCAGCAGTAACGCTTGATGTTGAGTGAGTCCATGACCTTCGCCGGGTCTTCGCCTGCCTTTATCCTGTTCTGGTATTCGCCGTATCTGTCAGCGATAAGGTTGCCGCAGGTAAAACATCGCACCGGGATTAGCATTGTATGCTTGTCAAAGTGCGTACAAGCATTATAAAAACCATTACCGCACGTAATATTCAAATTAGCGCGATGAAAGCGTGTTTGTAGGCGCGGGAGTCGCCCAGCTTGGCCAAAGGCGTAAGACTGAGGCTCTTATCCCTTAGGGGTTCGTGGGTTCAAATCCCATCTCCCGCACCTTTAATCAAACTTTTTCAAAATGTTGTAGTAGGGGGAAGCCTTGTGCCTGTCAACGCACTTGCCGCAGATCGACTTGTCTCCATATTTCTTGTGACATGCACAGTCGCAAATGCTCTGAATAGACGCCAAGCGATGAAAAATTGCCTGCAAAGTTATTTAAATGTACAATCGCGCCACCACTCTTTTATTGAGGATCGCCCGGATCATGAAGGAATGGATTCGCGGCTGAAGCATTTGGAAAGGAAGCAAAAGCTCTATTCGCTTCTAAGGGATCAGCACGACGCGGAGATAAAGGAGCTGATGCACTACATGTCTGTCCTGACCACCGTGGAGAACAACCTTGTGCGCAGTTATCTCCACACCCTGCTCTCAGATGGTCTGCGCCACATTGAATACATCTCCAAGATCATGGCCGGCATCGAAGGCGCCACAGGCAGCGCGAGCCTAACTGAGAAGGGAATACAGGAATCTATAAAGGACGAAAAGGACTCGCGTGACACGCTGCTTCAATGCGCAGAAATGGCCGACGATCCTGAAACCTCGGCTCTGCTAAAGAGCATAAGCGTGGATGAAGAGCATCACATGCGCATCCTCCAACACCTGTCCGAGCTTGTAGAATCGTCAAAATAGAGGGAATGTACAGAATCTTGTTGCGTAGGTCTCTTAAATAAATAACCTCTACGTGATTTTGGTGTATAATGGATACATATTATGAGCCGCGCAGCAACCGGACAGAGCGGCACCGAAGCAAGGTTGACATCGTTTACGATATTCTTGTATCTGCTATGGGCAGCGGGGCCAAAAAGACGCACATCCTGTACAAGGCAAACATCAGCAGCACGCAGGTGGAGAACTATTTCTCCGCGCTTTTGGCGCACAA
>Ga0070741_10011738_pt1 | contig 16069 bp, 20 predicted proteins | sample Coa_R1_4_FD_66440 | JGI IMG/M metagenome (GOLD analysis project Ga0070741, IMG submission 66440) | Surface soil microbial communities from Centralia Pennsylvania, which are recovering from an underground coalmine fire - Coalmine... | ecosystem: Environmental > Terrestrial > Soil > Unclassified ...
ACCAGCGCCACGGTCACCAGCGACACGACCGACTGCAGCATCATCATCAGCTTCGCCCAGCGCGACAGCGGCAGCACGTCGGTCGGGCTGAAGGCGGTGGCGTTGGTGAACGACAGGTAGAGGTAGTCGACGAAGGCCGGCTCCCAGTCGGGTGGCGCCAGTTCGGGGCTCTGCATCTGGACGAAGAGGAAGTCCGGGTGGGCCCGGGTGGCGTAGACGCGGGCGACGGGCCCGCCCCGGTCGAGCTCCCAGTACCACAGGCAGAAGACGATCACGTTGGTGAGCCAGATGGCCGAGCCAGTGAGCAGCAGCGTCGCCGGGTTCTTGTCCGCCGTGCCCTGGACCAGCGCCACGACGAGCCGGCCGGCGGACCAGGCGTTGGCGATGCTGAGGACGCCGATGAGCACCAGCGACAGCCTCCGCAACCCCGGTGAGCGCCGCTCGATGCGGGGCGTGTGGCTGGTGACCAGTGCGATCAGCATGACCAGCGCCAAACCCGGCAGCAGCCAGCGGGGCCGGGTGGCCACCCGGTCGGGCAGGCTGGCCTGCATCGCCACCGCGGCGAAGATCCCGAGCGTGACAGGCCAGCGGGGCTCGCCCCGGGTGACCCGACGCCAGGCGGGAAGCACCACCTTCTGCTCCACACCCTCGAGGATCCGCAGCTCCGGGTCGACGAGCCGCTCGAGGCGCCCGAGCCGCTCCCGGATCGGGTCGGGCGCCGCCTCGGGCTCGGGGCCGGGCTCGTCGGTGTCCACGACGTCATTGTGGCAGCCTGTCGCCGTGATCTACGTGGCACTGCTGCGGGGCGTCAACGTGGGCGGCGGAGGGAAGATCGCCATGGCGGAGCTGCGCGACACCTGCACCGCCGCCGGCTGCGAGGACGTCGTGACCTACATCCAGAGCGGCAACGTCGTCCTCCGCAGTCGGCTCGGCCCCGAGCGGCTCCGAACGGTGCTGGAGGCGGCGATCAGCGAGCGCTTCGGCTTCCGGCCGGCGGTGATGATCCGGACGGGCGGGGAGCTGGCGGCCGTCGTCGCCGGCAATCCCTACGCCGGCCACGATCCGGCCCACGTCCACGTCGGGTTCCTCCACGCCCCGCCCGATGCGGCGACCGAAAAGTGCCTGGCCGGCATCGACGGCGACCCCGAAGCGGTGACGGTGAGCGGGCGCGACCTCTACCTGTACCTGCCGAACGGGATGGGCCGGGCGGCGCTGCCGGTGCGAATCGACCGGTGCCTGCGTCCGGTCGAGGTCACCGTCCGCAACTGGCGGACGGTGACGACGCTCGCCGGGTTGTCGGCCGCAGGGTGAGCGCCAGCCCGCCGAGCAGCAGCAGCATCCCGCCGAGGGCGCCGAGGCGCCGGGTGTCGGCGCCGGTGGCGGCCAGGGCGGCGGCCGGCGCCGTTCCCGGCGCGGCTGACGGCGCCGCCGGCGACGCGGCGGTCGAGGCCGCCGGCCGTTTGGCCGCCGAGGGCGGCGGCCCCGGCTTCGCCGGCGCCTTGGTGGCGGGCGGGGCGGACGGCGTGGGCGCCGCCCCGGGGGCGGACGGCGGCGCCGGCGAGGTCGCGCCGGCTGCCGGTGCCGCCGGCGTTGTGCCGGCCGGCGGCGGAGCGGCGGCGGGAGCGGTGGGCACGGCGATCGGGACCGGGCCGGTCATGCCCTGGTCGGGCAGGACGTCGTACGCCAGCGGTGGCTTCTTGGCCCCCGGGCTGGTGTCGTAGGTCAGCTGGACCCGGTAGCTGATGGCGGCCGGATTGCCGAGGCAGGTCGGGCTGACCGTGAGCGTGTACCCCGCCACGGGATCGAAGGCGGCCGGAACGGTGCAGCGCTGGGCCGGCTGGTTCTGGCCCGGCCAGTGCGTCAGGTCACCCGAGACGCCGCCGGGAGCGGTCGGGTCGGCCGAATAGCCGATGAGGTCGTCGACCTTGCCGTCGCCGTTGGCGTCGAGCTGCCAGGAGGCGGACGTGTTCGGGCTGGCCCAGCCGGCGTCGGCGGCCGGGTTGGCCATCTGTGCCGTCCGGAACGTCAGGATGACGCCGCCGGCGCCGGAGTCGACGGTGGCCGAGACGATGTCGGCGGCGGGCGCCGCCAGCGTGGCGTTGGTGTCGCGGTTGATCGTGTCGCCACCGGGATCGGCGCCGGAAGCCGGCCCGGCGGCGAGGGCGGGCCCGGGCGACAGGAAACCGGCCAGCACCACGAGACCGGCGAGCGCGCCGGCCAGCCCGGCCGCCCGGTCGAGTCGGATTGTCCTGCGCATGACACCCCCAGCCGTCCGCCCCGCGGGTATCCCGAGGCGTCGCAAAAGCACGCCTCCCGCAGGCAACTGGGGAGGAGTTCGACGCCCACCCGGGGAATTCCTCCCAATTGTCCCATCCGGCCCGTTCGGCCGGTATGCACCGGAACGTCCCCCGTGCGACATCATGGCGCCGTGCGGAGCGAAGCCCTCTGACCGCCTGGTCGGTGGCCGACGTCCCCGACCTGTCCGGACGGGTGGCGGTCGTGACCGGCGCCAACCGCGGCCTCGGCCGGGAGCTCACCCGGTACCTGGCGGGGCGCGGGGCCCGGGTGATCATCGCCTGCCGGGACCAGGCCTCCGGGGAGGCGGCCGCCGCCGCCCTGCGGGCCACGACCGCCGGCGCCCAGGTCGAAGTGCGCCCGCTCGACCTGGCCGGCCTCGCTTCGGTCGAACGCTTCGCCGCCGGGCTGGCCGGCGAAGCCCACCTCGATCTGCTGTGCAACAACGCCGGCGTCATGGCCGTCGACCGGGGGCTGACCGCCGACGGGTTCGAGACGCACATGGGCGTCAACCACCTCGGCCATTTCGCCCTGACCATGCGGCTCCTGCCGCTGCTCCGCTCCACGCCCGGTTCCCGGGTCGTGACGACGTCGAGCATGGGCGCCCGCCTCGGCCACGTCGATGTCGCCGACCTGCTGTGGGAGCGGCGGCCCTACGACCGGTGGGGCGCCTACCTCCAGAGCAAGCTGGCCAACCTCCTGTTCACCTTCGAACTCGACCGCCGGCTGCGGGCGGCGGCACCCGGGGCGGCGGCGCCGGTCCCGGCGGCGCTGGCCGCCCATCCCGGCGGCGCCCGCACCAGCCTCGGCCGCCACGGCCGGGGCTGGACGAACCGGCTCGTGCCGCTGTGGCTGCCGTTCGTCCAGCCCGCCTCCGTCGCCGCCCGGGCCCTCCTGCGGGCGGCCACCGACCCGGCGGCCCGCAGCGGCGAGTACTACGGGCCCCGGTTCCAGGTTTGGGGCCGGCCGTGGCGCGAGGCGCCGCCCCGGCGGGCCCGCAACGCCGGCACCGCCGCCCGGCTGTGGGAAGAGTCCGAACGCCTCACCGGCTGCCGCTGGCCCGGCTGATCGGGCCCGTCCACGCCGCCGACGTCCTGCTGACCGGGCGCATCCAGCCGGCCGAGGAGCTCGGCGCCATGGGGTTCTTCAACGCCGTGCTGCCCCGGCCGGCATTCGAACGGCGCGTCGCCGACTACGCCGCCCTGCTCGAGAAGCGCCCGCCCCGCTTCACCCGCTGACGCCCGCCCCGGCGCTCACCCGGCGGGGGGCAGGCCGGCGATGGCCACGATCGTGCGGCCGGCGCCCGGCGGTGGCGGCGGGTAGGCGGGGGCGTCGCCCTGGTTGGCCACCGTGCCGTCGCCCGCCGCCAGCCACGCCCCCTGGGTGGTGGGGGTGAGGGCCATGCCGACCACCGGGTGGTCGTAGGTGTGGGTATTGCGGTAGGTGGCGTCGCCGTAGGGGACGACGGTCCCGTCGCTGGCCACCAGCCAGTAGCCGTGGCCGGCCCGGCTGGCCAGGATGGCCACGATCTGCTTCTTCTTCCGCCCGCTGGCCTTGGAGCCGTAGAAGCCGGCGTCGCCGAAGCCGAAGACGCCGCCGTCCGACGCCGCCAGCCAGTAGCCCTTCCCCGTCGGCGTGGCCGCCATCCCCACGATGGGCTGCGCCAGACGCGTCCCGCCCGCCGAACCGTAGAAGCCGGCGTCGCCGAACCCGAACACCCCGCCGTCCGACGCCACCAGCCAGTAGCCCTTCCCCGTCGGCGTGGCCGCCATCCCCACGATCGGCTTCGTCAGCTGCGTCCCGCCCGTCGAACCGTAGAAGCCGGCGTCGCCGAACCCGAACACCCCGCCGTCCGACGCCACCAGCCAGTAGCCCTTCCCCGTCGGCGTGGCCGCCATCCCGACCACCGGCTTCGCCAAATGGGCGTCGCCGGCCGAGCCGTAGTTGCCGGCGTCGCCGGAAGGGAACACGTTGCCGTCCGACGCCGCCAGCCAGTAGCCCTGCGGCGACGGGCCCGCCGCTTTCGCCGTCACCGGAGCGACGCCCAACAGGGCCAGCAACGCCGCGCCCAGCACTGCCAGCCGCCGGGATGCGTCCATCGTGCGATCCTCTCGACACACCATCGGGTCGAGGAATGTTGTACATGCTGGGCGCGGCGGCCAAGTGGACCCTCGGCGCCCGGCCGTCAGCCCTGCGGAGCCAGCGCCTCGAGCAGACGGAAGGCGGCGGCCATCGCCGCCTTGGGGTCGGCGTCGACGGCCCCGACGACGGGGTCGAAGTTGAGCTCGAAGAACAGCTCGTCGAGGCCGGCCTCCCGGTAGCGGGCGACGTCGGCCCGGATCTGGTCCAGCGAACCCCACAGCGGACGCCGGTCGTCGCCCGACAGCGGATCGGCCGAGAGCCGCACCGATCCCCGGGCCACGACCCGGAACGCCGCCGGGTCCCGCCCGGCGGCCGACACCGCCTCCCGCAGCTCCTCGACCAGCGGCGCCACCCGGGCGAGGGGGACGTTGCCGCCGATGTAGCCGTCGCAGTACGCCGCCGCCCGGCGGACGGTGGCGGCGGCGTACCCGCCGACCAGCATCGGCGGACGGGGACGCTGATGCGTCTTCGGCTGGAACACCGACCGCGCCACACGGTAGAAGCGCCCCGAGAACTCGACCGGGTCGTCACCCCACAGCGCCTGCAGGCACTGGATGTACTCGTCGAGGCGGGCGCCCCGCTCCCGGAAGGGCACGCCGCAGGTCTCGTACTCGTCCTCCGACCAGCCGAGGCTGAGCCCCACGTCGAGCCGGCCGCCGCTCACGGCGTCGAGCGTCGCCAGCTGCTTGGCCAGCACCGCCGGCGGGACGAACACGGCCAGCAGGGTCGCCGTCCCCAGCCGGATGCGGGTGGTCGCCCCGGCGACGTGGGTCAGCGTCACTAGCGGGTCGACGACGGACTCGAACGCCGCCGGCCAGGGCTGGCCGGGCGCCGCCGGGTAGTCGTTGCGGGGCTGGACGGGGAACAGCAGCCGCTGGGCGACCCAGAGCGAGGCGTAGCCGAGCTCCTCGGCCCGGCGGGCCACCGTGACCTGGTTCTCCGGAGTGGCCCACGAGCCGGCGAACGGAAGCGAGAACCCGAGCCGCATGGGACGCACCGTAGCCAACTTCGTAGTCTGACATCGTGAAGTTGCGGTCCCTCGTCTTCGATCTCTTCGGCGAATACATCCGCTACGACGGCGGAAAGATCGAGCTGCGAACTCTGGTGGCGCTGCTGGCGCCGTTCGGCATCGCCGAGGACGTCGTGCGCGTCCTCATGGCCCGCCTCCGGCGGGAGGGCTGGTTCGAGTCGAGCCGGATCGGCCGGCAGAGCCGCTACTCGCTGACCGAGGAGGGCTGGAAGCTTCTCGACACCGACCGGGAGCGGATCTTCCAACGACCCCCGGAGCCGTGGCCCGGGCAGTGGTGCCTGGCCATCTACAGCGTGCCGGAGTCGGCCCGGGCCAGCCGCGACCGGCTGCGCAAGACGTTGACCTGGCTGGGGTTCGGGCCGCTGGCGGCGTCGGCCTGGGTGTCACCCCATGATCGCCGGGCCCAGGTCGCCGAAGCGTGGAACGGCGAACCCGACGGCCGGCTCCAGCTGTTGATGGCCCGCTCCGGCGGTCTCGACGAGGACCGCGAGATGGCCGCCCGCTGCTGGGACCTGGCCGGTCTCGACCGTTCCTACGCCGAGTTCCTCGACGTCTGGGAGCCGAAGGTGACCGCCTGGCACCGGCTCCGGCCGGAGGGGGCCGAGGCGCTGGTGGAGCGCACCCGGCTCATTCACGAGTACCGCACGTTCCCGTTCAAGGATCCCGCGCTGCCGGAGGAGCTCCTCCCCGCCGGGTGGAAGGGCCGCCAGGCCCACGATCTGTTCCTGGCCGGCTTCGGCCACCTGCGGGACCCGGCGCTGACCCACTACCGCCGGGTCCTGCAGTCGACCGGCGAAGGCTGAGGCGCCGGCCGGCGGCAGCCCGGCGCCGGGGGCACCGCGATACCGGGCGCCGTCACGCCGACCGTCGCCATCAGGCTTCGGAACGGTCCCATCTCGTTATGGTTTGGGCCGTGCGCACCGCCATCGTCGGCGGAGGGCCCGGGGGCCTCTTCGCCGCCACGCTGCTGAAGCTCGCCCACCCGTCGTCCGAGGTGGTCGTCTTCGAGCGCAACGCCCCCGACGCCACCTTCGGCTTCGGCGTCGTCTTCTCCGACGCCACCCTCCGGGGCATCGACGACGTCGATCCGGTCCTGCTGCGGGCGCTCACCGACCACGGCGTCCACTGGAGCGAGATCGAGGTCCGCATCCACGGCGAGCGCTGGCGGTGCGGCGGCAACGGCATGGCGGCCATCGCCCGGGTGACGCTGCTGCGGCTCCTCCACGAGCAGGCCACCGCCGCCGGCGTCGATCTGCGCTTCGGTTGTGACGTGCCGGACCCGGGCGTTCTGGTCGAGCACTACGACCTCGTGGTCGGGGCCGACGGCGCCAACTCCGCCGTCCGCCGCCGGTTCGAGGGGGAGCTGCAGCCATCGGTCACGGTGGCGTCGGCCAAGTTCATCTGGCTCGCCACCACCAAGCTCTTCGACGGGCTGACGTTCATCCACGAGCGGGGGCCCGACGGGGTTTTCGCCGTCCACGGCTATCCGTACGGCACCGAAGCGAGCACGTTCATCGTCGAGACCGACGAGGCGTCGTGGCGCCGCGCCGGGCTCGATTCCTTCGACGCCTCCCAGCCGCCGGGCCCGAGCGACCTGGCGTCGAAGGCCTACCTGGAATCGCTCTTCGCCGACCACCTCGACGGGAATCCCCTGCTGGTCAACAACTCCCGGTGGGGCAACTTCCGCACCATCCGCTGCGCCCGCTGGCGCCACGGCCGTGCGGTGATCCTCGGCGACGCCGCCCATACCGCCCACTTCTCGGTCGGATCGGGGACGAAGATGGCCATGGAGGACGCCGCCGGCCTGGTGCAGGCGCTGCGCGACCACCCCGGCGACCTCGACGCCGCCCTCGACGCCTTCGAGACCGCCCGCCGGCCGCCGGTGGCCCGGATCCAGGGGGCGGCCGGTCCGAGCCTGTCGTGGTGGGAGCACTTCGGCCGCTATCACGACCACCTCGACGCCCCCCAGTTCGCCTTCCACTTCTTCTCCCGGGCCATCCCGCTCGACAAGCTGGCCACCCGCGATGCCCGGTTCGTGGCCGACGTCCTCCACTGGTGGGCCGGCCGGTTCGGCGCTGCGCCGTTGTCCACCCCGTTGGCGCTCGCCGGACGCAAACTCGACGGACGGGTGGTGACGGTGACGGCTCCGTCCGGGTCCGGGCCGGTCGTGCGCCGCAACGGCGAAGTGGTCCTGCCGTTCCGCCCGCCCGGCGAGCGAGGCGGCGCCGGACAACCCGACTGGGGGCTGTGGGTCACGGCCCCCGACCGCGAGACCGGCCTCGAAGCGGTGCTCGACGACCTCGACGCCGGGATCGCCGCCGGCGCCGCCGCCGTGGCCGTGAGCGGCGGGACGCCCGTCACCCGCGTCCTGCTCTGCGAGGAGGCCCGCATGGTGCGGGGCGTGCCGGCGCTGCTGGTCGACGACGGCCTGCGACCGGCCGAGGCGGCGACGATGGTGCTGTCCGGCCGGGCCGACCTCGTCGGCGCCACCGAGGCGGTGGCGGAGTCCTGGATCGCCGACGCACCGTCGGTCGGAGCCCGGGCGTGACGGCGCCGGCGACGGTTTTGGCCGGCGTTGGGGGGTTTGGGGCACGCTCACGGTGGCGCACGCGCCCGGCCGATTTCCGAGAAACCGCCCCTGGAGGGCAGGTTTCTCGAGAATCGGCTCCCGATCGTGGTGGCGACGGGCGCCTGGTGGCGCTCGACGACCTCGTCGGGGCGGCCGCCGCCGGTACTGTCGAACCCGTCGTCGCCGCAGTGGCCGACGGGCAGGGAGGTCTGTAGGACCATGCGACTGGCCACGATCCGCCGCCCCGACGGCACCACCGCCGCCGCCCGCCTCGACGGCGACGAACTCGTCGTGCTCGGCGACGCCGCCGACGTCATCGCCGTCCTGGCCGGCGGCGGAGGCGGGAGCGGTGGCGGGTCGGGCGATCTCCGCATCCCCCTCGCCGGGGCCGACCTCGGGCCGGTCGTGCGGCCGGGCAAGGTCATCTGCGTCGGGCTCAACTACCGCAGCCACATCGAGGAGATGGGCCGGGGATTCCCCGACCATCCGACGCTGTTCAGCAAGTTCGGCGACACGCTGACCGGGCCCTATGACGACATCGTCATCCCCCGGGTGTCGGCCGAGGTCGACTGGGAGGTGGAGCTCGGCGTGGTCATCGGCCGGCCCGCCCGCCACGTCGAGGAGGCCGAGGCCGGCGCCTGCATCGCCGGGTACACGATCGTCAACGACGTGTCGATGCGGGACTGGCAGTGGCGCACGACCCAATGGGACCAGGGCAAGAACTTCGAGGCGTCGACGCCGGTCGGCCCGTTCCTCGTCACCGCCGACGAGCTCGGGGACGCCGAGGGTAAGGGAGCCGTCGACCTCGAGATCACCTGCCGGGTGGACGGAAAGGCGATGCAGACGGGGCGGACCTGCGATCTGCTGTTCGGGCCCGCCGCCCTCGTCGCCTACATCTCGCAGTTCACGACCCTGCGTCCTGGCGATCTCATCGCCACCGGCACGCCCGGTGGCGTCGGCGCCGGCCGCGACCCCAAGGTGTTCCTCGCTCCCGGGCAGGTGCTGGAGACGACCATCGAAGGGATCGGGAGCTGCCGCAACCGCCTGGTGGAGGACAAGAATGATGACCGCACGATGACCGCATGATGACCGCCGACGACGTCCGGGCCGAGAAGACGCCTGAAGCCGTACTGTCCGGCTGCGGCTGCGTCCCCGTCCCGGCCGACGTCGCCCTGCGGTACCGGCGGGACGGCTACTGGCGGGGCGAGCGCCTCGGCGCTACCTCGACGGGGGGCGTGGCCCGCTTCAAGTGGCCGGAGCGGACCGAGGTCGTCGACGCCTTGCCGGTGACCAACGTCGGTACGGTCGACAAGAAGCAGCTGCGGGACGACATCGCCGCCAAGGTCAGGAGAGGGGCATGAGCGACGCCCTCGACGACTTCTACGCCGAACTACGCCGGCACCACCTCGAGGCGCTGTGGCGCATCAACTCGACCATCATGCCGTTCGAGCCGAAGCCCCGGGCCAAGGCGTGGCTGTGGCGCCACGGCGACCTGGCCCGCCTCGCCGAGCTGGCCGGCAAGCTGGTCCCGATCGACCGGGGCGGCGACCGCCGGGTGCTGGCCGCCGTCAACCCGGGGCTGGCCGAGGCCTACGGCGACTCCGTCTACGGCGCCACCGCCACGCTGTGGGGGGCGGTGCAGTACCTCGGCCCCCACGAGTCGGCGCCCGGGCACCGGCACAGCCCGTCGGCGCTGCGGTTCGTGGTGGAGGGCTCGGGGGCGTGGACGACCGTCGACGGCGAGCGGCTGCTGATGGGCCCCGGCGACCTCGTCCTCACGCCCCCCTACGCCTGGCACGACCATCAGAACGACTCCGACGAGCCGATGACGTGGTTCGACGGGCTCGACCTCCCCCTGGCCTGCTACCTCGACGCCCAGTTCTTCGAGTTCTACCCGTCGGGTGAGCTGCAGGAGCCGGGCTGCGGGAGCACCCCGCCGCCGGCGGGCGCCCGGCCGGCCGCCCGCTCGGCGGTGCTGCGATATCCCTGGGCGGAGACCGAGCAGGCGCTCGAGTTCCGGCGGGCGCAGCCCGATCCCTACGACGACGTCCACATCCGGTTCACCAATCCGGCCACCGGGGGAGCCGTCCTGCCGACGCTCGACGCCACCATCCAGCTGTTGCAGGCCGGGTTGCGGACGCTGCCCCACCGCCACGTCCACTCCACCGTCTACCAGGTGTTCCGGGGGCGGGGGGAGACGATCGTCGACGGTGTCCGGTTCGCCTGGGAGCGGGGCGACCTCTTCGCCGTGCCGCCGTGGGCGGTGCACGAGCACCACGCCCCCGACAACGACGCCGTCCTCTTCTCGATCACCGACGCCCCCGTACTCAGCGTCCTCGGACTGGAGCGGGTCGTGGGCTACGGCGCGGCGCAGGAGATCATCGGCGACTTCGACGCCGGCGCGTAGGGCAACCGTTCCTTTCCGGCGGTTCGACCAGCTCACGACGTGCACGACCCCGAAGAAGAACCACAGCGGAACGATCAGCTGCACCGTGACCGCCCCTGCCGGCCAGACGTTGCCCGACGGGAACCTTCACCGGCATCGCCGGTGACGCTCAAGGCCCGCACGGTCGGGGCGTGGACGAACACGGTCTCCATCTCCGCTCCCGGCGTCGACGCCACCACGAACTCGGTGACGATCAACGTCAAGACCGGCAAGGGCCACCCGAAGACCGGGCACCCGAACAACGGCAAGGCCAAGGGGCACACCACGTAACGGCCGACCTTCGGCTGATCGGCGGGCCGTCGCCGCTCAGCGGCGCGGCCCGGCCATTCGGCGTCTGAGAGCACCCTCCGAGATGCGACTTGGCACTTGGTGCCACTTTGTCGTACTATGGCCCCCGGCTGGGGTAGCTACGAAGTTCACCGGTGCCAGGGTCCGAGCACCAGCCGGGGGGGTGAGGTCGCCAGTGACGATCGACAGTGTTCGTGTCGCCTTGCGCGGCATGCTGGCCAACCGGATGCGCTCGCTGCTCACGATGCTCGGCATCCTGATCGGGACGGCGGCCGTCATCCTGCTGGTGGCGGTGGGGACGGGCATCTCCAACCTCGTCCAGGCCCAGATCGAGAAACTCGGGTCGAATGCCGTCTACATCTTCCCCCAGCAGGGCAGCCGCGGCGGTCGGGACCGGGGCGGGACGAACGCCCGCCAGATCCGCCTGACCCAGAACGACGTCGACGCCCTGTCCGACAAGAGCCGGGCGCCCGACATTTCGGCCGTGGCGCCGACCGTGCAGACCGGCGTCACCGCCGTGGCCGACGGCACGACCTATGCCCTGTCGAACTTCACCGGTACGACGCCCGTCTACGCCCAGATCCGTAACGCCACCCTCTCGACCGGCCGCTTCTTCGACGAGAGCGACGAGGCCAACCACGCCAAGGTGGCGGTGATCGGCCAGACGGTGGTGGAACACCTGTGGACCAAGGGGTTCAACCCCGTCGGGCAGCAGGTGGACTTCAACGGCATCCGGTTCCGGATCGTCGGGATGCTGGAGAAGAAGGGATCGAGCGGTGTCGGCGACCAGGACGACGTCGTCATCGCCCCGCTCACCACGGTCAAGGACTCCCTCGTCGGCAACGTCGACACCTACTCCTTGATCGCCATCCAGGCCGCCTCCCGCCAGCAGACCGACGCCGCCCAGGCCGAGGCCACGGCCGTGCTGCGCGAGACGCACGACCTCCGTCCCGGCCAGCCACTCGACTTCCAGATCTTCAACCAGGCCAGCCTGCTCAACACCGGCAAGGCCGCGGCGCTGGTCTTCAGCCTGCTGCTGGCCGCCGTGGCCGCCATCTCGCTCTTCGTCGGTGGTATCGGGGTCATGAACATCATGCTGGTCACCGTGACCGAGCGCACCCGGGAGATCGGCATCCGCAAGGCGCTCGGCGCCCAGAAGCGCGACATCCTCAGCCAGTTCCTCGTCGAAGCGGTGCTCCTGGCCCTCATCGGCGGAGGTCTCGGGGTGGCCGTCGGCGTGGGCTTCGCCCATCTCCACGTCGGCCCGCTCCGGCCGGTGGTTTCCCCGGCCTCGATCCTCGTGTCGTTCGTGGTCTCGGCGCTGGTCGGCGTGTTCTTCGGCGCCTACCCCGCCAACCGCGCCGCCAACCTGACGCCGATCGAGGCCCTGCGCTTCGAGTAGCCGCCCCGCCGATAGCCCATGGCTGTCACAGCGGCCGGCCCTGTGGTGCCGTCGGGCACCGGGATCGCGCCGGTGATGACCCCGCTGGCCGCCGGCGGCCTGTGTGTGGTCATGATCGGCGCCGCCTGGGCCCATTCCCGGCTCCACGAGCCGCGCAATGTCGCCGTCAACGCGGTGCTCTTCGCCCTGGCGGCGTTCGTGATGGCCGGGCGGCTCTTCGGATGACGTGCGATGCTCGCGTCCACGTTGACGTCGACGGAGCGGCGGCCACCATCACGCTCTCCCGCCCGGACCGGCGGAACGCCCAGACGCCATTGACGTGGTTGGCCCTGCAGGAGATGGGTCAGGCGCTCCCCGAGGACGTGCGGGTCGTCGCCGTGCGCGGGGTAGGCGCGACGTTCTCCGCCGGACTCGACCGGGCGATGTTCAGCCCCGAGGGAATACCCGGCGCGCCGACCTTCCGGGACGTGGCCCGCGCCCCCGCGGCCGAAGGCGAGCGGATCATCGAAGCATTTCAACAGGGATTCGCCCGGCTCAGCCGGCCGGACATCATCTCGGTGGCGGCGATCCAGGGCCACGCCATCGGCGCCGGGTTCCAGCTCGCGCTCGCCTGCGACCTGCGCATCGCAGCCGACGATGCGCAGTTCAGCATGCCCGAGACGTCACTCGGGCTCGTCCCCGACCTCGGCGGGACCCGGGCCCTGCGGAAGCTGGTCGGTTACTCCCGGGCGCTGGAGATCTGCGCTACGGGACGCGCCGTCCCAGCGGCGGAGGCCGCCCGCATTGGTCTCGTGACGACCGTCGTGCCTCGCGCCGCCCTCGACCGCGCCGTCGACGACCTGGTGAATGCCCTGCTGCGCTTGCCTGGCGAAGCCCTCACCGAGACCAAAGCGCTGCTACGCCGCGCCGGCCGGTGCGACGCCGACGAACAGCTCGCCGCCGAACGCCAGGCCCAGCTTCGCCTGCTGCGCCGCCGGGCATCGGAACGTTCCGGGCACTGATTCCTTCGCAGCCCGCAAGATCCGGGACCACTTCCGGAACCGCCACCGCTGAGAACCGCTCAGGCGGCGCGGCGGCGTTGCAGCCAGCGCTGCAGGGCGAGCACGTCGTCCTGGCGGTAGCGGCGATGACCGCCGAGCGTCCGGACGGTGACGAGCCGGCCGGCGGCTTCGAGCTGGCGGAGCTGGCTGAGCCGGAGGCCGAGCAGCTGGGCGGCTTCGCACGGCCGCAGGATCGGCACCTGGTCATGCATGGTTCTGACCTCCCCGACGATGCTAGGCGGCGGGTTGCCGCCGGCCGGCGCAGCGGCCCGGCAACCCGTCCCAGGCACAGCGACAACCACGATGATGAGCGTGTACGGCGGCCAGGCGGAGCGACTTGGAACGGCGCAGTCTCCGGCCCGCATCGACCGGCCGCAGCCCGGCGGTGAGGCGGAACACCGCCCCGGACAGCACCACCGTGACCACGAACAGGGCGAACTGCCCGGCCAGACCGCGGACCGGCAGCCGATGACCCATGGCCCGGCGCACCTCGATCGACAGCAGTACCGTCTGTGCCGCCACGGCGGCCAGACAGCACGACCGGGTCGCCCAGTGCACCACCCACGCCACCTTGGCCGCCACCGAACGGCCGCCACCAGCGGACACCAGCATGACGACACCTCCGCCACCAGAGGGGTGTTGGGCCGCGTGTCCCAACGTCCTCAACAACGCCGGAGTACCGGCCCGCTTACGGCAAAACCGTCCGGAACGGTGGCGAACCAGGAAATATCGACGCACTGCGGTCGTTCGGCGGCGCTACTACCACGCAGAGTGGCTATCAGCGGCTGCTCAGGCGGAAGTCGTCGTCGCCGTCCGGCCCGCCACGACGCCGCCGCAGGCGCCGCCACCATGGCGTCCGTTCCGACTCCAGGTCGTGGACGACGGTCGGGGCGGCGTCGGCCACAATCGCCTCGGCGTCGGCGAGCACATCGACGATGTCCTCCACCGGGTCGTCGGGCTCCGGCTCCACGGGCGGCCGCTGCGCCAGCGATCCTTGTTCGAAGTCGGAGCCGATCATCATGATCCGCTCGTAGCGGGAGCAGTGCTCGGGGCAGCGCCACGGCGCCTCGGGTGCCAGGTCGAGAGTGCAGAAGCGGGCGACCTCACCGTCGTCGTAGGTGCGGCTTTCGTAGTGGCAGCAGTCCTCCCGCATCGTCATCGGGGACGGCCTCTACCGGTCGCACTTCTCCGGCCCGTGGTCGTAGCGCCAGGAGCCGGAGTGGTAGTGGTAGCCGCGGTAGTTGTAGCCCCAGTTGTCCCAGCCGTAGTGGCAGTGGTTGTGCCGGGCGAAGGCGGCGGTCGGGGTTCCCAGCACGAGGAGACTGCCCAGCAGCCCGGCGACGACGAGACGTCTCATGACCCCTCCTCGCTCGACCCGGGTTGGTGCAGTTCGATGAGATTCCCCGACGGGTCGGAGAGGAACGCCTGGCGGCTCGTACCGACCGGTCGGGGATCGGTGACGTCCACCCCCTCGGTCCGCAGCGCGGCGACCGTCCCGTCCAGATCCTCCACCAGCAGCGCGAAATGCTGGCCATGGTCCGGCGGCGCGGTGCCCTCGATCAGGTGCACCTGCTGCCCGCCGACGTCGAGCCACGCCCCGCCGAAGGGGAAGTCGGGGCGGTCGGTGCGCTGCTCGAGCCCGAGGGTCCCGCAGTAGAACTTCAATGCCTCGTCGACATCGCCGACGTTGATCGACACGTGGTGCACTGCCAGTGGTCGCATGGTCCCGAGTCTGCTCCCCGGCGGGCGGCTCCGCAATGCAGGCCCGCCTCGCGTTAGCGTCCCCAGTCATGGGATGGGACTTCGAGACCGAGCCGGAGTATCAGGAGAAGCTGGACTGGGTCGACCGGTTCCTCACCGAGGACGTCGAACCGCTCGACTACGTGCTCGGCGACCCCTACGACAAGACCGACCAGCGGGCCCTGGCCATCGTGCGGCCGCTGCAGCAGACGGTGCGGGAGCAGGGGCTGTGGGCGGCCCACCTCACACCCGATCTGGGCGGCCAGGGCTACGGGCAGGTGAAGCTGGCGCTGCTCAACGAGCTGCTCGGCCGCTCGCGGTGGGCGCCCTCGGTGTTCGGCTGCCAGGCGCCCGACTCCGGCAACGCCGAGGTCCTGGCCCACTTCGGCACCGAGGAGCAGAAGGCCAAGTACCTCCAGCCCCTCCTCGACGGGACGATCTCGTCGTGCTACTCGATGACCGAGCCCCACGCCGGCGCCGACCCCACGCTGTTCCGCACCAGCGCCGTCCGCGACGGCGACGAATGGGTTCTCACCGGCGAGAAGTGGTTCTCCTCCAACGCCCGCTACGCCAGCTTTTTCCTGGTGATGGCCGTCACCAATCCCGAGGTGAGCGCCTACGAGGGGATGTCGATGTTCATCGTCCCGGCCGATGCACCGGGGCTCGAGATCATCCGCAGCGTCGGCACCGGCGGCGAGCGGGCCGAGGAGGGCAGCCACGGCTACGTCCGCTACGACCACGTGCGGCTGCCGGCCGACCACCTCCTGGGCGGCGAGGGCGGTGCCTTCGCCATCGCCCAGACCCGCCTCGGGGGAGGCCGGATCCACCACGCCATGCGCACCATCGCCCAGGTCCGCAAGGCGTTCGACATGATGTGCGAGCGGGCGCTGTCCCGCCAGGTGCGCAAGTCGGGGACGGGCCGGGCGCCGGGATCGGCGCTCGAGACGGTCCCGCTGGCCACGCTCGGTATGACCCAGGAAAAGATCGCCGACTCCTGGATCGAGATCGAGCAGTTCCGGCTCCTCGTCCTGCGGACGGCGTGGCTGATCGACAAGCACCGCGACTACCGCAAGGTCCGCAAGGACATCGCCGCCGTGAAGGCGGCCATGCCGAAGGT
>Ga0070741_10011739_pt1 | contig 16068 bp, 12 predicted proteins | sample Coa_R1_4_FD_66440 | JGI IMG/M metagenome (GOLD analysis project Ga0070741, IMG submission 66440) | Surface soil microbial communities from Centralia Pennsylvania, which are recovering from an underground coalmine fire - Coalmine... | ecosystem: Environmental > Terrestrial > Soil > Unclassified ...
GCCGGAAGCCTCCGGTGTCGGGCATCAAGGATGGACCTTTCACAATGGAGATGCACGACGATCGCGCGCGATACAGGCGATATATGAAGGGCAAGCTGGCGCTCACCCCGTTTGGATTTGCCGTCCTGGCACAAACCGACGATTTCGCTCGTCACAATCCAATTCGCCGCTGGTGGGGCGGGACCAGATTGACAAATAAGCACCTCTGGCGTTGGGATCCGGACAATAAGGTGCTGGTCGCGCCTTGACGATTCACTCCGCGGCCTGTGCGTAGTCCGCAACCGGCGGACAGGAGCACACGAGATTGCGGTCGCCATAGACGTTGTCGACGCGCCCGACCGGGCACCAGTATTTGTCCGTGCGCGACACCCCATCGGGGAAGCAGCCCTCGGCGCGAGTGTACGCGCGCGCCCACGCATCGTCGGCGATGTCGTGCACGGTGTGCGGGGCGTGCCGCAACGGCGAGGCTTCCACCTTGAAACGCCCGCCCTCGATCTGCCCGATCTCCTGGCGGATCGCGATCATGGCCTCGCAGAAGCGGTCGATCTCGGCCTTCGATTCCGACTCGGTCGGCTCGATCATCAAGGTGCCCGGCACCGGAAAACTCATGGTCGGCGCATGAAAGCCGTAATCGATCAGGCGCTTGGCGATATCGTCGACGGTGACGCCGCATGTCGCCTTCAAGGGCCTGGGATCGACGATGCATTCATGCGCGACCCGGCCGTTATGATTGCGGTAGAGCACGGGGAAATGCGCATCGAGCCGCGCGGCGATGTAATTGGCGTTGAGGATCGCGATCTCCGTGGCGCGCTTCAATCCTTCGCCGCCCATCATCAGCATGTAGATGTAGGAGATGGTCAGGATCGACGCCGAGCCGAACGGCGCCGCCGACACCGGACCGATGGCGTGTGGCGTGTCTCCGTCCGTCGCCGGATGGCCGGGAAGAAACGGCGCGAGATGTGCCTTCACGCCGATCGGGCCCATGCCCGGGCCGCCGCCGCCATGCGGGATGCAGAACGTCTTGTGCAGGTTGAGATGGCTGACATCGGCGCCGTAATCGCCGGGCCGCGACAGCCCCACTTGCGCATTCAGGTTGGCGCCGTCGAGATAGACCTGCCCGCCATGCGCATGCACGACCTCGCAGATGTCGCTGATGTGCTCCTCGAACACGCCATGGGTCGAGGGATAGGTGATCATGACCGCCGCGAGATTTTTCGAATGCGCCTGCGCCTTGGCGCGCAAATCGGTGACGTCGACATTGCCGCCTTTGTCGCAGGCGACCACCACCACCTCCATGCCGGCCATGCTGGCGGACGCCGGATTGGTGCCGTGGGCGGAGGAGGGGATCAGGCACACCTTGCGGTGGCCCTCGCCGCGCGAGGCGTGGTAAGCGCGGATCGCGAGCAGCCCGGCATATTCGCCCTGCGCGCCCGAGTTCGGCTGCAGCGATACCGCGTCATAGCCGGTGATGTCGCACAGCCATTGCTCCAGCCGCTTGAACAAGGCGTGATAGCCGCGCGCCTGCTCGGCCGGCGCAAACGGATGCAAGGTTGCGAACGCCGGCCAGGTCAGCGGGATCATTTCCGTGGTCGCGTTCAGCTTCATGGTGCAGGAGCCCAGCGGGATCATGGCACGGTCGAGCGCGAGGTCGCGATCGCTGAGCTTGCGCATGTAGCGCAGCATCTCGGTCTCGGAGCGATGGGCGTGGAAGACGGGGTGGGTGAGGAAGCGGCTGGTGCGCTTCAATTCCGCCGGCAGGGCCGCGCGGGAATCCGGCTCGATGTCGGCATAGGAAAGCTTGCCGCCGAAGGCGCGCCACACCGCCTCGACGATCTCGGGCGTGGTGGTCTCGTCCAGCGCGAGCCGCAGCGTGGCGTCGCCGAGGCCGAAATTGATTTTCTCGGCACGTGCGCGCGCAACGATCTCGTCGCGCTGGCCGCCGGCATCCACCGTCACCGTGTCGAAGAAGGTATCGCTTGCGAGCGTGAAGCCGAGCTTGCGCAGGCCGGCGGCGAGCACCGCCGCGCGCCGATGCAAATTGCGCGCGATCGCGGTCAGGCCTTCCGGCCCGTGATAGACCGCATACATCGCCGATATCACCGCCAGCAGCACCTGCGCGGTGCAGATGTTGGAGGTCGCCTTTTCGCGGCGGATGTGCTGCTCGCGGGTCTGCAGCGCCAGCCGATAGGCCGGCGCCGCGCGCGAATCCACCGACAGGCCGACGATGCGGCCGGGCAGCGCGCGCTTGTAGGCATCGCGCACCGCCATATAGGCGGCGTGCGGGCCGCCATAACCCATCGGCACGCCGAAGCGTTGCGCCGAGCCGATCGCGATGTCGGCGCCGAGTTCGCCGGGCGAGGCCAGCAAGGTCAAGGCGAGAAGATCGGCGGCGACGATCGCCAGTGCGCCTTTGTCATGAAGCATCGCGATCGCCGGTTTGATGTCACGCACCGCGCCCGACGTATCAGGATATTGCAGCAGGCCGCCGAACACGTCGGCCCTGGCGAGATCGCTCAGGGGATCGCCGACGACAAGCGTCCAATCCAGCGGCTCGGCGCGGGTGCGCAACACCGCAAGCGTCTGCGGATGCACCTCGCGATCGACAAAGAAGGCTTTGGCCTTCGCGGTGGCGGAGCGCTCGGCGAGCGCCATCGCTTCGGCGGCGGCGGTCGCTTCATCCAGCAGCGAAGCATTGGCGACGTCGAGCCCGGTGAGGTCCGAGATCATGGTCTGGAAGTTGAACAGCGCCTCGAGCCGGCCCTGGCTGATCTCGGGCTGATAGGGCGTGTAGGCGGTGTACCAGGCCGGGTTCTCCAGGATGTTGCGCTGGATCACCGCGGGCAAAATCGTGCCGGAATAGCCCTGGCCGATCAGCGAAATGAAGGTTTCGTTCTGCGCGGCAAGCTCGCTCATATGCGCGAGCGCCTCGGTCTCGCTCAAGGCGCGGCCGAGGTCGAGCGGCGTCTTCTGCCGGATCGAGGAGGGCAGCGTCTCACCCATCAGCGCGTCCAGCGACTTGGCGCCGACTGCCTCGAGCATCGCCTGCACGTCGCGTGGCGAGGGGCCGATGTGGCGACGCACGAAGCTGGTGGCGGGCTCGTCGGCCGGTTTGAACGGTGCGTTCATGAGATCACCCTTGGTATGCTTGTTCGTCGTCATGGCCGGGCTTGTCCCGGCCATCCACGTCTTGAGACACGCAAGAAAGAGGTGGATGCCCGGCCCAAGGCCGGGCATGACGAGAAGAGGGAGTGGTGCAGCTTGTCTTCACGCCGTGTGCGCCTTGTAGGCGGCCTCATCCATCAGTCCGCCGAGTTCGTTTCTGTCAGCGATCTTCAATTTGAAGAACCATGCCTTGCCGGCAGCATCGGAATTGACCAGCGCGGGCTCGGCGACAACCGCGTCGTTGACCTCGACCACCTCGCCGGTGAGCGGCGCGTAGACATCGGAGGCCGCCTTCACCGATTCGACGATCGCGGCGGCCTCGGCCTTCTTCAGGCTGCGTCCGACCTTCGGCAATTCGACGAACACGACATCGCCGAGCTGCGATTGCGCATAGTCGGTGATACCGATGGTCGCGACATCGCCCTCGATGCGAAGCCATTCATGATCGGAGGTGAACAGCGTGGTCATTTGTGTCCTTCAGCGTTTGTAAGTGTTGGGAACAAAGGGCGTGACGGCGACCTTCAGCGGCAGGCGCTGGCCGCGGACTTCTGCGAAAACTTGCGTGCCGACAGCGGTCAGTGCGGCCGGCAGATAGCCCATCGCCACCGGCGCATTCAGGGTGGGACCGAATCCGCCGGATGTAACCTTGCCAACCGGAGTGGGCGAAGCCGCATCGGCGAACAGCTGCGCGCCCTCCCGCACCGGCGCGCGGCCCTCGGCCTTCAGGCCGACGCGGCGATAGGGTGCGCCCGCTTCGAGCTGTCCGAGAATCTTGTCCGCGCCGGCAAAGCCACCTGCGCGCGCGCCGCCCTTGCGGCGGCTCTTCTGGATGGACCATTCCAGCGCGGCTTCGACCGGCGTGGTGGAAGTGTCGATGTCGTGGCCGCACAGGCACAGGCCTGCTTCCAGCCGCAGGCTGTCGCGCGCGCCAAGCCCGATCGGCAGCACGGCCTCGTCGGTCAGGAGCAGCCGCGCCAGCTGCTCGGCCTGCTCCGCCGGCACCGAAATCTCAAAACCGTCCTCGCCGGTGTAGCCCGAACGCGACACGAAGCAGTCATGGGCGGCGACCTTGCGCGGGCCGGCATCCATGAACTTCATCTCCGCGATGCCGGCGCTGAACTTGGCCAGCACGCCTGCTGCCTTCGGTCCCTGCAGCGCCAGCAGCGCGCGGCCCGCAAGCGGCTCGATCGCGCAAACGTCCGACAGCTTGTCACGCAGCAGCGCCTCGTCGGCCTCCTTGCAGGCGGCATTGACCACCAGGAACAAGGCCTCGCCGAAATTCGCCACCATCAAATCGTCGAGGATGCCGCCCGCCTCGTTGGTGAACTGCGCATAGCGCTGCCGTCCCGGCGCGATCGCGACGACGTCCTGCGGCACCAGCCGCTCCAGCGCGAGCGCAGCATCTCTGTTGTCGCCGGACTTCGCTCGCAGCAGGAGCTGGCCCATATGCGAGACGTCGAACAGGCCGGCCGCGGCGCGGGTATGCAGATGCTCCTTCAAGACGCCGGCCGCGAACTGCACCGGCATCTCATAGCCCGCGAACGGCACCATTTTGGCAGCCGACGCGACATGCAGGGCGTGGAGCGGCGTGCGTTTCAGGGGGTTATCGGCATCGCGCGCAAGCATCGTGGGGCCCTCGCGGTCGCCGGGACCTATCTCCCGGACGAACCATCGAAGCCCCATCTGTCGCTGTGCCTGAGAGTATTATCCCGTCGGCGGACACCGTCAGGGAGGAACCCTCGGCGTCTCTTTCCAGATGCTGTCCTCGTCACGCGGTCCTTTTGCCTGAGAGTTTCCGGGGCGGTTGCTCCTTCGGCGCCGGCCAAAAGGCCGGTCTCTCCCGACGTGACTGTCTTGAACAAATAGGAGGAGAACACGACGATACCAAGACTGTCAACGCGGGGCCGGCCGCTATCAAAAGCTTTAGGGTGTCGAGCCAAGTCCATGATCTCGCTGCACAGTTTCTGGACACTGCGGCACGCCTCCTCTAAAAGCGTTCCGCCGGTCGCGAGGGCCATTTTCGGGCCCGGAACCGGGCAACTTCCGATTGGATGAACATGAGCGGCGTCAACGAGATCAGGTCGACTTTTCTGAGCTTCTTCCGCGACAACGGCCACGAGATCGTGCCGTCCTCGCCGCTCGTGCCGCGCAACGACCCCACCCTGATGTTCACCAATGCCGGCATGGTGCAGTTCAAGAACGTCTTCACCGGCGTCGAGAAACGCCCGTATCAGCGCGCCACCACCTCGCAGAAATGCGTACGCGCCGGCGGCAAGCACAACGACCTCGACAATGTCGGCTATACCGCGCGCCATCTCACCTTCTTCGAGATGCTCGGCAACTTCTCGTTCGGCGACTACTTCAAGGAGCGCGCGATCGAGCTCGCCTGGAAGCTGATCACCAAGGATTTCGGGCTGAAGAAAGACAAGCTGCTCGTCACCATCTATCACGACGATGACGAGGCGGCGGGCCACTGGAAGAAGATCGCTGGGCTGTCCGACGACCGCATCATCCGGATCGCGACCTCGGATAATTTCTGGGCGATGGGCGACACCGGCCCGTGCGGACCGTGCTCGGAGATATTCATCGACCGCGGCGAGCACATCTGGGGCGGGCCGCCCGGCAGCCCGGAAGAGGACGGCGATCGCTTCCTCGAATTCTGGAACCTGGTGTTCATGCAGTTCGAGCAGGTGACGAAGGAGGAACGGCAGCCGCTGCCGCGCCCCTCCATCGACACCGGTCTCGGGCTGGAACGCATGGCGGCCATCCTGCAGGGCGTCGACAGCGTGTTCGAGACCGACCTGTTCCGTCATCTGATCGAGGCGACCGCGTCCGCGCTCGGGCACGGACCGCAGCAGGACGACGTCGCCTCGTTCCGGGTGATCGCCGATCATCTGCGCTCGTCGGCTTTCCTGATTTCCGACGGCGTGCTGCCGTCCAACGAAGGCCGCGGCTATGTGCTGCGCCGGATCATGCGCCGCGCGATGCGCCATGCCCAGCTGCTCGGAGCGCAAGAGCCGCTGATGCATCGCCTCGTCTGGGCGCTGGTGCGCGAGATGGGACAGGCCTATCCGGATCTGGTGCGCGCGGAGAAGCTGATCGAGGAAACGCTGCAGCTGGAAGAGACGCGCTTCCGCAAGACGCTCGCGCGGGGGCTATCGATTCTGGACGAGAAGAGTGCGTCGCTGAAGAAGGGCGACATGTTCGACGGCGACACCGCGTTCACGCTGTACGACACCTATGGTTTCCCGCTCGACCTGACCCAGGATGCGCTGAAATCGCGCGGCATCGGCGTCGACGTCGCGGCCTTCACCGACGCAATGGAGCGACAACGAGAAAAGGCGCGCGCGGCCTGGGCCGGCTCCGGCGACGCCGCGACCGAGAGCGTCTGGTTTCCGCTGCGGGAGAAACTCGGCGCGACCGAATTCCTGGGCTACGAGACCGAGAGCGCGGAAGGCGTGGTCATCGCGCTGGTGAAGGACGGCAAGGAGGTCGACGGCCTCAAGGCCGGCGAGACCGGCAGCATCGTGCTGAATCAGACGCCGTTCTATGCGGAGTCCGGCGGCCAGGTCGGCGACACCGGCGTGCTCACGGGCGAGGGCGGCGTCAAGTTCCGCGTCACCGATACGCAGAAGAAGACCGGCGATCTCTGGGTGCATCAGGGCACGCTGGAACAGGGCACGCTGAAGGTCGGCCACGCGCTGCAGCTCGAGGTCGACCACGCGCGGCGCGGCAATATCCGCCGGCACCATTCCGGCACCCACATCCTGCACGAAGCGCTGCGGCAGGTGTTGGGGGATCACATCGCCCAGCGCGGCTCGCTGGTCGCGCCCGACCGGCTGCGTTTCGACTTCGCCCATCCGAAGCCGATCTCGGCGGAGGAACTCGCCCGCGTCGAGGAGATCGCCAACGACGTCGTGCTGGAGAATGACGAGGTCACGACGCGGGTGATGGCGCTCGACGATGCCCGCGAGTCCGGCGCGCGCGCGCTGTTCGGCGAGAAATACGGCGACGAGGTCCGCGTCGTTGCGATGGGTACGAAGCCGCGCGAGCACGGGGCGAACGCGCTCGGCTGGTCGGTCGAGCTCTGCGGCGGCACGCATGTCAAACGCACCGGCGACATCGGCCTGATCTCGGTGACGTCGGAAAGTGCGGTGTCGTCAGGCGTGCGCCGCATCGAGGCGCTCACCGGCCGTCACGCGCGCAAGCATGCCAATGACGTGATGGCGCTGGCCAAGACCGCCGCCGCCGAACTGCGCACCTCGCCGGAGGACGTTCCGGCGCGTATCACGGCCTTGCTGGACGAGCGCAAGAAACTCGAGCGCGAGCTGTCGGATGCCCGCAAGAAGCTTGCGATGGGCGGCGGCGCACCGGCCGGAAACGGCGCGGCGGCCGCCGGCGTGCGCGAGGTCGGCAACGTCAAGCTGATGGCGCGTGCGGTCGAAGGCATCGAGATGAAGGACCTCAAGAGCCTAGCCGACGACGGCAAGAAGCAGCTCGGCTCTGGCGTCGTCGCCATCGTCGGTGTCACCGAGGACGGCAAGGCCGGGGTGGTGGTCGGCGTCACGCCGGATCTCACCGCGCGCTTCAACGCGGTCAATCTGGTGCGGGTCGCCTCCGAGGCGCTCGGCGGCAAGGGCGGCGGTGGCCGCCCCGACATGGCGCAGGCCGGCGGTCCCGACGGTGCGAAAGCCAACGCGGCGCTCGATGCGATCGCAGCCGCGATGGCTGCAGCTTAGACGCAAGTCACCGGCGCAACAGCTACACGGAGATTTATTTCGACGTTGTCGCGCCGTGAGACTTATCGCTCCTGGTTTGACTGCCTCACCAGATTGGTCACAGCGCCACCGGTTGCGGTGCGTCCGCCGTCGACGACGAATTGTCCGCCGGTGGTGTTGGAGGCGAGATCGGAGCAGAGAAAGAGCACCATGTGGGCAATCTCGTCCACCGTCGTGTAGCGTCCGCTCGGGATCGCCGCCTGATAGCGAGCGCCGACCGCGGCCGGGTCAGCCGGCGAGATCTGCTCCTCCAGCGAATGAATCATGCGCGTGTCGACCGGCCCGGGGCACACGGCATTCACCCGGATGCCCTGGTGAGCGACTTCGCCCGCCGCCGTCTTGGTGAGCCCGATCACCGCGTGCTTCGACGCTACATACGCCGGCATGCCCGGGGTCGCAACCAGGCCGGCGACCGAGGCGGTGTTGACCACGGCGCCTCCGCCCTGCCGGATCATCTCCGGCAGCACGTGGCGCAGGCCAAGGAATACGCCTTTCACGTTCACGCCGATCACGGCGTCGAACACGGCCTCGTCATATTCTGCCGTGGGTGCCAGTTTTCCCTCGACGCCGGCGTTGTTGAAGAAGCAGTCGATGCGCCCGTATGTCTCTACGGCCGCCTTCACGTAAGCTTTCACGTCGGCGACCTTAGTGACATCGGCCGTCACCGCAACGGCGTCCCCGTTGTTCTGACGAATGATACCAACGGTCGCTTGGGCCCCGGCGCCGTCGCGGTCTACTACCACCACCTTCGCACCTTGCCGCGCGAATGCCACGGACGTCGCGCGGCCGATGCCGTTACCGCCGCCGGTGACCAGTGCAACCTTGCCGGTGAAATCCATTTCGCCCTCCGTCCGATGACCAGCGTAGACTATCGTCAGCACGCCTCCCTGTCCGAGCGTTCACTTTCTGGCTCGCGGGACGTTCGGAATGACCAGCTGCCGCCTTCCTCAGTCCTTCACCACGCGCACTGCGCCACGGGAAGCGCTGGTGGCGAGCGCCGCGTAGGCCTTGAGCGCGGTCGAGACCTTGCGGGCGCGCTTGGCCGGCTTCCAGGCCTGTGCGTCCCTTGCCTCCATGGCCGCTCGGCGCCGCTTTAGCTCCGCCTCATCGACCGCCAGATGGATCTTGCGCGCGGGGATATCGATCTCGATCCGGTCACCGTCCTGCACCAGCCCGATCAGGCCGCCCTCGGCGGCTTCGGGCGAGACATGGCCGATCGACAGGCCGGACGAACCGCCGGAGAAGCGCCCATCGGTGACGAGGGCACAGGCCTTGCCCAGTCCTTTCGATTTCAGATAGCTCGTCGGATAGAGCATCTCCTGCATGCCCGGACCACCGCGCGGCCCTTCGTAGATGACAACAACGATGTCGCCGGGCTTGATCTTGTTGGTGAGGATGGCCTCGACCGCGGCGTCCTGGCTCTCGCATACGCGGGCCGTGCCTGCGAAAGTCATGATGCTGGCATCGACGCCAGCGGTCTTCACGATGCAGCCGTCGAGCGCGAGGTTGCCGGTGAGCACGGCCAGACCGCCGTCTTTTGAAAAAGCATGCTCGGCATCGCGGATGCAGCCGGTTGCGCGGTCGGTGTCGAGTTCCTCGAACCTGCGGTCCTGGCTGAAGGCGATTTGCGTCGGCACCCCGCCAGGCGCGGCCTTGTAAAAATTGCGCACGCTCTCGCTCTGGGTGCGGCTTATGTCCCAGCGCTCCAGCGCGGCCTTGAGCGAGGACGAATGCACGCTTGGCAGCTCGGCATGGATGAGGCCGGCGCGATCGAGCTCGCCCAGGATCGCCATCACGCCGCCGGCGCGATGCACGTCCTCCATGTGCACGTCGGCGACCGAGGGCGCGACCTTGCAGAGCACGGGCACCTTGCGCGACAGCCGGTCGATGTCCTTCATGGTGAAGGGAATCTCGCCCTCATGCGCGGCGGCGAGCAGATGCAGCACCGTGTTGGTCGAGCCGCCCATCGCGATATCGAGGCTCATCGCGTTCTCGAACGCCTTGAAGCTTGCGATATTGCGCGGCAACACGCCGGCATCGTCCTGCTCGTAATGGCGCCGCGCCAGATCGACGATGAGATGGCCGGCCTCGACGAACAGGCCCTTGCGGTCGGCATGGGTCGCGAGCACCGAGCCGTTGCCGGGCAGCGACAGACCGAGCGCCTCGGTCAGGCAGTTCATCGAATTGGCGGTGAACATGCCGGAGCACGAGCCGCAGGTCGGGCAGGCGGAGCGCTCGATCACCTCGACTTCGGCGTCGCTCACGCGCTCGTCGGCGGCCGCCACCATGGCGTCGATCAGATCGACCGACTTGATCTTGCCTGCGACGTTGACCTTGCCGGATTCCATCGGGCCGCCCGAGACGAACACGGTGGGAATGTTGAGGCGCATCGCGGCCATCAGCATGCCGGGTGTGATCTTATCGCAATTGGAGATGCAGACCATGGCGTCGGCGCAATGGGCATTGACCATGTATTCGACGCTGTCGGCGATCAGTTCGCGCGAGGGCAGGCTGTAGAGCATGCCGTCATGGCCCATCGCGATGCCGTCATCGACCGCGATGGTGTTGAACTCCTTGGCAACGCCGCCGGCCTTCTCGATCTCGCGCGCCACCAGTTGCCCGAGATCCTTCAGGTGCACATGTCCGGGGACGAACTGGGTGAAGGAATTGACCACCGCAATGATCGGCTTGCCAAAATCCTCGTTTGTCATGCCGGTCGCGCGCCATAGTCCCCGCGCGCCCGCCATGTTGCGGCCGTGAGTCGTGGTCCGGGAACGATAAGTCGGCATGGGCGTCCTCCAAGAGGCCGCGTCTTTGGGCGCGGTCGTAAAGCAAGTGTACTGGTAGGGCTTTACAGGCTGGAGGCCACCGGTACGACCCTCAATTTCGCTGGGCCGCTATCGGCTTTTCAATTCTTCTTCAGGAAGACGTAATCGGCCTCGTAAGGCATGCCTTCGCCGGCCTTCTCGCGATCGCACGCGCCCCTCAGCACGCCGCCTTTGGTGTTGATCCGCTGCACGGTGGTGACGCTGTCAAGCTGGCCTACGCCCTTGTGGGAGGTCACTTCGAGCTTGAGCCAGGGGATGTCGTTCTCGGTTGCGCCCGGGGCGTTGGCGACGGCCTTGGCCGTGATGCTGCTGCCGTCGAGCAGTTCCCAGGTCGGCCCAGCACCATGCTTGCCCACCACCTTGCCGTCGGCAGTCAGGGTCGCCCCCGGCTCGATAAAGGTCCAGGCAAGCTTGCCGTCGGCGCCCGGCCTGCATTCGTAATATTGCATGCCCACCGCATGCACGGTGAGCACGATCGTTTCGTTGGGAGCCGCGATCGCCGCGGGCAGGGGTTTGTCGTCAGCCATGGCGGTAACAGACGTTGTTAGCAAGAGTGCCAGGACGATGCTTCCGAACGATCGCATACTACTCTCCTCGTCATTGCGAGCGAAGCGAAGCAATCCACGTATCCGCTTGTGGCGCGATGGATTGCTTCGTCGCTTCGCTCGCAATGACGGCGCATCACGCCGCCATCGCCTTGCCGAGGTTGTCCGCGACCTTGTCGAGGAAGCCGGTGGTCGACAGCCAGCGCTGGTCGGCGCCGACCAAGAGCGCGAGGTCCTTGGTCATGTACCCGTCCTCGACGGTGGCGACGCAGACCTTCTCCAGCGTGTCGGCGAATTTTGCCAGCTGCGGGTTGTTGTCGAGCTTGGCGCGGTGCGCGAGCCCGCGCGTCCAGGCGAAGATCGAGGCGATCGAGTTGGTCGAGGTCTCCTTGCCCTTCTGGTGCTCGCGGTAATGCCGGGTCACCGTGCCGTGCGCGGCCTCGGCCTCCACGGTCTTGCCGTCGGGGGTCAGCAGCACCGAGGTCATCAGGCCGAGCGAGCCGTAACCCTGCGCCACGGTGTCGGACTGTACGTCGCCGTCATAGTTCTTGCAGGCCCAGACATAGCCGCCGGACCACTTCAGCGCCGAGGCGACCATGTCGTCGATCAGCCGGTGCTCGTAGGTGAGGCGCTTGGCTTCGAATTCCTTCTTGAACTCGCGGTCGTATATGTCCTGGAAGATGTCCTTGAAGCGGCCGTCATAGACTTTCAGGATTGTGTTCTTGGTCGAGAGGTAGACCGGATAGTTGCGCATCAGGCCGTAGTTCAGCGAAGCGCGGGCGAAGTCGATGATGGAGTCGTCGAGATTGTACATTTCCATCGCGACGCCGGCGCCGGGCGCCTTGAACACCTCGCGCTCGATCACGGTGCCGTCCTCGCCGACGAATTTCAGCGAAAGCGTGCCCTTGCCCGGAAACTTGATGTCGGTGGCGCGATACTGGTCGCCATAAGCGTGACGGCCGATGATGATCGGCTTGGTCCATCCGGGCACCAGCCGCGGCACGTTCTTGCAGATGATCGGCTCGCGGAAGATGCAGCCGCCAAGGATGTTGCGGATGGTGCCGTTCGGCGACTTCCACATTTCCTTCAGCCCGAACTCCTTCACCCGCGCTTCGTCCGGGGTGATGGTGGCGCATTTGACGCCGACGCCGACCTTCTTGATGGCGTTCGCGGCATCCACCGTGACCTGGTCGTTGGTCTTGTCGCGGTATTCCATCCCGAGGTCGAAATACTGGAGCTGGATGTCCAGGAACGGAGTGATCAGCTTGTCCTTGATGTATTGCCAGATGATCCGGGTCATCTCGTCGCCATCGAGCTCGACGACGGGGTTGGACACCTTGATTTTTGCCATGATCGGGGAGGCCTCTCGGGAACGCGCGTGTGATGCGGCGGGTGGGAATGGCGCGTCATAGCACCGCGGCCTGCCGGGCGAAAGCCAAGGGGTTATGCAGTTTGGGCCGATCTTTTGGCCTAGCATGCGGGGCACCCCGGGTGAGGACGGCCGTGCTTCAGCGGCGATTCAAAGGGCGATTCTAACCCCATATTTCGCTTGAGAAATTCGCGAGTAGCGGGCAATCGAAGGGGCGAAAACGCTCGCGTTGAATCAGCGTCTCCACAGCCCGATTCAACGCCTTGAATTTGAATCGGAAACGATGTCGGGCACCGACCGAACCAAGACCGGCCTCGATCTCGAGGGGCCCGCAATCATCCTGGTCGAGCCACAGCTCGGCGAAAATATCGGCATGGCTGCGCGCGCGATGGGCAATTTCGCGCTGGGCCGTCTGCGAATCGTGAACCCGCGCGACGGCTGGCCCAACGTCGCCGCCCAGCGGGCGGCGGCCGGCGCTGATCATATTCTGGAACGTGCCGAGCTGTTCGACACCATCGAGCAAGCGGTGGCCGATCTCGACCTGCTGTTCGCCACCACCGCGCGCGCCCACGATCAGGCCAAGCCGGTGATGGGGCCGCAGGCCGCAGCATCGGAGATCGCGGCCCGGGTCGCCGGCGGCGACAAGGCCGGCATCCTGTTCGGCCGGGAGCGATGGGGGCTGACCAATGAGGAGGTTGCCCGCGCCAACCGCATCATCACCTTTCCCGTCAATCCCGGCTTCGCCTCGCTCAACCTCGCACAGGCGGTCCTTCTGATGGGCTACGAGTGGTTCAAGCAGGCGACCGCGGGCGCGCTGCCCTTTGCGATGCCCGAGCGATCCGAGCGCGCATCCCAGCACCAGATGGATGCCTTCTTCGAGAATCTGGTGCGCGAGCTCGACCGGGTCGAGTTCCTGCGTCCGGCCGAGAAGCGCGACACCATGCTGGTCAATTTGCGCAACATCTTCTTGCGGATGGAGCCGACCAAGCAGGACATGCACACGCTGCACGGCGTGGTGATGGCGATCGCCGAGGGCCGCAAGGGGCCGGCCAAAGGCGGTGTGCTGGACGGCGCGCAGGCGACGCGGCTGCGCGCGCTATTGGCCGAGCACGGGCAGGGTGGCGACGACAGCAGCGGCACGGTGCGCGGGCTGGCGCGCCTGCTCCGCCGCAATCCAACCGATGCCGAGCGCTTGCTGTGGCAGGCGCTGAGGAGCGACCGCCGCTTCGCTGGAAAATTCAAGCGCCAGACTCCGGTCGGCCGCCACATCCCGGATTTCGTCTCCTTCGTGCACCGGACCGCGATCGAGCTGGTGAACGCGAACGAAAGCGAGGCGATCGTCGGCGACCGCGCCGCCCGGTGCGCCTGGCTGGAGCAACGCGATTACCGCGTGATCGAGATGAAGGTTGGCGACGTGGAAGTTGATCTGGAGGGCGAGCTGATCCGGCTGGACGCGATGCTGTCAAAGGCGAAATAGAGTCCATCTCATGAGCTATGACTTCATGATGATGAAGCCCAGGCCCGAACGGGAGACCGAGATCGAGTCGCTGGAGGATCTCGGCGAGCATACGCTGCTTCGGCAGGATCCCGCCGCGCTGGTCGAGGCTTTGTCATTGCTTTTTCCCGATATTGCATGGCGCAGGGACGGCGGCGGCGGATGGTTCGGCGCACTGCAGGGCGACGACAGCTGGTATGAGTTCCGGATCGAAGCGACGCCCGATACTTCCTGGTCGATCGCTACCTCGCATCGCGCTGGTCCGCGCAACCTGGTGCCTGTGATCTGCGACACGCTCGGTCTGCTGGCGTTCGACGGACAGGCCAATCTGTTGATCTGGCCGGCGCGAGACGGATAACGGGCCGGACCACTGTCGCCGGCGGTGGATCGATCGCCACGGACAGGCTATCGTCGGAATGCCGGGATCGTTGTGACCAATCCGCCGCCAATCGCGCGCGGCCTAGCAGGAGCGACCCATGAAGCGATCCGACCTCACCGAAAAGCTGCTCGACATCAAGCGCGAGAAGGGCTGGAGCTGGAAATACATCTGCGAGAAGATCGGCGGCTATTCCGAGGTGCTGATAACAGGCGCGATCCTCGGCCAGCAGAAGCTGACCAAGCCGCAGGCGGCGAATGCCGGCGAACTATTTGGCTTGAGCAAGTCCGAAATCGCGATGCTCAACGAGACGCCGATGCGCGGCATGCCGATGCCGCCCACCGATCCCCTGATTTATCGGTTCTACGAACTCGTGATGGTCAACGGCCCGGCCTGGAAGGCGCTGATCGAGGAGGAGTTCGGCGACGGTATCATGTCGGCGATCGACTTCGATATGGTGATGGAGCGCCTGCCCAACGCGAAGGGCGACCGCGTCAAGATCACCATGTCGGGCAAGTTCCTGCCGTACAAATATTACGGCGCCAGCGGCAATGTGCCGGAATACGGATTCAAGGAGGGATAGAGTTCGTCGAGATAGTCGTCGTCATTGCGAGGAGCGATAGCGACGAAGCAATCCATATCGGCCCCACGGAAAGGTGGATTGCTTCGCTTCGCTCGCAATGACGGCGGAGCTCTAAATTCCCGCCTTGACCTGCGCGGCCGCCACTGCGGCGAGTTCATCGAACTTGGCGCGCAGCGCGGCCTCGTCGACGGATATGCTCCTGGTCGCGAGATCGCCAGTGATCTTGCGGACCACGGCGGCTTCCCCGCCTTCGATCGCGACCGTGACCAACTCCTTGCCATAGAGCAAGGCATCGTCGCCGCTCTTGCCAAGCTTCTCCGCGACCCACAGGCCGAACAGCTTGTTGCGGCGGGCGACCGCCTTGAATTTCTGTTCCTCGTCGAGCGCGAACCGCTTTTCGAAGTCCTTTTCACGCTGGTCGAAAGTGGTCATCCGCGCCTACCGATTCCTGCTATCTGGGCGGTCGCCATCCGCATTGCGGCGACCCCTCACATGCCTAGATAAAGGGCTTGCCGCAAGGGAACAACCGGCCTTTAAGCCGCAGGGAAAACGAAGGAATCAGGTCCGGAAAGCTGCCCGGTATAACTCTTATGCGCGCAGCCGAATTGATTGTGCTGGATAGGCCAATCAGTTAGGTTGCATCCAGGTTCGGTTCTTGTTCTGTTTCCCATGGTTCCGAGCTTTCACGGCAGCTCCGTCGTGGGTCGTCAGTCCAGTCATCCGGAGCACACCAAATTCATGGATTCCAACAATACACGGTACATCCCAATGAGCCGTCGGCGCCGCATCTATGAAGGCAAGGCGAAGGTCCTGTACGAAGGTCCGGAGCCGGGAACCCTGATCCAGCACTTCAAGGACGACGCCACCGCGTTCAATGCCAAGAAGCACCAGGTGATCGAGGGCAAGGGTGTCCTCAACAACCGGATTTCGGA
>Ga0070741_10011740_pt1 | contig 16066 bp, 16 predicted proteins | sample Coa_R1_4_FD_66440 | JGI IMG/M metagenome (GOLD analysis project Ga0070741, IMG submission 66440) | Surface soil microbial communities from Centralia Pennsylvania, which are recovering from an underground coalmine fire - Coalmine... | ecosystem: Environmental > Terrestrial > Soil > Unclassified ...
GGCATGGGAGCGCCAACGCAATGCCAAGGCCGTGACAGTCAACTGGCGTTTCACCACCGCAGATGCGCGTATTAAACTCAAGAAACTTTACCCGACAATATCAGTGTGACAGAGTACTAGAGACCCTATGGCTGACGATCAAGTAATGATTGTGATGACGAGCGGACCCGACACGCCGCATCGCTGCGCCACGCCGTTTTTCTTTGCCACGCTCGCCGCGTCAATGGATTACGACGTGACCATGTTTTTTACGATTGACGGCACCCTACTGTTGAAAAAAGGCGTGGCGGATACCGTCTATCCGAAACCGGGCGCAAAACCGGTCGGCGATTTTTTGCGCGACGCGCTCGACGCCGGCGTAAAAATGCTTGCTTGCACCGCGTCCACCGAATTGAACGACATTGCGCTCGAAGATCTGATTCCCGAAGTGAAAATGGTCGGCGGCGCGACGATGTGGCAGCTCGCCGAAGAGTGCAAAACGGTGTTGACGTTCTGAGTAGGCAAGTAAACATGTAGACAGGAAAACAGGCGGCGTGGGAAATGCCTGTTTACTTGGATCCTTGTCTCCTTGCTTACCTTGTGTAAGGAGCAATTATGGCAACCATTCACGGCTGTAATTTGCCCGAAGATTTGTTTTACAACATCGAAAAACATGTGTGGGCGAAACCGTTGGACGGCGGAGTTGTGCGCGTCGGCATGACGTCAGTGGCGGGCAAACTGGCGGGCGGCAAATTGAACGCGGTGACGGTCAAAGCAAAAAACATCGGACAAGAAATCAAGCAGGCAAAAAGTCTCGCCACCGTCGAGAGCAGTAAATTTGTCGGACCCGTGCCGATTCCCGTCAGCGGCGTTGTCTTGCGCGCGAATGACAAACTCGCGGCAGATCCCAATCTCGCGGTGAGCGACCCGTACGGTGAAGGTTGGATTGCGGACATTCAACCCACCGCGTGGGAAGCGGAACAAAGCGCATTGGTCAGCGGCGCGGACGGCGTCGCCAAATATCGGGCGAAATTGGAAGCGGAAAATATCCGCTGCGCATGATGGCTGCGCTCCGTCGGGAGCGGCAATTGCAAATTGCAGATTTCACATTTCACAAGTTCAATCTGAAATTTGAAATCTGAAATCTGAAATCACAAATATGTCCGAAGAATCCATTTGGGAACACATGCAAAAGCAGGGCGTCACGCGCCGCCAATTCATGCAAATGTGCGGCGTGATGGTCGGCGCGATGGGTTTGCGCGTCCAGCCGCCCGTACGCGAGAGCGGCTTGCCCGTACAAATGGCGCGCGGGTTCAATCCTATCACCACCGTCGCGCACGCGCTGCAAACCAAACCGCGCGTGCCCGTCATCTGGCTCGAATTTCAAGATTGCGCGGGCTGTTCCGAAGCCCTCACGCGTTCGCATAACCCTTCGCTCGTTGACCTCGTGCTCCAATACATCACCGTCGAATATCACGAAACATTGATGGCAGCGGCGGGCTTGCAAGCGGAACAGAACAAAGAAGACGCGATGAAAAAATACGCGGGGCAATACGTTCTCGTCGTCGAAGGTTCGGTTCCGGCGGGCATTGACGGGAATTACTGCACCATCGGCGGACGCAGCGCATTGGATTTGCTCAAAGAAGCGGCGGCGGGCGCGGCGGCAATTATTTCGACCGGCAACTGCGCGGCGTTCGGCGGCATTCCCAAAGCGAAACCGAATCCCACCGACGCGAAAGGCGTTTGGGAAATCATCACCGACAAACCCGTCGTCAACATTCCCGGCTGTCCCGCGATTCCCGAAGCGACCACCGGCACGCTTTTCAATTTCATCGTATTCGGCAAGCTGCCCGAACTCGATTACCTCAATCGCCCCAAAACGTACTATGCGCAAACCATTCACGACCGTTGTCTGCGCCGCCCGTTTTACGAAGCGGGCAAATTTGCGGAATCGTTTGACGACGAAGGCGCGCGCAAAGGGTACTGTTTGTACAAACTCGGCTGCAAAGGTCCGACCACATACAACGCGTGCGCGTCCATCAAATGGAGCGGCGGTTTGTCGTTCCCGATTCAATCCGGGCATCCGTGTCTCGGCTGTTCGGAACCGAATTTCTGGGACGGCGGCGGATTCTATCAAGGACAATCTGCACCGTTGGACCGCCCGACGATTGTCACCGCGGGCGCGGCGGCTGCCGTCGGCGTCGTCGCGGGCGCGGGCATCGCGATGGCGAATCGCGCGCAAAAAGGACGCGGCGACAAGACCGAACCATCGGAAGGAGCCAAGTCATGAATTGGGACAATATCCTCGAATTTGCCCGCGGACCGTTTTTCCAAGTCGCGCTGTTTATTTTCATCGCGGGCATGTTGTTTCGTTTCACGCGCATTGTGTTGTTGGGATGGGGCAAGGACCGCGTAAAAAGCAAAGGCAGCAAAATCGGCGGCGTCGCGAAAACGTACGCCAAAGCGATTTTGATTCTCCCTTTTCTCCCGTGGGTGAAAAACACATTCAACCGCAATCCCATCATTTACATCGCGGGCGGCTTGTTCCATCTCGGTTTATTCATCGTGATTTTTCTCGGCACGGCGCATATGCTCGTATGGAAATCGCTCATCGGTTTCGGCTGGTTCACTTTGCCTTTGCCGATTGTGGACTGGTTCGCCGCCGTCGCGATTGTGGCAATGCTTGCGTTGTTCATCAACCGTTTGGTGAATCCCGTGCTGAAATTGATAAGCGGTCCCGCCGAATGGTTGAACCTGCTCATCGTGTTCGTGCCGATGGTGACGGGATACATGATGACGCATCACCTGTTGCAGCCGTACGAGATGCTTTTCAGTTGGCACATGTTGGCAGTGGACGTGCTTTTGATCTGGATTCCGTTGAGCCGCATTTCGCATTTCATGTTTTACTTTTTCGCGCGGACGATTCACGGCGCCCAGTTCGGCAAGCGCGGAGTCACGCCGTAAAGGGGGCGCATGATGGAAGCTAAAATGCAAATTGCAACACAGACTGCAACACAAACTGCGCTCAACACATTCGTTCACGAAACCGGCGCGTGGGTCGCGTCCCAACTCGAAGCATGCACGCGCTGCGGCATGTGCGCCGAAGCGTGTCACTTTTATCAAGCGACCGGCAATCCCGAATACGCGCCCGTCTGGAAAATTGAATTGGTGCGCCGCGCGTACGAACAACGTTTTACCTTCGGCGGCAAAATGCGCGTCGCGATGGGCTTGGACAAACCCGTCAACGACAACGCGCTCGAAGCGTGGAGCAAAATCGTGTATGAAGCGTGCACGATGTGTAACAAATGCGCGATGGTGTGTCCGATGGGCATTCAACTCGGTCCCATCATTCACAACGTGCGCGCAGGTTTGTCCGACGCGGGACTTGTGCCCGAAGATTTAAAAACGGCAGTACGCAAACAAGAAGAAATCGGCAGTCCCCTCGGCGCAACCGACAGCGTGTACGACCAACGCATGGAATGGGTCGCCGACGAATGGGAAGTCGAATTGCCGATGGATGTGAAAGGCGCGGACACGCTCGTCGTTTTTTCGTCTATCGAAATCATGAAGTTTCCCGAAAACATCGCGGCGATTGCAAAAATTTTGAACAAAGCGGGCGAAAAGTGGACGCTGAGCCACAAAGCGCGCGAAGTTGTCAACTTTGGTTTTTACGAAGGCAACGAACACCTCACCAAACTTTTCATGCAGCGCGTGTTCGACGGCGCGCGCGAACTGGGCGTGAAACGCATTCTCGTTACCGAATGCGGACACGCGTACGACGCGCTGCGCTGGACTGCCGCGAACATCATGGATGTGCCGAACGTCGAAATCACGCACGTCGCGGGCTACATCTGGCAGTTGGTCGGCGCGGGACGCATTAAATTGAAACAAGGCGCGTTGGACGACAAGGGCGTGATTACGTTCCACGACGCGTGCAAGATTCAACGACGCGGCGGACACATTGACGAACCGCGCGAACTTTTGAAAATCCTCGCGCCGAACGCGTTTCGAGAAATGACGCCGAACAAAGAACAAGCGATTTGCTGCGGCGGGGGGGGGGGCGTAATTGCCATCAAAGAAGCCGACCCGCAGCGTTACAAAGTGTTTGAAATGAAAATGGAACAAGCGAACCGCGTCGGCGCAAAAACAGTCGCGATGTTTTGCTCGAACTGTCGCCTCCAATTCACCGATGGCGTGCAAAAATACAATCCGCCGTTCAAGGTCGCAGGCATGTCGCAGTTGGTGGCGGATTCACTCGTGGAATAGGAGAAACGTACAATGTCAGCATTTACGATTACTCCCGTCGAAAAAGGCATCATGCGCTGTCGCCACACCGCGCCGATGAATCATGAAGATGTCCGGAGCTTGGCGAGTTTCTTGCACGATTATCGCGGCAAGCTGCTCGTGGACCTCACGGGAACGACCGGCGCAGAGTGCATGGGCAATCTCCAACAATTCCGCCCGATGATGCCTACGACGGCGATTTTTGGCGCAGAGATTGACCCTACAGTGTTGGAGATTCCCGAAAGCTATTACACGCACGAGGTCAAGTACTTTCAGACCGAAGCGGAAGCGCTGGCGTGGCTGCGCGAACAATAGGAGACATGAACGTGGCTCAACGATTAGTAATTGACCCCATCACGCGCATCGAAGGACATTTGCGCATCGAAGCGACGGTGGACGCGAACAACAACGTGACCGAAGCATTTTCCTCCGGCACAATGGTACGCGGGCTGGAAATTATTTTGAAAGGACGCGACCCGCGCGACGCGTGGGCATTCGCGCAGCGCGCGTGCGGCGTATGCACCACCGTGCATTCGTTCGCCTCCATCCGCGCCGTCGAAGACGCGCTCGGCATTCGCATCCCGCGCGCGGCGAATCTCATTCGCAATTTGATGATTGCCCAGCAGTACGTGCACGACCACGTGATGCATTTTTATCACTTGCACGCGCTCGATTGGGTGGATGTGGTGAACGCGCTCCAAGCCGACCCGGTGAAAACCGCCGACTTGCAGCAAAGTCTCTCTCCGTGGGCAAATTCCTCGCCCGCGTATTTCGCGGATGTGAAAGCCAAAGTGCAGGCGATTGTGGACAGCGGACAGCTTTCCATTTTCGCGAACGCGTATTGGGGACATCCCGCGTACAAACTGCCGCCCGAAGTGAATTTGCTCGCGGTCGCGCATTATCTCGAAGCGTTGGACTGGCAGGCGTACGCGACCAAAATTCACACCATCTTTGGCGGCAAAAATCCGCATCCGAATTTCATCGTCGGCGGCGTGCCGATGCCGATTGATTTGAACAGCGACACCGCGCTCAACGCCGAACGCCTCGCCATCATCAACGATTCGATTGACCGCATGATTCGTTTTGTGGAGGAGGTGTACATTCCCGACCTCATCGCCATCGCGGGCTTTTACAAAGAGTACGCCGCAATCGGCGGCGGACTCGGAAATTTTTTGACGTGGGGCGAATTCCCCGGCGACGACCCGAACGATACGTCGAAATATCTCGTGCCGCGCGGTGTCATCGTCAACAAAGACTTGAAAAACATCGTCGAACCCGACCCGCGCGATATGGACAAGATGAAAGAATTTATCGCGCACTCGTGGTATCAATACAGCAGCGGCGACGGTGTCGGCTTGCATCCGTGGGCGGGTGAAACCGCGTTCCATTTCACCGGACCGAAAGCGCCGTACACACAATTGGAAGTGGAACAAAAATATTCGTGGCTCAAAGCGCCGCGCTGGAACGAAATCGCGATGGAAGTCGGACCGCTCGCGCGCGTGTTGATGCTGTACGGCAAAGGGCACGCGCAAACGCAAGAGTTGGTCAATCTCGTGCTGGACAAATTGCAAGCGCCCGTCGAAGCGGTGTTCTCGACGCTCGGACGTACAGCGGCGCGCGGCATCGAAACCAAAGTGATTGCCGACGCGATGCGCGGCTTTTACAACGACCTCGTCGCCGAAATCAAAGCGGGCAATACGAAAACGTTCGAAGGCAGCAAATGGGAACCGCTGAGCTGGCAAGCGAATGCGCGCGGGTTCGGTTTTATGGAAGCGCCGCGCGGCGCGCTCGGACATTGGGTCATCATCAACAATCGCCAAATCGAAAATTATCAATTGGTAGTGCCCACGACGTGGAACGCTTCGCCGCGCGACCACAAAGGACAACCCGGCGCGTACGAAGCATCGCTCGTCGGCACGCCGTTGGCGAAACCTGAATGGCCCCTCGAAATTCTCCGCACCGTTCATTCGTTCGACCCGTGCATGGCATGCGCGATTCACATGATTGACGCGCAAGGCAACGACTTGGGCGAGGTCGCCACAGGTCTGAATGTGTGTGTGATGTAACCCTCACCCCTGCCCCTCTCCCAATGGGAGAGGGGCACGAGGAGCGGAATGGATTGTGAATGAGTAAACGCGTGGTCGTTTTGGGTTTGGGCAATTTGCTGAACAGCGATGAAGGCGTCGGCGTGCACGCGGTGCGCGTGATGCAAAACGAATGGGGCGCGCGTTTTCCGCACGTTGAATTTGTGGACGGCGGAACGTTGGGGCTGAATCTTTTGCCGTGGGTCGAAAACGCGACGCATTTGCTGCTGCTCGACTGCATCAACGCCAAGCAGCCCCCCGCGACGTTGATGGAACTAACCAAAGAAGAAATTCCTTTGTTCGCGCAAGTGAAAATGTCCATTCATCAACTGACGTTTCAAGAAGTGTTGGGCATTGCCAAAATGCGCGGCAAACTGCCGGAGCATGTGCATTTGATTGGCGTGCAGCCGGCGAGTCTGGCAATCAGCACCGCGTTGAGCCCAGCCGTGCAAGCCCAAGTGCCGGAGGTGCTGCGGCGCGCGCAAGATATTTTGGAACAGTGGGTGTTTTCCGAGAATTGAAGCATGGCAGAATCTGTTTTTGATTTGCAAGCCGCGTTGTGTCAAACGCTGAGCAACGCGAATCGTTTGCGGATTGTCCACGCGCTGCGTCAAGGCGCGCTCTCGGTGGGCGAAATTGCGCGCCTGACCGATTTGGCGCAAGCGAAAGTTTCACAGCATCTCGCGGTGCTGCGCACGCAAGGCATCGTCCGCGCGCAGCGCGAAGGCATGTCGGTGGTGTATCACATCACAAATCCCAAAATCGCTTTGATTTGCGATTTGATGCGTGAAATTCTTGCCGACCAAGCCGCAACGCGCGCCGATTTGTTGGAAGCGTTGAATCATTCCGCCGGGCGCAAGTGAGTTTGTCCCACCAAATCGAGTATCAAATGCCCTTGCGGCGCGGTGCGCAATCGCATATTCTGCTCAAGAGGTCTATCGTATGCATGAACTCGGCGTCGCGCAGCGAATGGTGAGTCTGGCGCTCGAATCGGCGCAAGAAAACCACGCACAGCGCATTACCCAATTTACCATCGAGATGAGCCAAGCCGCCGACGAAAGCGAAGACGCGCTGCGCTTTCATCTCGAAACGCTCGCGCGCGGTACGCTTGCCGAAGGCGCGCAGTTTGACATCAAACGCGTTCCCGCCCGCTTCCAATGCCTCGACTGCGGCAGCGAATTTGAACATACGCGCGCGAACGCCGCGTGCCCACAGTGCCACAGCGCGCGCGTGATTCCGACAATGCGCGACGAGTTCAAGTTGACGAGCATAGATATTGAGTGACGATGCTCCGAACGTTTCATGTGACCGGCGTCGTGCAAGGCGTCGGCTTTCGCCCGTTCGTTTACCAGCTGGCGACACGCGCGGCGCTGCGCGGTTGGGTGGCGAACACTTCGGCGGGCGTGGACATTCAGGTCGAAGGCGACCCCGATGCGCTCGAAAATTTCGCGCGTCAATTGGTGAACGACAAGCCGCCGCTCGCGCGCATTGATTCGCTCACGTTTTTTGATACGCCCGCGAACGGGCATCCCCTTTTTGAAACGTTTGAAATCCGCGCGAGCGTCGCGCAAGACGGCGCGTTTCAACCCATCTCCCCCGACATGGCGATTTGCGACGATTGTTTGCGCGAATTATTCGACCCCGCCGACCGCCGCTATCGTTATCCCTTCATCAACTGCACCAACTGCGGACCGCGTTTCACCATCATCCAAGATATTCCGTACGACCGTCCGCAAACGACGATGCGCGCTTTTGAAATGTGCGACGACTGCGCGCGCGAATATCACGACCCGTCGAATCGCCGCTTTCACGCGCAGCCCATCGCGTGTCCGAAATGCGGACCGCAGGTGTGGTTGGAATACAGTCAGCCGTTATCAGTAAGCAGGAAGCAGTCTCCGGTCTCCAGTCCGCAGTTACTTGGCGATGACGCCATTCGGCAAACCCAACAGCTTTTGGCGCAAGGCAAAATCGTCGCGGTCAAAGGACTGGGCGGTTTTCATCTGGCGTGTGATGCGACGAACGCGGACGCGGTCCGGCTTTTGCGTGAGCGCAAACGTCGCGTCGAAAAACCATTCGCGTTGATGCTGCGCGATATGGAAACCATCGAACATCACTGTTTTGTGAACGACGCGGAACGTGAATTACTGCAATCGCGCGAACGTCCGATTGTTTTGCTGAAACGTCGCCCCGAATCGAACCTCGCGCGCGAGGTCGCGCCGCATCAAGAGACCCTCGGCGTCATGCTGCCCTACACACCGCTGCATTATTTGCTGTTCGCGAATCGCGAGTCGCCTATCGCAAATCGCAACTCGCAAAACGCGAGCGATACGCGATATGCGATACGCGATGTGCCGCCTGCGCTCGTCCTCACCAGCGGCAATCTCTCCGAAGAACCGATTGCGTACACGAACGACGACGCGCGCGAACGTTTGGCGAATCTCGCCGACGCGTTTTTGATGCACAATCGCGACATTCATATTCGCACGGACGATTCGGTGGTGCGCGTGCTTCCCCCCTCACCCCCTGCCCCTCTCCCAAAGGGAGAGGGGAGAAAGAATGAGGATATTCCCCCCTCGCTCTTCAGGAGAGAAGTCGAGGGTGAGGGCATTCTCCCCTCGCCCTTCAGGAGAGAAGCCGAGGGTGAGGGCATTCTCCCCTCGCCCGCTGGGAGAGGGGTCGGGGGTGAGGTCTATCCGCTCCGCCGCTCGCGCGGCTATGCGCCGTTTCCCGTGCACTTGGCGTTCGATGTTCCGCCAATTCTCGCCGTCGGCGGTGAATTGAAAAATACGTTTTGTGTGACGCGCGAGCGTTACGCGTTCATGAGTCATCACATCGGCGATTTGGAGAATTACGAAACGCTGCGTTCATTCGAGCAAGGCATCGCGCATTTTGAAAAATTGTTTCGCATTGCGCCGCAAGTTCTCGCGTACGATTTGCATCCGAATTACTTGGCGACGCGTTACGCGTTGGAACGCGCGGAACGCGAAAACATTCGCGCGGTCGGCGTTCAGCATCATCACGCGCACATCGCCGCGTGCATGGCGGAAAATAATTTGGACGGCGCGCGTCCCGTCATCGGCGTCGCGTTCGACGGAACGGGATATGGCGACGACGGCGCGATTTGGGGCGGCGAATTTTTGATTGCGGATTATGCGCGCAAAATACGCGTCGCGCATCTCGCGTACGTTCCCCTGCCCGGCGGCGACAAGGCGACGCGTGAACCGTGGCGCATCGCGTTGGCGTACCTACAGCGCGCCGGCGTCGAATGGAGCGATGACCTTGCGCCCGTGCGCGCGGCAAATGAACACGCGCGGCGCATTGTGCGACAACAAATCGAACGCGGCATCAACGCACCGTTGACATCGAGCATGGGGCGCTTGTTCGATGCGGTCGCGGCGCTCGTCGGAATTCGCCAAACGGTGAATTACGAAGCGCAAGCGGCGATGGAATTGGAAGCGCTAGTAGATGAGGATGAAATAGACGCGTATGAATTGCAGATTGCAGATTGCAAATTGCAAATTGACACGGCGCCATTGATTCGCGCAATCGTGGACGATGTGCGCACGGGCGTTTCGATTCCGATAATTGCTGCGCGGTTTCACAACAGTATTGCGCTGTTGACGCGCAATGTGTGCCGCACATTGCGCGCGGAATTTGGTTTGCATGAAGTCGCGTTGAGCGGCGGCGTGTGGCAAAACATGACACTGCTGCAAAAAACGCTCACGCTTTTGCATGACGAAAATTTTGTCGTGTACATTCATCGGCGCGTGCCGGCGAATGACGGCGGTATCGCGTTGGGTCAGGCGATGATTGCGGCGCGCCACGCGCCAACCCGGTCAAACGCGCCAAATTAACCAAACAACCTTTGGTATATTTGGCAATTTGGCGCGTTTGGCAGAATTTCAATATGTGTCTCGGCGTTCCCGGAAAAATTGTGGAGATTCACGACGCGGGCGGTTTGAAAATGGGCAAGGTGGATTTTGGCGGCGTGACCCGCGAAGCGTGTCTCGCGTACGTGCCCGACGCGCAAGTGGGCGATTACACCGTCATTCACGTCGGCTTTGCCATCAGCCGCTTGAGCGAAGAGGAAGCGCGCGCGTCGCTCGAAACCTTGCGCGAGATGGTGAATTTGGAAGAAGAGATTGAGCCCGAAAAAATTTTGGGCAAATCACCGCCATCTCGAGAGTAAAGCGCAAAGGGGAAAGCGGAAAGACGATTCCGAATTCCGGATTCCAGTCCATGAAATACATTTCCGAATACCGCGATGCCAAGCTCGTCAACGGTGTGTTGGAAGAAATTCGCCGCACGGTCACGCGCCCGTGGACGTTGATGGAAATTTGCGGCGGACAAACGCACGCGATTGTGCGGCACGGGATTGACCAACTCTTGCCGCGCGAGGTCGAACTCGTGCACGGACCCGGCTGCCCGGTGTGCGTGACGCCGCTCGAATTGATTGACAAAGCGTTGGCGATCGCGGCGCGTCCCGATGTGATTTTCACGTCGTACGGCGACATGCTGCGCGTGCCCGGCAGCGGGCGCGATTTGTTTTCGATTCGCGCAGGAGGGGGGGACGTGCGCGTCGTGTATTCGCCGCTCGACGCAGTCAAAATTGCGCGGCAAAATCCCGACAAGCAGGTGGTCTTTTTCGCGATTGGGTTTGAAACGACCGCGCCCGCGAATGCGATGAGTGTTCTTGTCGCCCAAGCGCAGAGCGTCAAGAACTTTTCGATTCTTGTTTCGCATGTGTGCGTGCCGCCCGCGATGCACGCGATTTTGGGTTCGCCGTCCAATCGCGTGCAAGGATTTCTCGCGGCGGGGCATGTGTGCGCGGTGATGGGTTATTGGGAATATCCGCCGCTCGCGGAAAAATATCAAGTGCCGATTGTGGTGACGGGCTTTGAACCGTTGGACATTGCGCAAGGCATTTTGACGACGGTGCAAATGTTGGAGCAAGGACGCATCGGCGTAGAAAACGCGTACGCCCGCGCGGTGACGTTTCAAGGCAATGTGCCCGCGCAGCAAGTGATTCATCAAGTGTTCATGCCATGTGACCGCAAGTGGCGCGGCATCGGCACGATTCCGCTGAGCGGTTGGTGTTTGCGTCCCGAATTTGCCGGGTTCAATGCCGAAGCGCGCTTTGATGTTTCGGACATTGAAACGCGCGAGTCGCCCGTGTGCATTGCGGGACAAATTTTACAGGGCTTGAAAAAACCGCACGACTGTCCCGCGTTCGGAACGCTTTGCGCACCCGAACATCCGCTCGGCGCGACGATGGTGTCGAGCGAAGGCGCGTGCGCGGCGTATTACAAATACGGAAGAATGCGGAATGGACAATAAACAATTTACCATCGAAGGTCTCGTGTGTCCGATGCCGCTCGCGCACAGCGAACAAATCGTGCTCGGACACGGCAGCGGCGGAAAACTTTCGCGCGACCTCATTGCCAAATTATTTCTGCCGCCGTTTGACAATCCGATTTTGCGCGCGGGCGACGACGCGGGCATCGTGAACACGAACGCGCCGCGTCTCGCCATCAGCACCGATTCGCATGTCGTCGCGCCGCTCTTTTTTCCCGGCGGCGACATTGGCAAACTCGCGGTGTGCGGCACGGTGAACGATTTGGCGATGATGGGTGCGACACCGCGTTATCTGACCGTCGGATTTATTTTGGAAGAAGGGTTGGAGCTTTCCGTGCTCGAGCGCGTGGTGGCTTCGATGCGCGCGGCGGCGAACGAGGCGCGCGTGCAAATTATCGCGGGCGATACCAAAGTAGTGCAGCGCGGCAAAGCGGACGGTTTGTACATCAACACGGCGGGCGTCGGCGAAATTGCGCGCGACATCAACCTCAGCGGCGCGAACGCGCAAGTGGGCGATGTGGTGATTCTTTCTGGCACGCTGGGCGACCACGGCATTGCGGTGTTGAGTGCGCGCGGCGATTTGGATTTTGAAGCGGATGTCATGAGCGATGTCGCGCCGTTGAATCAGCTCGTCGCGGCAATGCTGAACACGAGCGCGCGGATTCGCGTCTTGCGCGACCCGACGCGCGGCGGTGTGGCGACGACGTTGAATGAAATCGCGCAGCAGTCGAACGTCGGCGTTGTGTTGAACGAAGACGCGCTGCCGATTCGACCCGCCGTCGCCGCCGCGTGCGAGATGTTGGGCTTTGACCCGTTGTATGTGGCGAACGAAGGCAAGTTGATTGCGATAGTTGCGCGTGACGATGCGGAAAAAATTTTGCGCGTGCTGCGCGCGTCGCGTTACGGCGAAAACGCGACAATCATCGGCAGCATCGTCGCGGAACCACGCGCGCGCGTCTTGATGCAAACGTCCCTCGGCAGCACGCGCGTGGTGGATGTCTTGATGGGCGAATTGCTGCCGCGCATTTGTTGACCGCCGCATTCTTGCTGTTTTCCCCTGCCGCGAGGGCATCCGCCCATGCGCACGGCGGCGCACTTTCCACTGCATTGCCCCCTTTCCAGACCGGGCGCGCGAGATGGTCTTGACAAATTTTTTATCGGATTTATAATGGTGACAGCGTTGACGTTATCGTTGACGCTAACGCTGACGACAAAATTTTTATCCCCCAGGACGGCATTTATGCACGTCACCCTCAAGGATGTCGCGCAGCGCGCCGGCGTCTCTGCGAAAACGGTTTCGCGCGTGGTCAACAATCAGGGCGAAATCAGCGACCAGACCCGCGTGCGCGTCCAATCCGCGATTCAAGAGTTGGGCTATCGCCCCAACATTCTCGCGCGCAGTCTCGTCCATCAACGCTCCAACACGCTCGCCGTCGTCGCGTCGGGCATCGAATACTTTGGTCCGTCGCGCACTCTGCTCGGCATCGAACAACAAGCCAACGCCTTCGGCTATTCGTTATCCCTCAACCTGGTCCACGACCCCCAAGAACCGCGCGTGCTGCCGCTTTTGGATGAACTGGTGGCGCGGCGCGTGGATGGCATCGTGTGGGCGGTGCCGGAAATTGGCAGCAATCGCGATTGGATTACTTTGGCGCGTCTCGACAACGTCCCACCCATCGTTTTCCTCAGCATGGCGTCGCGTCCCAATTTATCTATCGTCGCGGTGGACAATCGCGCGGGCGCGCAGATTGCGACGCAGCACCTGTACGCGCAGGGACGCCGCCGCATTGGAATTATCACAGGTCCGTTAAGTTGGTGGGAGGCGCGCGAGCGGTTAGCGGGCTGGAAAGCGACGCTTACGGCACTCGGCTTGAAACCCAGCAAGGCGCTCATTGCCGAAGGCAATTGGTCGCCCGCGAGCGGAGAACGCGCGATGGAACAGCTGCTTGGCGCTTCGCCCAAATTGGATGCGCTGTTTTGCTCGAACGACCAAATGGCGCTCGGCGCGCTCGGCGTGCTGCATCGCGCCGGACGACGCGTCCCAGAGGATATTGCCATCGTGGGTTTCGACAATATCCCCGAATCGGAATTTTTCTTGCCGCCGCTGACCACCGTGTACCAACAAGTTATAGACATCGGGCGCATTGCCGTTCAAGAGCTGCACGAACGCATTCAAGCCGAACGCGAACCACGCAATGGCAAGCTGCCCGAAATGACCCAACTCACTCCCACTTTGATTTGCCGCGCCAGTTCCTGAGTTTTGCAATGCTTGTGTTCAGTGTGGAACCTTGTCTATGTGGACGTTGCAAGTACCGCTTCACTCGAAATCTTTCCGCCCTTTTGGCGTCCGCGCAGGGCAGCGCCAGAGCCGCGCTGCCCGCGCGTCGACGCGCAACCATTCTGCTGCTCCAATCATCTATCTCCTCCTTCCGCCGCCGCGCCTGAGCGCGCAACCCTCTGGGCGCGGCGGCACGATACAACCCAGCCCTCCCTATCGCCGCGGGCGGCGGCACAGGGAGGGCTCTGGGAACAACACGGACAGCATCGCAAGCGTATTCGGCGGCTATCTCCAAACATCTTACAGCGAGGCAACTGACCATGATTAATCTTTCTTCCGATCAGGTTTGGTTCGTCACCGGCAGTCAACATTTGTACGGACCCAAAGTGCTTGAGCAAGTGGGCGCGAACGCGCAGCAAATTGCCAACGCGCTCGCGGAGTCGCAACACATCCCTGTCCAAATCGAATACAAAGCCGTCGTCAAGACGCCCGAAGAAATCTACAACGTCTGCTTGGATGCGAACAACGCGCCGAATTGTGTCGGGCTCATTTTTTGGATGCACACATTTTCGCCCGCGAAAATGTGGAGCGCGGGACTGGGCATCTTGAAGAAACCGTTTCTGCATTTGCACACGCAATTTAACCGCGACTTGCCGTGGGCGACGATTGATATGGACTTTATGAATCTCAATCAATCCGCGCACGGCGACCGTGAATTTGGTTTCATCGCCAGTCGCATGCGCTTGAATCGTCAAGTCGTCGTGGGGCATTGGGCGTCGGAAGCGGTGCAGCAAGAAATCGGCGTGTGGACGCGCGCCGCGTGCGCGTGGCAAGATTCGCAGGGGATGAAAGTTGCGCGTTTCGGCGACAACATGCGGCATGTCGCCGTGACCGAAGGCGACAAAGTTCAGGCGCAATTGCAGTTCGGATATTCCGTGAATGGGTACGGCATCGGCGATTTGGTGTGTGTGGTGGATGCCGTGAGCGACGCGGATGTGGATTGTGTGCTTGCCGAGTACGAAAAAAATTATCGCGTCGCGCCCGAGCTCCAACGCGGCGGCAGTCGGCACGACGCGCTGCGCGAGGCGGCGCGCATTGAAGTAGGACTGCGGCGTTTTCTCGAACAGGGCAATTTCAAAGCGTTCACCGACACGTTCGAAGATTTGCACGGGTTGAAACAATTGCCCGGCGTCGCGGTCCAGCGTTTGATGGCGGAGGGCTATGGGTTTGGCGCCGAAGGCGATTGGAAAACCGCCGCGCTTGTGCGCTCGATGAAAGTGATGGGCGCGGGGCTGCCGGGCGGCACTTCATTTATGGAAGATTACACGTATCACCTCGCCGAAAGCGGAATGCAAGTGCTCGGCGCGCACATGCTCGAAGTGTGTCCGACCATCGCCGCTGACAAACCATCGCTCGAAATTCATCCGCTCAGCATCGGCGGCAAAGCGGACCCCGTACGGTTGGTGTTCAATACGCGCCCCGGTCCCGCGCTCAACGCGTCGGTAATTGATTTGGGCAATCGCTTTCGCATGATTCTGAATACCGTGCAGGTGGTGCCGCCGCCGGAACCGTTACCGAAACTGCCCGTCGCGCGGGCGTTGTGGGTGCCGCAGCCGAATTTGAAAACGGCCGCGGCGGCGTGGATTTATGCCGGCGGCGCGCATCACACCGGATTCAGCCAAGCCCTCACCGTCGAGCACATGCGCAATTTCGCCGAGATGGCGGACGTGGAATTTTTGGTGATTGATGAACACACCAACGTTGCGGATTTCAAAAAAGAGCTGCGTTGGAATGAATATGCGTACAGCGGATAGCAGATTGCGATGCGCCGTCTGCTAGTCCCCCACACCGTAGGAGGTGCCAAGATCTTGCGATTTCTTGCCAGTAGCGTGAACGAAAACAGCCGACTCGCCGGGGCACCGGGTCGGTTCGTGATACGACAGTTGTGACCCCGTTTGACAAAAAGTTCATGGGAGTTCCCCATTCGCCTTGCGGCGCACCAGCAATCGGATGAAAATGGAGTAGCACGATTCCATCGGCGTCAGAGATCGGATGTTTATCTGGTGCCACGAGTCCGAAAGGGAGT
>Ga0070741_10011741_pt1 | contig 16064 bp, 18 predicted proteins | sample Coa_R1_4_FD_66440 | JGI IMG/M metagenome (GOLD analysis project Ga0070741, IMG submission 66440) | Surface soil microbial communities from Centralia Pennsylvania, which are recovering from an underground coalmine fire - Coalmine... | ecosystem: Environmental > Terrestrial > Soil > Unclassified ...
CTGCCGGCGGCGGAACAGGCGGAACCTTCTTCTACCACTCACATTTCGACGAGGATCGCCAGGTCGGGCTCGGGCTCTCCGCGCCGTTCATCATCGTCCCGCCGCGATCGACGCAGTACGCGGTCGACCGCACGCTGATGCTCGGCGAATGGAGTCTCGACCCGTCGACCGGCGCAACGCGCCCACCGATGGACATGGAGGGCGTCCTGCCGAACTACTTCACGATCAACGGCAAGAGCTATCCGGCAACGCAGCCGATCGACGTAAAGGCGGGACGGCGCGTCCTCCTTCGTCTCGTAGGCGCCGGACAGTTCACGCACCCGATGCACCTGCACGGCACCGCGTTCACCGTGATCGCGAAGGACGGGCACGCCCTCTCGTCGCCGTACAAGGCGGACGTGGTGAACGTTGCACCGGGTGAGCGTTACGACGTCGTCTTCACCGAGCCGAAGGGCAATTGGGTGCTCCACTGCCACATCGGACACCATCTGACCAACAACGGCGAGTCTCCGGGCGGCCTGCTGATGGTCGTGAACTCGCAGTGAGCGCGCGCCATCTCGCACTCCTGGCGGCTTCAACCGCAGCTGCGGCGGTATTCGCAGCTGGCGCGGGCTCGGCAACGGCCACATCAGCTGCATGTGCGCCGCGAACGAGCGCCGAATTGCGTGCTCGCGCGGCCGTCGCCTTCGTCGGCGTCGCACTTGAAGGCCCTACTGCGACCGGCATCCAGCGCTTCCGCGTCCAGCGCTACCTGAAGGGCAGCGGCCCCGCTCTCGTGCGGGTGGCGACCGGCACGATCCGGCATGACGGAGGAGAGGTGGGAATCCCCGGTGTCAGCGTCCGCGCGCACGAGGGAGAGCGTTGGCGGATTCTCGGCCGTTTCGCCCGTTCACGGGTCGTTCGGACAACCCTCTGTGGCGGCTCCCGCCGTCTCTGACCTGCGAACCCGCGCGGAGCGCGCGGCGATCAGCGTTCCCACGTGCTCGAGGTCGATCTCGGCGTTTTTCATCTCGTGCCAGGACTGCCAGGCGATCTGGAGGAGGATCAGCGTGATCACGAGTCCGATGATCGGGTCGGCGATCTTCGCCCCAAGTGCGACCGCGAGCGCGCTGAGGAGGACGCCGAGCGAAACGAAGCCGTCGGTGCGGGCGTGCCGGCCGTCGGCAAGCCAGGCGCCGTCCCGCTGAGTGCCGCACCTAAGCCGTGAGATCGTTGCCTATGAGACCGATCGCTCCGGCGGCCGCGAGCGCCCACAGATGCGTGGTCTGCTCAGGGTGGATTAGACGCATGATCGTCTCGTAGAGCGAGACCATCGCTGAGACGAAGATGGCGAGATTAACTGCGAGGCCGGCGAGTCTTTCGAGATCAGGTCGGCGAGCAGTGCGACCGAGTTCGAGACGACGAAGATCGCGACTGAGCTCCGGCCGTCGGGCCGAGGTTCCGCAGGCCGAGCGCGACTGCCTTGCCGCGAGCGCGTGAGCGGAGGATCGAGCTGAACACTGCTCAGGTGTTCAGGGGTTCGTCGGGACGAGACGAGTGCAGAGAGTCAAAGTGCCTTGCTGACTAGCGCGGCTGACCCGTGTGCAGTTCGTGCATCACACATGGGTTCGCGGCCAGGGAATCAGCGAGCGCCACATGGCTAACGGTTGCTGGCGCGTTCGACGACGGCTGACAGCTTGTCTCGGACCTGCGCCGCGATCGGTGCCAGGTCGCTGTTGCCGACGATCGAGAGCATGCGTTCCGCGTCGATTGCCGAGATGTGGGTTGCACCGCCGGCGCGGTAGACGACGACGTTGCAGGGCAGGAGGGTGCCGAGCTCCGGCTCTGCGTGCAGGGCCTGATGCGCGAGCGGCGGGTTGCAGGCGCCGAGGATCACGTATTCGTCTTGGTCGACGCCGAGTTTCTCGCGGAGGGTCGCCTGGACGTCGATCTCGCAGAGAACGCCGAAGCCTTCCGACTTCAGCTCTTCGCGGACGCGCTCTACCGCCTGAGCGAATGGCAGCTCGGTCGTGGCACTCAGGGTGTAGTCGGTTGTGGCGGGCATTCGCATTCCTCCTCGAGGTAGCGGCGGCGTGCTTTCGCCGCCTTCAGCTGATGGGCGTGTGCTTCTTCGGGCTCGGGTTCGCGCGCGTTCAGGCATGCCAGGATTGCCTCTTCGCCGACGGCGATCTCGCCGTCCGGGACAAGCAGGACAGGGATCGTGTCGGTGCCGGTGCGTTCGAGGAGCGCTGTGCGGGCGCCGCGCTCGACTGGAACCTGGCGCGTGATGTGATCGACGCCGAGTTCGGTGAGTCGCTGTCGAACCCGGCTCGAGGCTGGACACCATTCGGTTTGCCAGAGCTCGTACATCAGCGGCGGCACCAAGCGGCTCCTCTGCCGGTGACGCGAGCGAGAACAAGCGATGCGGGGCAGGCGCCGAATGCGACGTAGAGCCACTGGTTGACGCCGACGAACGCCGCAAGCAGGAGGAACCAGGGGCTGACGGTCGCGGCGAGGACGACGGCGAGCAGCGTCATCGTGCCGGCGAGCGCGAACAGGATTCGCTCGAGCGGCCAAGCAACGTGCATAAGGGGAGAACCTCCGTTTCGAGTCGCCTTCACGAGTGTCCGAACTTGACGTCGGGGAGCAGACGGTGGAGCCAGCGCGGGAGCGCCCAGGCGTGCTTGCCGAAGACGCGCAGCAAGGTGGGGATGAGGACGAGGCGGACGAGCATCGCGTCGAGCAGGACGGCGACGCCGAGGATGACGCCCATCTCCTTCGGGGGCAGCGGCCCGGAGAGCGCGAAGGTGAAGAAGACGGCGACCATGACGGCGGCCGCGGCGAAGATGACACGACCGGAGTGCGCTACGCCGCCGATCGCGGCATCACGCGCGTCGTGTGTCCTGTCCCAGTGTTCCTTCGCGGAGGAGAGAAGGAACACGGTGTAGTCCATCGAGATCGCGAAGATCATCGCGAAGAAGAACACCGGCGCCCACGCATCCATGAACCCCTGCGGCTCGAAACCGAGCAGCCCAGCGCCGTGACCGTTCTGGAAGATCAGTCGGCCTACGCCGAAGGCTGCGCCAACGGCAAGCAGGTTCGTTGCGACGCCGAGCGCGGCGATCAGCGGCGCTTGCAGCGCGACCAGCAGGAGCAGGAACCCGAGCGCGAGCACCACGCCGATCACGAGCGGTGTTTTCGCTGCGAGCGCCCGCTCGAGGTCGTGGTTCTCAGCGGCGGCGCCGCCCACGAGGGCGCCTGCCGGGAGAGTCGAACGAAGGCGGTCGATCGTGCGGCCGGTCGCGCCGGCCGACGGATCAGTGGTGGGGGTCGCCTGCACGAGCGCGAGCCTGCTCGCTCCGAACTGGGGCCGTGAGACGTGAGCGATGCCGGGATCGCGACCTGCGACAGCTACGACCTGTCCGGCTTCGGCGCGTGGTGCGACGATCTGCAGGGCGCCGGGTGCACCCGGTCCAAACGCCTGCTGCACCTGTGTGTAGCCGACGCGGGAGCCGTCGCTCGTCGGGACGACCTTGATCGAGGGCATCCCCGTCTTCAGACCGAAGATCGGCAAGGCGAGCAGAACGAGCAGGAGGGTCGCGGCGGGGCCGAACACATGCGGATGCCGCCAGAGGCGCTCGCCCCAACGCGCGAATCGCGGAGAGCGGTGCTCCCCTGAGTGCACCCAGCGCAGCGCGAACGAGTCGACCTTCGGACCGAGCTTCGCAAGTACCGCCGGCAGCAGCGTGAGCGTCGCGGCCAGCACGAAGGCGACGCTGAGCATGATCCCGAGCGCCATCGAGCGGAACGCCGGGCTTGGTACGAGCATCACAGCCGACAGCGAGACGAAGACGGTGAGGCCCGAGAAGAGAACCGCCTTGCCTGCGGTGTCCATCGTGGTTGCGACCGCATCACGCACCGAGAGCCTCGAGCCGAAGTAGGCACCGCGGAAGCGGTGCACGACGAAGAGCGCGTAGTCGATGCCGAGCGCGAGCGCGAACATCAGGGCGAAGTTCATCGCCCAGATCGAGACCTCGAAGCCGTGCGTGAGCAGTGCCAGCAGCCCGGCTGAGGCGAGCAGTCCGAGCATCGTCAGCAGGAGCGGCAGACCGGCAGCGACAAGCGACCCGAAGGCGAGAACGAGGATCACGAGCGTGACCGGCCACGAGTAGAGCTCGGACTTCATCATCGCGGTGCGGTTGGCGGCGTTGAAGTCCGACCACATCCCTGACGCGCCGGTCAGCGAGACGGCGACGGTCGGCGTCGCGAGCGCGTGCAGCTTTCCCTTCAGCGCGTCGGCTGCGGCGACCATTGCCGTTGGATCACGCTTTGCGCCGGCGACGATGAGCGCGGTGTGGCCGTCGCGCGAGATGGATGTCCCCGGCCGCGGCGGTACGACCGTCGCAATCCGCGTGTCGGCGCGGAGAATCGACTCCGCCTTCGCAACGGTGGCCCGGAACGCCGGCGACGCGGCCGTCAGTGTCGGCGAGTGCACGACGACGATCGGTGCCGAGCTCGAAAGACCTCCGAAGTTCTGCTGAATGACCGCGCGTGCCTGAACCGACTGCGAGCCGTTCGCCTGCCATCCCGCTCCCGAAAGCGCCGTCTCGACCTTGGGCGCGAAGACGCCCAGCGCGATCGCGATCGCAAGCCACACAAGCGAGACGAGCCGGATGTGCTCGGCGGCCCAGCCGCCCAGCCTTCCGACGGGGCCGACGGCCATCCGAGGCTCGGTCGGAACGGAAACAGGTGCTTCGACGACGGCCAACAACTCCTCCTTCAGAGACGGCGATGTCGGACATCATACACAACTCCACAACTTAGTAGTTTTATAGTATCTTGATGTGGCATGACACTGCCCCACCCGATTCCCGAGGACCTCGCCGAGCTGATCGCTCGCCGGTTCCGCGCGCTCGGCGAGCCGTTGCGCGTGCGGACGCTCGACCTCCTGCGGGATCGCGAGATGAGCGTCACCGCGCTCGCCGAAGAGCTCGGGACAAGCCAACAGAACCTGTCGAAACACCTAGCCGTGCTCGTCGACGCCGGCATGCTCGCCCGCCGCAAAGACGGAACGCACGTCTACTACAGCATCGCCGACGAAGGCGTTTTTGCCCTCTGCGAGCAGGTCTGCGGAGCGCTGCAGACGCAGCTCGCGAGCCTCAGCAAGCTCGTCGGCGGCGCCTCAGCGCGGGCCTGAGCCAACCGCTCTCTCGAGAGCTTCCGCTGTTTCGATGCTCTGAGAAGCCGGCGCTCAGCAGCAGTCGCAGCTCTCGCCACGCCATGCATCGCTGCCTTCCTTCGCGGCGATGGCCGCGATTGCGAGTGCGGCCATGGGATCGGCCCACCACCAACCAAGCAGCGCGTTTGCGAGCAGTCCGACGAGCAGCGCGATCGAGAGGTAGGCGCAGATCATGTTCTGGCCGGCCTCGCTGACGGTGGCGGACGAGTTGAGCTTGCGGCCGACCTTTCGCTTGGCGCGCGCGAGCAACGGCATCGTCGGCGCGGTGAACGCGGCCAGGCCGATCCCGACCCAGCTCACCCCGGGATGGTGCGACCCGAGCAGGTCACGAGTCGCTTCGACCGCGATGTAGGCGACGAGCAGCGCGTAGCTGGTCGCGATCAGCTGCTGCGCGCGCCGCTCCGCGAGGTGTGAGGAGCCGCGGCCGCCGGTGAAGAGCCAGACGATCACCCCGCCGGCGAGCACTTCGATCACCGAGTCGATTCCGAAGCCGACGAGGGCGACCGAGCCGGCGGCGATGCCGGCGCCGACCGCGATCGCGAACTCGACCACGTGCCAGGCGTTTCCGGTCCAGGCGAGCAGCTTCGCGCGCCGCTCGAGCGCCGCCCGCTCCTGCGGCTGCAGCAGGGGCAGGCGCCGCTGCAGCTGGACGGTCGTGCTCACGTCGATACCTCGCTCGCGAGTGTGTCGAGCAGCGCCTGCCCGTGCTCGGTCAGCGAGTAGAGCGCCATCTTGCCGTCGCGGCGGTAGTCGGCAAGACCCGCTGCGCGCAGTGCGCGCAGGTGGTGGGAGACGAGGTTCTCTGCTCGTTCGGCGATCCAGGCGAGATCGCAGACGCAGAGCTCGCCGCCGTCCCGGAGCGCGAGCGCAAGCGTCAGCCGGGTCGGGTCGCCGAGCGCTCGGAAACCCTGCGCGAGGGCGCGCGCCTCTTTTTCGGAGGGGCGGCGGCTTCGCAGCGCCTCGGCGCGGGGAAGATCGAGACAGAGCAGTTCGCAACGGTCGTCCGGCACGGGAGAACATCCTAACAGTCGTTGATCCGTTGTTAGGGTGCCGACCGATGAGTGAACACGAGCACGGCCACGCCGGACACAGCCATGGTGTCAGCGAGGGCGCCGATGCGAAGCGGCTTTCGATCGCGCTCGCGCTGATCGTCGGCTTCATGGCGGTCGAGGTCGTCGTCGGCATCCTCGCCCACTCACTCGCGTTGCTCTCCGACGCGGCGCACATGCTCACCGACGCCGGCGCCCTGGTGATGTCGCTGGTCGTGATCCGGCTGATGCGCCGACCCGCCGGCGGCAACCTCACCTTCGGGCTGCGCCGCTCCGAGATTCTCTCGGCGCAGGCAAACGGCGGCACCCTGCTCGTGCTCGCCTGCCTGATCGTCTACGAAGGCATCCACCGGCTGATCACCCCACCGCCGGCGGAGGGCAAGGCGATCCTGATCGTCGCCCTGCTCGGGATCGCCGTCAACCTGGCCGCGACCTGGCAGTTGGCGAAGGCGAACCGGCAGTCGATGAACATCGAGGGCAGCTTCCAGCACATCCTCACCGATCTGATCGCCTTCATCGTCACCGCGATCGCCGGCGTCGTGATCGTCGCTTCCGGCTGGACGCGGGCCGACGGCGTTGCTGCGCTCGTCATCGCGGGCGTGATGTTCCGCTCCGCCTGGGGGCTGCTGCGCGACTCCGGCCGTGTTCTGCTCGAAGCCGCGCCCGAGGGGATGGACGTCGAAGAGATCGGCCGCGCGATCGCCACACATCCGCATGTCGAGAACGTGCACGACCTGCATGTCTGGCAGATCTCGAGCGGTTTTCCGTCCCTCTCGGCGCACGTGCTCGTCCATCAGGGCGACGACTGCCACGCCATCCGCCGCGAGCTCGAACAGCTCCTCGGCGAGCGCTTCCACATCGAGCACACCACACTCCAGGTCGACCACGCCTCAGACCGCGGCCTTGTCCAGCTCGGCCAGGCTCCGGCCGGCCGGCACGAGCACTAGCTGCCGCTGCCCGCCGTCGTCCGCGGGCAGCGCAGTCTTCGGCGCTGGCCGCGCGCGGTCAGCAGTTCGGAACGCTCACTCGTGCGCATGGTCGTGATGGTGGTCGTGGTTGTCGATGTGTTCGAGGTCGATCTCGGCGTTTCTGACGGTGTGCCAGGAATCCCAGGTGATGCGGAGGATCACCAGCGTGATCAGGAGGCCGATCACAGGGTCGGCGATGTTCAGTCCGAGTGCGACGACGGCGGCGCTGGCTATCACGCCGAGACTGACGAAGCCGTCGACGCGCGCGTGCTTGCCGTCTGCGACCAGCGCGGCACTCTGCAGCCGGTGGCCGGCACGGAGCCGGACCTGCGCGGCAAGCTCGTTGCCGAGGAAGCCGATCACGCCTGCGGCGGCGAGCAGCCACAGGTGCGAGAGCGTCCGCGGATGGATGAAGCGCTCGATCGTCTGCACGAGCGCGATGACCGCGCTGATGAAGATCGCCAAGACGACACCGAGGCCGGCGAGCCGTTCGCCGCGCAGGCTACGGAAGAAGAAGGCGAGCCCAAGCGGGATCGCGGTGAGCGCGTCGCCGAAGTTGTGGATCAGGTCGGCGAGTAGCGCGACGCTGAGCGTGCGCGAGTAGATGAACGCCTGCGCGAGCGCCGTGACGGTGAGGATCGCGAGGCTCCACGAGACGGCGCGGATCCCAGCCCGCGAGCGCAGGATCGACCGATCGACAAGGCCATGCGAATGGCCGTGCCCGTGCTCCTCATGGTCGTGCGCATCTGCGTGCTCGTGCTCTTGGTCCTGGTGACGCTCGGGTGACGCCGTCGCCGCGCTCTTGCCTGCGTGGCGCTCTGGCTCCATGGCGTCGTCGTGGTCGCAGAGGACGGTGCCGTCGGCTGAACGGAGGTGGCTCACGTCGATAGAAGGTAACGAGCTTCCGCCTCGCGAGTCGACCCGGACTCTCTCTGAACCCACTCCATCCCGTCAACGTCGCGGGCCGCGGACGCAGGTGTTAGGGTCCAGTCCGCGTCCTGCGGGCCCTCGGGTTCGCGGACTTGATCTCTTTTCAGCAGCCCGGAGATCGACCTCCTCTCTATCCGCGGCTTCTGCCTTTGCCTTCGCTTGCGGAGTTTGCGTCCGCTCTGCTCCATAAAGGCTCCATACCGAGAGCGCTCGTTTTTCGGAGAGGGGCCGGACGCTGGCGATCGTTTGGGGCCGGATCGTGAGGATTGGTGGGCCGGGGAGGTTTCGATCCCCATCTTCTCCGTCAAGTGCGGAGGGCTCTACCGCTTGAGCTACCGGCCCGTGATGCGCGGAGGCGGAAGGTTTTTAGCAGGGCGGTTGTGAGTGCCAGCAGTGCCGGGATGCCGAGTGCGAGCGGGAGGATGCCGCCGGCGTCGAGCGTGCGCCGGTCTGCGATCGTGACGTGCACGAGTGGTCCGGTAGTCGGGTCGACCGCGCGGCCGCTGCGTGGGAGGGCGGCGATGTAGACGCCGAGGTCGCCCGCGTTGACGGCGGCGAGCTTCCAGCTGAGGGTGATCGAGCCGTGCGCTGGGATGGGGGTGAGGTAACGGGTGCGGTGCGATGACCAGTCCTCGGGGTCGACGTAGAGGCTGGGTTCGAGGCTGAGCACGTTGAGGTGCGCGATCAGCCCGGCCGCCGGTGTTGCGCTGTGGTTGGTGAGGGTCGAGCGGATGACGAACGTGTGCCCGAGCTTCGTCGCGACCGCGGTGCGGTCGACGGACACGGTCATTCGGGGGGCCGCCGCCTGGGCGGCCGACGCGGCATGGCCGGCCAGTGCGGCCGCGAGCAACAACGCTGCTGCACGAGTCATTCGGAACCGCCTCCGCCGAGCCTCACGTAGTGCGCGCCGATCGCGAGAGCGAGTGCGGCGAAGACCGCTGCGGCGGCGGCGGGCGAGGCGAGCCAAACAAGATCCTCGTTCCAGGCACGGCCGTTGACGACGATGCGGCCGATGTAGTGCTCGCCGGCGGTGAGCGGGTTGACGCGCAGCAGCAGGTCGCCTGCCCAGCCGCTCGTCGCACCAGAGGGAAGCTGTGTCGGAGCGAACAGAGCGAGCAGCAGGAAGAGGCTGAGCGAAAGGCTGACCCGGTTGGAGGGTGAGAAGATGCTGAGCAGGATCCCGAACGATGTGAGGAAGACGGCGAGCAGCGTCCCGACGACGATTCCGGAGGCGAGCGCGTCGCCTGCGATGCCGACGCCGCGCCCGAGGAACCAGACGTAGGCGACCGTGATCGCGAACGCGGCAAGCCAGAGCGACAGCGCGCCGAGCAGCTTGCCGGTCACGAGGGCGAGCCGCGAGACCGGGGTGAGGAGCAGGCTCTCGAGCGTTCGGCGTTCCCGCTCACCACTGACCGCGTCGGCGGCGGTCAGCAGCGCGAGCAGCGCGCCGATCGCGACGGCGACCTGAAGCGTGAGATTCACGGTCTCCCGCTGCTCGAGGAAGTTCAGCGCTCGGTTTGAGGCGACGAGGTAGGCGATCACGCTCAAGAGCAGGCTGAAGGCGAGGCTGAGTGCGAGCGCGCGGCCGTCAAGCCAGAGGTCGCGCAGTTCCTGTGTGAGCACGATCCCGGCGCCGCGCATCATGGTGCCTCGGTCATCGCGAGGAAGGCGTCGCTGAGCCGGGCCGCCTCCAGCTCGTAGGCGTGGACGTCGATGCGGGCGGCAACAAGAAGACGCAGCGGCTCGTTGGAGTCGGCGCCGTCCAGGAAGACGCGGAGGGTGGCACCTGCGGCCTCGACCTTCAGCGGCGACAGCGCCGCCTCTGCGCGCTCGCCGTCTTCGGCGGCGATGCGGATCGTAGCGGTGCGCGGCGCCGCAGCCCTCCGTGCGACCTCAGCGATGGTTCCCTGCGCGACGACGCGGCCGCGGCTGAGGATCAGGACGCGTGTGCAGGTCTCCTCGACCTCGGCGAGCAGGTGCGTGCACAGGAGGACGGTCGCGCCGCTTTCGGCGGTGAGCCGGCGGATGATCGCGAGCATTTGCTGCTGGCCGGCCGGATCGAGTCCGAGCGTCGGCTCGTCAAGCACGACGACCTGTGGGTGGTTGACGAGCGCCCGCGCGATGCCGAGCCGCTGGCGCATGCCGCGGCTGTGTGTGCCGATCAGGCTCTTAGTGCGGTCGCCGAGACCGACTTGGTCGAGCAGCGCGGCGGCGGTTGTGCGGGCGCTCTCGCGTGATTGGCCGAAGAGCCGTGCGTGGTAGCGCAGGTACTCCTCGGCTGTCTGTCGCTCCGGGTAGCCGGCGCTTTCTGGGAGCACGCCGGTGCGGCGGCGGATCTCGGCTGGGCGCGTGTGCGGGACTCCGGCGACGGTGAAGGTGCCGTGGGTCGGCTCGAGGATCGTGGTGAGGATCCGGATCGCGGTGGTCTTGCCTGCACCGTTCGGGCCGAGCACGCCGAGGATCTCCCCTTGCTCGGCGGTGAAGGAGAGGTCCTCGAGGGCGACGAGCGAGCCGTAACGCTTGCCAACGCCGTTCGCTTCGACGGCTGCGGTCATGCGCCCTTGGTGACGGAGACGAGCTCGTTGCGCTCGTTGCCGCCCTTCTCGGTCTGCTCGAGGACGGTGCCGATGCCGCGGACGTACAGCTTGTGGTCGAGCACGCCCGGCTCGAGCGGTGTCCACTCCTGGGTGAGCAGCGCGTTCGCCACGTGCGGCGCGGTGGCGGTGTCGAAGCGGCCGATCACCTTGAAGTGGTCCTCGGCCTGACCCTTGTAGAACTCCTGCCGCCCGGCCTGGCCGACGCGGGGGCTGGCCGGCATGTAGATGCCTGGCTGGGCTCCGTTGACGCCAGCCGTCCAGGTGCCCGCGGTGCTTGTGACGTGGCCGCGGGCATCGAGCTCGGCGGTCTCCTCGCCGAAGTACCAGACGTTGCGATTCGAGTCCTGGCTGTACCAGTCGGTTGTCTGCTCGCCCAGTCGACCGCGGAGATAGAGCCGATCGTGGACGACGACGCAAGGCACGCCGTCGATCGTCTTCGTCTGGTGGGTGACGGTGAGGACGTCGCGCGAGGGCTTGCCGTCCTTGACGCCGGTGTAGACGTAGCGGGTGCCCGGCTCGAGCGGATACCACTGGTTGTCGACGCGGGCGCTGAAGCTCGAGGTCGGCGGCAGCGGCGGTGTCCCGCCCGCGTGCCTTCCAGTCGCCGTGGTGCCGCCCGCAGCTGCTCCGGCCGCAGTCGCCCCGCAGGCGACAGCGAATGTGCAGAGGTGGAGAGTCCGCTTCTTCATGCTGTCCCTTCGTCCGTTTCCGCGGCACCGTAGAAAGAAAAGATGAACTCCCGATGACGGCCGAGCCTCACTCGTAGCGGAGTGCCGCGATCGGGTCCAGGCGTGCCGCGCGCCTCGCCGGGTAGTAGCCGAAGAAGAGCCCGACAGCCACGGAGACGATGAAGGCGAGGACGACAGAGCGAGGGCTGACGAGCGTTTGCCAGCCGGCAAACGAACCGATGAGCCGGGTCGCGCCGATCCCGCCGACCACGCCCGCGATCCCGCCGAGGGTGCTTAGTACAAGCGCTTCGATCAGGAACTGGAGCTGGATGCGTAACGGGTCCGCTCCAACGGACTTGCGAATGCCGATCTCCCGCGTGCGCTCGTGGACGGAGACGAGCATCATGTTCATGATCCCGATTCCGCCGACGAGCAGCGCGATGCCGCCGAGCGCGAAGGTGAGCAGGCGGAAGGTCGTCGATGCAGTCTGCGCCTCCTTCACGAACGCGGCCTGGTCCTCGATCGAGAAGTCGTCCGCGTACGAGGGCGGCAGGTTGTGCTGGCGGCGCAGAAGGACCCCGATCCGGTCGATCGTCGGTCGGATGTCGGCTTCGGCTCGGACCCGGACACCGATGCTCTTCGTCGCGGTGCCGCCGAGGAGCACGCGGAGCACGAGCGGGAGCGGAACGAAGATCCGGTTGTCGAGGTTCTCGCCGCCCAGCTTCCCCTTCCGTGCCTGCACGCCGATCACCTGGAACTCATGACTGCCGACGCGAATCGTCCTCCCGATCGGATCCTTTCCCGGGAAGAGGCTCGCTGCAGGAATGCGTCCGAGCACCATCACGCTCCGGCCGAAGCTGACGTCACTCGCTGAGATGAGACGTCCGCGGCTCGCGACCTGGTTGTAGATGTTCGCGTATGCCTCGGTCACTCCGAAGAGGTGCGTGACCGTTCGATAGCGACCGGCGGAGATCGTCAGGCTTTCCATGTCCTGCTGCGGAGCGACCGCGACAACGGCGGGCAGCTTGGCGATCGCGCCGGCGTCGCTCGGCGTGAGCGTGCGATCCGTCGCGGACTGCGCGGAGCCGATGCTGATGAACTCGCCGTCGACGAGGATGACGTTTGCGCCGAGCCGGCGGATGCTGTCGGCAACCTGGCGTTGCGCGCCCGCGCTCACGGCCGAGACGGCGATCAACGAGCCGACGCCGATCACCACGCCGAGTGCGGTCAGGACTGCGCGGAACCAGTTCGCGTGCAGAGCGCCCAGCGCGATGCGGATGTTCTCGAGCCCCGCCGTCATGCGGCCGGCTCGAGGGCGTCGTCGCCGACGAGCAGCCCATCGTGGACCTTGAGGATTCGCGAGGCTCGTCGTGCGACGTCGCGCGAGTGCGTGACCACGACGATCGTTCTGCCCTCGTCGTGGAGCCGGTCGAGGATCTCGAGCACGTCTTCGGCGCTTGCCGAGTCGAGGTTTCCTGTCGGCTCGTCGGCGAGTACGACGCTCGGCTGGGCAACGAGCGCGCGGGCGATGCCGACACGTTGCTGCTGGCCGCCGGAGAGTTGATTCGGATGATGGTTTGCGCGGTCGGCAAGCCCGACCGCGGCGAGCGCATCCAGCACCCGGGGGCGTCGCTCGCGTGCGCCCAGGCCGGCGTAGACCAGCGGCAGCTCGACGTTCTTGTAAGCCGTCGCGCGGGGGAGGAGGTTATATGCCTGGAAGACGAAGCCGATCCGTTGCCCGCGCACTCGGGCGCGGTGGGACTCCGTGAGGCTTGACATCTCTGTGCCGACGAGCCGGTACGAACCGCTTGTCGGCCTGTCCAGGCAGCCGAGGATCCCGAGCAGCGTCGTCTTGCCGGAGCCCGACTCGCCCGTGATCGCGACGTATTCGCCCTCACCCACGGCGAAGCTGACGCCTCGTAGCGCCTCGACGACCACATCGCCCGCCCGGTAGAGCTTCGTCACGTCCTCGAGCTGGAGGACCGGCGTCTCGGTAAGATCAGCCACCTTGCGGTCCGACTACGACGCGCTCGCCGGCTTGCAACCCGCTGCGGACTTCGACCTGTTTGTTGTCGGCGAGGCCCAACCGGACGTGCACGGACCTCCGTGCGCCGGCGTCGACGACCGTGACCGTGTGACCGACAACGGCCTCGAGTGGGACCCGCACGACGTTTCGCCGCTCGGCGACGATGATCCTGACGCTGACGTTCATCCCCGGCTTCACGAGGCCCGGCCGGTTGAGCGTGACGCGCGCGGGGAACGTGACGACGCCGCCGTTGTCGACGCCCGTGAGCGCGACGAACTCGACGCGCCCCGCCAGCTCGCGACCGCCTAGCGCGTCGACGCTGAGGATGGCGGGCTGGCCCCGGTGGACCCGCGCGACGTCGAATTCGCTCAGGTCGACCGTGACCGCGAGATGGCCGAGGTCCGCGATGGTGGCGATCGGTGTCGTCGGATCCGCGGGAGCGCCGCGGACGGCGAGCACGGCGGTGACCGTTCCTCCGGTCGGCGTGCGGACTGTTAGACCGCGCGCCTGCATCTCGGCGGCGGTCAGCTTCGCGCGCGCCGCTTGAACCTTGAGGCCGGCGATCGAGATGTCGATCGCGCTCGCGGGGGCTCCACGCAGCGCAAGGGTCTGCAGGTCCGCTGCCGCCTTCGCGACGTCGGCTTGTCCGGCGTCGCGTGCCGCTGCCGTAGGGTGCACGATTTGAGCCAGGCGTTGGCGGGCGAGCCTGACGGCAAGCCGCCCCGCTTCGAGCGCTGAGGGGAGAGCGGCCCGCCGCAGTGTTTCGAGGTCGGCCTGCGCTTTGAGCAGATCGAGCTGCGCGGAGGCAACCGTCAGCGGCAGCGGCGGGCCGGTGAGCTGTGCGAGCTTCTGGGTCGCCAGGTCGAGCGCAGCCTGCGCCGCGTTGAGTGCCGACGCACTCGCTGCCGGCGCGGGCTTTTGCAACGCCTCGAGCTCGGCCTGAGCCTTCTTCAGGTCGAGCTGCGCCGCCGTCACCTCGCTCGGGGCCGATCCGGACGGTAGCTCGGCGATCCGCTGTTCGGCCAGCGTCACCGCCAGCTGCGCTGCCTGTAGCGCGGTCGCGCTCGGCGCCGTCGGCGTCGCTCGGAGCGCATCGAGGTCCGCCTGTGCTTTCGCGAGCTCCACGCGTGCGGCGCTGACGTCGAGCGCGGTCGCAGGCCCCGTTGCCTGCTCCAGGCGTGCCTTGGCCACGTCGACCGTGAGACGTGCCGCGTCGAGCGCCGCGGGGCCGGGCGCGCGCGCCAGCGTCGCGAGATCGGCGCGCGCCCTGCTGAGGTCCAGTCGCGCGCTCGTGACGTCGGCACGCGCCGGATGCGCGGTCAACCTCGCTCGCTCCGTCGCCGCGCGCAGGGCGAGCCGTGCAGCCTTCAGCTCTGCCTGGGTCGGCGGTACGCCCCTGGTCGGGTCACTTGTGCGTTTCTGCTGAAGCTCGAGTCGCGCGGCCGCCAGGTCGCTTCGCGCCTGCTCGATCGCCGCCCCCGTCGCCCCGCCGTCGTCGAGGACGGCGATCGCCTGACCCGCCCGAACGCGTCCACCGGGAGCGACGAGCAGGCGCTCGACCCGTCCCGCGCCGGTCGGGAATACGGAGCCCGCCGGCGCCGTCGTCGGAGCGGTCGGCGCGGTGGATGATGCCGAGGCCGCCGTGGTCGCTGCGGGAACGGAGATCTGACCCGAGGCCCACGCAGCGACGACCCGCCCGACGCCGCCCACCGACAAGACGACGTCCCCGCGGCTCACGGTCGCAAGCACAGCTGTGCCCCCGTTGGGCGAGCCGCCATGCGCCGGCCACAGGGCGACGCCGATCCCTCCCGCGGCGGCGAGCATGACCAGGATCACGATGACGTTGCGTTCCAGGTGCCGTTCGCGAAGCACGGCGTCACCGTAGGAAGCCCAGATGAACACCCGATGACGATCCGTAACCGACGTGTCATCTCGCGTTCATCCTGGTCAGGGAGACTGAAAGATGGTGCGCGTGCTGATTGTCGAGGACGAGCTGCGGATGGCGAGTCTCATCCGCCGCGGTCTTGCGAATGAGGGCCTTGCCGCTGATGTCGCTCCAACCGGCGCCGACGGGCTGTGGATGGCGCAGGCCCACGACTACGACGTTCTTGTGCTCGACGTGATGCTGCCCGACCTCGACGGCTTCGAGGTCTGCCGCCGCCTGCGCGGAAGCGGCGTCTGGGCGCCGGTGCTGATGCTGACCGCACGGGACTCGGTCGACGACCGCGTGGCAGGGCTCGACAGCGGCGCCGACGACTACCTCGTGAAGCCGTTCGCGTTCGCGGAGCTCCTGGCACGCCTCCGCGCGCTCGCCCGCCGCGGCGATCCCGAGCGTCCCGCCGTCCTGGCAGTCGGCGACCTGCGACTCGATCCGGCGACGCGCGAGGTGACACGCGGCGCGAAGCCGGTGTCGCTGTCGGCCAAAGAGTTCGCGCTGCTGGAGACGTTCATGCGCCGGCCAGGGGACGTGCTGTCGCGGCTGCATCTACTCGAGCACGCCTGGGACTTCGCCTACGACAACCGCTCGAACGTCGTCGACGTCTACGTGCGCCGACTGCGGAGCAAGATCGACGAGCCGTTCGGGCGCAGCTCGCTGGAGACGGTGCGC
>Ga0070741_10011742_pt1 | contig 16064 bp, 14 predicted proteins | sample Coa_R1_4_FD_66440 | JGI IMG/M metagenome (GOLD analysis project Ga0070741, IMG submission 66440) | Surface soil microbial communities from Centralia Pennsylvania, which are recovering from an underground coalmine fire - Coalmine... | ecosystem: Environmental > Terrestrial > Soil > Unclassified ...
CCCCGATGTCGGCACCGAAGCCGCGGTAGCCCTCGATCAGCTCGGCCGGCGCGCCGGCCAGCGCCGCCCCGAGCAGAAGCGGGCGCTCCACGGTGTAGGCGGCGGTCTTGAACCGGTTGACCCTCATCGCCGCCTCGACGGTCTCGTCGCCACGGGCCTGGCTCCAGGCGTCCAGGAACTGCCCGCCGAGGACCTCGGTGCGCATCGCCGACCACACCGGTCGGATGCGGGAGCGCTGGTCCGCGGTGATGCCGGAGTCGTTCAGCATGTCGTCGGCCCAGGCCAGCGCCAGGTCACCGAGGATGATGGCGACGGCCTCGCCGTAGTTCTCGGGCGGGCCGGACCAGCCGTCGCGGGCGTGCCTCGCCGCGAACTCGACGTGCACCGTCGGGTTGCCCCGCCGGGTGTCGGAGTTGTCCATCAGGTCGTCGTGCACCAGCGCGCAGGCCTGAACCAGCTCGAGGGCGCTGACGGCGGTCAGCACGGCGTCGGCCCCGGCCCCGGAGGGGTCGCCTCCCGCGCCGCGCCACCCCCACCAGGCGAAGGTCGGGCGGATGCGTTTGCCGCCGTCCAGGACGAACCGGGTGAGCACGTCGACGGCCTCGGCGAAGGAGGGGTCCACCCGGGTGGCGTCGAGGCGGCGGCGCTCGAGATAGCCGGCCAGGGTGGACTCGACGTGCTCCACGAGCCGCCCGTCCGGGTCGGCGGCCTGCGCGTATCCGGCCTTCACGGTCCCCGGCCGGACCGGTAGACCGGAGGGTTGCGGTGGGCCTTGGCCAGCATGATCGCGCTCACCGCGGCCGCCGCGACGATCGCGGCGATCAACAGTGCCCAGCGCGCCACCGAGGGTGCGGCCGGGTCCGGTGCACCGATCACGGCACTGAACTCGCTGACCTGGCCCGGAGCGAACACCCAGGACACGGTGTCGTCGTCCGCCTTGCCGTCGGTGTTGATCACGTCACCGGGGAAGGCGACCTTCAGCTGCACGTCGGCATGGTCCACCGGGACGGCGGTCAGATCGACCTGGCCGTTGAAGATGATGCGGTTGCCGGCCCGGCGCAGGTTCATCCGGAACCGACCGTTGGCCGCCGGCGCGACCGTGACCATCGAGTTGAGCTCGTCGAAGCGCAGGCCGCTGAACTGCAGCCGGGAGCCCTCGTAGCCGTCCTCCTCGTACGGAGTCACCGAGACCCGGCCGGCCAGGGCCGGGGCGAGGGTGATCGCGGGTGGCGGTCCACCGGCCGTGCCGATCACCACGTCACCGGCCACGGTGTCGTCCCCCTGCACGGCGAGTGCCGCCCGCACCCTCGTGCAGCCGCCCAGCAGGGTGCACACGAGCAGCGCCAGCACCGCCAGCAGGGCTGCCGGCCTGCGGGTCAGCGCCACCGGTCCAGCCTCGGCCCGGCCGGCCGCGCTGAGGCTGGACCGGTGCCCGGACGCTCCGTCAACGGGCACCGACACACGTACATCGTGCCAGCAGGTCCGGTTCGGCGCGGGGTCTGAGGTAACCCGGAGGTGTTGTGCCGCTCACCCCGTAGGGGTGCCACGAGCTCATCGATCGCCGGACGGAGGGAGTGGGAGGGCCCGTCCCAGCACCGCGAACGGCCGGGGATCGCCGACGAAATGGTGCGAGCGCAGCACGTCCACGAAGCCGAGCCGGCGGTAGAGCCGCCAGGCCCGTGACGGTCGGCGGGGGTCCAGCTCCGGGGTCGAGAGCAACACCACCCGCGCCGGGCAGTCGGCGAGCAACAGCCTCAGCAGCCGGTCGCCCAAACCCCCACCCTGCGCATCGGGCGACACGTGCAGCTCGGTGAGCTCGAAGTAGTCCGCGAGCCAGGCGGTGCCGCCCGGATCCGTGGCCAGCAGTCCCCGGCGGACCTCGTCGTGCCACCACTGGCCCTGCGCACCCAGGTATCCGTACGCGAGCCCGAGCATCCGGTCGTCGGTGTCGATCGCGGCGACCGAGCGCCAGCCCGGACGGCGGACGTGCTCTCGCCACAGCGGGGCCCGCTGCCGCACGGTGGAGCGCGGATAGCCCATGGCGGACACGTAGATGGCGAGCGCCTCGCCGAGACGGCCGAGGAACTGATCGGCCCGCAGGCCGGTCACCGTGACGTGCGGGGGCGCTGTGGTCATGACGCCTCCACCGGTCCCGGTGCGGCCGGCCGGTGGGCCCGCGCGATGCGCATGCCCTATTCGACCACATTCCCGAGGGAGTCCGCCGAAACACCCGGACGGGCACCGCCAGTCGACTTGACTGCCGACGGGCGGCACTGTCTACTTGGGTCTCGAACATGCGTTCGAACGATCGGCAGGGTGCTCCACGGGAGTACCGGAGGAGGTAGGACGCGACGTGAACGTGCTGACGCGGCGGTTCGGATCCCGCCAGCCGACGCCGGTGCAGGTGCGCTGGCAGGACGGGGAGCCGGTCGAGTTCCAGCGGCGTCCGACCCGCAAGGCCGCGCGGTTCCTGGTCACCGACGTACGGGAGCACTGGATCGAGGAATCGCCCTGGCCGTTCCCCTCGCCGATGCCGGTCGGCGGGGATCGGGTGCGTTGCTGGCGGGTGCTCGCGCAGTCGGCGGCCGAGCTGGATCAGCCCGCCGAGGAGTACGTGCTGCGGATGCGCGCCGGCCCGGGCGTCTGGGACCTCCTACGTGTAGCGGACTGAGAGAGGAAACGAACGATGACCAGTGCAACGATCTCGACGAGTACCACCACCGGCACAACGACGAGCCCGCCGGTGATGCCGTCACAGCGGGGGAGCGGCAATCGCCGCCCGGGGCAGCCCGTCCCGGCCGCGCTGTCGCTGCTGCGGCAGGCCGAGGAGGGCCTGCGCGCGGCGGAGTCGGAGGGCAACGCGGCCTCACGGTTTGCCGGGGCGCACCTGTCGGCCCTGCGGGCGGGGGCCGCCGTCCTGGCGGTGCGTGCCCATCCGGCGGGCCGGCGCTCGGGTCGCAGCGTGTGGCAGCTGCTGGTGGTGGTGGCCCCCGAGCTGGCCGAGTGGGCGGCCTTCTTCGCGGCCCACTCCGCGACCCGGGCGGCGGCGGAGGCGGGCATCACCCGTCTGATCACCGACCGGGCGGCGGACGACCTGGTCCGTCAGACCGGTCAGTTCATCGAGGTCATCCGTTCGCTGGTGACTCTTCGGTGAACCTCGGTGGTTCGGAGTGCAGGGGCGGGCGGGTGCGGCTGCGCAGGATCCGCCCGAGCAGGCTCTCGAAGACGAGGGTGGCCTCCCGGGCGCCGGGGGTGTCCCACAGCTGGATCGGCACGCCCGCGCCCTGGGCCTGCTGGATGGCCGAGCGGTCGGGAATCGCCCCGGCGAGCACCATCGGGCCGAAGAGGTCACGCAGCTCGGCCACCCGGAAGGCATGTTCGACCGACCGCGTACGCACCCGGTTGAGCAGAACGCCGAGCAGCTGCAGCCGGCTGTTGCCCCGCACCCGCTCGTCCTGCACCGCTTCGAACGCCCGCTGCACCCCGGTCACCGCGAAGATGGTCGGCTCGGCGACCAGCACGGCGCGGTCAGCCGCGACCAGCGCCGAGCGGGTCAGCTGACCCAGTGAGGGCGGGCAGTCGATCAGCACCAGCCCGTAGCCTTCGGAGAGCTCGTCGTCGAAGGACGGGTCGGTGATCCGGCTCAGCGCCCGGTCGAGCCGTTCGAGCTGCTTGGCGCTGGGGTCGGGATAGTTGTGCCGCTCGTTGGACTCCGAGCCCACGAGGACGTGCAGGTCCTCACTCCAGGCGCTGACCCCGATCGCCGCGCGCAGTACGGAGCGTTGGGGTTCATCGAGGACGTCGGCGATCGTGGCGGTCGTCGGACCCGGGTTCATCGCCGAGGTGGCGTTGGCCTGAGGGTCGAGGTCCACCACGAGAGTCCTGAGCCCGTGCTGCGAGGCGGCGCCAGCCAGGCCGAGCACGACGGTCGTCTTACCCACACCACCCTTGAGGCTGAGCACCGCGACCACCTGCACGGAGACCAACCTACCGCCGTGCGGGCGCGACGGACCGCGGCCGGGTGGCTACGCTTCGGCCGTGATTACCCGCCCGCGCCGGCCGAGGGTCGGATGAACGTCGACAGTGGTGGCGGCGGACGCTGGTCGGAGCCCGCCGGCCGCCCGCCCGAGCCGGGAGAGGGCCTGCCCGGCGTGGACGGTCCGGTCCGCCGGGCACTGCGGGCCGAGGTGCAGCGCGCGGGCGAACGGCGGGCCGGGGCGCCGGTCCGCGTACTGGACGTCGGAGGCGGCAGCGGAGTCTGGGCGGTACCCATGGCCGCCGCCGGTTGCACGGTCACCGTGGTCGACACCAGCCCGGATGCTCTGGCCGCCCTCCGTGGTCGCGCCGTGCGGGCGGGGGTCGCCGACCGGGTCCGCGCGGTCCAGGGCGATGCGCAGGCCCTCGCGGAGGTCGTCCCCTCGGCCGGGGCCGACCTGGTACTCGGGCACGGACTGCTCGAGGTGGTCGACGACATCGCGGGAGTGGTCATGGGCCTGGCCGAGGCGGTCGTGCCCGGCGGGGCGGTCTCGGTCCTGGTCGCGGGCCGGCACGCGGCCGCCCTAGCCCACGCGCACGCCGGGCGCCTGGCGCAGGCGCGCACCGTGCTCACCGACCCGGCGGGCCGTTGGGGCTCCGGCGACCCGCTGCAGCGCCGGCTCGACGAGGCCGGGTTGCGCGGGCTGCTCGAATCGGCGGCGGGACTGTCCGTGGAGCTCGTGCAGGGCGACGGGATCTTCCACGGCCTCCTGCCCGCGGCGGTCTCCGAGACCGCCCCCTCCGAGCTCGAGAGCCTGGAGGCGCTGGTCGCCGGCAATCCGGAGTTCCTGGTCCTCGCCGCCCGGCTACACGTGCTCGCCCGACGTCCCGATCGGGGCGCGGAAGGCTGATCGGGGGCGGTCACGGCTGTCCGGGCCTCTCGCGGAGCACGGACGGATCGGAAATCCGGCGGCCGGCTTGTGATACTGCGCACTGATCGGCGCCGATCGACCCGCGTTCGCGAACGATCTTCGGTCGCGCTCGCCGCGGCGCTCCGGCAGGCCGGTGGTGGCCATCCACGCAGGTCAGTCGTCTCCGGTGTCCGCGCCGGGCGGCAGCCGGCTACCCCGCAGTAGTGACCGGCGGGCCGGCGCCCGCACGGACCCGACACGTCGGACGGTGTTCGCCGACCGGTCGCGTGGACTTCGAACGGCGTATCTCCGGCAGCACTTTGGTGGTCCGGGTAGTCGCGGCTGGCTCAGGCTCGTATCCTTATTGCAACGCCCGTGTCTCGGGCGCCCGTCGGGTGATGTTTGGCACGCTTGGCACCCGACGCCAGACCCTGTGCCGGAGGCGAACGAGATGCCACTCTCCGAGCACGAGCAGCGGCTGCTCGATCAGATCGAGCGCGCGCTCATCGCGGAGGATCCGAAGTTTGCGTCGACCGTCCGAGCGGGTCGGCCGCGTCCCACCCGCCGACGTCGTGTTCAGGGCATTGTGCTGTTCGTTCTCGGGCTCGTCATGCTCGTGGTCGGGGCGGCCCTCGCGCACAACGGCCAGTTCGCCTGGCTGACGTTGAGCGTCCTCGGGTTCGTCTCCATGCTCACCGGGGCGGTGCTCGCCGTCACCTCGCTGGGCGCAGGGAACGCGCAGCAGGGCAAGTCCTCCGACTCCGAGCGCGGTGGCTTCGGCGGCAAGATGGAAGAGCGCTTCCGCCGCCGCTTCGACCAGGACTGATCCCAGGTCCTCGAGCCACGGACCCGGCGTGGCGTCGAACTCAGCTGGGGCTACCGGACGGCCTGGGCTGCCCGGCGTCCAGTCACCGGCGCGCCGCCGTCTGCGCGTACCGATCCGCCGGGTTCGGCCCGGACGGAGGGTCGAGAGGCTCGGCGTGTCCGGTGTCCGAACCGCCCCCGGGACCCCGCAGTCGCGGCCGGATGGACGGTGGCCACAGCCTGTCCATGACGGACATCGGTGCCGACTCGTCGAGCCCGAGGCGGACCTGTCGTAGCGCCGCGACCAGCTGATCGCCCGTCGTCGTCTCGGGCGTCTGGGCGTACCAACCACGCTCGACCGCGCTCACGACGGCCCGGACCGCGCTCGAGGACATCGGGTCCAGCCGGTGCAGGGTGACCATCAGCCGCGCCGCGGAGCGCACGGTGCGGTTGCCGGGCGGCCGCCCACCCCGGTCGCGTGACTCCGCGAGCAGCTCGCGCCATGCCGCCGCCGCGCCCTCGACCCCGCCGCGGGACGCGATGGCCAGCCGCTTCCGGCGGATGACCCGGCGCGCCGTGGACGGGGCGGCGACCACGGCGATGACCAGGAAGGCGATGATCAGCCCGATCAGCACGGCCCGCCAGAGGGGGGACAGGGAGCCCGGCCCGGACCGGTCGTCGCCTCCGGGCTGATCGTCCTTCTTCCCGCCGCCCGAGCCGGAGGCGCCGGGCTCCGAGCCCCCGCCGGGCTGGGAGCCCTGCGACTGCGGGTTCCCGGACTCCTGACCCTGGCCGGGGGAGGCCGGTGACGCCTGGGGTGCGCCACCGGACTGGTCGGGGGTCAATTGCGGGGCCGGCGCCTGACCCTGGTCACCCTGGCCCTGGTCATCCTGACCGGGCGGCGGGCTCGGCTGCGCCTGCGGGCTCTGCTGTCCCGGTGGCGGTGTCGCGGACGGGAACCCCGGCACCTGCGCCACGTAGGTCGGGGTGATGCCCCGGCCGTCACCGAGGGGCGTCGGGTCGAAGGTGAGCCATCCGGCGCCCGCGAAGTAGGCCTCGACCCAGGCGTGCGCGTCTCCCGTCCAGATCGACCGGACCCCGTTGTCGTCCTTACCCGGGGTGAAGCCGACGGCGACGCGGGCCGGGACCCCGATGGTGCGCAGCATGATGGCCATCGAGGACGCGAACTGCTCGCAGTAGCCGACCCGGCTCCGCAGCAGGAAGTCGACCAGCGCATCGTCGGAGCTGCCGGGTGCGGTCTTCAGGCTGTACCGGAAGCCGTTGACCGGGTCGAGGAAGTACTTGTTCAGGGCCACGACCTTGGCGAACTGGGTGGCCGCCCGGGCGGTGATCGTCGCTGTGAGCTGGGTGATCCGGGGATCGATCCCGCCGGTGTCGAGGTAGGCGGGATCGACGTCGGTGGTGGGTGCGACCGTGTTGAGCATGGCCGCCGACGGGATCTGCAACATCGCCCGCTCGACCCAGTGCGGCTCGGACACCGCCCCGCTGGTGTAGGCGGTCGAGGTGGTGGCGTCGTAGTGCCACCGGCCCGGAATGACCCCGGTGACACCCAGCGGGAGCGCGGCCAGGGGCAGCCAACGGTCCCGGTAGCCCACGTTGTCGACCTCGATCCCGACGGTCGGCGACGACAGCGGCTGGGGGAGACCGGTGGGAAGGGTGCTGTCCAGGGCGGTCTCGTAGCGGTGCGTGGTGATCTCCCAGCCGCGGCTCGGTACGTACTCGCTCAGGGTCAGCGACCGGACGTAGGTGGCCTCGGGCAGTCCCCGGACCCGCAGGAGCTCCTTGGGATCGGGTCTGGTCAGCTGCCCGCGCAGTGAGGTGAACGGGTTGAGCCCGAACTGCACGTCCTGCTTGTCGCCCTGCGCGCCGTTGCCGGGGAAGCGGCCCATGGTGCCGATGGCGGTGGCCATCACCCCCACCAGCAGGGCCATGGCCACAGCGGCGGCGGTGATGGCCACGCCGACGGGCACCCCGAAACGCCGCCGGGTGGTCGTGCCGGTCGTCGCATCCGGAACCTGTGCATTCGCCGGGTCCTGCGTGGGCGCCGGGGCCTCCGGGCCCACCTGTTCGGCGTCCGGGTGACTGCTGACCTGGGCCCGGTAGTGCTGCGTCACCAGCAGCGCGGCGAAGCCGGCCGCGCCGAGCGCCAGCGTCCAGTCCGGCAGGGCATCAGGGGCCAGGGTGGTCGACACCGTGAACGCGCACAGCAACGCCAGTCCGGCCGCCGCCGAGCCGTATCCGGCGACCGCGAGGGCGTCCACCAGGATCGCCAGCACGCCGAAGGCCAGGCACACCAGCAGCAGCAGCGGATCGCTCACCGGCACCGGCGGGACACCGTCGTCGAACAGGTGGCCCAGGGACCTGAGCTGGTCGGCCATGCCGCCGAGCGTCGAGGGACCCGGGATCACCCCGAAGAGGCCGCCATGGCCGAAGAGCACGGTGAGCATGACCAGCAGGACGGCCAGCTGCGCCGCCACGACCGCCCACCAGCGCCGCAGACCCGGGCGGACCAGCAGCCCCGTCACCACCATGAGTGCCACGGCGGCGACGGAGAAGATCAGCCACCGCGAACCCTGCAGCACGCCGGCCAGCGCCGAGGAGCCGGCCGCCACCGCGAACCCGGCGGTCACCGGGACGGTGATGTCGCGCAACCTCATCGCCCGGTGCCCAGCCGGATGGGCAAGGTGCGGCAGAACTCGTCCCAGACGTCGTCCGGGCGGCGGCCGGGGTTCCCGACCATCACCGTCCACCCGGCCTCGCTGAGCACGCGCGCCGAGGCCACCACGTCGGGGGCCGGCCCGCTCACCGGTGCGCCCGGCATCGCGGGATCCCAGCAGCGCGCGTCGAGGAGCACGGCGTGTGCGTACCCGCCCGCGTACTGCCGCGCCATGGAGGCGACCCCTCCGGGCTCGACCGCTCCGAGCACGGCGAACAGCTCCTCCTCGTCCCGGACGCCCGGCACGAGCCCGGGCTGGGTGGTGGGCCGCAGGAGCGCCAACGAGTCCAGCAGCGCGTCCGGGTCGCGGCCGGTGGCCAGCGTCACGCCGTCCTCGCCGATCAGGGTGACCTTGCGGCCGCGGTTGATGAGGTGGATGCAGAGGCTGGCGACGACCTCGACCGCCCACTCGAGGCTGGAGTGCCGGCCGATGCCCCGGTGAGCATGCGATCGACGGTCGATCATCACGGTGACCCCGCCGTGCCAGGGGCGCTCCTCGAGGCGCACCATGAGCTCGTCCCGGCGGGCGGTCGAACGCCAGTGCACGGTGCGGACCGGGTCGCCGGGCTGGTACTCGCGCACCAGCGCGTCGCGCTCACCGGGACCCCGCCGCAGGCCGGTCGAGCCGGACTCGCCCTCCCCCCGGCCCAGCCCCGCCGGCAGGCCGCGTAGCGGGGTCACCCGGGGCAGCACCAGCAGGGCGCTGCGGCCGGCCAGGTCCCGCTCGTACTCGGCCATGCCCAGCGGGTCGCTGAAGCGGGCGGTCAGAGGCCCGATGTGGTGCCGGCCGCGCACGGCCGGCGTGATCTGGTAGCTCAGCCTGGTGAGCGTGCCCGAGACACCCCGCGAGAGGGTCACCGTCAACCGGGTGGACTGGCCGAGGGCGTCCGGGGCCGCATCCGTGAGGGCCAGCCGCCCGCTGCTGAGCCACCGCCCGACGAGCCACTGCCCGCCCCGCCGGACGGCGGAGAGCCACCGGGGGAGCCGTCGTCCGAGCGGCCCCTGGTTGCCCAGCTCCAGCACGACCTCCGTCTGGTCACCAACCGAGACGCGGGTCGGGCTGACGGTCCGCCGGGCGGTCACCGACCGGCGGCTCATCTTGGCCATCAACGCGGCGAACAGGGGCAGCGAGACCGCGAAGGCCCCGATCCGCAGGAGATCGCGCTCGTCGAGCAGCACCGAGCACACCGAGCTGGCCAGGCCCGCCGCGATCAGGCAACGGCCCAGCGTGCTGAGGCCGGTCGGCGACTCCGTCACCTAGGACCGCACCTCAGGAACCCGGGCCATGAGGTACGGGCAGCCGGGCGAGCAAGGCGCGGACCAGGTCCGGGGCGGTGCGGCGGGCGTTGAGCGACTCGGCGCTGAGCACCAGCCGGTGAGCCAGTACCGGGACCGCGACGGCGTGCAGGTCGTCGGGCACCACGTAGTCGCGCCCGGTGAGCGCCGCGTGGGCACGGGCGGCACGGACGAGGTGCAGCGTCGCGCGGGGGGAGGCGCCGAGACGGACCTCGTTCATCCGGCGGGTGGCCGAGGAGATCTCGACGGCGTAGCGGCGCAGGTCCGGAGCGATGTGCACCTGCCGCACGCCGGCCAGCACGGCGACGATCTCGCGGGCGTCCGAGACCGCCGCCAGGCTGTCCAGCGGATCGGCCGCGGAGTGGCCGTCGACCATCGCCAGCTCGGCGCCCGGGTCGGGGTAGCCGATGCTGATCCGGGCGGTGAACCGGTCGCGCTGGGCTTCGGGCAGCGCGTAGGTGCCCTCCATCTCGACCGGGTTCTGGGTGGCCACGACCAGGAACGGCTCCCCGAGCGGGTAGGTCATGCCGTCGACGGTGACCTGCCCCTCCTCCATGCACTCCAGCAGCGCGGACTGGGTCTTCGGCGAGCCGCGGTTGATCTCGTCGCCGATCACCACGTTGGCGAAGATCGGCCCGGGCCGGAACTCGAACTCGGTGGTCTCCCGGTTGTAGATCGAGACGCCGGTGATGTCGCTGGGCATGAGGTCGGGGGTGAACTGGATCCGGCTCACCGAGCAGTCGATCGATCGCGCCAGGGCCTTGGCCATCGTCGTCTTGCCGACGCCGGGTACGTCCTCGACCAGCAGGTGGCCTTCGGACAGCAGCGTCACCAGCGCGATGCGCACCGCGTCGGACTTGCCGGAGATCACTTTCTCCACGTTCTCGAAGATGCGGTTGGCGACGGCGGCGAGCTCCGGCACCGGCATCGGCGTTGGTGCACTGCTCGTCGTCGTCACGCGGCCTCCCGGTTCATCGAGCACCCGCAGTCTGTCAAACCGTTTCTCCCCCGGCGCAGCCCGGCTGTTCCGAGCGGCTCCGATACGAGTGTCCCGCACGCTTCCCCACTTCGCCCCACATTCTGGCCACCGCCGGGCCGAAACGCCTGGTGGGCGCACTTCCGAAGGTCCACACAGCGGTCGAAGCCGCCATTTCGCCGCCGATCGGCCGGACGTGGGTCCTCCGTCCCCCACCTCACCCCACCGGGTTGAACTGGGCAAACAGTGCGAAACGCCGGGTGACGGAGGCCTCTCCGCGTTGACTGTGGCGGATTGTGGGGTAATGTGGTGATCGGTGGAGCCAAAGGGTGGATCCACGGCGGTCGGTCCGGAACGGGCGGGCGGCGAAGCGGGGGGCCCCGGGGAGGCGCAGCCGATGTTTCTCGGCACGCACACCCCGAGGCTCGACGACAAAGGTCGGCTGACCCTTCCGGCCAAGTACCGCGAAGAGCTGCGAGGGGGGCTGATGATCACCAAGGGGCAGGACCGCTGCCTGTACGTGTTCCCCCGCGCGGAGTTCGAGCAGCTCGCCCGCAAGGTGTCCGAGGCCCCGTTCACCAACGAGTCCGTGCGGGCCTATCAGCGCTACCTGTTCGCCGGCACCGACGAGCAGCACCCCGACTCACAGGGCCGCATCCCCATCGCCGCCGAGCTGCGCCGCTACGCCGGCCTCAGCAAGGAATGCGTGGTCATCGGTGCGGTCAACCGGCTCGAGATCTGGGACGCCCAGGCGTGGCAGACCTACCAGGAACAACACGAGGACGAGTACGCGAAAGCGCAGAACGAGGTACTACCCGGCATGTTCTGAGCCGGTCGATGTGCGGTGAGGCGGAGCAGTCCGGGCGGGCCCCGGGCGTCCTGAGGCCTCCTCTCCGCTGCTGGTGGCCCTGGCGCACCTTCCCCGGTGCCAGGTCCGCCGGGGGCGGAGCGGAGACCCCGGGACGTCCGGGGCCTGTCCGCCAGGTGAGGGAAAGGGGGTGGGCGATGACCGGGACACCAGGAGGATCAGCCGGTCACGAACCGGCCGGTCACGAACCGCGCGCACCCCGGTCGGCGGCCGAGCGGCACGTGCCGGTCCTGCTGGACCGCGTCCTCACCCTGCTCGCGCCGGCCCTCACCGGCGGACCCCGGACGGCCGTCGACGCCACCCTCGGGATGGGCGGCCACTCCGAGGCGCTGCTGGCCGCACACCCCGAGCTGACCCTCGTCGGTCTGGACCGCGACCGCCAGGCGATCGAGCTGGCGGGGGAGCGCCTGGCCCGGTTCGGCGACCGCGTCCGGCTGGTGCACGCGGTCTACGACGAGCTGCCCGACGTCCTCGCGGAGCTGGGGATCCCCCGGGTGGACGGCGTGCTGCTCGACCTGGGGGTGTCCTCCCTGCAGCTGGACGAGGCCGCGCGCGGCTTCTCCTACTCCCGCAGCGCCGAGCTGGACATGCGCATGGACCAGACCAGCGGGCTGACCGCCGCCGAGGTGCTCAACACCTATCCCGCCGGCGAGCTCATCCGGATCCTGCGCGACTTCGGCGAGGAGAGGTTCGCCAAGCGGATCGTCTCCTCGGTGATCCGCCGGCGCGAACGCGAGCCGCTGCGCACGAGCGACGAACTCGTCGAGCTGCTCTACGAGGCGGTACCCGCGGCGTCCCGGCGCACCGGTGGGCACCCGGCGAAGCGGACGTTCCAGGCGCTGCGGATCGAGGTCAACGGGGAGCTGGACGCCTTGCGGAACGTCCTGCCCTCGGCCCTCGAGGCGATCGGCGTGGGCGGCCGCCTGGTGGTGCTGTCCTACCACTCGCTGGAGGACCGGCTGGTCAAGCGGGCCCTCACCCCGGCCACCAGCTCGACGACGCCGCCGGGCCTACCGGTGGAGCTGCCCGGGCACGAGGCGCGGTGGCGACTGCTCACCCGAGGCGCCGAGGTGGCGACCGAGCAGGAGGTGGCCGACAACCCGAGAGCGGCTTCGGTGCGGCTCCGCGCGGCGGAACGAATCAAGGAGGACAGCCCATGAACGGCCGTATCACGGCCACGGTTGCCCGGACGGTCCGGTCGAGCGGCCGGATCGAGGTCGGATCGTGAGCGCCCCCACCGTCGAGCGGTCCCGCCGGAACGGGTCCCGCGGGAACGGCTCCCGCGCGGGCACGCCGGGCGACAGCGCGTCCCGCACGGGGACATCGCGGGGGAGCGCATCCGCAACCGCGGCGTCCCGGAAGTCGGCCCGCGCCGAGGCGCGCACGCCCGGGGCCCGGCGCACCGACTCCGGTGCGGTGGGACGGGCCTACGCGCGCAAGGCCGGGCGTAGCCGGCCCGTCACCGACCCGGACCGGGGCGGCGCGATCGGGCGGTCCCGGTTCGTCCTGCTGGTGATGGGCCTGCTCGGGTCCGGGCTGGTCGCCTCGCTGTGGCTCTCCACGAGTGCCGCCGCCGATTCCTACCGGCTGGACGCGGCGACCCGCGCGACCCGCGACCTCTCCGAGCGCAGCGAGACGTTGCGGACCGAGATCGCGGCCATGCGATCGGCTCCCGCCCTGGCCAGGGCCGCCCGGGATCTCGGGATGGTGCCGACGACGGATGTGGCGCGCCTGGTCTCCGAGCCCGGCGGTGGCGTGATCGTCGTGGGCACCCCCAAGGCCGCGTACGCCCCCGCGCCCGCGGTCGCCCCGGCCCCGGTCGGCGCCGGTCAGCCGGGTGCCGTCCCGAACGCACCCGCTCAGCCGGGTACGGCCGTCGATGCGGCCCCGAACCCGGGTCAGCCGGGCTTCGTGCCCACCGGAGCCGGTCAGCCGGGTGCCGGCGCGGTGACCAACCAGCAGGGGGTCGTCCCGTCCCGGCCCGTCGGCGCACCCGCCGCGCAGGCCGCCCCGTCCCCACAGACGACCCAGACCCAACAGACGGCCCAAGCGCAGGCAGCCCAGAATCAGCAGGCCCAGGCCCAGCAAGCGGACCAGATCCAGCAGGCCCAGCGGCGGGCCGGCGCGCGCCAGGCCCAGCGGGCGCCCGCGCCGGCGTCTCCGCGCGCGGCGGGCGGTAGCCGGCCCTGATGCGTACCTCCGCCACGGCGACCAGGCCCGCCCCGCCCAGGAAGGCGGCCGGCGCGCCACCACCACGACGCCGCCCCCGGCGCAGCCCGGGTGCCGCCGAGGCCTCCAACCGCCGGCTGGCCCTGGGTCGGCTGTTCCTGGTGTCGATGCTGGTCATCGCGGGTTTGAAGCTGGTGACGGTACAGACGCTGCAGGCCGGCCAGCTCAGCGTGGAAGCGGATAAGCAGCGGGTCACGAAGCTGCCGCTGGCCGCCGAACGGGGCTCGGTGCTCGACCGCTCCGGCGTCCCGATGGCGTTCAGCGTGGCGGCCAAGGCGCTCGTGGCGAACCCGTACCTGATCTCGCGTGATCAGGGTCCCAAGGCGCTCACCCGCAAGACCGAGATCGCTCTGGGGATGTCGCAGCTCACCGGCCTCGACCCGTACCAGCTGTTCAACGCCTTGAACACCGACAAGCACTACGTGGTGCTGGCGCCGCTGGTGGAGCCGGCGGTGGCCCGTGCCGTCCGCGACCGGTTCCCCGAGATCGCCGAGGAGAGCCGGGAGTCGCGCCAGTACCCGGGCGGGCAGCTGGCGGCGAACGTGATCGGCGCCGCGAGCTGGGACGTCGACCAGCACCGGCTCAAGGGCATCGTGGGGCTGGAGGCCTCCCGGGAGTCGACGCTGGGCGGCATCCCGGGCTTCCGGGTGGTGGACACCGCCGAGGGCGGAGACACGGTGATCCCGGGCAGCGAACGGGCCGAACGAGCCCCGCAACCCGGGTCGAACCTGCAGCTGACGCTGGACTCCGACCTGCAGTACACCGTCCAGCAGCAGCTCTCCGACTACGTGACCCAGCACGGCGCCAAGGGCGGCAGCGCGGTCGTGCTCGACGCCCAGACCGGAGAGGTGCGGGCGCTGGCCAACAACTCCACCTTCGACCCGCGCGACATCGCCGCGGCCACCCAGCAGACGCTCGGCAACCCGGCGGTCACCACCCCGTTCGAACCCGGCTCGGTGAACAAGATCGTTACCATGGCGGCCGCGCTGGAGTACGGCGTGAGCACCCCCACCTCCGTGCGGGACGTCCCGGACAACCTGAAGGTCGCCGACCGGGTGGTCCACGACGCCTGGAACCACCCCGTCCAGAGGTTCACCCTGACCGGGATCCTGGCCAAGTCGTCCAACGTCGGCACCCTGCTCACCGCCCGCGACGTCGGCCCGGACCGCTTCGCCGACATGCTCAACCGGATGGGGCTCGGGACGAAGACCGGTGTCGGACTGGCGGGGGAGAGCCCGGGCCGGGTTCCGCCGAGATCGGAGTGGTCGGGAACCACGTTCGGCAACCTGCCGATCGGGCAGGGCCTGTCGATGACGGTGCTGCAGCTGGCGGACATGTACCAGGCGGTGGCCAACGACGGGCTGCGGGTCCCGCCCCGGATCATCTCCGCGACGATCACCCCCGACGGTGCGCGCCACTCCGAGCCCAGGCCGGACCCGGTGCGGGTCGTGTCACCCCAGACGGCGCAGGCGCTGCGCAAGATGCTCACCGCGGTCACCCAGGGCGGCAAGGGCCTCGACCGGGGCACCGGGCCGGACGCGGCGGTCGAGGGTTACACCGTGGCGGGCAAGACGGGGACCGCGCAGCAGGTCAACGCCGCGTGCGGCTGTTACTCCGACTCCAAGTACTGGATCACCTTCGCCGGGATGTTCCCCGCCGACCAGCCCCGGTACGTGGTGGCGATCATGCTCGACGCCCCGACGCGCGGACAGAACGCGTCGATGCTGTTCCACGAGATCGCGTCCACGCTGGCGGTACGGGACCGCATTCCGGTCAGCACCGCGCTGAACCCCGTGCAGACGCTGATCGTCCGCTGAGCCGCCCGGCCGAAGGTGCTCACGCTGCGTGGCGAATCCCGGGCCCACCGGTCGCGCTCCGTGTGACGGGGCGGCCCCGCCAAGCCACGATCGGGTCGCCGGTAGCCTTCCGCGCGTGTCCGCGACCCCTACGGTGACCCCCGCACAGGCGGGTCCGCGCCCCTCCGGGGTCGTCGCGGTGGAGATCGCTGAGCTGGCCGCGCTGGCCGGTGCCCACCTCGCGGGCGCTCCGTCGGAGGGTGTGCGGGTCACCGGTGTGACCCTGCGGACCGGGGACGTGCGTCCCGGGGACCTGTTCGCGGCGCTGCCCGGTGCGCGTTCGCACGGCGCCGACCACGCCGGCGCGGCGCTGGCGGCCGGCGCCTGTGCCGTGCTCACCGATCCCGCCGGGCTGACCCGCGAGGCCCTGGCCGGTGGCGGTGTGGTCGGTGGCGGTGTGGTCGGTGGCGGT
>Ga0070741_10011743_pt1 | contig 16064 bp, 13 predicted proteins | sample Coa_R1_4_FD_66440 | JGI IMG/M metagenome (GOLD analysis project Ga0070741, IMG submission 66440) | Surface soil microbial communities from Centralia Pennsylvania, which are recovering from an underground coalmine fire - Coalmine... | ecosystem: Environmental > Terrestrial > Soil > Unclassified ...
GTGGCGGCTCAATACGTGGTAGCGAACGTATACGCTCTCCTATGAGGCTGTACTGCACAAATATCTGCCTGCATGCTGAGCACTCTTCCAGGTGCTCTTGTAGCGCAGTCGTATCTCGCTGATCCTTTTTTAGTTCACGATAGATAGCGAGCAATGCTCGCGCTTGACTACAGTTCAATCTTCACCGACCTCTTTTTTGTACAAAGCGATAAACCGTTCTCGTGCTCGCATTAAACGCATCTTCACGGCAGATGCGCTGATACTGAGTACCTCGGCGATCTCTGCACATGAAAGACCATCGTTTTCATATAGCCAGAGACATACCGCATACTTAGGAGGTAGTTGCTGAAAGACGCGCTCGACGATTTCGCGATCTGCCACTCGACTCTCAAAGCGTCCACCGTCGTAGCCGTTGCGTTCATACATCGAACTCACAGAGGAGCCGGCTCGCGCTTCGTTATGCTCGTCGCCGTTGCTATTGAGGCCATCGGATGATGTACCTCCAGAGTCCGAGACGACGCCTGCTCCGATACCTCGATCCTCATTAAACAGAGAGAGTGGTAGCCACGAGATCAAGCGTCTACGCCTGAGCGTATCTGTCGTTGTATTGGCTGCTATGCGATAGAGCCACGCTGATAACGCTCCTGGCTGTACGACTGTGCCTCCCAATAATGCTTTGTATGCTTTTACGAACACATCCTGTGCAAGGTCACATGCCTGTTCCCGGTTACCGATCAGATGATAGATAAAGTTAGTGATTGGGACCTGGAAGCGCGTAAAAATCGCTTCAAAGTCCGCCACATCTACTTTTTCCGGTTGCATTGCCTCTGAAGTGGAAACAAGCGCGTTGGCCTCATCTTCCACAGCCTCAGAGGCTACTTCCTCGCAAGCATTCTCGCCTGCCGATAACGGTGAGGTGGAACGACCTTGCGGCTCATCTTCTAATGATGAACCCATATGGCTATTCGTATTGTAGAAACGGATAGAGGTATCCATCGGTTACATTAGCCTTATATCTTTTATAAAAAAACAGAGGTTTAAGGTGATTACACACAACCATATATATTCACGTCTAGCATAACACATACATTGACAAAATGCTGTGAGCTAGTGAACATTGGGAGAGAGTTCTGCCAAACCACTCCCGGTGAAGAATAAGACAACTTCGTCTTGTGCCTGTAAAAAGTTTATTTTGAGCAATTCGTGGTAGGCTGCAAGCGTTGCCGCTGCCTCCAGTGCGATTAGCATACCCTCGCGCTGAGCGGCATAGTCGACCATCTGTGCCATTGCCTGATCGCTTGCTGCGAGCGCTGTACCCCCACTTTCGCGCACTGCTTGCAGGATCAGGCGGTCGCCAATTGCTGAGGGAACGCGCAATCCGGCTGCCTGTGTATGGGCTTCTTGCGCCAACCACGGTTCTGCCTCGTCGCTGCCCTCCTGGAAGGCTCGTACCAATGGAGCACAGCCTTCGGCCTGCACAATAATCATACGCGGCAGGTGTATATCCCCTAACCAACCCAACTCCCGTAATTCATGAAAAGCCTTCCACATCCCTACAACGCCTGTACCACCTCCGGCAGGATAAATAATTGCATCTGGCAAACGCCAGCCGAGTTGTTCGACCAGTTCCAACCCCATCGTCTTTTTTCCCTCGGCCCGATAGGGTTCGCGCAGGGTAGCGACGTTGAACCAATCGCGTTGTTTTGCCACCTCTGTCGCAATGCGCCCTGCATCGCTGATCAGTCCCGCTATCAGTTCGACCTCGGCCCCATACTTACGAGCTTGCTGTATGCATGACTGGGGAGCATCATCTGGCATAACAACGAATGCTGGCAATCCTGCTCGGGCTGCGTAGGCAGCCATTGCTGCTCCGGCGTTTCCGGCCGTAGGTGTTACCAGACCTTGTACACCCAACTCGACGGCTCGTGAGACGGCTGCGGCCATACCGCGCGCTTTGAAACTGCCTGTCGGATTTTGTCCCTCATCTTTTACCAGCAGTCGCGCCTCCTGTTTTAACCAGGAAGGAGCCAGGCGAGGCGCTGCTAACAGAGGCGTCATACCCTCGCCCAGACTGCGAATATGTTGCCGTTCTCGTACCGGTAGCAGCTCGTGATAGCGCCACATCGTTGCTTCGCGTCCTGCCAGGTCCTCTCGTCTCACTTCCTGAGCGAGTGTTGAAAGATCGTATTGTGCCAGTAACGGTCTAGAACAGCATGGACTGATTGTTTGTAATTGATCAGCATCATAGTAGCGACCACAGACGCTGCATGCTAAATGGCTCAGATAACTGAAACGAGCACTCATGGTCTTTAGTATAACATATTTGTTTTTGTAATGAGTTACCACTAGTTCCTTTTACCTGTTGTCTACGATGCCACGCTTCATTGTGAGACAGCTTGAAGATTTTTCGCGCCTGCGGCGCTCACCAGCAAACACGACAAAATTTTTACTTCACCGGGCGCAGCCCGGTGAAGTAAAAATTTTGTCGTGTTTGCTGGTGAGCGCCGCAGGCGCGAAAAATCTTGCTATTGCATGGTATTTCTGCTACGATGTGTGCATGCTGAACAATCAAGGACAATCACAGGGCTGGAACATCGTTGGTCACGAGCATTCAATCGATATCCTGCGCCGCACGCTGGCAGCGCAGCAGGTGCGGCATGCCTATCTCTTTTCTGGTGCGCCGCGCATTGGCAAAAGTCTGCTGGCCCAGCGTTTCGCGCGAACGTTGCTCTGTACAGGTGGTCCTGATCCGCGTATAGCGCCTCTTGAACCTTGCAATACCTGCCTGGCGTGTCGCAAAGTGCTGCATGGCAATCATCCCGACGTTCACGTGATCACAAAAGCGCCTGATAAGCAATTTATTCTCATCGAACAGATACGTGAGTTGCAGAGTGGTGCGTCACGTCGTACATTAGAAGGGCGGCGTAACATCTTTATTATTCAAGACGCCCACGAGATGAACTTGCAGGCTGCTAATTGCCTTTTAAAGACATTGGAGGAGCCTGAACCCGATGTTGTGCTCCTGTTGACGGTGCCCGATGCTGGCCTCTTGCTGCCAACGATTATCTCGCGTGTGCAGCTTATCCCCATGCAATTGTTGACCTTCTCGCAAGTCAAAAATGCATTGGTGCAGCGTTGGGAGGTTGAGCCAGATGAGGCTGATCTGATTGCTTCGCTGGCTGCCGGGCGTATGGGTTGGGCCGTTAAGGCGGTCGAGGACGAAGATATGCTCTCCGAACGCCGGGCGCAACTGGAACTTCTGGCGAATTTACCGGCTACCAACAAAGTGAAGCGTTTCGATTTCGTGCAACATCTTGGCACCGATGCGGAGAAGGTGCAATCCTTATTGGAACTGTGGTTGCTCTGGTGGCGTGATCTCTTACTGGCTGCTAACGGCTGCCTTGATTTGACCGTCAACGTAGACATGCGCGACCTCTTGAAGTCCCAGGCTGCTAAAATTGGCGTAGCAGAGGCTCAACGTATGGTACAGGCCATCTTGCAGACCAGGGAGGCCATAGAGCAAAATGTAAATACACGTGTTGCGCTCGAAGTATTGATGCTTGATATGCCTACCATCAAGGCGTAATGGTGCCTTGCGTTCAAAGAGGAGTGCTTTTATGCGTACTGATTTCCAGCATTTGCTTGTCCAGCAAGATGGCGCTGTTGTCACCATCACCATGAATCGGCCAGAGGTCTTGAATGCCTTCAATGACCTTATGCTGCAAGAACTGACCGAAGCTGCTGAAACTGCCGCGCACGACGAAACGATTCGTTGTGTTGTTCTGATGGGTGCAGGCAGAGCCTTCGGTGCTGGTCAGGACCTCACCGCGTTTGGCTCTGCACGTGCAGAGCGCGAAGGGGCGGACAGAGTCAGCGAGCACCTCAAGAAATATCATCGCCTCGTGCAAGTTCTCCATAATATGCCTAAACCCGTGATTGCAGCTATTCGAGGTGTTGCGGCCGGTATTTCTCTCAACATTGCCTTAGCCTGCGATCTGCGTATTGCCTCCGACAACTCACGCTTCATCCAGGCTTTTGCGCGTATCGGGTTGATTCCCGATGGCGGTGGTGGTTATTTCCTGCCGCGCCTGGTTGGCCTGGGCAAAGCTCTGGAAATGGCCCTGCTTGCCGAGGAAGTTAGCGGACCTGAAGCTGAGCGGATTGGCCTGGTCAACAAATGCGTGCCCCTGGCTGAGTTTGAAGCTGTCACCCATGCCCTTGCTCAACGTCTGGCTAACGGTCCTACCCGCGCATACGGGCTGATCAAGGAATTGACCTATAAATCGCTCGACAGTGACCTACAAACCTCGCTCGATCTGGAAGGCAAACTGCAAGACATCGCTATTACAACCGAAGATCACCGCGAGGGGGTGACCGCATTTCTACAGAAGCGGCCTGCTAAGTATACTGGTAAGTAATAATTTTGTCACCCGACAAAAGAGAGGGTAGACCGGGTGATTCTCGTCTAGAAGCATTTTATCTGCCCACCGATCCGATGGGTTTGAAAAAATCCTCAGAGAACTTGCCCCTCGCATAAGTTCTCTGAGGATTTTTTCAGCATGGTTATTGCCGCTTGTGCGTTTCCCTAGCGATGAACTTGTGAGAGTGGTCCAGCATTATTAGGAAAGTTCGCAGTGTTGAGCACCTGGATACCGGCATGCTGCTCTCCATTGAATGGAGTAACGATTGGTTGTGACTGACCAGGTTCGCATCCAAGATTGAACGGTACATTAGGGTCGTTGAACCAGAGACCAAGATGATACTGGTGGACGGTGCCGAAGGTGGTCGAAGGGCCTCCCGGCGAGATCGAGAATGTCTCTGCATCGAAAATGCCACGCACCGTAACGCTGCCGCTACCAGAACTGTCGGTTTCCAGATCGCTCTGGTACCAGGAGACCCCAAAAGGCTTGTTAGGAAGCTCGTTCACAAAGAGATCATAGCCAGTACTGGGAGCCAGACCCGATACGCTCACCTTCATCTCATCGTTGAGTGAACCTGGCGTGATTGTCACTTTCCCACTTGCATGCGGTAGACATGCTGTAATGCCAGGGGAAGGTACCATCGCAAACGAAAAGTTATTGCTTGCGGGAACGAAGTTCTTTTGAATAGTAGCACTAAAAGAGTTTGTTAGTGTGGCAGGGACCGTTGAACATGCGCTGAGCACACCTATCGCTGCAAGTGTAAACACGGTCAATAGTCCTTTGATAGCCCACCGAGTAGAAAATTTCACCATGAGATTTTCATTCCTTTCATCAAACATACGTCTATACAATCAGCTACCCCCTCAACCGCTGAGTATCTGAAAATTCAACTTCTGTTGATTTTCAGGCACCCTACATCTGTCACAGCTACATTTGTCCTACGCAAGGAATATACTCTGGAAATAGGTGCGTCCTCATCGGTGAAATTACCCATTTCGCAGATGAATTATCTCATCAGTAATATTACCCATAGAGGATATCTATTGGACTGTACCTGTTGTAACATGATAGACTGGCTCAATAGTGCTTTCGTGAGATTTTTCTAGGACGGTCGTTGAAAAACAATGCGTATCGATACTCTACCCTATAGCAACAAGCAGACGCAGGGGGAGCAGCGTCGTGTGTGGCTAAGTCAGCATGCCCCCTTGCATATCCAACAATCGACATCAATCATGTTGCGTGCCCTACAACAAAGAGCGCCCGGTACTTCGCCAGCGACCCTTATCTTAGGTGCTGGAGCATGTACCGAGGTGCCGCTTGCCGGGTTGACGAGCGCCTCCGACGAAATTGTGCTCGCCGACTTTGATCTGGCAGCTGCACAACAGGCACACGATGAACTTGCCTCTCCATCCTTGCGTAAGCGCGTGCGGCTCCTGCAATGTGATATCAGCGGCGGAGTCAGCGCCAACCTGGCCCGACTGATCAAGCGCCAACGCTGGGATGAGCTTGTTCCTCAGGGATCTCGGGCTGTCTTTGATGCTGCAGCAGACTGCCTGGAACAATGTCCCGTGCCCGATCCGCCGGGGATCTCTACGCTCAACCCTGGTGAGTTTGGCCTCGTTATCAGCTCGCTCGTACTCTCGCAACTCTTCAGCTATCCGCTCCTTGATGTGCTCGATCATGTGCAGAGCATCGCCCCAACTTTATTGGGTGAACAGGAGCGTCATCGCCGCTACCAGGAAGCCGCCCAGACATTCCGTATTCGCATCATCAACGCCCATCTTCACCTCCTACGCGACCTGCTTGATAGTGGCGGTGTAGCTGTCCTGCTCAGCGATATACGGGGCTTCGTTTTCAACGTTTATGGCACCGATCACGACGCCGCTCATCGCCGTATCATGCCTCTCGTCCCACGCACCTTCCCTGAACTCGTTTCAGGTGCCTTCGATATTATAGAGGAGGCGCACTGGGAGTGGCTGACAGACCTGCCCGATAAGGAGCGTCCGGGCAGAGGCTATGAAGTTACTGGTTATATTTTAAAGCCGAAAACCAGAATGGTAGGACGCTGACCATACAGGCTTATCTCGAATCGCTCCACACACTCCAAATCACGTGGGTCGATCAACTCGGGAACGGCTGTGAGTACAACTATCCTGCCATGTGGCGCAAGAACACGCCTCATCTCCCAGAAGACCTTTCGGTAGAAGACGCTGAGCTCTTTATCTACTGTTACCTGTCTGCCCCACGGCAAGTTTGAGATCACGCAATCGATTGAGGCCGTAGCAATCGGGAGTGCCTGTGCATCCCATCGTTGGATGTTCGCCGTAATCCCGGCTGCTTGCGCGTTCGTCCGGGCAGCTGCAACCGCTTTTGGATCGTCATCGCCGCCATACGCCGCCGCTCCTAGCAATCCTGCTTCGATGACAATAGTGCCACTCCCGCAGCAGGGATCAAGCACACTTGTATGTCTATTTACTCGCCCCAATCTGATGAGCGCTGCGGCAAGGGATGGTTTGAGCGATCCTGTGAGATGGACCTGTTTATAGCAGCGTTCATGTAATGCATTTTTATCAAGGCGTATGCCTACAAATGCAATTTCATGATCGATAAACAGGCGAATATTCAGATCCGCGAGTCGATCATCCTGCTGATACTGCCAGCCGTGACTCTTTTGTATGCTACTTGCTAGAAGTGTTTTGATTTCCTCCGTCGTGTAGTTTCGTTTTCCCACAAAGCTAACCGTAACGGAAAATGTTGGTGGGTATCCGATGTGTCGAAGCTCTGCACATAATGTAGCCGTCTCGTGGAGGTCTAATTGCGTACTCAATTCGTGAAGTCTTTCCAGTGTGCTTCGTGGTCGTTCAATATTTGACCACGTTGCTACATCGAGAAAGACATCATCGACTGTACGCAATGAAAGGAGTGAAACGAGTGAGCCTTTGTAGGTAGCGGCAATCCGTCGATATGTCATTTGTGTAATCGTCACGCCGGGTATCTGTGCGATCTCATAGGCGCTTATAGCTTCCAATCCACATGTTGTAAGTGCAAAAATGGTTTTGTGCGCACCATAGCAAGGAGACACAGACATATATTGTTCCTCTCACTTATCTGAGGCATGGAACTGGTTGGATACCAGGAGTAAGAGAATAAGGGTGACATGCCATCAGATTGCTTGCAACAAGCATTGGGTTGTTACAAAAGAAAAATTATCGCGATGAGGTGGGAGTGAGAGGAACAGAGAAGCTCGCGTAGAAGACACCTATAGGGGTGTATCAAACGAAGATCAGCAAAGTAGCTCTTATTCTGCCTCGTTCACCCTCCACGGCCAGGAGGAACACCCGATACAGGTTAGGAGATATGATGCTCACCGTCGCTTGATCTACAATGCAAAAGCATGAGACGCTGCTATTGGAGGAATACAGGCAGGGTTAGCAATATCTTGTACACGTTTCTTAAACAATGCCTGAGAAACATTGTTTAAGTTTGCCTGTACATATTAGGAAAAGGTGGCTCAGAACTGTATCAGGTGTGAGGCTAGCCGGGGATAAGTGAGCGTGCCAGAATCATCGAAATCATCGGTCAGTAACCTTTCGTCGCGTCTTGTGTCATTTTTGTATACTTTACCTTATTTGTAACTGCTTGTAAATAAGAGAGATGCTATTCAATTTTTTTCAGATGAGCCAGCGTAACGCCACCCCTTGAGCAGTAAGAAGATTGATGCCTTGTAAAAGAATAAAGAATAGCGTATACTTTTTTTGATATTTGCAAGCGCTTGCAGTAAAGCGTAACAATAACTAATGAGAGGAAATATGATGGTTCAGGCTGTATTTTTGCCTGAATAGAAAGGAGCAATCTGCACCTCTTTTGACGATGGTATGACAAGACAACAGTACCTCCAATAGAATTGACACATCGTGATATACATCTTATCTAAGGAAGGAAAAGAAAACGATGATGTTGTATCATCCTGTACGAAAAATAGGATTACTCGTACTGGCTATTTTGAGCTTGCTCGTTCTGACCTTGAGTCCCCTGCTCGTCAGGTCAACAGCTCACGCAGCTTCTGCTGTAACAATCAATGGGGCAACGAAGTTTCAGACCATTGATGGTTTTGGCATCTCGGAGGCTTTTGGGCAGGCGAGTGCAGTTGAGAGCGCGCCGTCCAGCGTGCAACAACAGGTCCTCAATCTGCTCTTCAATACAAACACAGGTGCTGGCTTCACGATTCTGCGTAATCTGATCCCCTCGGACGCGTCCCATACTATCGAGCCAAACAGTCCTGGTAGCCCGACGGCCACGCCAACGTATACCTGGGATGGAGACAGTTGGGGTCAGGTTCCGTTCGCCAAGCAGGCCATGTCCTATGGTGTCTCGCGTATTTATGCAGACGCCTGGAGCGCGCCCGGTTTTATGAAAACCAATGGTTCAGAAGCAAACGGGGGTACACTCTGCGGTGTTCCCGGGGCCTCGTGCAGCAGCGGAGATTGGCGACAGGCCTACGCGAACTATCTCGTGAAATATATTCAGGATAACGCCAGCAGTGGTGTCACGATTTCGCATATTGGTTTCCTCAATGAGCCGGACTTCACTGCCAGTTACTCAAGCATGGACCTGACGCCTGCACAGGCGGCTGACTTCGCTAAAGTACTCAAACCAACGCTGAACGCAGCAGGATTGAATACGCAGATCGTTTGCTGTGATCCTACGGGCTGGGGACAGGCTCAGAACTACGCGAGTGGCATTACCAGTGATCCAACTGCCAATGCAGATGTCAGTATCCTTTCCAGTCATGGCTATAGTGGCGCACCCAATTCTCCCCTTACTGCAGCGAATGGGAAGCATATTTGGGAGACGGAATGGTCAACTTTTGAAAACTGGGACTCGGCCTGGGATGACGGCAGCGCTGCCTCCGGTTTTACCTGGGCGCAATCCATTCACAACGGCCTGACCTCGGCCAACCTCAGCGCCTTCCTCTACTGGTGGGGCGTGATTGGAGACCGTACCGACAACGAAGGGGTGATTTTGCTGAACAACGGGACTGTTACCACTTCGGGTCGCCTCTGGGCATTGGCGAATTATAGCCGTTTTATTCGCCCAGGAGCCGTGCGCATTGGAGCTACGTCCGGCGATAGCAACTTGAAGGTGAGTGCGTATATCAACACCAATGGCACTGTCTCTATCGCGGTTCTCAACACCTCTAGCAGCAGCATTACCGCCTCGTATGCCATGCAAAATGCGGGTGTTGCGGACGGCACGACGGTCACACCATATATGACCAACAGCTCGAATAATACTGCAGCACAGGCCACGACCACCGTTAGTGGAGGCTCGTTCAGCGCCACGATACCAGCTCGCTCGTTGGTGACCTATGTGATCAGTGGTACGGGCAGCATCACACCCACGCCAACTCCTGGTACCACGCCGACTCCCACACCGACAAATACGCCTACGCCGACTCCCACACCGACGAATACGCCTACACCGACTCCTACTCCCACGTCTACCGTCACACCTGGGGCGAGCTGCTCTGTCCATTATGCTATCACGAACCAGTGGAACACCGGCTTTGGCGCGAGCTTTGTCATCACCAATACGGGCTCGACTGCGATCAACGGTTGGAGCTTGAAGTTCTCGTTTCCTAATGGACAAACGATCACTCAGCTCTGGAATGGCAGCTATACTCAGTCGGGCGGCTCAGTCACCATCACCAATGCCTCTTACAACGGTTCCATATCATCTGGCAGCTCCCTGAGCTCTGAACCCGGCTTTAATGGAACTTGGAGCGGAACTAACTCGCCGCCCACTGCGTTTACCCTCAATGGGGCAGCTTGTACGGTGGTCTGATTTTTCACGAATAATCGTCACTGGCTTATTCTTGTATCCAGTGACGATTATTCTTACGCTTCCATATCATTCTGCTCACATATATCCAGGGCGAAGGTGTTGAGAAGGATCAGGGATTTCCGCTAAAATAGGGGAAGAAACACTAACATAAAAAGGAGTGTAAATGCTTATGGCAACTGCTGGTAATGCCCCTAGTTTTGCGCAAGACATCAAACCTCTTTTCCGTGAAGAGGACAGAGATGCCATGTCGTACATCTTCGATCTTTGGGACTACAACGATGTTTCGGCGAATGCCGATATGATTCTTGAGCGGATAGAAGATGGCTCGATGCCGTGCGATGAAGAGTGGCCCGAAGAGCGCATCGCCCTGTTGCGGCGTTGGATTGATGCCGGGAAGCCTGCATAGATCCGGGTCCGACGAACTCGAACTATTCGGCCCTTTCTGAACTTTCGAAACGTATCTTGACTTTTTTCCCTTTGCTATGTATATTTGAGGCATAGCCAATTAAGCGTAAATCGTCGCGAGGGACGAAGTACATGTCGCTATGAGGTACCAGCGAGCCGGGAGCGGTGGAAGCCCGGTCATCTCATATCACATGGAATGCCACCCTCTGATCCGTTGAAAAGAGTCCAGCGGATCGCGATGCGGGAGAATACTTTCAATCATTTGAAATTAATCCTTGCCGGCAGCCCTCCGTTACCTTGGGGCAGGGCATCGAACGTATGCCAACTTTGTGCGGTCATTTGTTGATGAACCCGCGACCCCATACGTTCCGTGCTCGTAGAGGGGGAAGTCTGTGCTCTCTTCTCAAACAAGTGAGCGCAGCAATTTCCAATCCAGGTGGTACCACGGGCTACTTACAAGAAATTTCAGCCCGCCCTGAGCAATATATGCTTGGGGCGGGCTTTTTGATTGTATAAAGCCTGTATCTGAACAAGCTTTACATACGTGAGCTTGCCTGGAGGAGCTGTCAACGTGATGCATATATAGCTACCGCTAGCATCGGAGCGACGAACGAGACTCGGTCATACTCAATAGCATAAATAAGGAGCAAAACATCATGACAACACACACTGTACGTTACCTGTCCTCGGTGGAACTCGTCGAGCGCTATCTCTCGTTCTTTCGCGTGCATGGTCATAGCGAGCTAGCGGGTAGTCCGCTTGTGCCTCCTGGTGGTACATCTTTTGTTATCGCGGGCATGCAGCCATTGTTGCCCTATCTGCGTGGGGAGGTAACTCCACCGTCTCGCAGGCTTACTGCGCTCCAGCGCTGCCTGCGTACTGATGATGTTGACGCGGTTGGCACAAATGGGAGTAAAAATACAAGCTTTTTCATGCTTGGTAACTGGTCAATCGGCAATTACGGCAAACGTGAGGCCATTGAAATGGCGAACGAATTCTTGTTTGGTCAGCTCGGTCTCGATCGGTCAAAGCTCTGGGTTACCGTCTTTGAGGGCAATCCAGAACTCTGCTTGCTGCCCGATGAAGATGCGATTGAAGCGTGGCAACGTGTGGGCATGCCTCGTGAGCATATCGTCCAATTGGGCATGGAGGACAATTTCTGGACAATGGGCGAGGGACCTGGACCATGTGGCCCCAATAGCGAAATCTTTGTTGATCGTGGCACTGAACTTGGCTGTGGTTTGCCTACCTGCCAGCCAGGATGCTCCTGTGAGCGTTTTATAGAGATCTGGAATCTTGTCTTTATGGATTTCGAGCGTCTGCCCGATGGCTCGCTCGTTCCTTTGCCGCAGCGCAATATCGATACAGGAATGGGCTTGGAGCGTATAGGGGTAGTCTTGCAGGAAGTGGAATCCGTCTTCTCGATAGATCTCTTTCAGCCTGCGAACGAATGCTTGCAGGAACTAGTGCCTCAAGGTGTTGCGGGTGGAGGTTCTGTAGAGCAACGTGCGCGTAGAATGATTGTAGATCACACGCGTGCGGTGCTGCTTGCGGGCTTAGCGGGTGTGGGGCCAGGACGTGATGGGCGCAACTCCGTTGTGAGACGCTTAATCCGTCGTGCGGCGCGTCAGGGGCGTATTCTTGGCGTCAACCGGCCATTCCTGCATGAACTGGTTGTACCGCTTGCACAAGGGCATGGTAGCCTGCTTACGCCCGAAGAGCATACTCGCGTATCGTCCATCATGCATGTTATTACCAACGAAGAAAAACTCTTTGAGCGCGTCTTAACGACTGGCCTGCGCTACCTGGAGCAGCTAGAGCCTGACGAGCGCGGCCTTATACCCGGTGAGCAACTCTTCAAACTGCACGCGGAGAAAGGTTTCCCTGCGGACCTTGCTTCCGAAGTGCTCGCGGATCATGGCCTATCCGTCGACTGGACTGGCTACGAACGTATGTCGGAAGAGCATCGTAAGGTCAGCCGTGTAAGCGTGGAAAAACACTTTCACGATTCATTCGGCGCGGATACCCCTCTGTTTCAACGAGGGGAGGAAGCGCCGCCTCCTTGTTGACAAAAGCGCGTATTCTCTGGTAAATTTGTTCAAGGGCTAAGGCACTCCGGTTCGCCGGAGAGAGACGGTTCGCCCTTTGGGTCTTTTCCAACTGAACATCTCGGGTTCCAAACAAGAACGCCATGTTTGGGGAAATGTTCTTGGTCGATTGGCGCTCTAGTTCCGGCATGCTGGAACCAGACGGGGTGTTTGTCAATCACCCCACGATGTATCGAGCGATGAAGCCAAAGCAGCAGCGCCGCAAGGACCTGCTGAGTTGCGGTCGAGTTCAGATGCAAGCCTCCGGTCGGAGACCGGGGGTCATTGACAACGTGTAATGGTGTTGCCCTCGCTAAGCAGACAAGCAAACCACTCTATCCGGTTTTCCCTGATAAAACCGGATAGAGTGGTTTGCTTGTCTGCTTAGCGAGGGCTTTCTCGTTCAGAGTGAGAAGGAAGGCTCAAATTCTCTGCACACTGCTCATTTCTTAACCGAGTTGTAGTACTTCTCGGTCAGTTAGGCGTATGTTTATACTTGTGCTAAAAATCAAGTCCTGCTATACTCAGCGTCAAGTTGGTATATATTTGCATATTTCTTTCAATTGGTAACGATGACCCTCACCCTTGTTCGTAATATGGATCTTGGTGGTGAACGATACCTATCTCTGCCGCTTTTCGTCGTTCTATAGGCGGAAAAGGCATGATCCTGGGGTATGTGTTGCAAAGAAAGGGTAAAGACGGAATGAGATACCACGCGCTCACTTTTTGTGGTATATCGCTCTTATTTTTTGTGTTGGTGGCATGTGGAAGTGCGGATGCTCAAACAAACACTCCGACTGGCGCATCGACGAAAACGCAAGTGATCACAGTTGTCGTAGGGGATTTTTATATTCGTTCGCAGCAAACATCCTTTCTCACTGGCGTCCGCTATCGCTTTATCGTGACCAACGGTGGGCAACATGAGCACGATTTTCTTATTATGCATCCAATGACGACAGAGACTATGGTCATGGATGGTGTATATAAGCATGCCCTGGCCTATATTTCTACTATCCCTCCTGGTAAAGCGAAAACATTGGACTTCACCTTCGATCATACTGCCCCGGCAGGGATGTTAGAGTTTAGCTGTCACTACGGAGGTCATTGGGAAGCTGGCATGCACCAGGCTATCGTGGTGCATGCTCCTAAAGGAACCGCGGTTTCCGCCTATCCAAACAATGCGATGCCTACAGATGTAGCCACCTCGGCACCTAACTCTACATCTGCCGAGACTGTGAGCTTTGATGCCAACTTTCAAAATCTTCAGAATCAATACTTCTTTGTTCCCAAGTCGGTGACGATCAAAAAGGGCCAGAGCATTACACTCTCCAATCTCTCTGATATCGATCTCTCGTTTGTAAGCCATCCCGATGCCAGCCTGGGCACGATCAAGCTCAGTAAAAACCAACATCAAGATCTTCTCTTCAAGGATAGTGGCACTTACACGATCTCATGTGAGCAATTTCAAAACCAGCAATTCACGGTGATTGTTCAATAAAATGGAAGCATAGTAACCATCATAACCATTATTTGTTGCAACAAATAATGGTTATGATGGTTACTATGCTTCCATCACTAATACGCTGTCGCAGACAGCGTATTAGTGATGGAAGAGGCGCACGCCTGAAAGCGCCATGACCATTCCATATGTATTACATGCCTCAATCACATCCTCGTCCCTCACAGAGCCGCCTGGCTGAACAACATACGCGACACCATACTGTGCTGCACAATCAATCGTATCGCGGAAAGGGATAAAGCCGTCCGAGCCGAGGGCTACTTCTTTGAGGCCCTTCAACCACTCCAGTTTCTCCTCCTGCGTCAATTTCTGTGGCACCTCCTCAAACAACTCCCGCCACTCTTGCTCCTCGGCTGCGGTCACATCGTCTCTCAGATAGAGATCGATAGCGTTGACCCGATCCGGTCGCTTCACTTTTGGCTTCCAGCGCAACTCGAACACTCTGGGATGCTGGCGCAGATACCATATTGCTGCTTTTGTCGCAGCGATACGTGTACAATGAATGCGCGATTGCCCGCCAGCACCGATGCCAATGCACTGACCATCGAGCGCAAAGCAGATCGAATTGGACTGTGTATATTTGAGAGTTACCTGTGAGACCAGCAAATCTCTCTTCGCCGCCTCCGGCAAAGTGCGCCTGTCTGTTGGGATATGTTCAAACATTTTTTCGCTGGCTACGAGCGTATTGCGCTTCTGTTCAAGCGTCACCCCGAACACATCCCGTGTTTCCATCTTCTCAGGTTCGTAATCTGGATCGATCTCCAGAACGACGTAGCGCCCTTTTTGCTTCTTGCGCAGTAGTTCCAGCGCTTCCGGTTCATAGCCGGGAGCGATCACGCCATCGGAGACCTCGCGATGTAGCAGGCGAGCTGTCGCAACATCAACCACATCGCTCAATGCTACCCAATCGCCAAAGGACGCCAACCTATCTGCGCCTCGTGCGCGTGCATATGCATTTGCCAGCGGCGACAATTCAAGATCTTCAACCGCATATGCTCGCTTGAGCGTATCGTTCAGTGGTAAGCCTACGGCTGCTCCCGCAGGGCTAACGTGCTTGAACGAAGCTGCTGCTGGCAAATGGAGCACCTGTTTCAGTTCGCGCACCAGTTGCCAGGAGTTCAGTGCATCGAGCAAGTTAATATATCCTGGTGCCCCATTGAGCACCGTAAATGGCAGAGCCTTTCCGCTCTTCATGAACACCCGTGCGGGCGTCTGATGCGGATTGGTACCATAGCGTAATGGAAGTTCGTTTGTTCCCATAGCCTTTCCCATCGTACTATGCATTGCTATCAGCGGAAGGCTGAAGCAGATCTAGCGATAATTCTGGATAAAGCGGATATTGATTCAGTAACGCTTGAATACGTTTCCGAGCCTCTTCTGCCACCTCTGGGCGCAGCTTGTACTGTATGCGACCTTTCTCGCCGGTTTTTGTCCTGACGGGTCTGGTCTCTGAGAGCACGAGCTTGATTACGCGTGCAATCTCCTTCATTTCCTCTGTGCCCATGCCCAGCGTTGTCGCAGCTGGTGTACCCAGGCGCAGGCCGCTGGTGTACCAGGGACCATTGGCATCGAACGGCAGCGTATTGCGATTGAGCGTAATGCCGCATTCGCGTAGGGCCGATTCTGCCTGTCGTCCTGTCAGGCCAAAGCTTTTCGCCACGTCGAGTAGAAGCAGGTGATTATCCGTGCCGCCGGTCAGCACGCGCAACTCTTCGGCGCTGCACGCTTCAGCCAGCGCCTGGGCATTCTCAACGATCTTGTGGGCATAGGTCTCAAACTCGGGTGTTG
>Ga0070741_10011745_pt1 | contig 16062 bp, 14 predicted proteins | sample Coa_R1_4_FD_66440 | JGI IMG/M metagenome (GOLD analysis project Ga0070741, IMG submission 66440) | Surface soil microbial communities from Centralia Pennsylvania, which are recovering from an underground coalmine fire - Coalmine... | ecosystem: Environmental > Terrestrial > Soil > Unclassified ...
CCCGTCCTCCTCGCCAAGCAGCAGCCCCAGCAGTAGCCCGAGCAGCGGCGGCGGCGGGTACAACGGCCCGGCCCCGGCCCTGCACGTGTCCGGCAACCACATCGTCACCGCGGCTGGCAAGACCTACCGGCTGCTCGGCGTGAACCGGTCCAGCGGCGAGTTCGCCTGCATCCAGGGCAACGGCATGTGGGACGGCCCGGCGGACCAGTCCACGGTCGACGCGATGAAGACCTGGAATGTGCACGTGGTGCGCATCCCGCTGAACGAGGAGTGCTGGCTCGGCACCAGCGACGTCCCGGCCGCCGGTACCAGCGGCGCGGCGTATCAGCAGGCGGTCAAGGACTACGTGAACCTGCTGGTCTCCAACGGCATCAACGTGATCCTGGACCTGCACTGGACCTACGGCCAGTACACCGGCAGCGGCGCGGGCTGCTCGGACGTGAAGGCGACCTGTCAGAAGCCGATGCCCGACATGCAGTACACGCCGACCTTCTGGACCCAGGTGGCCACGGCGTTCAAGGGCGACAACGCGGTCATCTTCGACCTCTTCAACGAGCCCTACCCGGACGCGGCTGACGGCTGGAACAACCCGACCGAGGAATGGACCTGCCTGCGCGACGGCGGCACCTGCAACGGCATCACCTACCAGGTCGCCGGCATGCAGACGCTGGTCAACACGGTCCGTGCGACCGGCGCCAGCAATGTCCTGATGGTCGGCGGCCTGGCCTGGGCCAACGACCTGAGCCAGTGGCTGGCCTACGAGCCGAAGGACCCTGACGACAACATCGTCGCGTCCTGGCACTCGTACAACTTCAACAGCTGCTCCAACACCTCCTGCTGGAACACCAACATCGGCGCGGTCGCCGCGAAGGCGCCGGTGGACGCGGGCGAGATCGGCCAGAACAGCTGCGCCCACGACTACATCGACCAGGTCATGGCCTGGGCCGACGCCAACGGGGTCGGCTACTCGGCCTGGACGTGGAATCCCTGGGGCGTCTGCGGCAGCAGCGGCAACGACCTCATCACCGACTGGAGCGGCACCCCGACCAGCACCTTCGGCTCCGGCTACAAGGCGCACCTGCTGACCCAGACGCCGTAACAATCCGCACGAGCCAGGCCGTGCCCGCCTGACTCACCGACTCCCCTGCATCCCCGACTCGGCCGGCCGCCAGTGCCCGGCGGCCGGCCGAGTCTCCTTCCTCCACCTACTTCCCCCACCCGCCGCCCCTGCCCCCGCCCTGGTCGCAGCGCGCCCGCCGTCCCATGGCATGATCCGAAGCCATGAACAGACTTCGGCGATGGGCGCGCCAGTGGGCGATCGCCGTGCTGCTCGATCTCGTCGCGGTGAGCCTGTTCAGCCTGGTCTACAACCTCGCCACCCAAGGCCCGGTGACCCCACCGCCGGGCCTGACTTATGTGCAGACCGGGGACCTGCGCACCCGCTACGTTGAATGGGGAACGCACGGCAGTCCGGTCGTACTCGTGCACGGATTCGTCGAATCGGCGGACACCTGGGCGCCGACCGCACGGATGCTCGCGGCGGACCACCGGGTGTACGCGATCGACCTCGACGGCTTCGGCTACACCCAGCGCGTGGCGCCCTATTCGACCCCTCACCTCACCACGCAACTGCTGGACTTCATCGCGGCGATGCACCTGACCCGGCCGGTCCTGGTCGGCCACTCCAGCGGCGCGGCAGTCGTCGCGGCAGCCGCGCTCCAGGCACCAGACCAGGTCGGTGCGGTGATGTTCCTCGACGGCGACGGGTTGCCGCTGTCGGGCACCAATCACCCGCCCTCGTTCATCAACCCGTTTCGCACGACCCTGCTACGCCTGGTGCTGCACTCCGACACCGCGATCCGGCTCATCTACGAAATCACCTGCGGCCCGCAATGCCCCGCCCTCGATCCGACCGGCGTGCAGCAATGGCGCCGCCCGTTCCAAGTCGCCGGCGCCGAGCCGACCATCTGGCAGGTGCTCGCGACCGGCATCCCGGCCCTCACCACGACACAGCTCGGCCGCCTCGCTGCCCTCCCCGCCGTCCCCAAAGCGGTCGTCTTCGGCGCCGACGACCCCGAATACACCCCCGGCGCAGCCGCACGCACCGCCTCACTCATCGGTGCCCCCGCACCAACCCTCATCCCCTCCGCCCGCCACCTCACCCCGGTCAGCAGCCCCGCGGCAGTCTCCGCGGCGATCGACGCCCTCGCCTCCACGCTTCCCCCGCGCTGACGCCTGGCCCAGCGGGCCGCTTGTGCGGCATATTCCAGTGCCACACATCTCGCCATACAGACGTAGCCGCCGAAGGGAGCTGAGTGAATGGGCCTCGACTACAGCTACGAGATCTTCATCCCACCGCAGCACGTCCCCAGAGCTCTCACGGGCGTCGCCGAGTTAGCGCCGCAAACGGTTCGCGTACCACCGCTGACGGTAACTCTGCCCGGCGGCGAGCGTCTCGTCATGCCGTTCACGTCCCGTTTCAAGAGCGAGCCGGTCGACTGCACTGCCAGCGGTGTACTCGACCTCGACACGTCGCTCATGTTTCCCATCGATGACGCGGTGCACGCGTACTTCCGAGGGCGTGACTACGAAATTGACGAACTCGACAGAGCCCGCATCGGGTACATCTACCTGACGGTGCGTTTCGCGCCCACTCTCCACCCTCACTTCGCGTCGCTACAGTTCACCGCCGCCACCTCGGACATGAGCCGGCTATTCGAACGGTCCGCGAGCGTCAGAGCGGTGTTCACCGAACTGACAGCGGCCAGCGGCGGAGCCTGCTGCGTGCTCGACACCGAGAGCGACGTCTTCCAGATCTGCTGGCTCAACGGCAAACCGGTCCAGGAAACGGTCCCCGGCCCCCGGTTCGCAAGCTACCGCGACCTCGTTGCGGCCTGGTCTCTCCCGCCCGAAATCAGTGCCCGTTAACGCGACCTGATACGGTCACTGCCACTATAAGTAACTTCGCTCGGCGCTGCGCGCGAGTCTCACGGGTGGTGGGGTTGTGGCGATCGATGATTTGCCGGGACCGGTGGTCACGTTCCTCAACGTGATCGGGGTGGAGTGGCCGTACATCAACGAGGACTCGGTGATGCAGTTTGCCTCACTTGTCCGAGACTTCGGCCAGGCGGTGCAGACCACGCACCAGGACGCGACCGCCGCGATCCAGGGCATCGCGCAGGGATATCAAGGTGCTTCCACAAGACAGCTCTCCTCCGGCTGGGAGGAACTGTCGGCGCGACACGTGACAGAACTCATCGACGGCTGCACGGTCCTCGCCGAGGCGCTCGAGGTCGCCGCCGGCTACATCGTCGCGCAGAAGGTCGCCGCTATCGCCGAACTCGTCGGGATGGCAGCAGCATTCGTCGCCGACCAGGCCGCCGCCGTGGCGACGTTCGGAATCGCGGAGGCAGCCGTCCCGGTGATCATCGCGGCGGGCAAGAAGCTTATGGAGTCGCTGGTCCAGGACTTGGAGCAGTACATCATCGGTCAGGTGGTCGAGGCTGCGGCCAAGCCGCTGTTCGCCAAGGTGGCCGAGGCGATGGCCGGCTTGGACTGGTCGAAGACATCCCCAGCGGGTTTCGAGTCGACCGGTTTTGCGCTGGATGAGCAGATCGTGCGCGCCCACACGGCAGCGCTGCGGGAGCACGCGCAGACGTTCCGGTCACACGCGCTCACCTTCCAGCAGGGCATACGGGAGCTGAGTTTCTAATGCCAGGCGGGGACGGAGCCGCAGCCTTCAAAGGAGCGGCGGACGCGGCCGACGAGGCGCTGGGCAACGCAGGCCACGCGCTCGGCGAGTTCGTCGAGAACACGGCGCAGACCGCGGATAAGACCACCGACGCGATGCTGGCTACCGAGGAGCAGAACACCCAGGCCATTGCCAAGGTGATGTCCGGCGGCGCGGCTTCGCAGGAACAAGCCGCAGCCTCCGCCGCCGAGAGCCTAGGCCCAGCAACAAGCCCAGCGGGTAAGTTCTCGGACATCCTCAACCCTGGGGGCGCGGCCGGCGGGTGGGAGGGCGAGGGCGGACTGCACCTGAGCCCCGAAGAGAACGCCGCGGCAGACCGGTTCCTCGCCCGGGCCAGCGATGCCGAATCGAACATCACCCCGGTCGTCATGGGCATCAGAGACGAGGTCCCCGGTGCCGAAACCGTGGGCTACCCCGACTTCGTCCTGAAGAGCGAGGACTCGTTCAAGCGCAAGCTCGCGACGGAGCTGGCTGAAAGCGACACGCGCGACCTCGACGACGCCTTCGGCGACATGAAGGACTCGGTTCGCTACACGCTCCAGTTCCCAAGTGAAGGGTCCGCCTACACCGACGGAGTCAACACGGCGATCAGCCGCTTCCAGGACGCAGGCTTCGAGAGCGTGAAGTTCAAGAACACCTGGGGCGGCGACGGCTATCGGGGCATCAACAGCTTCTGGCGCGACCCGCAGACGGGGCACGTGTTCGAGATGCAGTTCCACACGCAGGAAAGCTTCGACGCGAAGATGGTCACCCACGAGCTGTACGAGGAGGCGCGGATTCCGGGCGTGTCCGAGGCCAGAATCGATGAGCTCGAGGCGGAGCAGAACCAGATCTTCGGCGCGGTTCCAAGACCCGTCGGCGCGGCCGACATCAGACTGCCGAGGATAGGCTGATGGACATGGAACAGGACGAGCCGAGGGTGCAGTACTTCGCCCTCATCAAGGACGGCGGGACGGCCGAGGACGCGACCGGACTTGTGCGCCGAACGCACACCCATCCGCGGCCGACCGACGAGGCCATTGGAAACGACCTCGACTGGCACCCGACCGAGTACCTGCGCCTCTATTGGTTGGGACACAACGATCGAGAGAACGTCGAGGTAAGCGCCGAGTTCGCCGCCCAGCTGCTCGAGCGCTGGCGAGCGAAGGCAGCCGCACGCCGCGACTAAGTCAGCCCTGCGAACATTCCGGTCGGTCGGTCGCGCGCTACTCTCGACCATCGGCAACGGTGGGTGCGAAGGGACGGGCGTGAGCAAGTTTTACCTGGACGTATGCCTGCCGCCGACCACGCCGGAGGATGTTCAAGCTGCTCTCGAAGCCGCGATGGGCCATTTGACTTCAACCTCCCGTCCGCAGTTGAGGGCAACCCGGATGGCGAGTGGGACTGGTGGTGCATCGATGCCGGTGACGAGGACAGGTTCGCGGTCAAGCCGGAGCACGACGGCGACCCGCGTCTGATCCACCAGCCGACCGGGCCCGGCGGCCAAACGCGCGAGCGCCGAGCCCTGCGCTGTGACGGCGGTCCGCGGGCGCTGCTCGACTTCGATGCCACCCGCGCCGCCGCGATCGCCCGCGCTCGCGCCCGCTGGCAGGCGCAGCAAAGGGATTTCGCACGCCTGGTGGCCGATCACCCGCCGGCCCGCCCGCTGACCGCGTTCCTACAACGCCACCGGGCGGACCCGGTCGGCTACCCGCGCTCCCAGGCCGTCGCCGACCACCACGCCCAGCCCTTGGTGCGCGCACTGAACCGCCAATCCGCCTGGGAGCGCTACCCGAGCCTTGGGCTGTGGGTGCTGGGAGCTGACAGCGACCCGATCAACGAGTTCACTCGGGATCTGCAGCCAGATCTGGACCTCGCAGCATCCTGGGCCCTTGCGGCCACCGCCCTGCTCACACTCGACGGGCAATGGATCGAACACGACCGACCCGGACCGTTCACGGACATCCTGCCCGGCGAGACGACCTCAGCTGCCTACGCGCGCCAAACAACGGCCTACCTCGACACTCTCGAGCCGGACTGCATCATCGTCCGCTTGCTGTGCCACCGCTAAGCCGACCGCGTGCGATCGATAGTCCGCAACTCCGCAACGCCACCGATCCTCTGGCGCCGACGTCAGACTCATGCCTCTTAGTCACTACCGCATCGCTAGAGTCGAACGTTACTAATCAGTGCTCTGGCTCACCCAATTCAGCCTCCAGCGAAGCGATTTCGAGTACCATCTCCCTCACTCGCGCTCATCGCTGGTAAGGCGGACATGCGTCGATCAGTCACGATTGCCATCCTGGGCACCTTCACCACGACGGCGCTGGCGATCGCCATCAACGTGGCGACCGGGGGATCGCTTCCCGGAGTGCCGACGCACTATCAGGTATGGTCCTGGCCCGTCGTGGCTGTCCTGGCGCTGGCTACCGTAGGCGTGACTCTGACTGAGCGGCGGGTCGAGGCCGCGGCTGAACGGCCCGAGCAACCCGGACAGCTGATCCCTTCGTCGCCGCCTGCGCCGGCCGAACTACCCGGCGACATCCCCGATTTCACCGGCCGCGACGGCATCGTCGCTACCGTACGGGACCTTGTCGAGAGCACCGGCAATCAGCAGTCGACAGCCGTAGTCGTCTCGGCGATCAGCGGCATGGCCGGAATCGGGAAGACCGCCCTGGCGGTGCACGTGGCCCATCAGGTCCGTGCGAGGTTCCCTGACGGTCAGTTTCATGTGAATCTGCGCGGCGCCGAGGCCGAAGCCCTGGATCCGATGGTCGTGCTCGGCGACTTCCTCACCAAGCTCGGCATGGTCGACCTGCCCGGCGACCTCGACGGCAGGACTCGCGCTTATCGGAGCAGAGTCGCCGATCGGCGCTTCCTCATCGTGCTCGACAACGCCGCCGACGAAGACCAGGTGCGCCCACTGCTGCCGGGAAGCTCGTCATGCGCGGTGATCATTACCAGCAGGGCGCGCCTGCTTGGTCTCGCCGGAACCCGTCGGGTCGTACTCGACGTGCTGGACGCAGACGACGCGGTCCATCTTCTGGGCCAGATATGCGGCGAGGAGAGGGTCGCGGCCGAGCGTGACGACGCCCATGAGATCGTGCGCCTCTGCGGTTTCCTGCCGATCGCCATCCGAATCGCGGGGGGTGTCCTGGCTAAGCAGCCGCATTTGCCGCTCGCTCGGTTCGCGAGCCAGTTGAGTCGCGAACGGCCGCTCACCGTCCTCGGTGCTGAGGGCACTGATGATGTTCGGCTCAGCTTCTCGCTTAGCTACCGGGGTCTGGGGGCGTCGGAGCAGCGACTGTTTCAGCTCCTCGGTCTGTTCCGCGCGCCGGACTTCCCCGCGTGGGTCGGCGCCGCGGTGCTCGACGCCGCAGTGGCCCCGAACACGTCGGCCCCGAACCCGAACTCGACTCCCACCTCGGCCCTGAGCCCGGGTCCGACTCCGACCGGTCGGCTGGTCGATGCGCAGTTGCTGGAGGACGATCGAGGCCGAGAGGACGCGGCTGGACAACGTCGCTTTCGGTTTCACGACCTCCTGCGCGAGTTCGCCCGCGAACAACTGGAAGCCGCGACGCCAGAGACCGAGCAACGAGCCGCACTGGAGCGCGTCCTCGCGACGTATCTGCTGCTCAGTCGCGCGGCGAGTCGGCGCCTGCGGCCCGCAGATCGCGGCGGCCCCCTCTTCGAGGGTTCGCAGGCGCCTCCCTCCGAGCTCGAGCATCTATCGCTGCAAAACGGCGCGCTCGCATGGTTCACCGCTGAACACGCGTGCCTCGTCGCCGCGGTCGAGCAGGCGTGTGAGTCCGGCCTGACCACCATCGCCTGGCAGTTGTCGCTCTCGCTCGAAGCATTCTTCGAACGACGCGCCCTCTGGGAATCCTGGCAACGCACCGGCGATGCATCACTCGCGGCGGCTCAGGCAGCCGAAGACACATTCGGAGTGGCACATATACGACGAAGCCTGGGCTATCTCGCCCGAGAGCGCGGCGATGCCCGTCAGTCGCTGAGCTACTTGGAGCAGAGCCGCAGCAACTTCCGCGCGGTCGCAGACCGGCTTGGCGAGGCGCACGTCCTATGCAACATGATCAGGACCTATCGAGACCTCGGAGAGTTCGCCAAGGCCCTGGAGTGCTACAAATCATCGCTGCCCGTTGCCCGTTCGCTCGGCTCCCGCTGGCTCGAGGCGAACATCCAACGCGACATGGGCATGGTGTACCGGGATCACGACCACCCCGCCGAGGCGCTGGCATGCCTCGAACTGGCGCTCCCGCTCTTTCAAGAGACCGGCGACGAACTGCTTGAAACGTATACCGTTCGAGACATCGGGATGGTCCATCAGCAACAAGGCAACGCGGCAGCCAGCATGGATCGCTTCCACGAGGCACTTGCCGGCTTCGAGCGCCTCGGCGACCAACGCGGTGCCGCCCGCGCGCTCAACAGCCTCGGGGTTGGCTACAGCCACCAGCGTCAGTGGACGGATGCCACGACGTACTTCAGCAAATCCCTGGAGACCTTCCGCGCGATCGGCGACAGCCGATGGGAAGCCTTCACGCTCCGCAGACTTGGTGAACTTCGCCGTGAACTCGCACTCGACCAGCGACGATCCAGACCCGGTCGGCGATCGCGTGCACTAGCCGGAGAACAGGAGCACTGGCGCGTCGCCGAAGAGCACCTGCGCACTTCCCGCCGCATCCTCGACGAACTCGACAACCGACCGTGGAAGGCACAGACGTTGCTCAGCCTCAGCCACGTGTATGTCGACCAACAGCGCTGGGACGAAGCCGTCACCTGCCTGGATGAGGCTCTCGAAATCTTCAGGGCCACAGACAATCTGAAGGGGCAGGCCGATGCTGAAGCGCTCCTGACCTTGGCGCACCGCGAGCGAGTAAGCCAGAGTCAGTAGCCAGGCCAGCAGCCGTAAACGCGAGGTCCTCTATACCTCGCTATCCTCGGCGAAGTCCTCCCATTGAAGCCCGGATAAGGCAGCTGTGACGAACTCGGTGACTGTCGCGTCGAGGCCCGCTTGGAACCAGACGGTGAGATAGGACCGGTAGAGCACGTCGTCGAGTTGCTCGTCGATGCGGTGCGATTCGAACGCGCCACGGCAGTAGGTATCCGGTAGGACCTCGACGGGCCCGAACGCGCCTCAGGGGGATTGCCTGGTGAACCCCGATGCTCATCGGACCCCACGCAAGGGCGCCGCCGTCCCACACGGCCGCGTGCTGTTCACTGGGACCGCGCATCGGGCCTGTGAACAAGACACCAGCGCGGGAGCACTTGGAGTGCTCCCGCGCTGGTGAATGATGGTGCCCCCGGCAGGATTCGAACCTGCGCACCCGCCTCCGGAGCGGGTGACTCGTTCGGGAAAACATCCAGGCCAAGACCGTGGGCGCGTCTGGTGTGTGCTATCCAGACATGCCTCAGACAGGCGATCACTGAGAAGAGCCCTCAAATAGTCGCCCCAGGAATGTCGGACTCGTGTGGTACGACTGGTGCCAGGGGAGTGCGAGCAGACAGGCGGTCAGAGTAGTGGGGCGACAGGAAGAAGCGATCCGCGTTGCTAACGAGCTCCTAGCCGACATCGAGCTCAAGCGGTTGAAGGTGTCCGAGATCGTTCTGAAGGCGAGTAGGATCGCCCGGCTGGTTGGCCACACCGAGTTGACGGAGTTCCTTGGGTTCGAGCGCAACGGGTACCCGGACGACGGTTCGGCTACCGCGTGGCTCGGGCGGGCGGGTCGCTGGGCCGATAAGGAAGAGACGACCTGCTACCCCGTGCCGATCGCGCAAGTGGAGGCGTTGGTCGAGTCTGCCCAGCAGTCCATCGAGGCCATGCGTGGCGGGGGCAACTATTCGGGCAACTACAGCGTCATTGCGGCGCGCGCGCATGACGAGCGCATCATGCAGACCTCAGACACCCTCGGCACATTGACCGGAATCTGCGGGCAAGTCGTCGCGACTGTCTACGACATGGTCACCGAGATCTACCACGAGCTGCTGTTCAGCGAACTCCAGGCGAATCTGTTCGCTGACACCCAGGAGAGGGTCGACGGTTCGTTGGCGACGGCGAGCGGGACAGCGCTGGAAAAGATCGAGCGCGTCTCTGACCGTCTCCGGGACGGCGACCCGGAGTCCGTCAGCCAGGCTCTCACCACGTGTCGCCGGCTGATCGACTCCTGTGCGGACTACGTGTTCCCGGCCCAGGACGAGTCGTACGCGATCGGGGACGGGGTCACCCTGAAGGTCGGACAGCAGCAGGTGCTGAACCGGCTACAGGCCCACACCCACGCCTGTGGGGCGTCCAAGAGTCGGAGGGACCGGCTGCGTCGGACCCTAGGCGACCTCTACGACCGGTGCTCTGCAGGCACGCACGCCGAGGTCACCATCGATGAGGCCCGCTTCGTATTTCTGCAAACCTACATCGCGCTCGGCGAGATCCTGACCCTGAGCGCACCCGTGGACAGTGAGGCGTGACGCTGCCCGGGCTTCAAGTCGCTCACGGCGTGGGCGGGGATGAATCACCACTTAGTAGCGGGTGACTTGTTCAGGCAAACATCTTGGTCAACGCGGTGGGCGCGACTCGTGTGAGCTCTCCAGACCGGGCGTAGTGGCGTTGCCGACCATGCCGCTATGCGGCTGCCACATTTCGCTGACTGCCACAAACGCTGCCTGAGGAAGCCGGCGACAATGCTGCGTTGTGACACTTATGACAAGATCAATACGGCCTGTCACAACTGAAAATGGTCGCTGATCTGCGGCTAACCGCCTTGTGACACTTGTAACAGTCGCTTCGCTATGCTGCACCTCGCCGCGGCGCCTCGGCCGCCCCCAAGTAGAGGCCCGTGAGGGCCGATTGCCCGCAGAGTGCTCAGATCTCGGAAATCGTAGCAGTGTAGGCGCACGTGCCCGACCTGCGCCCTCCGTGCGCACGGAGTTTCTGACCAGTCTGTTCGCTATAGTCGTTGGCCATTATCGAGTGCGTGTGGCTAACGTCCGACGGCCCAGGAACGGCCTGGCGTTGGTCTGCGCACGGTATCGGCCATAAGCGCGATCGCGTGACCACAGCCGCCTCTGAAGCGCCTCATTCGAGCCCAAACCGTACAACGGCCGGTTGGAGTGTGGCTTCACCAAAAGGTCCAGACATCGGCACGATGCGCGAGTATTGTCCTCGTATGACGTATCCAGTGGCGTTTCCGGGGGGTCTCGACCTGGGGCCATCCTCCTGGCAACCATGTGCGTTCGTGGTCGGCCCTTTTAACGAGCTCGGAGAATCCAGGAGTGCCGAGTTCCTCTGGGAGAATTTGAACTCCATCGCCGTGCGGCCCGATTGGGCTCGTGTGAAGCTCTCCCTCGATGTTCACAAAGAGCGTTGCGGTTTTATCAGACAGGCTCAAACCTACTGGGACGCGGCAACGCTCGTTGAAGGCGCGTCCGCTGCGCTACTTTATTACTATTGTTTCCTTAATCTCGCAAAGGCCGAGCTGATTGCCGATCTCCCAAGTGAGATGATGGCCGATCCGCAGCACGGCCTCGGATTTAGGCCGTCACAGCAAGACGATTTCGCGACAGCGCGTCTTGAAGTAACGAACCTTTCGCGCATTCCGAACCAGGTCTTCTGGTTCTTGTACAAGAAGCGAACCGGCAAGGAATGGCCCGTCGGTGAAAAGACGCTTAGTATCAAGGAATGCCTGCAACGGATCCCGGACGTCGCCTACGAAGCAACAAAGCTTGGATATGAATACAAGATTGCTACATTTTACCACGCCGCCACAATCGACGAAGCGCGCAGAAATGCTCGCTCGGAAATTCTGGTGTATGGCCTTAGTCACGTCCAAGATGATGCTGAACTTTTCGCCAGGCTTGTTAAGTTATACACGCCGCGGGCGAGTCTCTATGCGGCGTGGCGGGACGTTTTCGCGCTGAGCCGACGCGCTTGGGGCGCCGACCACGTCATTTTGCAGGGTGAGCAGATCGACATTCGGTTAAACGACGGATACCGTGCTGACCTTGGGATGGGTACCTGGTTCCCTCGCATCGCTAACGAGGTAGGTGCCAATATCGAGCCCGCGACGACATCAACTTTTGATGGGATCATTGTTCCAGGCATTCAAGGTACATCGGTGAGCGTGTTGACGACTGACCTAGCTCGATATGCTCTGTACTTCTATGTTTCGTCGCTTGTCCGTTATAGGCCGTCAGCTCTATCGGATGTCGACCATCCGGAACAAGCATGGTTATTCAACTCATTTACCCGGCAAGCAGCACTCCCGTTACTTCACGGTTTTTGTAACCAGATTACGGCTTCCAATTTGATCTTCTGGGAAGGTAGAAGGTAGAAATTTCGGCCTTTCGTGCCCGCTTGCCTCCGGAGCGGGCGACTCGCTCTGGAGAGTGGCGACGGCATCCGCCGCCTCCACGCAAACGCGCCAACGTCAGTGGCTGTCACCATTGCAGCCTGTTGTTGAGCTGCTGAAACACAGGTGTTGCAACAGTTGTGACAAGATCAATCTAAGGTAGTCACAAGCGAATATGTGTGCTGACCTCGGTCAGCCCAGACGTGTGACACTTGTGACAGCCTTCGACCCTGCTAGGTACCCGTTTGCCGAGGCCACTCGACCGAGTGAAGGAGGCGCATTAGATCGGCTCGCGTAGCTCCGGGCTTCAGCGGAACGTGTTCGGCTACCCAGGCCATCGCCTGACCCAGCACAGCAGCGACGTTCATACCCGAATGCTGGGCGTATAGCACGACTCCGTATTGCGACATCGTATTGGCGACTTCCAAAACCTCCGAGATTGCCGAAGCGTCTGGAAGTTGAAAGCTTCGGTAGCGGCCCGACTCATGGTCCTCCTCAAGATGAATTCTTTGGAGGTCCTGAGTCGGCCAGAACTTACCGTGTGCCGCACCGCTCGCTGCGCGCCAATGGCGCTCTACGGCATCAGGTTCGAGATGGAGACCGTCTGCCTCACAAGCCAGGCGGATCACCTCAAGGTAGGTGTTGGGCGGCTTGATGTCATCTGGTTCGAACACCTGCGATACGCGGCGCAGGAGGTCGGTCTCGCGAATCTTGATGGCCTCTTTCTGCGCCTGATCGAGTTTGCTCTTGCGGTGCTCCTGCAAGTCCCACCGCATCAGGGACAAATGCCGTCGCACGCACTCGAGCGGGTCACGCGTATTCATCAACCACACGGCCTGCGCGGACGCTTCGATGGCCGCACGTGCCAGCGTGTAAGCCGGCCGCAGCGTCACGTTCATGGCCTGCTCCTCGTGGAACTTGAGTGGAGCGGCGAGATCGGCCCATGTCAGCATGTGCTCGATGCCCGCCATGAGGTAGGCGCGCACTCGATCAGAAACCTTCTCGTATGGATAGAGCCGTGCAACCGCGGCGAAGTTAGAGCTTGGCTGTGGATCGCCAATCAGTGACATAGCCCGCTGGTTCACTCTTGCCGAATGCGCAGCGACAATCCACGTTTGGCTGTTTTTGTCATCGACGGGAAACGGTATAATCACACGATTCACCTCGCACTTAACACAGACGACTAGTCAATGACATCGGTGACCTACTCGGGTTCGCGCTGTCCCGGGTTCGGGTTCCAACCTAGACAAGAGCGTCTGATTTAAGCATGGCAGACCCTCGGCTCAGGTCCGCGAAAGACCTGAATATTCTGTAATCCTTGAATCCAGGTTAGCGATAAAATCAATCATTTTGCTTACGGAAGCAGTATCCAGCGGGAAATTCCGTTGCATAGCATGGGCAATTTGGTTCCGCATGTGCTGGTATTCACGAATCTTTGCGTAGTCGTAATCGCTAACGATTCCGCGCGTAGCTAGACGGGAAGCCATCCGTGCCGCAGCAGGCTCGTATTTTAGGCCAGCGGTTTTGGACCATTGAGCTAGCTTCCATTCGAGCACGGCGAAAGCGAGCATGAATGCTGCGGATGGTGATTGTGGAGCAACTTTCCGCGCGGCCTGCAATTCATCGTCGATCCCGGGCTCGGTTGCCAATGGTGGCTCTGGCTCCGGAAGGATTATGAGCTCAAAGTCCCACTGAGGGAGATTCTTAATAGCCTCCCTCATAGCTTGGACTTGGTTTACCTTCGCCCGGCTTGCGGTTTGCTGCCTGCCAACGATTACCTCGAATGCGATTGAATTGCGGGGTCCGATCGCTACGGCGTCCGGTGTGAAGCTGGCTAGAGCGGGCGGAAGGTCGGATGGAGTGGGTTCCATGATTAGCTGCCATTCTCCAGGCAGACTATTGACACGCTCTCTTAGTGCGGATGAGATCAAATCTTTGTCAACCACGGCAAATCCTCCTGGTCTAACGCAGCTCCGACGCCGACGTACACAAAGGGTTCTTGCGAAGCGAGAAGTGGAATTATTAGTGGCGGGGGATTTCGGATGATAATGCCATTGGAAATGTCTCGTCGCGCCCCAAGGACCTCTTGAACTTGCCCGTCGTCGACAAGGATTTCGGGGTAGATTCCGTCAAGCACGGGCTTAAGCATATTATCTACGTCAAGGCTGCTCGAATCGTGAAAAAAAACGACCGTTACTGCGACGTCGCCCAAGACTGGGAAAAGAGTGCTGTCCAACCCGATAATTCCAGATTGACGTACCTTCTCAGTCCATCGAGGTTTTGCTTTACTTTTCGAGTTGAGTGAAATTGGCGTGCCGGGGACGGCGAACTCCCAGATCATTAAACCTCCGGCACTATGAGAGCGCGACCGATGCATCAAGGGCTCGGGCTAGCACGCGCATGTCAGTAACGATTGCGTCGGCGCGAAGTGCGACGAACCGTGCGGTCTTGCCCGGCTTGTTCGCGTAGCCGACCGCGGTTACTCTCGCGGCACGTGCTGCCTGAATGTCAGTGTCCGAATCACCAACCAGGATGCTCGTGGCTAGCCGTGCTTCGACCGCATCGGCGGCGCGCTGGAGTAGGTATGGGCTGGGCTTCATTAGCGCAGGGTCGGCGGTGGACCGGCCGGATACGTAGTCGATGTACTTTGACAGGTCGTGCTTCGCCAGGAACGTCTCGACAGCCTCGGGCGTGTTGTTGCTGACGACGGTCATGACTCGGCCTGTTCTCCTGCACGCGCGGATGACATCGACGACGCCTGGCGTCAGCTCCGCAGTGGTGGCGGCCTCGACCTCTTCAGCGCGAAGTCGCCGAGCAACGCGCGCTGCAAGGTCTGGTGGAAGCTTCGGTGTATAGCGATAGAAGCTGAGCGGATCCGTTTCCTCCGCCAGCTCGTCTGGCACATCCTGGTCAGCTGCGATGAGCGCACGCAACCTGTCGGCGACACCTGCGGCCGGCCTGCCCGCGAAGACGTGGCAGACTGGCCCGTCGAAGTCGAGCATCACGTGCCTGATAGGACGTAGCAACGCCGTGAGCTGTGCCTGGTCGGTCATACCAACAGCTCGTGTCCGACGCTGTCCCACATGCTGTCGAACCATTTGCGGGCCTGCTCGATGTAGATCTCGGCCGTGTCGTCCTTCTCGTCGCTGGTCGAGTGGTGAAACAGCGTCGCATCCTTGCCCATCGGGTCGAAGATCTCGACCGGCTTGCCGTCGACCGTGACCGTGTGGCGCACGACCGGGTAGAAGCCGAAGAACGCGTCGGCGTTGTTGATGATGTATAGCTTGAACAGCGGCGATCCGCCGTAGACCCGGACCTGCGTACTGACGTCGCCAACTAGTCCGAGGCCGCCCAACTCGTCAACGGACGCCGCGATGGCCTCAGTGTGCCGCGCGGTGATGCTCTCCATGCGCTTTCGGATACCCGGATCATCCGCCAAGTCTTCGGCGCGGCACGGAAGTCCGATCGGTGCCGACATGTCTGGCAGCAGTATGCGGATGTGGATCGACTCGGGAGTCAGACGACCCGACCGGATTTTGTCCAGCGGTTCCTGGATCGCGCCATGCAGGGTCTCGCCGGAGAATCCGGCGAAGTCGATAGAGACGGCGCGTGCCTCGAATGCCTTCTCGATGTGTGGCCTGAGTCCGACCGGCCGTTCCGTCCGTTCTCGGACGTACACGCCGCTGCCCTGCCGAGAGACGATCAATCCCTCTTCCCGCAAGATGCGCAGAGCGCTCTGTACCGTCGCGCGAGCGACGCCGTAGGTCGCTGCCAGCTCAGGCCCGGACGGCAGTTGCTCACCCGGCGCGTACTTCTTGGTCAGGATCGCTGCACGAAGGACGCTCGCTACCTGAACGTACGGCGGCCGGGGGTCGTTGGGGTCGAGGCTCATGGCTTCCATGGTAGGCGGAATCAGACTGGACAGCTATCTCGCTTGACTTGGCTAGCCAGGCTGTCTATGTTGGCCACATAGCA
>Ga0070741_10011746_pt1 | contig 16059 bp, 14 predicted proteins | sample Coa_R1_4_FD_66440 | JGI IMG/M metagenome (GOLD analysis project Ga0070741, IMG submission 66440) | Surface soil microbial communities from Centralia Pennsylvania, which are recovering from an underground coalmine fire - Coalmine... | ecosystem: Environmental > Terrestrial > Soil > Unclassified ...
GGTTCTGGTTCGATCCGCCGTTCCACCGCAACCAGTCGGTGCTGCTGCATCGCCAAGCGGACAATGTCTGGCGTATCGATTTTCAGCTCGGCTGGGACGCCGATCCCGAGCTCGAACGCCGGCCCGAGCGTGTCATCCCGCGCATTCGGGCCATGCTGGGCGAGCAGGTCGACTTCACCTTGGAGTGGGTAAGCGTTTACACCTTTCGCTGCCAGCGCATGGAGCGCTTCCGTCACGGTCGTGTCTTCTTTCTGGGCGACGCCGCGCATCAGGTCTCGCCGTTCGGCGCACGCGGCGCCAACGGCGGCATTCAAGACGCCGACAACTTGATCTGGAAGCTCGCGCTGGTGCTCAACGGTCACGCGCGCGATCGTTTGCTCGACAGCTACGATACCGAGCGCATCCCAGCCGCCGACGAAAACATTCTCAATTCGACGCGCAGCACGGACTTCATCACGCCGAAGAGCCGGGCCAGCCGCATTCTGCGCGATGCCACGCTGCAACTCGCGCGCGATCATGCCTTCGCCCGCAAGCTCGTGAACAGCGGCCGCTTGTCGCTGCCGCATGCCTACCTCGCCTCACCGCTCAATACGCTGAGCGGTGATCGCTTTGCCGGCGCCGTACGCCCCGGCGCGCCCGCCCTGGATGCGCCCCTGCTTGGTGCGGACGGGTCGGCCTGGCTGATCGATCTGTTCGGCAACCGCTTCTCTGCGATCTACTGCGCCGGCAGCAAGGTCCCGGACGAGGCGCTGGTCGCGCGCCTTCTCGGCATGCAGCGCCTCGCGCTGCCCGTGCATCCCATCGTGCTCTGCTCGACGGGTTGTGCGCAGCCGTGGCGGGCGAGCGGTGTCGCCGCGTACGAAGATGTCGAAGAATACTTCGCGCAACGCTACGACGCGACGCCCGACAGCGTCTATCTGATGCGCCCCGACCAGCATCTCGCGGCGCGCTGGCGTCATCTCGAGCTGCGCGGGCTGCGTGAGGCGCTCGCCCGCGCCATCGGGCAGGAAGCCGAGGAAGCATCGTGGGCAAGCTGAACACCGGCGTCAACCTTGCGGCGCCCGACGAGTTCTACGCTGCCCTGATTGAAGCGCATCGCGGCCTGAGCGATGCGCAGAGCGAGCTGCTCAACGCACGGCTGGTTCTGCTGCTCGCCAACCACATCGGCGACCTGGACGTGCTGCGCGAAGCGCTGCAGACCGCGCGCACCGGCCTAGAGGAGAATTCGCGAGAATGATCATGAGTCCGGAGCAAGTGGCCGAGCGAGTCGGCGTAGGGATGATGGCGGAGGATGCGGCCTCGCGCGGGCTGGGCATGGAGATCGAGGCGATGGGTCCGGGCTACGCCAGGCTGCGCATGCGCGTGCGGCGCGAGATGCTCAATGGATTCAAGATCTGCCATGGCGGCTTCATCACGACCTTGGCCGATTCCGCATTCGCGTTCGCCTGCAACAGCTACAACGAGCTTACCCTGGCCGCGGGCGTCGTCGTCGACTTCATCGCACCCGCTTACGAAGGCGAACTGCTGGTGGCGGAGGCGAAGGAAGTCGCACTGACCGGCAAGACCGGCGTGTACGACGCAACCGTGCGTAACGAGCGTGGGGAGATCGTGGCGGTGCTGCGCGGGCGCTCGCATCGGGTCAAAGGCAAGCAGACCGTGCCGCTGTGATGCGAATGACGAACCAAGCGGGCCTGTGATGAATCACGACCTCTCCGCCGGGCTCGAGCCGATCGAGCGCGCCAGCCAAGACGAATTGCGCAGCCTCCAATTGCAGCGGCTGCAGTGGAGCGTGCGGCATGCCTACGATAACGTTGCCCACTATCGCGAGAAGTTCGCGGCCGCCGGAGTGCATCCCAATGACCTCAGGTCGCTCGACGACCTCGCGAAGTTCCCGTTTACGACCAAGCAAGACCTGCGCGACACCTATCCTTTCGGCATGTTCGCGGTCCCGCGCGAGCGCGTGGTGCGCATTCATGCATCGAGCGGCACCACCGGCAAGCCCACGGTGGTGGGGTACACGCAGCAGGACATCGACACCTGGTCGAATCTGGTCGCACGTTCGATCCGCGCATCGGGCGGACGACCCGGTGATATCGTTCATGTCGCCTATGGCTACGGCTTGTTCACCGGCGGCCTGGGCGCCCATTACGGGGCGGAACGGCTCGGCTGCACGGTGATCCCGATGTCGGGCGGACAAACCGAGAAGCAGGTGCAGCTGATTCAGGATCTGCGGCCCGACATCATCATGGTGACGCCCTCCTATATGCTCGCCCTGGTCGACGAGATGGAGCGGCAAGGCATGAATCCGCCTGAATGCTCGCTGCGCATCGGCATTTTCGGCGCGGAACCGTGGACGCAGGCGATGCGCACCAACATCGAGCAGCGCGCCGGCCTCGACGCCGTGGACATCTACGGCTTGTCCGAAGTGATGGGACCTGGCGTGGCGAACGAGTGCATCGAGACCAAGGATGGGCCGGTCATCTGGGAAGACCATTTCTACCCGGAGATCATCGATCCTGACACCGGCACCGTGCTGCCCGACGGATCGCCAGGAGAGCTCGTCTTCACCACGCTCACCAAAGAGGCCTTGCCGGTGATTCGCTATCGCACGCGCGACTTGACGCGCTTGCTGCCGCCGACCGCCCGCGCCATGCGGCGCATGGACAAGATTACCGGCCGCTCCGACGACATGCTGATCATCCGCGGCGTCAACGTCTTCCCCTCGCAGATCGAGGAGTTGATCTGCCAGTCTCCGGCGCTCGCCGCGCACTACCTGCTGGTGCTCGACAAGGAGGGGCCGCTCGACTGCCTCACGGTGCGCGTAGAGTTGAAACCCGACATGCGCTATGCGGATCGCAACACCGTGGCGCGCGAGTTGCAGCACCGAATCAAGTCATACGTGGGAGTTTCGGCGGACATCGAGGTCCTCGATCCGCTGAGCATCGAGCGCGTGACGATCGGCAAGGCGAAGCGGGTGTTGGACCGACGGTCGCCGGCCTGACCCGAACAGGTTTGGCTTTGGAGGGACAGTGATGTATACGCAAGCGATGGACATTCCGCAGCAACCGGACGAGGCGTCCAAGCGCCCGACGCCGGTCGACAACGTGCAATACCAAGCCGAGTTCGACGCCAAGCTTGCACGTGGCGAGTTCATCGAGCCGAAGGACTGGATGCCCGAGGCCTACCGCAAGACGCTGGTCCGCCAGATTTCGCAGCACGCACATTCGGAAATCGTCGGCATGCTGCCGGAAGGCAACTGGATCACGCGCGCGCCCACGCTCCAGCGCAAGGCCATTCTCCTCGCCAAAGTCCAGGACGAAGGCGGCCACGGCCTGTATCTTTACGGCGCGGCGGAGACCCTCGGTGTGTCGCGCGACGAGCTGATCGAAGCGTTGCATGCAGGCAAGGCCAAGTACTCCTCGATCTTCAACTATCCGACGCTAACCTGGGCTGATGTCGGCGTGATCGGCTGGCTGGTCGACGGCGCGGCGATCATGAATCAGATTCCGCTCACGCGCTGCTCGTACGGCCCCTATGCTCGAGCGATGGTGCGTATCTGCAAGGAGGAGAGCTTTCATCAGCGTCAAGGCTTCGATCTCCTGCTCGCGATGATGGGTGGCACTCAAGCGCAGCGCGACATGGTCCAGGACGCGGTCAATCGTTGGTGGTGGCCCTCCCTGATGATGTTTGGCCCGCATGACAGCGAATCGCAGCACAGCGAGCAGAGCATGCGTTGGGGGGTAAAGCGCATTTCCAACGACGAGCTGCGCCAGAAGTTCGTGGACGCCACGGTACCGCAAGCCAATGTACTCGGCGTCACCCTCCCCGATCCGAAGCTGCGCTGGAACGACGCACGCGGTCACTACGACTTCGGCGAGATCGACTGGAGCGAGTTCTGGGCGGTGGTCAACGGCAACGGACCATGCAACAAGGAGCGATTGGCCGCGCGCGTGAAGGCCTGGCAGGACGGCGCCTGGGTGCGCGAAGCGGCGCTGGCGCACGCGCGCAAGCATCGGCGAAAAGCAGTTGCCGCGGGTGTCGAAAGCTGACGGTGCATGTCATGGAACGCAAAGAATGGCCGCTGTGGGAAGTGTTCATTCGCAGCAAAAGCGGGCTCGATCACAAGCACTGCGGCAGCGTGCATGCACCGGACGCGAAGCTCGCCCTGCAAGCGGCGCGCGATGTGTACACGCGCCGTCAGGAAGGCGTAAGCATCTGGGTGGTGCGGGCCGAAGCGATCGTCGCCTCCGACCCGGACGCAAAGCCCGAACTGTTCGACCCGGCCGAGGACAAGATCTATCGGCATCCCACCTTCTACAAGCTACCGGACGAAGTCGACCATATGTGAAGATGGCTCGTCGAAAATCCGATTTCTTGCTCGACCCGTGGATCCGCACCTCGAATACCTGCTCCGTCTGGCCGACAACGCGCTGATCCTCGGGCAACGTCTGTCGGAATGGTGCGGTCACGCTCCCGTGCTCGAAGAAGATCTGGCGTTGGCGAACATGGCGTTGGACCTGATCGGACAAGCACGCGCGCTTCTCACGCTCGCGGGCCAGCGCGAGGGCAAGGGGCGCGACGAAGACCGGCTCGCGTTTCTGCGCGAGGCGCATGAATATCGCAACGTCACGCTGGTCGAGCTGCCGAACGACGATTTCGCGAGAACGACGGTGCGCAACCTCATGATGAGCGCGTTCAACGTGGAGCTGGGGAAGGCGCTATGCGCTTCGGTCGATCACGAGCTCGCACAGGTCGCGCAAAAGAGTCTCAAAGAAGTGCGCTATCACTTCCAACACGCAGCCGACTGGACCATCCGGCTTGGCGATGGCAGCGACGAATCGCATCATCGCAGCCAAGAGGCGCTCGACGCGCTGTGGCCCTATACGGCTGAGTTGTTCGGGCGCGACGCGATCGACGACGCGGCCGAGGCTGCGCGAATAGGTATCGGCTGGGACGCGCTCGAGGCCCCTTGGCGGGCGGCACTCGATCCGGTCCTCGACCAGGCGACGCTGACCATTCCCGCACCTTCCGCACCGATCTCCTCGGGCAAAACCGGGCGGCACAGCCCAGACTTTCCTGCCTTGCTCGCGGAGATGCAATACCTCCAGCGCGCTTACCCAGGCGCGAGATGGTGATTCGCCCGCCCTCGCGAGCATGACTGCGCGATTTCACCGGCTGCGCATTGCGGAGGTCAGGCGCGAGACCGCGGAGGCTCTTAGCGTTCGATTCGAAGTCCCTCGGGATCTGGCGGCCGATTATGCCTTCGTGCAGGGCCAGCACCTGACGCTGCGTACCCAGCTGAATGGTCAGGAACTGCGGCGCAGCTATTCGGTCTGCTCGGGCGTGGACGATGGCGAGCTACGCATCGCGATCAAACGCGTACCTGGCGGCTTATTCTCCGAATGGGCCATGCTGCAATTGCGCGCGGGCGAGGCAATCGACGTCTTGACCCCGGAAGGCGGCTTTCACACGCCGCTCGATCCCGGCCACCGTTTGCATTACGTCGCGTTCGCGGCCGGCAGCGGCATCACGCCGATTCTCTCCATTCTTCGCACCACCCTCGCGCGCGAGCCCCATAGCCGGTTTTCGCTGGTGTACTGCAATCAGCGCCCCGCGAGCGCGTTGTTTCAGGAAGAGCTGGAAGACCTCAAAGACCGGTATCTCACTCGCTTCGCCCTCTACAACGTGTTCACCCGACAGCCGCAAGAGGTCGAGCTGTTCAACGGTCGGCTGGATCGATCGAAGGTAAATCGGTTTCTCGATACCTTGCTTGCGCCCGAGGCAATCGATCATGCCTTTATTTGCGGCCCGGGCGGCATGATCGACAGCGTGCGGGAAACTCTGCTGGCGCGCGGACTTGCCGAGGCCCAACTCCACACCGAGCGCTTCGGCATCCCCGCAGGCAGTAAGCCGCCCGAGTTCTCAGCGGCCGACGCGCCGCAGGCGGTCGCGACCATGATCGCGGACGGCCGACGCAGCGCGGTCAACTTTCGGGAAAGCGACGCCTCCCTCCTCGATGCTGGCTTGCGCGCGGGCCTCGATCTGCCCTACTCGTGCAAGGGCGGGATGTGCTGCACCTGCCGCGCCAAGTTGCTGGAAGGCCAAGCGCGGATGGCACGCAACTTCGGGCTGGAAAAGGCGGAGGTCGAAGCGGGCTACATTCTCACTTGTCAGGCCCGCCCGCTCTCGAAGCGGCTAACATTGAGCTACGACGAGCGATAGCGCCAGACCGATTGCCCACTGCCGTCCGGTCGCTCCGAATAGTCGAGCGAGGCATGACAAAAAACGCGCGGCGCGCCGGGGAGGCGTGCCGCGCGGGTAGCGTGGGTGACCGGTGCCCGACGTCGGTGTGGGGACGACACCGACGCCGAGACGACTTCGGCCGAACCTCCTCAAGCTCGGCCACCGGGCCCGAAAGCGACCGGAAGCGGGGTCAGTTTGGGGCCTGACCCCGGGTGGGCTCGGACAGGTCTCCTCGCCCTTTTGTTATTGCTGGACGGCGTGCACCGTGGGGCCGGCACCTACCGTCAGTCGGGAACTTATCAAAATGTAAGGTTTAAGTCCACTGCGAACGAACGGTTGATGGCATTTGCGCAACGATTCGATTTACGCGCCGCAATCGGCCCAGCTCATCCGAGCGAGCAGTAGGCGTCTTACGCTAGCGCGTCGTCGCGCCTGCTTGAATGAAAGGAGCCTCAGCCGATAGCGCACGAAAGTCCGCCGCATAGCGACGCAAGCGCTTGACCGCTGTCCTACGCTGCTCGGGAGAAAGCGTGTGGTCGAGATCGACCAGCATCTCGACAAAGCTTGCCTCCCAGCGCGCCATCGTTTGCCGGCTGGCATCGTTGCGGCCCGCATCCGGATCCATCAGGAAAGCCTGTACTTTGGTTTCGAACCCCGCCTGCCCCCGGGCGCTGCGCACAAGGGTGAGCAAATTACCCTGACGGCGCTTGCGCTCCTCCAGACGCCAGCGCGGCATGTCGGGGAACGCTGCGACGAGATCACGGACGCGCGTGCGCTGTGCAGGGGTTAGGCGCCCGATCCAATCCTCGATCCGGTCGCTTAGCCAATCCGCGCGCCGCTCGAGCAGTCTGTTCGGATCGCCCTGCAATTGGGTGCGAACGAACTTGCGGTTGTCTTCGTCGAACCGCACTTCCATCTCGCGCAGCTGCTGATCGTTGAGCGAGAGCAGCACCGGCGCCAGCTCATCGGCGGCGCGCTGTCCGAGCACCTTCACCCGGCCGCGAATGGCGGTCACCGCCCATTCGACGTCGGCGCGCGACATCCCGCGCTCCAGGCGCCGCGCGGCATCATCGAAGGCTTGCGCGTAGATCGGCAGTTCTCGTTCGCGATGCCAGGCATGAAGATCCGACAAGCCCGTTTTGAACGTCCTGATTTGATCGTCAGTGAGATCGACGTAGCGATCCGCCGCTCGTGTCGCCAGCCAATCGGCGTGATCATAGGAAAGCCGAAGCGTGGCGCAGGAGGTCAGGCACGCGAGAAAAAACAGGGCGACAAAACTAGGCAAACGATGCATGGACAAAATCTCAGGTTCTGACCGGTACGGCAGGACCGTATAATCGGACGCTCCTGCCGTCTTGGCAAATCGTACAGCACCGCTCGCGGAGAGCTGCTGGAGCCTCACGATGACCCCTGAAGTTCACCGCAGCGCGATTTCGCGTCGCACTTTCTTGCGCACCGGCCTGGCGTTGGCAGGCAGCGCTTTGCTCCGGAACGGCTTCGGCGCAGTCGTCAACGCACCTGCCCTGCTCGATAACGAGCTTGGTGGCCTTCGGGTGCTGCCGGCTGGCGGCGTGTTTTGCGGTGGAGTCCTGGCCACGGAAGGACACGAGATCGTCCACGCACTGCTTCATCCGTGGCTGCCGCTGGCCGAGGGGTGGGCTTTCGTCGATGCCCACCTCAAAGCTGCTAATAGACCGGCCCAGGCCCTGTGCGGAATGGAGCTGCGGACGCCCGAGCAGCTGACCGTAGAAGCGTTTCGCGCGTTCAACGCGCCTTACATCGAGCAGCTTCGTAAGCGCGCGCTGACGATCGGAAATTACAGCGCCGTGTGCCGAACCAATGTAGTGCCGGCAAGCGAGCCGCCCAAGGAGGCGATGCTGCACGCGTTCTCGTACTCGGTTCCGTCGACGACGAAAGTGCGGACCTTTTGCATCTCCGGCACAGCCGACATCGATGCACGAGGCAAAGCCGTCGCGGAGGGCGATGTGTCGCCGGCCGGCATGCGCGCGCGGGCCTCTCACTGCCTCGACCAGGTTGGCGAGCGCCTAGCGCAGCTCGATCTCGAATGGCCGCAGGTCACGCATATCGACCTCTGTATTGGGCGCGACCCCGGCGATCTGATGCGCGAGCTGATCCTGCCCAGCTTGAAGGGCGCTGCGTCGCGCGGGGTGCGCATCCATCACGCGCGTCCGCCTCTCATCGGTACCGAGGTCGAGCTGGAGTGCCGCGGCGTGTTACGCGAGGTAATACTGCATACCGCTTAAGCAGACTTTCAGCTTCCTGCTTCCGCATCGCCTAATTCAAGGACATGGCGTCGCGGCGGGCGGCGTGCCTTGCCGGCGGCCTTTGGCGTGGCGCTCTGGCGCAGCGTCTGGTAGGCGGTCCTGATAATGGCTTCCAACGTCCGAGCCGCCTGAGCGTCGAGGTTCGGATCTTCCCGAAGCACCGCTGCGATGCTCTCCAGCGCCTTCGACGCCGCCCCTTCCATTGGAACGACGAAATCCGCAGGGTTGAGACCCGACCAAGCCGAGAGCTTGGCAAGGCTCGCGCTGTCCAGGCTGCTGCCTTGGGCGAAGCGACTCAAACTCGAAGGGGTGATGCCGGTCGCGCTGGCGACGGACCGCCACGACACGCCACGCGCTTCGACCACGAGCGCCACGGCGCGATAGAAGCCTTTTCCGTCGAACCGATTATCCTCGCATGTGCGCATACGGCCTCCCCTCCGCGGACGAGCAGAAACACCCGTTCAATGCCGAGCATCGAGCACATTGACCACATCGAGGAGCGCCTGAAGGGGTGATTGGTATAGCACTGCTGTTTCGCAACACGATCATTTCCTTCTCCATCTTCTTCTGCCGCAAAGACGTCGGATCGCATGCCGGGAACCGGCACTGCTGCAGTGCACATCGAGGTTTGTTGCTAGATGACAAAATAGGCGCTTGGTATAAGGCCGTCAACACCCTTTCGTCATTGACGACAACGCACAGTGTAGCGGGCTAGCATAGTGCTTTGAATGCTTCTAACGTATCTAAAACGCAACATATTGTAGAGTATAATTAATGAACTACGCCTCTACAATATTCGAATAACGCAACAGCGCGAGGCAAAATCAGGCAAACGATGTGTGTCATAAAAACAACAAGAAAGACAACTTTCTCCGTCTAAATCGCCAAATATGTTGCGTAACACCTTCAACAATTGGCACGATCCGTCATGCCTTCGCCATGAAGGCGAGCAGACTTCCGGAAGCAGCTCGTCTGCGTGTCTAAACAATCAGGAGAAGAGGAACATGCGTATTCAAAAGGCAGTGATGGCAGCAGCCATTGCGGCGGCGTTCGCGACGCCCGCTGCGTTTGCTGATGTGACCATCAGCGGCGCGATCAATATGGGGATCGAGTACGTCCACAGCAACGACGGATCGCTGAGCAGCGGTGGCACCAGCAACTTCGGCCTCTCCAACAACTACTCGAACGTCACCATCTCTTCGGTGGAAGACCTGGGCGGCGGCCTGAAGCTCGACTTCGCGTTCCAGATCCAAACCGCCAACGACACCGCCGGCGGCAACCTGACCAACCGTAACAGCCACATCGGCTTGGTGGGTGAGAGCTGGGGTGGATTCTGGTACGGCTCGAACGAAAACATCTACGAGCGTTATTTCTACACGATCGATCCGCTCGATGGCGCTTACGGTCTGGGCGGCAACTTGCAAATGCTCGGCACGCCAGGCGGGCAGGTGTTCGCGAACGACGCGAACTGCAACTTCCTTGGCGTCCCCGGCTCCGCAGACCACGCCTGCGGCTGGAGCTGGTATCGCCGCGACAGCAACGCGGTGTGGTACGACAGCCCTAACTTCAACGGCTTCACCTTCGGCGCTGCCGTGGGCCTGAACGAAGGCCGTCCGGATGTCCCCGACATCAACCCCTGGATGTGGCAGATCGGCGCCAAGTACGTTGGCCCGGCCATTCCGGTGCAGTTGTGGGCCGCCTACGGTCACCGCAAGGATCAGTTCGGCCTGGCCGGCTTCGCGAACAGCAGCGCGAGCCCGAGCATCTCGGCAGTCGCTCCGACGAATGCTGACGGCAGCAAGGACACCGCGTTCCAGCTCGGTGCCGCCTACACGCTCGCCGACATTACCGTATTCGCCAACTTCGAGCGGATCAAATACACCCTCGACGGCGTGCCCGGCGGCGAACTCGATTCGTGGCGGCGTAACGCCTTCTCGGTCGGCTTGAAGTGGGTGCTGCCAACCGGCTACGTCGGTGCGCAATACATCCAAGCGCTCGATGCCAAGTGCGGTCTGTCGGGTGGCGGCAGCTGCACGGCCGACAGCGACACCGGCGCGAAGATGATCGCTGCGTCGTACTTCCACACGCTGTCCAAGCAGACCCAGGGTTACGTGACCCTGAACTGGCTCGACAACAAGGACAACGGCACCTACGGTGTCGCCGGTGTTGGTGTGGCCAACAACTTCGCCCCGGGCACCACCATTTGGGCGATCGGTGTGGGTCTGAAGCACAGCTTCTAATCGGCTTGCCGGGAGCTTAATCTCCGAATTTCGGGCGCCTGCGGGCGCCCGTTTTTGTTTCAGCGTTGCATGAGTGTCCCGGTCGATTCACCCCCCTTTAAACTGCGGGTAAGCGTTGCGAGCGATGTCGCTACGGGTATGGCATCCTCAGTTCTGGAAGCTCGTCTCTTCCCTCACCACCGATGCCTCCCCTAACCAAAACCTTCCTGCTCCTCGGCGCACTCGCCGGCATGCTGGCGGTGATTCTCGGCGCGTTCGGTGCGCACGCGCTGCGCGCGAAATTGGCACCCGACATGATGGCGGTCTATCAGACCGCCGTGCAGTACCACTTCTGGCATGCGCTGGCGCTGCTCGCGATCGCATCGGTGATGACGCATCTACCCGAATCGCATTTGCTGAAAGCTGCCGGCTGGTTGATGCTTTTGGGAATCGTGGTGTTTTCCGGCAGCCTGTATCTGCTGACAGTGACCGGTGTGCGCTGGCTCGGTGCCATTACGCCGATTGGCGGCGCGGCGTTCATCGTCGGGTGGGCGTTGTTCGCGCTAGCGGTGTTGCGTGCCGTTTAGCCTGCCCAGGACACGCGTAAACGCTATCGAGACAATATGCCTCAGCGATTGAATAAAGCCGCTGATTCCTGCTTGCGCGGAGACGACGCCCAACGCATCGCCTCCTAAGGGCGCTTGGCGTGTTGCGTCCTCGAGCGAGCGGCCTTCATCTTCAACCAGGGAAACGCATCCCGGATCTGAGTCAACTCCCCCGAGCGCTCGGCGCTGTAGCCCGGCAACCTTGCCACGCGCGACTTGAAGCGCGGACCGCGCAGCAACTCGAGTAATCGAGCGATCATGGGCCGCTCGAACATCTCTTGCCGCCCTGCCAGAAAGTAGCGTTCCGCTGCGATCGGCACGAAGTCCAGCTTGAACTCGCGCGCGGGCGGCTCCACCCCCATGCCCACGTCGGCCATGCCGCTGGCGACGTAGGCCGCGACCGCCGCGTGCGTGAACTCCTCGGTCGTGTACCCGTCGATGCGTTCGCGGACGATGCCCGCCTCCTCCAACAACGTATCGAGCAACAGCCGCGTCCCCGATCCGCGCTGGCGATTGACGAAGCGCACGTTGCTTCTGCACAAATCAGCCAGCGAAGTGATCCGCTTGGGATTTCCCGGCCGCACGAACAGCCCCTGTTGGCGGCGTACCAAATAAACCAGCCGATGCTCGCGCTCGTTCAGCCATTGCCCGTACAGCGCCACCGCCCGCATGCCGAGCGCGCCTTCGGGCACGTGAAAGCCTGCGAGGTCGCAGTTTCCACGCGCCAGCGACGCGAGCGCATCGACTGCAGGTAGATACTGCAAGTCGAGCCCGATGGTCCCGTCTTCGCGCAGCAGATCGGGCAATTCCGCCACGGCGTAGCCGTGGCTCGCGTGCAATCGAAGCGTGGGATTGTTGTGCGCCCGCGCCCGTTGGATCTCTAAGTTCAGCTCGGAGGCGAGATTCTCCAGTTGTGGCGACAGCCGGGCGCGGGCGCGCGCTTGCGCCCAGAGCAGCTTCTCGCCCAACGACGAAAGCGATGCACCCCGCCCTTTTTCCAAGATGACCAACGGGCTGCCGAAGAACAGCGCCCATTTGCCGATGCTGTTCCAGGCGTGGCGGTAAGACAACCCTGCGCGTTGTGCAGCCACCGTGAGCTTGCCGGTGTCGCGGATCGCGCCGAGCAGCACAAAGAGCCGCTCGTCGAGCTGGCGACCCGACGCGTCGGTGAACACCCAGGCTGGCCGAATTTCAATCTGAGACATAGGCACAACAGTTCATATTGTTTTGCGGCACCCGCGCTGCTAGCGTGGCCTTATACCAATTCTATTCATCCTATGCACGAGAGTGCATAGATCCGAGGAGAGCCGATGGGCGGTGAAGGAACGAGTCGGGCCGAGTTGTTGCCGCACGAGCAGTCGAGCGCGGTGCAAGCAGCCATCGCCGAGCATCTGCGACGACCCGGCGCGCTGCTGCCGATCCTCCACGCCATTCAAGAACGCCTCGGCTACATACCGCCCGCCGCGGTTCAACCGATCGCCGCCGCGTTGAATCTCTCCCGGGCTGAAGTCCACGGCGTCATCAGCTTCTACCCGGATTTCCGCACGACCGCTCCGGGCCGCCATGTCGTCCGCGTGTGCCGCGCCGAAGCCTGCCAATCGATGAACGGTAGCGCGATCGAAGCGCATGCCAAACGCAGGTTAGGCTGCGATTTCCACGAGACCTCGTCGGATCGCGCGTATACGCTCGAGCCGGTGTACTGCCTCGGCAACTGTGCGGTTGCCCCCAACGTCATGATCGACGGCACGCTGCACGGTCGGATGAGCACTGCGAAATTCGATGCGCTGTTGGTGGACAACGCGTCGAGGGAGAGCAAGGCAGCCGCGGCTGCGGCAAGCGAGAACGCGATCACGGTTTTCGTCCCCGTCGATTCGAGCGCACTCGCGATGGGCGCTGACGAAGTGGCTGATGCGATCAAGCACGAAGCGCTCACCCGCAATAGGTCAGTGCGCGTGGTGCGCAACGGTTCACGCGGGTTGTTCTGGCTGGAGCCGATGGTGGAGGTCGCGACCGCCGAAGGACGAATCGCCTACGGACCGGTTTCACGGCAGGACGTCGCCTCTTTGTTCGACGCCGATTTCCTGCACGGCGCTCCGCATGGACTGCGCCTCGGCCGCCCGGAAGACGTGCCGTATTTGAACAAACAGCAGCGGCTCACCTTCGCGCGCTGCGGAGTGATCGATCCGTTGAGCCTCGACGATTACGAAGCGCACGGCGGCTGGCGTGGGTTGCGCGCGGCATTGGCTATGCAGCCAGCAGAGATCGTCGAGGTCGTGACGCAGTCGGGCTTGCGCGGCCGCGGCGGCGCCGCCTTCCCCACAGGAATCAAATGGCGCACGGTGCTGAGCACCGCGGCCGATCAGAAATACATCGTATGCAACGCCGACGAAGGGGACTCGGGTACTTTCTCCGATCGCATGATCATGGAAGGCGATCCCTTCGTCCTGATCGAAGGCATGATCATCGCGGGACTGGCCGTCGGTGCCACCGAAGGCTATGTCTACATTCGATCGGAGTATCCGCATGCCGAGCGCGTGGTCGAACGTGCGATCGAAGCCGCGCGTCAAGCGAAGCTGCTCGGCCCCGACATTCTCGGATCGGGCAAGCGCTTCGATCTCGAGGTGCGTCGCGGCGCAGGCGCTTACATCTGCGGGGAGGAAACCTCGCTGCTGGAAAGTCTGGAGGGCAAGCGCGGCATGGTGCGCTACAAGCCGCCTTTGCCGGCGATTCAAGGGCTGTTCGGCAAACCGACCGTGGTCAACAACGTCATCACGCTCGCGAGCGTGCCCATCATTCTCGATCGCGGCGCAGAGTTTTATCGCGACTTCGGCATGGGTCGCTCGCGCGGAACGCTGCCGATTCAACTCGCAGGAAACATCAAGCACGGTGGGCTGGTCGAACTCGGGTTCGGCGTGACCTTGCGCGCGCTGCTCTACGACTTCGGCGGCGGCTCGGCGAGCGGACGCCCGATCCGTGCCGTGCAAGTGGGCGGGCCGCTGGGCGCTTATCTGCCCGAATCGCAGTTCGATACGCCGCTGGATTACGAGGCATTCGCGGCGCTCAACGCGATGGTGGGCCATGGCGGCATCGTCGCGTTCGACGACACCGTCGACATGGCGCAGATGGCGCGCTACGCGATGGAGTTTTGTGCCGCGGAGTCGTGCGGCAAGTGCACGCCCTGCCGCATCGGCTCGGTACGCGGCGTGGAAGTGGTGGAAAAGATCATGCGCGGCGAGAACGTGGCTGCAAATGTCGAGCTGTTGCGCGACCTCTGCGACACGATGCTGGGCGGTTCGCTGTGCGCGCTGGGTGGCATGGCGCCCTACCCGGTACTGAGTGCGCTCGTTCACTTTCCCGAGGATTTCGGGCTGAAGCGCGAGGCGCGAGCGGCGTAAGGATGAAGTCTTTGATGCTTCCCGGATTCCGCCGCACGGCGGCTGCATCCGGGCTACGTGTGTACGCAGTCGAAGAGATCGGCAGCATGCGTAGCCCGGATGGAGCGGAAGCGGAATCCGGGGCAGATGAAGTCTTTGATGCTTCCCGGATTCCGCCGCACGCGGCTGCATCCGGGCTACATCTGCACTGCCGGCGTGCCTGCAAGCGATGGTCCCCTCTCCCCTTGTGGGAGCGGGGTAGCAAAGGAGGTTAGGGCATGTACTCGATCAAGGAACTCGACTTCGGCACGCCGTTGCGCGTGTCGTCGAAACTCGTGACGCTCGAGATCGACGGCCAGTCCGTCACGGTGCCCGAGGGGACATCGGTGATGGCGGCGGCGGCGATGGCAGGCGTGCGCGTGCCGAAGCTGTGCGCGACCGACATGCTGGATGCCTTCGGCTCGTGCCGCCTGTGCTTGGTCGAGATTGACGGTCGCAAGGGCTATCCGGCCTCGTGCACCACGCTGGCGGAGCCGGGCATGAAGGTGCGCACGCAGACGCCCAAGCTCGCGCGATTGCGCCGCGGCGTGATGGAACTCTACATCTCCGACCACCCGCTCGACTGCCTCACCTGCCCGGCGAACGGCAACTGCGAGTTGCAGGAAATGGCCGGCGTGGTGGGTCTGCGCGAAGTGCGCTACGGCTACGACGGCGCCAATCACCTGCAAGCCGAGAAAGACGCCTCCAACCCTTATTTCAGCTTCGATCCGAGCAAGTGCATCGTCTGTTCGCGCTGCGTGCGCGCGTGCGAGGACGTGCAAGGCACTTTCGCGTTGACCGTCGACGGCCGCGGCTTCGCCTCCGTCATCATGCCGGGGCCGAGCGGTAACTTCTTGCAGTCAGAATGCGTAAGTTGCGGCGCCTGCGTGCAGGCCTGCCCGACCGCCACGCTGATGGAAAAGTCGATCATCGACGAAGGCCAGCCGGATCACGCAGTCGTCACCACCTGCGCGTATTGCGGGGTGGGCTGCTCGTTCCGTGCCGAGATGAAGGGCGCGCAAGTCGTGCGCATGGTGCCGAACAAGAACGGTCAGGCGAATCACGGTCACTCCTGCGTGAAGGGCCGTTTCGCTTGGGGATACGCAACCCATCCCGACCGCATCACCAAGCCGATGATTCGCGCCAAGATCACCGACGCGTGGCGCGAAGTGAGCTGGGACGATGCGATCGCCCACGCCGCGCTCGAGATCAAGCGCATCCAAGCGAAGTACGGTCGCGCCGCGGTCGGCGGCATCACCTCCTCGCGCTGCACGAACGAAGAAACCTATCTGGT
>Ga0070741_10011747_pt1 | contig 16059 bp, 13 predicted proteins | sample Coa_R1_4_FD_66440 | JGI IMG/M metagenome (GOLD analysis project Ga0070741, IMG submission 66440) | Surface soil microbial communities from Centralia Pennsylvania, which are recovering from an underground coalmine fire - Coalmine... | ecosystem: Environmental > Terrestrial > Soil > Unclassified ...
CGGCGGCGGCAGGCGCGGAGTTCCACGACGGCGTCAAGGTCGCGGTGGAGGCCGACGCCGAGGGACTAGTCGTCCGCTACGGCGACACGGAGGTCAGGCCGGACGCCGTCGTCGGCGCCGACGGCGCCAACGGCACCAGCGCGAAGGCGCTCGGGCTCGGCGGGCCGATCACGCACGGCGTCGCCTTCGAGGGCAACGCCGGCTTCGACGAGCGCTACCGCGGCCTGGCCGTGATCGAGCTCGGGACGATCCCCGGCGGGTACGGATGGGTCTTCCCGAAGGGCGATCACGTCAACGTCGGCGTCGGCGGGTGGGAGAGCGAGGGCCCGCACCTGCGCGACCACCTCTCCGAGCTCTGCCGCCGCCACGGGATCGACGGCGACGCGCTGGAGGCGGTCCGGGGGCACCGGCTGCCGCTCCGCCGCGCGGGGTTCGTGCCGGCGCGGGGGAGGACGCTCCTGGTCGGCGACGCGGCCGGCCTCGTCGATCCGCTCACGGGCGACGGGATGTACGAGGCGTTCGTCAGCGCCCGGCTCGCGTCGGCCGCAGTTCTCGACGTGCTCGCCGGCCGGGCGGAGACGGTCGAGCCCTACACGGACCGCCTGGCCGCCGCGCTCGGCCCGCTGGCCGGTGCGTCCTGGGGCGCGAAGGTCGCGCTCGACCGGTTCCCGAGAACGACGTTCGCGCTCGCCCGCGCTCCGCTCGTCTGGCCGGTGGTCGAGCGGCTGGTGCGCGGCGACATCAGCGCGCCGTCGGAGGCACGCGGCCTCGCGCGCCCGCCCCTCAAGGCGATCGCGGCGCTCGCCCGGCTGGCCGGAGCGGCCGCCGGCGTCCGCTAGAGCAGCCGGTCGCCGGTGACGCGGTGGATCTCGTCCAGCGAGGTCACGCCCGCGAGCGCCAGCTTGATCCCGCTGTCGCGCAGCGTGATCATGCCCTGCTCGATCGCCGCCGCGAAGATCTCCTCGGTCGTCGCGTCGATCAGGCGGCGGATCTTGCCCTCGACGGACATCGCCTCGTAGAGGGCGACGCGGCCCTCGAAGCCGGTGTGCAGGCACGCCTCGCACCCGACGGCGCGATACAGCTCGCCGGGGGTCTTCTCGATGCCGAAGCGCTCGAGCTCCTCGGCCCTGGGCGCGTACGCCTCGCGGCACTTCAGGCAGAGGCGCCGGGCAAGCCGCTGGGCGACGATGCAGTTGAGCGACGGCGCGAGCAGCCCGGGGTCGACGCCCATGTCCTTGAGGCGGACGATCGAGCTGGAGGCGCTCTGCGCGTGCAGCGTGCTGAGCACGAGGTGGCCGGTCGTCGCCGCCTGCATGGCGATCCTGGCCGTCTCCTCGTCGCGGATCTCGCCGACGAGGATGACGTCGGGGTCGCTGCGCAGGATCGTCCGCAGGCCGCGGGCGAACGTCAGGCCTGCGGGCGGGTCGATCTCGATCTGGCCGGCGCCGGGCATCTGGTACTCGACCGGATCCTCGATCGTGACGATCACGCGGCCGGGGTCGTTGAGCTGCTCGAGCGCCGCGTACAGCGTCGTCGTCTTGCCGCTGCCGGTGGGGCCGACGGTGATGATCGCCCCGTAGGGACGCTCGATCGCACGGCGGAGGACGGTCTCGGTCTCGTGGTCCATCCCGAGCTCGTCGAGGCCGAGCGGACCCTTGGCGCCGCCCTGGAGGATCCGGAGCACGGCCTGCTCGCCGTAGGTGGTGGGGAGGATGGCGAGGCGGAGGTCCATCGGCCGGCCCCCGACGCGAATGCCGACGCGCCCGTCCTGCGGGGTGCGCCGCTGGGCGATGTCGACGCCGCCCATCACCTTCAGGCGGGCGAGGACGGCAGCCTGCATGCTCGTCTCGATCTCGGTGAGCTGGCGCGTGACGCCGTCGACGCGCAGGCGGACGACCAGCCTGTCTGCCTGCGGCTCGAAGTGGATGTCGGACGCACGGTGGGCGAGCGCCCGCGCGATCACGTCGTTGACGATCTTGATCGCGGGAGCCGTGTCGTCGAGGCTGATCTGGTCGTCCGCGTCCTCGTTCGCACGCCAGGCGGCGCCGGAGAAGGTCTCCACGGAGCCGATCTGCTGGGTCTTGTAGGCGCGGTCGATCGTCTCGTCGAGCAGGGCGCTGTCGGCGACGACGATGCGGGTGTGCGTGCCGAGCGCGAGGCGGAGGTCGTCGTGGGCGAGGAGGTTGGTCGGGTCGGCGACCGCCACCACGACCGTGCCGTCGGCCTCGGCCGCGATCGGCAGCGCGTGGTACCGGCGGGCGAGGCTCTCAGGGAGCTGGGTGACCGCGTGCTCGTCGCGCTTGAAGGCGCCGAGGTCGACGTATTCGAGGGTGTGCTGCTCGGCGAGCACCTCGGCGAGCTGGGACGTGGTGATCAGGCCGAGGCCGATCAGCACCTGGCCCAGCGGCAATCCGGTCTGCTCCTGCTCGGCGAGGGCCTGCTCGAGCCCTTCGGCGGTCAGCTGCCCCTTCCGCATGAGGTATCCGCCGAGGAGCGGGCGTCCCTCGCCCGCACGGGGCGCCGGGTGCGCAGGGAGAGGCTGCACCGACATGGTTGCTCTATCGGCGCCCGCGTGACTGCGCATTAGGAGGATCGGCCTAAAGCCCGTTCGGGGCGCTGCCGACAAGGGGATCGCGATGGATCTCCAGGCCCTGCTCAGGCACGCCGTGGACGGCGGCGCCAGCGACGTCCACCTGAAGGTCGGGCAGCCGCCCGTGCTCCGCCACGACGGCGCGCTCTACCAGGCCGAGGGCTGGCCGCCGCTCACCGACGAGGACCTCGACGCCGTCCTCGCGACCGTGACCGCCCAGGACGCCGCACGCCGCGCGTCGTTCGACCAGGCGGGCGACCTCGACCTCGCCTACACGCCTCCCGGCCTGCCCCGGCTCCGCGTCAACGGCTTCCGGCAGCGGGGGGCGATCTCGTTCGCGTTCCGCGTGATCCCGAGCACCGTGCCGCTGTTCGGCGAGCTCGGGCTTCCCGACGGCGTCGAGCTGCTCGCCGACCAGCCGCGCGGCCTCGTCCTCTGCACCGGCGCCACGGGCTCGGGCAAGTCGACGACGCTCGCCGCGATGATCAAGCACATCAACGGCAGGCGGCGGTGCCACATCGTCACGATCGAGGACCCGATCGAGTTCCTCCACGACGACCAGAAGAGCATCGTCAACCAGCGCGAGGTCGGGATCGACACCGCGTCGTTCAACGAGGCGCTCCGCCGGGCGCTGCGCCAGGACCCCGACGTGATCCTGATCGGCGAGATGCGCGACGCCGAGACGGCGCAGACGGCCATGCAGGCCGCCGAGTCCGGGCACCTCGTGCTCTCCACCCTCCACACGGTCGACGCCGCCGAGACGATCGGCCGCATCGTCGAGTTCTTCCCGCCCGAGAAGCACCAGCAGATGCGCTCGATCCTCGCCGGCGTGCTCCGCGGCGTGATCAGTCAGCGCCTGCTGCCCCGCGTCGGAGGCGGCCGCGTCGCGGCCGTCGAGCTGATGGTCAACAACGCCCGCATCTCCGACCTGATCCGCGAGAACCGCGCGGGCGAGATCGAGGAGGCGATCGCCGACGGCGCCTTCTTCAAGATGCAGACCTTCACCCAGGCGCTGATCGACATGGTCCTCTCGGAGAAGGTCGACAGCGAGACCGCCGCCAACGCCGCCAGCAACCGGCACGACTTCCTCGTCGCGCTCGACCGCGCGCTGAAGGAGAAGGCGGAGGAGGAGCGCCAGGCCGCCGAGGGCGAGGAGCGCGTGCCCGGCCAGCCTGCCGAGCTCCGGCTGGTCACCCCGGGAGAGCGATGAAGCGGCTCGTCGTCCTCGCCCTGGTCGCGGTGCTCGCGACCGGCGGGGCCGCGCGCGGAAACGGCCCGACGTTCTCGATCGCCTCGGGCGACGCCGGCTCCGCGCCGGCCGCCCAGGTCGCTGCCGTCGCGCCCGTCTCGCTGCCCAGCGCCTCCTTCCCGAACGGTGCCGACCTGGCGCTCGCGCCGGCCTGGACGGTTCCGCCCGCACAGCCCGTCCAGCTCTCCTACGACCAGCTCCTGCAGCTCTGGCAGAGCGCCGGCCAGGCCTACGGCGTGCCCTGGAACGTCCTCGCGGCGATCAACAAGATCGAGTCGAACTTCGGCCGGAACATGGGGCCGAGCTCCGCCGGCGCCCTCGGCTGGATGCAGTTCATGCCGTCGACGTGGGAGCGCTGGGGCACCGATGCGAACGGGGACGGCATCGCCGACCCGTGGAACCCCGTCGACGCGGTCTACGCGGCCGCCCGCTACCTGGCCGCATGCGGCGCCTCCACCGACATCCGTGCGGCCGTCTTCTCGTACAACCACGCCGACTGGTACGTGAACCAGGTCATCCAGCTCGCCCAGCTCTACGGCAGCTCCGACTCCGCCTCCTCCGACGCGTTCCAGAGCCTGCCCGCCGGCCAGAGCTCGGTCTTCGCCCTCGACCGGCTCCAGTCGCAGCTCGACGACGCCCGCGCCGCCGTCGCGAAGGCGAGCGGCGAGTACCGCACCGCGCTCGAGCGGGCGGAGGCGCTCGCCGCGCGCGGACGGGTGCTCTCCGCCGACGCCGACGCGACCCCGCTCCTCTCCGACCGGCTCGACGCGCAGAAGCGCGCGGTCCAGTTCGGCGCCCGCGTCTCGGCCGCGCAGGCCGTCGCCGACCGGCTGAATCAGCGGCTGGACGAGGCCCAGAAGGCGCTGACGAGGGTCGAGCAGCAGGCCCAGGGCGCGGCCTTCAACGCGCCTGCGCGGCAGATCCTGTCGGCCGCCCCCGCCCCGGCGACGAACTCGGGCGACTACGTCTTCCCCGTCGGAGGCGGCCCCGCCGTCGTCTCCGTCTCGCACACCCACCACGACTACCCCGCAGCCGACATCGCCGCGCCCGAGGGCTCGCCGCTCTACGCGCTCTCCACCGGGTCGGTGCTGTACGCGTGGAGCTGGGACCAGCGCTGCGGAACCGGCTTCACGATGCAGACCGACGACGGCCAGACCTGGACGTACTGCCACCTCTCGTACCTCGAGCCGACGGTGACGCCGGGTGCACGGCTCGCCGCCGGCGACCCGGTCGGCCTGGTCGGCTCGACCGGCGACGCGACCGGCCCCCACCTGCACCTCCAGCTCCAGCCGGCCGGCTCCTACCCGCAGGACCAGGCGTGGTTCCAGAGCTTCGAGGGCAGCGCGTTCCGGTGGCAGGACGCGGGCACCCCGCAGCCCGGCGAGGGCGCTCCGCCCGTCTTCCACATCATCCGCTCACCTGCCTGATCCGCTCAAGTTTCGGCCGCGATCGACCGATACAAGCCCTGAATGACGCGTTTTGCAGCATCTCTCTTCCGCGGCGCCGTCGCCATGTTCGCCGGCCTCCTGGTTGCGGGCGGCACGCTGACCATCGCCGCCGATCGCGTCGCGCCCCAGCGCCCGACGCTCGTGCCCGTGGCCGCCTCGCCGAAGACGCTGGTCGTGCCGCAGGTCACCGGACAGGCGTACGTGTTCGCCAAGGGCATCCTCCAGGACGGCGGCTTCGCCTGGCGCGTCAGCGGGCCGGTCAAGGGCTTCGCGAGCAACACGGTGGTCGACCAGGTGCCGTCCGCCGGCTCGCTCGTCCAGGACACCGGCGCACCGTTGGTCACGCTGACCCTGGCCAAGAGCAAGTCGTTCCCCGAGCGCGGCGCCCCGGACAACGGGTCGCCGTACGCCGGCACCAGGCTCCTCCTCCCCGGCAACCAGCCCGTGTCGCGGCTGCTGCCGGCCCGCACGCACGCCGCCCGCTCGAGGTAAATGGCCGCCGCGCTCGGAGCGTTCGCGGTGCTGCCGGGCCTCGCGATCGGAAGCTTCCTGAACGTCGTCGCGGCCCGGCTGCCCGAGCGGCGCTCGATCGTCCATCCGGGATCGGCCTGCCGGGCCTGCGCGACGCCGATCGCCTGGTACGACAACGTCCCGCTGGTCGGCTACCTCGTCCTGCGTGGCCGCTGCCGGTCGTGCGGCACGTCGATCAGCCCGATCTACCCCGCCGTCGAGCTGGCGACCGCGGCGCTCCTCGCCGGCTGCGTCGTCGCCTTCGGGGTGTCGCTCCACGCCGCCGCGGCCGCCGTCTTCTGCGCGTCGCTCGTGGTCGTCACCGCCACCGACCTCACCCACCGGATCGTCCCGAACCGCGTCGTCCTGCCGGCCGCGGCGGTCGTCCTCGCCCTGATGACCGCGGCCGACCGCAGCCCCGAGTGGGCGATCGCCGGAGTCGGCGCCGCCACGTTCATGCTCGTCGTCGCCCTCGCCTACCCGGGCGGGATGGGGATGGGCGACGTGAAGCTCGCCCTGCTGATGGGCGTCGCGCTCGGCCGGGCGGTCGTGGTCGCGATCCCGCTCGGGATGCTCGCCGCGCTCGTCCCCGCGATCGTCCTGTTCGCCCGGCACGGCTCCGGCGCCCGCAAGATGGCGATTCCCTTCGCGCCGTTTCTGGCCGTCGGCTCCGTCGTCGCGCTGTTCGCCGGTGACGTGCTCATCCGCGCGTACACCAGCCTGATGTGAGGCCGGTGGTGACGTGGACGGCGACCAGCCCGACATCCACCCGCTGAGCTCGCTCGAGGACCTCGGCGGCGCCGCCCCGCCGCCGCTCTCCTCACCCGCGCCGTCGCTTCCGCCGCACGGCAACCTGAACGAGCCCGCGGAGCTCGTCGCAGACCTGATCGAGGCGACCAGGCTCGTCCCCCTCGACCGCCTCGACCTCGTCCGCGGCCTCGCCCGGCAAGGCAGCACGATCGCGGAGGCGCTCGTCGCGGAGGGGCTGGCCTCGAGCGAGGGCGTCGCCCGCATGCTGGCGGCCCGGCACCACATGCCGCTCGTGGATCTCCGGCAGACCGGCGTGTCGGCCGAGGCGAGCATGCTCATGCCGCTGCGCGTGCTCCGGCGCGCGGTCGCGCTGCCGTACCAGCTCGTCGGCGAGACCCTTCACGTCGCGCTCGCCGACCCGCAGAACGTCAACGCGATCGACGAGCTGCGGCTCGCCACGCGCTACCAGCTCGCGCTCGGCGTCGCCGCCCGCGACGACATCCTCACGGAGCTCGACCGGATGGACCGCGTGTCCGAGACGGTCATCGAGACGCTCGACGAGGGCGAGCTCGAGGACTCGGAGGTCGCCGACCTCGAGGAGGAGGACGGCGTCTCGGACGGCCCCGTCGTCCGGATGGTCAACTCGATCATGCTCGAGGCGGCCGAGGACGGCGCCAGCGACGTCCACTTCGAGGCGCAGGAGGACGGCATGCTCGTCCGCTTCCGGATCGACGGCGTCCTCCACGAGATGCAGCGGATCCCGCGGCAGTACATGGCCGGGGTGACCACGCGGCTGAAGGTGCTGGCGAAGATGGACATCGCGGAGCGGCGGCGGCCGCAGGACGGCCGCATCTCGCTGCGCGCCGCGGCCGCCGGTCGGATGCTCGACATCCGCCTCGCGACCCTGCCGACGGTCGCCGGCGAGACGGTCGTCATGCGCCTCCTCGACAAGTCGAAGAAGGCCCCGACGCTCGAGGCGCTCGGGCTGTCGGAGGAGATGCGGGCGACCTTCGCCAAGCTGATCGCCCGGCCGACCGGCGCGATCCTCGTCACCGGTCCGACCGGCTCGGGCAAGTCGACCACGCTGTACGCGGCGCTCACGGAGATCAGCCGGCCCGAGATCAACGTGATCACGGTCGAGGATCCCGTCGAGTACCGGCTCAACGGCGTCAACCAGATGCAGATCAACGTGCGGGCGGGGCTGACGTTCGCGAGCGCGCTCCGCTCGATCCTGCGCTCGGATCCCGACGTCGTCATGGTCGGCGAGGTGCGCGACGGCGAGACGGCGAAGATGGCGATCGAGGCGGCCCTCACCGGCCACCTCGTCCTCTCGACCCTGCACACGAACGACGCGCCGAGCACGCTCACCCGGCTGAACGAGATGGGCGTCGAGCCGTTCCTCACCGGCTCGGCGGTCACGGCGGTGCTCGCCCAGCGCCTCGCACGGAAGCTCTGCACCCACTGCTGCGAGATGTACACGCCCAGCACCGAGGAGCTGCTCGAGGCCCGGGTGGCTCCGGACCTCGCGGCGGCGTCGGACGGGATGGTCCTGTACCGCAAGCGCGGCTGCCCGCGGTGCAACCAGACCGGCTACCGCGGCCGGATCGGGATCTTCCAGCTGCTCCTGATGAACGAGACGCTCGCCGAGCTCGCGGTGCGGAAGGCCAGCCGCGACGAGATCGAGCGCGAGGCGATGAGCAACGGGATGCGCAGCCTCTGGGACGACGGCATGGCGAAGGTCACCACCGGCCTGACGTCGGTCGAAGAGCTGGCCCGAGTCACGGTCTGAGCCGCCCAGGGCCGCCGCGCCCCGTACGCGTCCTAACGGTGCCAGGCACTGTTAAGACGCTTGCCCGAAACCAGGGCGTACGCGGGGTCTTTACGGTGCCAGGCATGGTTAAGACGGCGGCTCGGAGAGGCGCCGTCGACGGCCCCTCGCGGCGGCCGTCCGGGCCGCGGGTGCGACGTGGCGGCGCTACTGCGCCTGGATGTCGCAGCCGAGGTACATCAGCGCCGCGACCGCCTCGGTGACGAACGCGCTCGCCTGCTGGGCATCGGCGAAGGTGTACGGGCCCGGGTGGGTCAGCTGGGTCGTCCCGTGCGGGCAGACCTCGGCCTCGACGACGCAGGACGAGCCGTGGTCGATCGCGCGAAGCGTGGCCACCACCTTCCCGTCGCGACGTGCGTGGCGGACGAAGAGCTCCCGCCCGAGCGCGGGGGTCACCACCTGGACCGGCGCGGCGACGGGTTCGGGTGCGGCGGCCAGGATGTCGTTCCAGGCGGGTTCTTCGGCGGGGGCTGTGTGCCGGCCGAACCGGATCACGAGGCGGCGTTCGTCGCCGCCTGGGCGACGGTGTCCCGGTCGGCGAAGCCGTCGATGCGGACGACGAGCTCGCCGGACGGCCGCAGGACGAGCACCGCCGGATCCTGGACGACGCCGTAGCGTGCGTTGAGCGCGGTGACGCCGTTCTTCCGGACGTTGACCGCGACGAAGGAGCTGCCGGCCTTGCGCGCTCCGGCCTTGGCCTCGCCGAGCGCCGTCGCGTCGATCTTCGCCTTGGGGTCGTAGAGCGCGACGACGACGATCTGGTCGGCGGCGAACGCACGGCGGATCCCGACGGGGAGCCGGTCGGACGGTGCGGTCGCAGGCGCAGCAGCCTTCGGCTTGGGCTTCGGCTTGGCCGCCGGAGTCGCGGCTGCGCGGTGCGGCGCGGCGGCCCGGTGGGGAGCGGTCGACCGGAGCGCCTTCGGCTTCGCCGGAGCGGCGGGCGCAGGCGCGGGCTTCGCGGCCGGAGCGGCGACGGGCGCGACCGGGGTGGACGAGTCGGAGGAGTGGTTGAAGCGGGTGAACGCGAGCAGCGCCGCACCCGTGGCGGCGACCACGAGCACGACCACGAGCAGCACCTGACGCGTCTTGAGGTCGACGGTGGAGAACACGTCTCCTGTATCGGCACGAACCACGAGGCGCTTGAGCGAGGCCACGCCGGCTCCCTCAGCTCGGCGGGAGCTCGCGGAAGAGGAGCACGGTGTACGCGTAGCCGATGGTCGGGAACCAGGGCGGCTGGAGGTACGACAGCGTGTCGTCGTAGTTGTAGACACGCGTGTCGAACATGTCCATGTACGGGCTCCCGTTCGACGCCGTCGAGCCCGTGAACGTCGCCGTGCCGTGGCTGCCGTCCGAGCTGGCCGAGTGGCGCACGCCGAACTGGGCGACGACGCCGCCTCTCCACGTCATGTTGTTCGGCGCCCACTGCGGGATGACCACGTCGTTCTTGGCGACCATCCCGAGGACGTCGTCGCCGCCGGACACGTAGCCGAGGTCGTCGCCGACGAGGATGTCGTTGTTCGAGGCGACGGTGACGCGGCCGTTGACGCAGTTGGCGTTCGTCAGGGTGCCCACGCTCGGGTCGGTGCACGTCGAGGAGCCGGCGGCGATGATGATCGACTGGTCGGAGTAGATCGCGCCGTTGGAGGGGACGGCTTTCGGGAAGCCGCTGACGTGGCTGCTGCAGCTCGGGGCGCTGGAGCTCGTCTCGTTGGTCGAGGTGCACTTGTACGCGTCGACCGTGCCGTTGCTGAGGAACGAGAGCCGCCAGGCGGCGACGGTGTTGTCGCTCAGCCAGATCCCGCTGAGCTGCGCCGCGCGGTTGATGTCGACGAGCGAGGTGGCGAAGCTCGTGAAGCTGATCGGCTGCTTCAGGACGGTGCGGATCGTCGTCTGGTCGTACTTCTGGGCTCCGCCCTGCATGCTCGGATTGCCCGTGATGCTGCCCTCGGCGTAGATGTCGCCGTACGCGGTGCCCTGGTGGTTGACGTCGTGCTTGGTGCCGCTCGAGTCGATGCCGGCGTAGATCTTCCCGTAGGTGGTGGCGCCGGAGCCGACGTTGTAGTCGGAGTTCGTGATCATCAGGAAGTCGGCGACGGACGCCGGGCGCAGGCGCTTCTCCAGCACGCGCACCGGCGCGGTCGTCCCCTGCTTCCGCCCGGTGGCGACGATGTCCGCCCACTGGTTCGTGGCGGTGGGGCCGGTGACCTGGATGTTGTACTCGTAGCCGTTGGACAGCGCGCGCCAGGTGTCCTTGCCGTTCGGATAGGTCCAGGTCGTCCCGTACGTCCAGGCGGTCGGGGTCGAGCTTCCGGGGGCGACGAGGGTCCCGCCCGACGAGCGTCGCGTGGACTCGCCGACGGCGACGTCGTGGAAGAAGTACTGGTTGTCGTCCAGCAGCTTCGACGTGTAGTCGTCGAGGCCGGACTCCGCGGCCTGGAACGCCGCGTCGCTGACGACACCCTTGGCGCTCCGCGTCGAGTCGCCGCGGACGATGTCGACCATGATCACCGACAGGAGCGTGAGCGCGGCGGAGAGGAAGACGACGAGCACCATCGCGCTGCCGCGCTCGCCGCGGATGCTGTGGAGCCTCAGGCGCACGTGTCCGTCCTCAGGGCGATCGTCGTCTGGTACGTCGTGCTGGCGCCGCCGAGGCCGACCGGCGGCTTGACCGTGAGCGCGACGTTGGCCGACGCGACCAGCGACGCGTTCGTGGTCGGAGCGCCGGCCGCGTCCTCGTACGTGAACGGCGACGCGCTCGTGACCGAGTTGATGACCGTCGCCCAGCTGGAGCCGAGCGTGCCCGGCATCGTCCACGGCGGCCCGTTGGTGTTGGTGCTCGTCTGGAAGCTGCGCTGGAGCTGCCCGCCGGAGACGCGGTACGAGACCTGGCGCAGGTGGAACGGCGTCAGGCGGTCGGGCGAGTAGAAGGTGATCTGCGACGGCGCCGCCGTCGTGACCGGGAGCGTCGTGTCGTTGCACAGCGCCTGGCGCAGGTCGGACGCGATCTGGTCGACCGCGGTCCGCACTTCGGTCTGGAGCGTGGCGAGCTCCTGCGCGCGCCCCGTGGCCTTGACGGTCGTCGTCATCATCGCCGAGAACGCGACGGCCACCCCGGTGACGAGGATGAACATCGAGACCAGGAGCTCGATCAGGGTGAATCCGGCCTCCTGGCGGCGCAGGCGGCGGACGGCCGCGCTCAGCACGTGTTGCTCCCCGACGTCAGCGAGACGGTCTTGCTCTGCGAGCCGGACGCGATCGTCTGACTCGTCAACGAGCCGTTCGCGCCGGTCACGTTCGAGTGGCCGCTGATCGTGTAGCTCGACCCCACCGGGACGTTGAGGGTGAACACCGCCGGACCGCCCGTGCTCGTCGTGTTCGCGTTGACCGAGAAGTTCCACGGCGTCCCGCCGTACGGACCGCCCGTGATCGTCACGGTCGCGTTCCTGCACGTCTTCGTCACGCCGGACTGCGTGCGCTGGACGGTGACGTTGACCGTGGCGAGCTCCGCGTTCGTGAACGTGAACGTGTGCGTCAGCGTCGTCGGGTAGGCGTCCGGCACGTTCGACGTGAGCGCGTTCGTCGACGTGGCCGAGTCCTTGTAGTAGAAGCCTCCGCCGAGGACCGCGACCTTGTAGGAGAGCCCCGGAATCGTCTGGACGGTCTTCGTGCCCTCCGTCATCGAGGTCACCGACAGCGTGCTGCCCGGATAGGTGAACGCCTTCGAGTAGTTGGTCGAGTTGCGCGTGTACGAGACGGTCGCGGTCGTGCTGCTCCCGGTGAAGGCCGACCCGTCGTAGTTCCTCAGGTCGACGTAGATGGTCGCCGGCTTGTAGATGTAGAGCGCCGTGGGCCAGGTCTGGCCCGGCGACAGCTGCACGTGCGCGGGGGCCGCGGGGGAGACGGTGTCGTACAGCGTGACGTAGCCGGTCGGCGGCGTCACGCTGAGGTCGTAGTACGCCGTTCCGCCGCTGGTCGGGTTCGGCGTCAGCCCGGCGAAGATCAGCGAGCCGGAGGCGTCGGTGACGTCGTTGCGGGGCGCGCTCGGCCCGGTCGCGAGCGCCACCGGCACGTCGGCCACCTGCGTGCTGTTGCCGTAGTCGACCACGCGGGCCGTGATCACCGCGTTCGACTCGGACGCCTTCACCGGCGGCGCGACGTACGTGACCTCGCGCGCCAGCTGGGTCGAGTCGCTGTTCCGCGTGATCGTGACGACGACCTTCTTGTAGTTCGCGTACGACGTGTAGCTGAGCGGGCCGGGGTCGTTGACGTACGACACCTGGGTGGAGAGCGTCGCGTTCGCCCCGCCCGCGGTGATCGTCGTGGTCGCCGGCGGGTACGACGTGCTCGGGCAGGAGGACGTGGGGGTGGTCACGCCCAGGCACCCGGCCGGGTTGCCGGCGACGAGGCCGACGTCGTTGTAGTCCATCGCCCGGATCGACTCGATCTGGTTCAGGGCGGCCTGCTGGGCGAGCGTCCGGTGCCGCGCCACCTTGGTGACGGCGGTCGCCGAGGTGAGGACGCCCGCGAGCGACGCGCCGACGATCTCGAGCAGGACGAGCGCGACGACGACCTCGATCAACGAGACGCCGCGCTCGCGCGCGAGCGCGCGCCGGAGCCGGCGAAGCGGCCGCATCGAACGAGCTCTCCGGTGGAGACGAGGCATTGCCACTCTCGTTATCGTCCGGTTGGGAAACACGCGTCATCCCCTGATGGGGTACGCGTGCATCCCCCTATTCAGGCGTTCCGGTGTCGCACGCGGACCGGTCCGGCCGGAAGACCGGCGCGGTCGACTTCACGCTGATGAACCTCGGCGGCATGAAGGCGCGGACGCCCGCGAAGTAGCCGACCCTCGTCCGGCCCGACGAGCAGACCGGGATGCGGACGCGCTGCGGCGAGTCGGGTCTCAGCGCGACGCGGATGCGCTTTCCGCCGGGAACCGAGAACGTCACCTTCGCGCGCCCGATGAAGCCCGGTGAGGTCAGGCGCAGCTCGACGTAGCCGGCGACCCGTCCACCGGCGCGGTCCGGCCACAGGAAGACGGCGCCGCGGTCGGCCAGCCAACCGTCGTAGTAGCGCCCGGTCGCGTACAGGGCGAGCCGCGCGCGGCCGACGGGCAGCCAGAGCGTCGCCGTCGGCGCGCGCCGCACGAGATCGGCGCCGCGCAGCCGGATCGTCGAGCCGTAGCCGTCGACGACGAGCCGCTCCGAGATCGGCTCCCCGCCGACGAGCAGCGCTCCGTCCGGGCCGACCTGCACCACCTGGCCGCCGAAGCGGTCGATCGGGAAGGCGTTCGGGAGCAGGAGCAGGCGCGAGATCGAGCGGTTCCAGAAGAGCTCCTGGAACGAGGCCGCGCGGCTGCCGCCCCAGGCCTGGAGGAGCGACGCCTCCCCGCCGCCGGCGTCGTCCACCCAGGACGGATCGGCCGGCAGGAAGCGCGCCTTCGCATCTCGCGTGTTCGTGACGTCGAACGCGACGGCTCCGGCCGAGGCCACCCCGGTGGCGACGAGGGCGAGCCCGAGGACCAGGGGCGTCGCGAGCCGCGGCCGCCTGGAGGCGAGCACGGCGAACGCCGACATCACGGCCGCGGCGGCGGCGACCACGGCTGCGGCGTCTCCGGGGCGGCCGAGCTTGCCCGTCAGCCAGTAGACGCCGTAGAGGACGGGGGAGGCGTCGACCGACGACGCCACCGAGTAGGTGGTGAGCGGCAGGCGCATCGAGACGACGACGAGCGCCGCGGCGAGCGCGAGATGGGGCACGCGCAGCGGCCAGCCGCGCGACGCGTACAGCGCGAACCAGGTCGCGAGCAGCGGGCCGGCGTAGAAGATGTAGCGCTCCTGGATCTCCGGTGGCGGCAGCGTCGCCTGCAGCACGCCCGCCTCGATCAGCACCGCGGCGACGACCAGCACCGCCGTGATCCCGAAGGCCAGCTCGTCACGGCTCCGCGGCCGGGCGACCGAGAGCCAGATGCCGAGGAGCGCGCCCGGCACGATCACCCAGCCGGCGGCGTAGGCCAGCGTCATCGCGTCGAGCGCCACCCAGTGGGCGAAGGACGTCGCGCCCACGTGCTGGTCGAACACCCCCCGGTACGCGCCGAGCGCATGCGAGGGGCCGGTGACGAGCACGGCGGCGACGCCGAGTCCGAGGAGGGTCAGGGTCGGACGCTGCTCCCGGAGGGCGGCGCGCGGGCGCCGCTCGACCAGCCCGAGGATCGCGGCCGCGACGACGTAGACGACGGGGAGGACCGCGAACTGGATCCGCGCGAACGCCGTCAGCGAGGCTGCGGCGAGGAACAGGAGCTGCGCCCGGCCGGTCGGCCGGGTGAGCGCGCGGACGGCGGTGTACACCGAGGTGAGCAGGAGCGGATAGGTCAGGGCCTCGGAGGTGACGAACGACGAGTAGACGAGGTCCGGCATCAGCACGGCCAGCGCGGCGAGCGCCAGGGCTACACGCGCGCTCAGGCCGAGCCGGCGCGCGAGCAGGTAGGCGGGGACGGCCGCGAGCGACATCGCCAGGGCGCCGATCGTCTGCACCAGCCGGTAGCCGACGGTCACGTCCCCGACGAGCCACGCGGGAGCGGTGACGATCGGCTCCAGGAGCGCGGGGAAGTGGGCCGACGCGCCGCGGACGAGCGGATGCCCCGACTCGGCGATCGAGCGGCCGAGCGCCGCGTAGGTGTACTCGTCGGGGAAGAAGGCCGGGATCGCCCGGAGCCAGGCGAGCGCGGTGCGGGCGACGAAGCTGACGGCGACGATCGCGGAGAGCGCTGTCGGAGCCGATCGTCTCACGCTGGCTATCGTCGGCAGCGACCGGCGACGCCTTGAGAAACGTCGAGGGCGCGGTCTCCCGCGCCCTCGAACGGTGCAACGTGTGCTGCGACTAGCAGCCGGCGGTCAGGTTCGTCTGGAGGACGCCTGCGGGGCCGACCTTCTTCGCGTACTTGCCGTTCACGACGGCGGAGATGCAGTACGAGCTGGTCGACAGGCCGTTCAGCGTGTAGAGGCTCGTCTGGATCGCCTGGTCGTAGCTCGCCTGCAGGCCGGCAACCGTCATGCCCACATAGGTGCCGTTGTCGGCGAAGTACGACTCGATCGACGGAACGATTGCGCGGACGTCGGCGCCGGCGGCGCTGTTGTTCGCGCGGTCCCGGAAGCTCAGGTAGCTCGGGACGGCGATTGCCGTGAGGATCGCGAGGATGATCATCACGACGAGGAGCTCGATCAGGGTGAAACCCTTCTCTTCCTTCCTCAGACGCTTCCGCAACGTGTTCAGCATCTAGCTGCTCCTTCCTTGGGGTTTGCGGTGGCACCCGGACGTATCGGGGAGCCGCGTCTGCCGCGTGAGCCCTTGAACGGGTGAATTCCGAGCACGAAACGGGGTAGGCCGAGTGGCCCGTAAAGGATCCGGCGCGTGCTGCCGATAGCCCTGTCCGGATGAGCACTGTTCGCTCGATCGACGACCTGCTGGGGCACATGCAGTCCCTCGGCGCCTCGGACCTGCACCTGGCTGCGGGCTCCCCTCCCGTGGTGCGCGTGCACGGCGCGCTGACGCCGCTCGAGGAGCAGCCGCAGCTCGACGCCGAGGACACGCAGCAGCTCCTCTACCGCATCCTCAACACGGAGCAGCAGAAGCGCCTGGAGGTCGAGCGCCAGATCGATCTCTCCTACGCGATCTCGGGCGTCGCCCG
>Ga0070741_10011748_pt1 | contig 16058 bp, 12 predicted proteins | sample Coa_R1_4_FD_66440 | JGI IMG/M metagenome (GOLD analysis project Ga0070741, IMG submission 66440) | Surface soil microbial communities from Centralia Pennsylvania, which are recovering from an underground coalmine fire - Coalmine... | ecosystem: Environmental > Terrestrial > Soil > Unclassified ...
TATGCTATAGTTCATCTCGGATGAGTCCTCGTTTCGTGATAGTTTGGTACCATCACTTTATCAGGTTCTCATCCTTTTGTTTTGCTTTTGCGGCCTCTCGCCGAAAATTAAAAGGCCCTGACTATTTTGGGATGAACTTGGCAGAAATGCGGAAGCATGCTATGCTAGAGACTGGGCATTCGCCCTTTACAGGCAGACGCAAGATCTGTCAGATAGCATGTATAGTAATTGGGACTGGAGTATAAGATGCAGCCGTATTCGTCGTCTCCTCAGCCTTATCCACCATCATACCAATCAAATCTACCGGGGACCCCGCCGCCCTCTTCTTTCTCCAACCCAGGACAGATGCAAAGGAAGCCAGAACTTTCTAAAACCGCCCTTATTTCCCTCCTCGTGCTGCTGGTATTAATCATGTTCAGCGGCTTTGGTCTGATCTTCTACGCATCGGTGACGCGTCCAGCCCAGTTCCGCGCTCGCGCTACAGCAACCACACAGGCTATCCAGACCGTCAATGCCCAGTCCACAGCAATCGTTCATGCTCAGGCAACCGCCGTAGCCAATGCCACAGCGACCGCTCAGGCCCACATCCAGGCCACGGCCACGGCGCTGCAAAATATGTATAACCAGGCTACCAGCGGCACGCCGGTCCTGGCATCGTCGCTGGCCTTCCAGACAGGCTCAAACTGGGATGTCTACGATGCGGTGGGCGGCGGCGGTTGCGGCTTTGCGGGCGCTGCCCTGCACGCCAGTGTCTTTCAGAAAAGCTATTATGTCCCCTGTTTCGCCCACGCAACGAACTTTGGCAATATCGCGCTGGAGGTGCAGATGAATATCCTCCAGGGCGACGAGGGGGGACTGATTTTCCGCGCCAACGATGTAGCCAACCAGTTTTACATTTTCCGCGTTGGTCATGATGGCACTTATAGCCTCCTGGTCACCAGAGATAATCAGCATAACACACCCATCCTCGACGATAAAAGCGCGGCCATCAAGACCGGCTTCGGCCAGACCAATCTCCTGACGGTCATCGCCCAGGGGAGCACTATTTCCCTCTATATCAACAAGCAATTTGTTGGCAGCACCACCGATGGCTCATACGCAAAAGGAGAAATAGGCGTTTTTGCGGGCAACGGCGGTCATCCGACAGACGTGGCTTTCAGCAATATCCGCGTCTGGAACCTCTAAACTATCACGTTTAGTCCCATTTTCACTTGCATAAAAAGATACAAATATAAAAATTCTTTTTTGATGGCATATTATAATAACTCTATAAAGAAACTTGTAAAACAAGATCACGATTGCAAGTAGAATCAGGAGGGAGTATGGCGGAACGCATTGGTCAGCAGTTTGGAAACTACCGCCTAGTGCGGTTACTAGGGAAGGGAGGATTCGCGGATACCTATCTGGGTGAACACATCCATCTCAAAACATTTGCCGCTATTAAAGTACTTCAGACCCTATTAGGACAGCCTGAAACAGAGGCATTCCACAACGAAGCGCATATTATCGCCAGGCTAAATCACCCTCATATTATCCACGTTTTAGAGTTTGAGATGGAAGATCACACACCATATATTATTATGGAATATGCCCCTAATGGGACACTGCGTCAGCGCCATCCGCGAGGAAGCGTACTTTCACCCACCACCGTCCTGACCTACGTCAAGCAGATAGCAACAGCCTTACAATACGCCCACCAGCAAAAGCTGGTTCACCGCGATGTCAAACCGGAGAATATGCTGCTGGGACGCGATGGCGAAGTATTATTAAGCGATTTTGGAGTGGCAGTCATTGCTCAGACTCAGGCTCAGAATATCGAAAATATCGCCGGGACCGTGACATATATGGCCCCAGAACAGATCCAGGGCAAACCATGCCTGGCCAGCGATCAATACGCTCTGGGCATCACTGCCTACGAATGGCTCTGCGGAACGGCGCCCTTTGGGGGAACGTATAGCGAAATAGCCCTTCAGCACGAATGCGTCTGCCCCCCTTCGCTGAAGGAGCAACTATCAGCCATCCCCGCTGCCGTCGAAGATGTTATCTTTACCTCCCTGGCTAAAGATCCGCGTCAACGCTTCGCAAGTGTCGAGGATTTCGCTGCCGCTCTGGAGAAGGCTTGCCAGGATCTTCCTCTTAGCAAATACGCTACAACTACTATCGGCATCGATCCACAGCTCTATGTGCCAACAGAGATCGCTCCATTCCCACAGTTACAAGAAGCGCCCGTTGCAGTTGAGACGGCGCCACCTCTTGATCAAGCATCTCCCTCCCAACTCTCGCTCGACGCAGGCGCCACCTCTTTACCCTCTTCTTCCCATAACCCTTATGCTCTGATCCTCTCTCCTGACTCTATGAACCATCCGGTTCCCGTTGATCAGGAGTTCATACTACCAGGCATCTATCCTTCCTCGACTGTCATACGGAAAGCAATGTCCCCCTACCACACGAACACTTCCATAGCGGCAAAGCTGCTACTTTGCTTACTAACAGTATTGATTATTGCTGGTAGCGGATTTCTCTATTTCTCCATCTCCTACCAGACAAATCTTCTGCACGTTCAGGCTACGGCAATTGCCGGAGTAAGTATCATTAGCACCGCACAGGCCAGAGCAGCCGGTTTAGGTCGGGTGGCCGCGACGGCTCAACCACATATCAATGCCGCAATCGCCACCCGGACGGCATTGCAAAATATTTATGCTCAGGCGACCAGCGGCCCCCCGGCTATCAACGATCCTCTCTCTTCCCCAGATGATTTTGGCTGGAATAATACCCAGCGCATCGCAACGTCTGGCCGCTACACCGGTAGTTGCCAATTTACCAATAATTCCTATCATAATGAAGCATTAGCCGGATATCTTATCAATTGCATGGCTACAGAGACTTATTTCAGCAATTTAGCCTACCAGGTAGATATGACTATCACTAATGGCAATTCCGGGGGCCTGGTTATTCGCGCTAATGCCAGCGGCTCGGGCTATTACTTTCGCATTAGCATCAATGGCACATATTTTTTAGAAAAAATTGCCAGTAATGGGTACGGAAACTTAAATCAAACGCTGCTTGCCAGCGGCAGCAGCCCGGCAATCAAAAGAGGCTATAACACTATGAATCAGCTTGCAGTAGTCGCACAAGGGCAGAATTTATACCTTTACACGAATAAACAGTATATCGATAGCATCAGTGACGCCAGCTACTCAAACGGCCAGATAGGAGTATATGCCAGAGGCACCAATTACAAAACCGCGATCACCTTTCGCAACGCTCAGGTATGGAAACAATAATACGGGGCATGTAACTGGTACCATCAGTAGACAATTCATGATATTCTATTCTATGTTCTAGTACAAAAGCTACTGATGAGAAATTACGGTCAGGATATACCATATGCAGCCAGATCAAACATCCCAAAAAGAAACCGATCTATCTACCACAACCGTAGCTGCCAGGGAGGAGGCTTCGCACTCCGACACAACGGAAGTCATGGATGCTCCCACCCCTCTCCCTCCAGGAGTGCCAGCAGTGTGGCCTCCTGTACAACGGAATTACCGACGACGCGAACGCCTGCCCAGAGTGGTGATGGTCCTGCTTTCCGCCCTGGCGCTTCTGCTGCTCATGAGCGGACTGGGTTTGATTACCTATAGCGCCACCACCCACTACACGGGAGCAGTTCATAGAGTCTCCACCGCCCAGGCGGTTGCAACGGGCAATGTAATAGGCACAGCGCAGGCTCAGCAGAACGCAACGGTTCAGGCCGTGAATACAGTACAGGCCGGCATTAACGCCACCGCCACTAGCGAAGTGAATCAGGACGTCACAGCAACCGCTTCTGTGATCAACGCCACCGCCACGGCGAGCGCGCTCAATGATCTTTACCAGAAAGCCACTAAAGGGACGCCGAACTTTAGCGATCCGTTGAGCAGCAATAGCGCCACCAGCCTGTGGACCGAGGGCAGTTCGGCCAACAATGCCGGCTGCGTCTTCGATAATGGAGCCTATCATGCGCGCGAAACACAGCCAGGCTATCTGCAACCCTGCATTGCCAGAGCCACGCAATTCAACAATTTCGCCTACCAGGTGAATATGACAATTGTCCAGGGCAACGAAGATCAGGCCGGGCTCCTCTTTCACGTCGATAGCTCCGATCAGGCCTACTACTTTTTCCGTGTGGGCACTGATGGCAGCTACGCCCTTGATGTTTACGCCAGCAACAATCAAGTGAGTACGCTGGTAAAAGGGCTGAGTCCCGCCATTGCCACCAGTCAAGGTCAGTCAAATCAGCTCACGGTGATTGCGCAAAATAATACCTACTACCTCTACGTTAACGCTCAACCAATAGCCTCGGTAAGCGATAGCACGCTGGGCGCAGGGAAGATCGGGGTCGCGGTGGTCGATGTTGATAATCCCATTGATGTGATCTTTAGCGATGCTCAGGTCTGGCCGCTATAAAATGCACGCGGGTGTGCGTCAAGTTTTTGCACAACGGGGATGCAAGGGGCAACGCCCTTGGACTGGGGGCGCGGGGGCTGTGCCCCCGATTCTTCTTTTTCCTCGCCGCCGCAGGCGGCAGTGCAACAACATGACGGGTACCCAATGCACGCTCAAGACTTGACAAACCGCATATCGACTGGTATGCTGGCAACAGAAAAATGAAGGCTATGAACGGGACAAGTACCTTTTGCCGAACGGCATCATCTCTTTTGCAGAGGTGAGGGAACAGAGAGCTGTGGGTCGGTGCGACACAGCGGTTGACAGAAGCGAAATCCACCCGGGAGCCTGCGCGGCAAGCGCCAACGGTTGCCCCCGTTACCAGGCAAGAATGAGTTTCAACAAACGTTGAAAAAATCAAGGTGGCACCACGATTTCGCCTATACCGCGTCGTCGTCCTTATGGACGAGGGCGCTTTTTTTATTACCCACAAGCAGACCGCTATGGGCGTTTTGCAATAGAAGGAGAAGATGTTATCATGCTTGATCTCACGTTTATCCGTAATCACCCGGACACTATCAAAGAGGCGGCGCGGCTCAAAAATAATCCCATCGATATTGATGGCCTGCTGGCCCTTGATCAACAAGTGCTGACGCTGCAAAAAGAAGTAGAAGAGGCTCGCGCCAGGCAGAACGAGCTCTCGAAGCAAATCCAACAGGCGGCAAAAGAGAAAAATACGGAGCTGCGCAATACCTTTATTGCTGAAGGGAAGCAACTGGCCGAGCTGATCAAAGAGAAAGAGCCTCTGCTCAATAGCCTGCTTGAGGAGCGTTACCAGATGCTGCTGCTCGTCCCCAATATCCCCGATCCGAGCGCGCCCATCGGCAAAGATGAAAACGATAACGTGCCCATCCGATATTGGGGGGAGAAGCCTACGTTCGATTTTCCGCCACTTGACCATTACGAGCTGATGCAGAAACTCGATCTGGTGGATATTGAGCGAGCAGTAAAAGTTGCAGGCTCGCGTAGCTACGCGCTTAAAGGCGATGCCGCCCGCATGGAACTGGCGTTAATGAATTTCGCGATGGACCGCATTGCCCGCAAAGGCTTTACGCCGCTGATTGTGCCGGCGATGGCCCGCGATTTCTGCTTTATCGGCAATGGACAATTCCCAAAAGGTCGCGACCAGGTGTACGCCATCGAAGAGCAAGACCTCTTCCTGGTCGGCACCTCGGAAGTTTCGATTACAGGTATGTATAAGGATGAAATCATCAAAGGCGAAGAGCTGCCCCTCACCTTCGTTGGCTTCTGTCCCTGCTTCCGCCAGGAGGCCGGCACGTACGGCAAAGATACAAAGGGCGTCTTCCGCATCCATCAATTCAACAAGGTGGAGCAATACGTCATCTGCGAGGCCGATCATGAGGAGTCGGTGCGCTGGCACGAGCAGCTCATCAAGAACTCGGAGGAGCTGGTGCAGGCGCTGGAGCTGCCGTACCGGGTCGTCAACGTCTGCACGGGCGATATGGGCGATGGCAAAGTTGGCATGTACGATCTTGAGTGCTGGATACCCAGCGAGGGCCGCTATCGCGAGACCCATTCGTGCTCGTACTTCCACGAGTGGCAGGCCCGTCGCGCCAATATCCGCTATCGCGACGCCGACGGCAAGGTCAAATTCGTGCATACGCTCAACAATACAGCCATCGCCTCGCCGCGCATCCTGATCCCGCTGCTGGAAACGCACCAGCAGGCCGACGGAAGCGTACGCATCCCGGAAGCCCTGCGTCCCTACATGGGCGGGCAGGAATTTATTCGACCGCGTTAATATCGTAGAGTATAATAAACCTTATAAACCTTCGTAGGGACCCGCTTTAGCGCGTCCGCCCGCGATTTATCGCGTTACCCCATTCGTTGTAAGCAACCAGCGCGAGCAACGAGTTCGGGGATGAACAGCGTGTCCGCCGGGATGCGGCGCTTGCGACAATGGAGGAGCTGTGCATTGAAACCTGTTAACCTAATCGAATACGAGCCGCTGGCCCAGGCTCGCGTGGAAGCGGATGCGTGGGACTACTATCAAGGCGGCAGCGACGACGAAGTAACGCTGCGAGCCAATCGGAGCGCGTTCGAGCGCATCCGGCTGCGTCCCCGCGTGCTGATCGACGCCAGCAAGATCGACACGCGCACAACCGTGCTGGGGGCACCGATCAGCATGCCGATCATGATAGCGCCAATGGCCTGTCACGTCTTCGCCCATCCCGAGGCCGAATGCGCGACCGCACGGGCTGCCGGCCAGGAGGAAACGCTGATGGCTGTCAGTACGGTCGCCAATCGCACCATTGAAGAGATCGCCGAGGTAGCTGGCGGCCCGCTCTGGTTCCAGCTCTACACCAACGAAAATCCGCGTGTCAGCGAGCGACTGGTGCAGCGGGCCGACGCGGCGGGCTATCGCGCAGTCATCCTCACGGTAGATACGCCCCGGCTGGGACGACGCGAGCGCGATATCCGCAATCAATTCAAGCTGGAAGCCCGTTCCCTCCTTGCCAATTTTCAAGAGGCCGTGGCAGACGAGCCAACATTCAGCCGCCACGTTACCGATACCTGGGAAACGGTGGACTGGCTGCGCACAGTGACAAAGCTGCCCCTACTGCTCAAGGGCATTCTAACGGCGGAAGATGCCTTGCTGGCAGTCGAGCGAGGCGTCGAGGGCATTATCGTCTCCAATCACGGAGGAAGGCAGCTCGATGGTTCGCTGGCGGCTATCGAAGCATTGCCCGAAATAGCCGAAGCGGTGGCGGGACGCTGCGAAATCTATCTCGATGGCGGCGTTCGTCGGGGAACCGATGTACTCAAGGCGCTGGCATTGGGGGCGCGCGCCATCTTTATTGGCCGCCCAATACTCTGGGGGCTGGCAGTTGACGGTCAGGAAGGCGCACGGCACATCCTGCAATTGTTACGCAACGAGCTCGAAGTGGCGATGGGGCTTTCAGGATGCCCAACGCTGGCAGGCATCAACCGTTCTTTAGTAAAAATACTGTAAACGTATGTATAGGGGACCTCGCCGGCACCTTCGTGGCGACCTTCCACGATGAAGCGAGAAGCTACAGCGCCGGTACACCCTTCGTTATAGATGAATAATCTCTGCTCGCACGCTCCTGGCATCGTCATCGATGAAGAGCAGGCCGATGCTGCATGCAGGTTGGCGGCGACGGTCGGTCGCGCTGCCAGGATTAAAGAGCAACTGCCCATCATGCTCCTGATTATAGGGAATGTGGCTATGACCAAATATCACTACGCGCGCATCAGGAAATTCCCGCCGGGCGTTACGAGCGTAATGAGCGGCATCCCCAAGAATATGTACGATGCCGATCTTACAATACCCCACAGTAATTTCGCGCTTGATCGGCAGCTTCAACACCACCTCTTCGCGCTCAATATTGCCCTGTACCGCCACAACGGGCGCTATCGTCTCCAGTTCCGCAATCACTTGCAAAATTGAAAGATCGCCCGCATGCACAATCAGTTCGACACCGGCAAAATGCTGCCAGACCGCGTCAGGCAACGCTTTGAAGTGAGGGATATGGGTATCTGAGATTACTCCAATTTTTCTGATCATGTATTTTTCTCGGCATCTCGGCTGCTAAGATTGCTTTCATAGGGATGTACATAAGTTAGATACAACAAAACAATATTATCAGACCAGACAATATAAATAGCCCGGCCCGCACAAGTCTTTTAGCCAGAGCATAGATATCGGCTCTATCCCCCTCCCTGCGCATTCCTAATGCAACAATGGTCACAACTCCTACACTGTCATCTATTTTATAAATGACCCTGTATCTTTGCGAAGCAGCGCGTATAGATCGGTAACCGGCTAAGTCGCCTGCTAAAGGTTTTCCTTTTTTATCAGGCTCAGTTTCAAGGCTCTCAATGGCCTGGGCAATTCCCTGACGTATGCGTGTATCTAAAATAGCAGCCAACTGTTTTTCTGCTGTCGGTGTTACAATGAGTTCCATCTACGATCAAATCCTACCTGCCCTTCTTACGTTTTTTACTGTGTTTCGGGAGCTGATAAACTATTGCTCTCGTCCCAACCTAGATCCTGTTTTACCTTTTTCCATGATTTACCTTTGTTTTCCTTTGCTTCCTTGATACCCTGGCGTAACGCGGCGACCTGTTCTTCATCCCCTAGAATTTCTAGCGTCTCCATGATCGATTCATAAAGTTCCCAGGGCATAATTGCTAATACAGGCTTGTTACGTCTGGTAACCGTAACCACAGGCTTACTGCGGTTAGCGATATCCTCTTCAAACTGCTCAGGTAATCGCGTCAACTGATCTCTCGCTTCGACCATAGAGAGAGTGTGTGGTGTTTTCTGCTCCATAACCTTGATGCGCCTTTCTTTGTACATTTATCTGTACATCTAAGTGTACATCAGAATGTACATTTTAGCAATGGCTTCTTATGATCTTATCCTGGTCCATCATCCCAATCAAGCAACAACAAGAACTTTTCCTGGTTTTTGCAATCAGCGAGGTAAGCATCGCCCATACATCAAATGACGCAGGTTTTCATCCAAAAAAACCTGCGCCGATAATATCACAAACAATCCCGGGATGGGATTAATCTACTTCACAAGATGTACAATCACATGTCGCGGAATCTTCTGTATCATTGACAAACAGATGTGCAACCTGTTCGGGAACGATCAATTCCTCAGCCACAGTGTCCTCCTCCCCCAGGTAGCTGGCCGCATCGCCGATGTCAACCAGCGCTAACGCCTCAATGATTGCTCGCAACTCTCCTGTCGTTGCCATTACGAATACCCCCTATTCATAATATATAAGGAACCAGCTCGACCCGCTCCCACCCATACATCGGCACCCTTTATAAAGAGATCGCGTGCCAGATGATATAGCATTTTCGATAGCATAAACAGAGCCATTTAAGAGTGGTCAGTCATTGGTATCTCTACTTATACATACGTTCGAAAATATATCATCATTCCCTAAATCGTTCCCAATAGACCGAATAGGCCATTGCCATTGTCCGCGCAGGGCCGCGCAAAAGTTGTTTTTTCAGAAGAAACGGCTCGCTTGCGAGCCGTTCTGGAGAGAAAGGTGCTGCGGTGGGCGCTGCCCACCGCAGCACCTTTCTCTCCCAGTGAGCGCCAAAGGCGCGAGCAGTCAGAGCCAACGACGACTTTTGCGAAGCTCTGATTGTCCACGTCACAATTATGACGCAGGCGCAGCGAACGTGATATACTGACCGCAAGAAACTCTCAGATTGCAGGAGAATTGTATGGCAAATAATCACTATAACGTTGCAGTGATTGGCGCTGGCCCCGGCGGCTACGTCGCCGCCATTCGCGCCGCGCAACTTGGTGCGAAGGTGGCTATCGTCGAGAAACAGTATCTCGGCGGCACCTGTCTCAACGTGGGCTGTATTCCATCAAAGGCGATGCTGCATATTGCTGAGGTAATGCATAGCATGGAGGCGCTGGAAGAGCTGGGCATCCATCTCCCGCAGCCACCAACCTTCGATATGGCAAAGGCGGTTGTCTTTAAAGATAAAGTCGTCAAACGTATGACAGGCGGCGTTGGCGTGCTGATGAAGGGGAACGGCGTCGATGTATATGATGGGCTGGGTAGCGTTGACGCCTCGCGCACCGTGACAGTCAAGAAGAGCGATGGCACAGAACAGCAGTTCAGCGCCGATAAGATCATCCTTGCCACAGGCTCGGTTCCGCTGATGCCCTCCATGCCCGGCATTGATGGGCAGAATGTGATGAATAGCGACACCTGCTGGAACCTGTCCAAAACGCCCAAGAGCCTGGTCTGCGTGGGCGGCGGCGTGATTGGCATGGAGCTGGCCTGCATGTTCAACGCGCTCGGCACAGAGGTAACGGTGCTGGAAATGCTGCCCACTATCCTGGCCCCCGTCGATGAAGAGGTGCGCCGCCTGCTGGTACGCATCCTGGGTAAGCGCGGCATCAATATTGTGACGGGCGCGAAGGTCGAAGGCATCGAAGATGAGGGGGGACAGAAGAAGGTCATCGCGACGACCGATAAAGGCCAGCAGAGCTTCCCCGCCGAGTACGTCCTGATGGCGGTCAGCCGCCGCGCTAACACCAGCGGCTTAGAGCAGTTGATGGAGCAGGGACTCGACAATGATCGTGGTCGTGTGCGCGTCAACGAAAAGATGGAGACCAACCTGCCCGACATTTACGCGATTGGCGACCTGGTCCACGGCGCGGGCCTGGCCCATGTGGCCTCAACCGAGGGAGAGATCGCGGCAGATAACGCGCTGGGCCACGAAGCGAAGATGGACTATCACGTCATCCCAAACCCCATTTACACCTTCCCCGAAATCGCCTTTGTCGGCCTGACGGAGGCGGAGGCCAAAAAGCAGTATCCCGAAGCGCGGGTCGAACGCTTCCCCTGGACCGCCATCGGCAAGGCTGTGGCGATAGCCGAGACGGAGGGCTTCACTAAAGTCATCCTCGGCAAGTACGATGAGATCCTGGGCGCGCACATCATCGGACCCGACGCCACCAACCTGATCAGCGAATTCTCGGTCGCGATGCGCGGCGAACTGACCGCCGACGAGATCATCGAGACCATCCACCCGCACCCCACGCTCAGCGAAGGGCTGCGCGAAGCCATCCTGGCCGTCGAAGGTCGCCCGATCCATATCCCGCCGAAGCAGGCGGTAAAGGCACGATAAGAGAGGGATGGCACGCAATAACCTGATAAAGCAGCTTCTAGGGTGACTGGGAGCTGCTTTAACATTGTTCTTATTCAGGGTTATGATAATCCCGAATTATCATGAAACAAGTACTAACTTTAAGAGTTTTATTGACATATAAACCTATTTTTACAACAATATATTTATATGGATTATGGCTTTCAGGGCGACCAGGGAGGAACTGTGATGAGCGTTATCAGGACAAGAGGGCAGGCAGCAGGCATACAGGCCGGTAACGTCTGGATTAGGGTTTTGATCATAGGCGCGCTTGTCTGCTTGCTATCAGCGGTAGGGGCTGGCGTATATTTTGCGCTGTCCTCCAGTGCCGCCACACAACATACACAAATAGCGACCAGCGCGCATAAAACGTCGGTTACACTTGATCCGAATCAGGCCGAAGTGACGGCGGTCGCTCAGCAATATATGAACGCCCTGCTAGGGCAACATTATGATACGATGTGGAGTATGCTCGATCCCGGGGTGCAGGCGATGTGGCATGATGAGGCCACATTTGCCAGTTTCTGGAAAGCGCGCTTCCAGAATTATGCGCTCCAGAACTTCACCACCGGACAGGCTCAAGGGCTGCCCCTCTGGGTGAATCCAGAGACGATGATGCAGTACGCCCATGTGGATGCCATCCCTGTTTCACTGCAATTCGAGCTGAAAGCGTTGCCGCCTAAACAACTCACTCCGCTCGCTCCGCAATTTCTCCACCCCAGCATCATCTTTCACGATTTACCCTTTATTGTGCAGCAGGTGGCTTCGAATCAGGCGCTCCAGGACGAACACCAGTGGCGCGTCCTGCTCGGCGGCCCGGCTGACCTGGAAGCCCCTGTCCTGCCTCCTCTCACCCCGGTCAGCCGGCAGGTAAAAGTACCGATTCTGATGTATCATCATATTACTAATGTAAAGCCGAAAAATCTGCTTGATCTAAGCCTGACAGTCACTCCAACGGCGTTCAGCCAGCAGTTGGACTACTTGAAGCGGCAGAAATACCATACCATTACGTTTAACCAGCTTTTTAACGCGCTGTACTATAACGGTCCGTTGCCGGCAAAGCCGATTATCCTGACTTTTGATGACGGCTATGATGATGCGTATAAATTCGCTTATCCAGCCCTGAAAGCGCATGGCTATAGCGGCATGTTCTATATCATCACGGGCAAAGTCGGTTGGCAGGGACAGATGACCTGGGATCAGATGCGTACGCTGGTCGCCGGCGGCATGCAAATGGGATCTCATACCATCCACCATGTAAATATAGGGCAGGTTTTCCTGAACTCACGCATTCAGGCCCAGCAAGAGGTACAGATATCGCAGATGGATCTGGAAAAGCATCTGGGGATCGTCGTTCAACAGTTCTGCTATCCTTCGGGAGAGCCGTTCCGCCACGGGAGCCTGGTCTTGCAACAACAGGTGATGAACTTGCTGGCCGCCAACGGGTACATAGGCGCGACCACCGATCCTGGCGCAACCGGCATTGTGCAAAATAGCCGCACGCCGTTGGACCTGCTGCGCGTTCGGGTTGATGGGCGCGAATCGCTGGGAGCCTTTATGCTTAGCGTGCCATAGCAGCATGTTGCTATGGCACCAGTTCCCCACATTGGACCTGCGCCAGCAGCTTCGTCCAGGCCAGAGCCTCGCGCACAGAGGTGGGAAGTTTAAAGGCATAAGGAGCATCATGATCTCCAGGCCGGCTCAATTCTAGCTCCAACCGCATAATATCCATCGCATTCATACCCTGACCGCTCAATAGCTGATCGGCGGTAACGGATGTCGATGCCAATCCCTGATTCTCGCGCGTCAGCATCTCATCCATCTCTTCAACTGAGGTAGAAAAGAAGACACGAATATGCTCGCGAGGCACAGTCGTATACATTTTCAACAGCGCCAATAACGCATTGAGCGATGTCAACGAGGTTGAACTCCACTTCCAGGAAGTATTACGCTCACCCTGGCATGCAACACGATAATAAATCACGGGTACTATGCCTCCCAACATACATATTTTCGCGTTAACTTCGACCGCTTTCATCAAAACAGAGGCGTATCAAGGCCAATCCCCTTACCTACTATACGTGCTATCAAGTATTTTTTAGACAGAATTCGCCAGTTCCAAGCGACTTCTTATCTTCTTTAAAAAAAGCTTTACAAGTTGGAGCAAGTGTGATATTATCTACGTCGCAAGGGGATGTAGCTCAGCTGGGAGAGCGCGACAATCGCACTGTCGAGGTCAGGGGTTCGAGCCCCCTCATCTCCATTACACCATCGGCTCCTATGCCTTGCAAATCGCAAACGGTTATGGTATAGTGTAGATACATCGAAGATGCGACGAGCAGGAGTAGTAAGTCACCTAACTTCAGAGAGTAGCCGGTTGGTGCGAGGCTACAACATTCGACCGAACTCGCCTGCGAGCAACAGGGGTGAAGGTATTGTCAGGCGGCAATATGTTTAGCTTCTGTCGGGGTTGCCCGTTATAGCACACAATGAGAGTAGATCAAGGACAGCATCTGGCTAACCATTTATATGGGCCTGTAGCGCAGCTGGGAGAGCGCTTCCATGGCATGGAAGAGGTCAGGGGTTCGAATCCCCTCAGGTCCACCATCGCTGTTCAGATCGAAAATCAGGGTGGTACCACGGAATAACCTTTCGTCCCTAGCGGATGAAAGGTTTTTTTTATTGTAATTGTATTCATTATTCTCGTTGCCCCTTCACGATGACAAACTATCGTTAGAAAGTGTTTGATTCTGAGGATCTTTGCCCGTTAGTGGTAGAGTTCACGCGGCTTCGCCGCTCAAGGTGTAGGAGTTGTGGAAAAATGTGCTTCGCACATTTTTCCACAACTCCTACAAAACAAGCTGAGCGTCGCAGGCGCGAGCGCGCTCATGCTGAGAATAAGACACGCATTCAAAAAGTAAAGCAGGGAGAGCCGTTATGGTAATAACACGTACAAAATACAATCCGAAAGTCATTGAGCACAAATGGCAGACTCAATGGGAAGCAGAGCATCTGTATCATGCCTCTGATGATTCTCCCAAACCAAAATTTTATCACCTGGTGATGTTCCCCTATCCATCGGGCGATCTACATATGGGCCACTGGTATAACTATTCGCCCTTCGATGCCTATGGACGCTTTATCCGCATGCAGGGCTACAATGTGATGCAGCCAATGGGTTTCGATGCCTTCGGCCTGCCAGCGGAGAACGCCGCCATCAAACGCGGCGTCCAGGCCCGCACCTGGACCCTGGCAAACATTGAAAATATGCGTAAGCAACTGCGGGCAATGGGGGCGCAGTGGGACTGGCAGCGCGAAGTTATCACCTGCATGCCCGATTACTATAAGTGGACGCAATGGCTGTTCCTGCAATTCTACAAGCACGGACTGGCCTATCGCACCAAAGCGCCCGCGAACTGGTGTCCCGGCTGCAATACCACGCTGGCAAACGAGCAGGTGCTGGCCGACGGCACCTGCGAACGCTGCGGCAGCGTGGTCGTACGCAAAGAGATCGACCAGTGGCTGCTGAAAATCTCGGCCTACGCCGAAGAGCTGCTGAACTTCCACGGCGTCGAGTGGCCGGAGAAAACGATTACGATGCAGCGCAACTGGATCGGGCGCAGCGAGGGCGCGGAGATCCGTTTCTTTACCGAGATTGATGGTAAGCGCGAAGAGATTCCCGTCTTCACAACGCGTCCAGACACGATCTATGGCGCGACCTTCTTTGTACTGGCGCCGGAACATCCCTGGGTGGAGAAAATCACGACGCCTGAACACAAAGCTGAGGTCGATGCCTACATCGCCCACGCCCGGCGCATGACCGAAATCGAGCGCATGAGCACAGAGAAGGAGAAAACGGGCGTCTTTACCGGCGGCTACGTCACCAATCCCGTGAGCGGCGAACGCGTTCCGGTCTGGATCGCCGACTACGTGCTGATGGGCTACGGCGCGGGCGCGATTATGGGCGTGCCCGCCCACGATCAGCGCGACTTCGAGTTTGCCCGCAAGTTCGGCATTCCGATCCGTGAGGTAATTCGCGCCCAGGATGAAGAGCCAGGCGATCCGGCAACCTGGACAGCCGCGAAGGAAGCCCTGGGCGTCATGGTCAATTCAGGTCCCTTCGATGGGACGCCCCGAGACGAGGCTATCGCGAAAGTCACCAGGTATATCGAAGAGCAGGGCATCGGCAAGTTTATGATCACCTATCGCCTGCGCGATTGGTTGATCAGCCGCCAGAGGTATTGGGGTGCGCCCATTCCTATTGTCTACTGTCCCGTAGATGGCATGGTGCCCGTTCCAGAAGACCAACTGCCCGTTCTGCTACCGGAGCATGTGGAGTTCAAGTCCACCGGCGAGTCGCCGCTGCGCTACGAGCCGGAGTTTGTTAACACAACCTGCCCGGTATGCGGCGGACCGGCGACACGCGAGGCTGATACGATGGATACGTTCATCTGCTCATCCTGGTACTACCTGCGCTATGCCGATCCGCACAATAACGAGCAAGCCTGGAGCCAGGAGAAAATGCAGCACTGGCTGCCGGTTGATCAGTATGTAGGCGGGGTCGAGCATGCCATTCTGCATCTGCTGTACTCGCGCTTCTTCGTCAAGGCGCTGCGCGATATGGGTTACGTGGACTTTGACGAGCCATTCCAGCGTCTGTACCATCAAGGGATGGTGCTGGGGGCTGACGGCCAGAAAATGTCCAAGTCGCGTGGCAATGTAGAAGCGCCCGACAGATACGTCGAGAAGTACGGCGCAGACACGGTTCGCTGCTACATGATGTTTATCGGGCCGTTCGATGCGGGTGGCTCCTTCAAGGCGGAGAATTTAGAAGGCGTCTGGCGCTTCCTGAACCGCTTCTGGAGCCTGGTTACCGACGCCTGGATCGATAA
>Ga0070741_10011749_pt1 | contig 16057 bp, 13 predicted proteins | sample Coa_R1_4_FD_66440 | JGI IMG/M metagenome (GOLD analysis project Ga0070741, IMG submission 66440) | Surface soil microbial communities from Centralia Pennsylvania, which are recovering from an underground coalmine fire - Coalmine... | ecosystem: Environmental > Terrestrial > Soil > Unclassified ...
GCAGCAGACGCTCAGCCACGGCCCTGCGTGCTTCAGGGAATGGTGTCAGCGCGCCCAGCAGCGCGGCCCTGACGGTGAGCCATTCGGGCGCAATCAGGATATTGACCTGCGGCTGGTCGTTGAGTTCGCCGATCAGCTTCGCCACCAGTTCGAGCTGGTTCTGGATGCGGTCGTAAGTCTTCAGCACCAAGTCACGCGGGTCAGCATACTTCGTTTCAGCGCGGTCAACTTCAAAGGTGCCGTCCACGCGGGCGAGCAGTTCTGAGAGCTTCGCCTTCTTTCTGACAAACTTCCCCTCGCCGGCGGTCACGGTATAAGTGACGGTGACCTCTTCGGAGCGCGGGCCGATGTCATACCTCTGCGGGTCATCGGCATCGCGCAGCCAGGCGTCACAGGCATCAAAGAGCAGGTGCAGGCGCTCGGCGCAACGTCTCAACTCATCGAGGACGCTGTCGCCGTGCGCCATCTCCGCTGCGTCCTGTGCCTGTGCGAGAATGGTGGGGATGTGGTCAGCCTTGTGGCGAAACATCGCCTGCTCCGATGCTCCGAAACGCTTCGCTATGCTTCGATACGGCTCGCCGGCGACCAGCACCGCGTCAATCGCTCCGCGCTCCGGATGGCTGCAAACTGTACAAACTCTTGGCATTACGCTCCGCTATCGTTTTTGCTTCAGGGCTTCGGCGGGCCGTCATAAATGATCCCGCCCTTATTGATGAAAAGCATCTTCACACCCTTCGGCAGGCGGTTGAAGACGGCACGCTTGAGACACGATGCGCTGGCCAATTCACGCATGTCGGACGCGTAGCAGTGGAGCATGATGCTCTGTTCCTCACTGAGCGCACACACCGCCGCAAGGCGTTCGCCGTCCGTCATCTTCGCAATGGATTTGACCCAGCTTTCCGGGTTGAATTCCTGCTGCCTGACTGCTTCCGCGCGCTGTTGCAAATAGCGCACCTTCATTTTGCGTCGCATCGTCCGCATTTTCATCAGCTCGTCCTCCTCCATATGCTCTCCCTTTGTTTTGGTTATCAGGTTTCGATCAGTCGCCGAGTGCGGCGAGTTCATCCCGCGCCCGGCTGAGTTCCGATTCCACTTCGGCCAGCCGCTGCTGCGCCCCTTGCAAACGTCTCTCAAGGAGCAGAGCGCCCGCTTCATCTGTGGGCCGTGCAATCACCAGGCGTTGTTCCGTGGCGCGAACGTCGCCGTGCAGCTGGCCGCGCGGGTTGAGTTGTTCAGTCAGCCGGGCGATCCGCTTGATGACCTGCTCCCGGTTCTCAAAACAGGTCTGCAAAAATCCTTCGGCCTCGTGCAACCGTCGCTCTGCTGCACACACGACCGAAGCCGAGAGCTTTGCCAGCGCCATCTCACGCACGATCAGGCGTTCCATCTCTTCGACCGTGCAATCCGGCGCAGGGCTGTTGATCCGCGCGACGATCTGCCGGCGCTCGCTCTCGCATTGTTCCTGACGCAGCTGGGCCGCGGTGATCTGTTGTTGTGCTTCTTCGACGGCGGCGCGGGCCTGCGCGATGGCGCCCCCTGTAGCTATTGCTGTTTGCATTGGTTGTTCCTTTCTTTAGCCATTCCTCTGCTCTGTTATCTCCCGGGACCGCCGGGCGTGCGCGCCGATCAACGCCCGGTCAAAGACTCTCAGCTGACTGATAACCCACTCATCCAGTTCCCGGCCCGTGACGGCCTGCCAGGCCAGCAGGTCGAGCCACGTGATCGGCCTCGGCACTGCGCCCGCGAAGCCGACCGCCCAGCCGTCAATCCCCGCCCTGATCTCGCAGTGCAGCTGGTAAATCGCCGCGACCGCCGCGGGCGGATTCTCGGGCGGCTGATGCTCAGGGCGCAGCGGCTGGCCTTTGGCAATAAATCTCAGGATGCTGCCGAGCGCGTCTCCGCCGTCTGTCCCTCCGAAGGCGAGGCGGAAGCGCCACTCGGCCCACTCGCGGACTTTTTTTCAATCGTCTCCTGATCCCCCTGGCCGTCTGCCGCGGCCAGTTCGTTGATGTACCGCTGCACGCCGGCGTAAATGTCGAAGGACATCGTAAAAAGCTTCAGGACGTTGGCCTGTGTGCAGGGCCACGCCTGCCCGTTCATCAGCAGGGGCGTCCGGTCGTCCACCTTCCACGCCGTGACGCATTCGGCGACGGCCTCCCTGAGCAGGTCCTGCGCGTCGTCTTCCGAGACCTGCTCTTTCTGGCGCATCGCGCGGAATTGCACCCTCGCGAGCGCGTTCTTGAACCGCGCCGAATTCGCGCCCGTCACCCTGAGTTGGATCGGGGCCGGCAGCCTCGGGTCCGTGACCGTCAGCCACTCGCCGTCTTCGGCCCGTTCGAGCAGCGACAGGTCAACGGGGCCTGACGGGATCGCCCGGGGTCTTCTCTTCGCCTTGCCGTTTCGCTTCATTCGTGAGTCTCCCTTTCAGTTGTTTTGTTGCCGTGATTGATCAGCCATTCCTCTGAGTGGCGCGGCTGATTCCGGCGCCGATTGAAGACAGAATCTGATCTTCCGAGCGTTTGAAGCCGCCGAAGTCCTGCACGCCATTGATATTGACAGTCACGTAGATCGGCGCGCCGCCAGTGCCGGCCTGCTTATTCGCCGATTGTTTGCCGTAGAACTGCACGCCGCCGCCCGGGGGCGCGTAGAACAGTTCGTTCGGGTCGGCGCGCCCGAACTCACCCGGCGACAGAAAGCCGGGGCTCGCGAAATCCTTGATCCTGAGCGGCACGCCGTGCGCCCCCGTGTAGTAGCCGCCCGCGGGCGCGCCGGAATAGCCGCTGCCAAACTCGCCCTGGCTCTTGCCGAAGCTCAGACCGCCCGAGAAGATCGAGCCTATTGCAGTGCCGGCGATGTTGAGAATGGATTTGAGAACGCCGCCGCCTGACGCTGATTCCTGCAATGACGCGCTCTCGCAGGAACAATTCGCAATCTCTTCCAGCTGCGAGAGCATCTGCCGCGTAGACTCCGCCGTGTCATCGAGCGGGCCTTTGAGCAAATCGGTCTGCTGTGAAATCGCCTCAACGGTCGCGGCGTCGCCGTCAATCACGGCGCCCGTGAGAGTCTCCGTGGCCGCTACAGCCGGGTCAGCCGCCGCGCCGCCCTGACCTTTGCCGATGCCGAGTATTTTGCCGAGGATGCCGGCGAGCGGCCCGATCACGGCTTTTTCAAGCGCGTCAGCCACGCTCTCAGCGATCCGCTTGCGCAGGATGTCGGCCAGCGCATTGGCGAAGCCCGAGAGCGCGCCTTTGAAGTCGCCCTTCAGCGCGGACTCGATTCCGGTTTTGAAAGCCTCCCTCACGCCCTGCCGCAACTGGTCGGCGTCCTGGGCGCCTTTCAGCTGCTTCATTTTCTGAATCAGCTTCTCCGTCTGCTCCGCGGTGTAGCCGAGCGCGGTGGCCGCTTCGAGTGCCGACTTCTGGAATCGGTAGAAGCTGCGCTCGTTGTCACTCAGCGGACCTTTGGTGAGGATCTCAATTTCCCGGTCAAGGTCGGTGACGCGCTTCGTGAAGTCCTCGTATGCGGCGCGGGCCTGTCTGATCTCGCTCGTCTTTTTCAGCTTGTCAAAGAGCCCGCCGAAGGCATCCGTCGTCTGCCCGGTGGCTTCGATCAGGTCTTTGAGGGTCTGCTCCTGCTTCCTGAGTTCCGCTTCGGCCTGTGGCAGCGTGAGGCCGCTGGCTTCGTCATAATCGGCCAGTATCTGTTTGATCGCCCGGTCGAGCGCGTCATTAGCCGCGGCGTTGTCGGCGGTCTTCCGCGCCACTCTTTCCTGATTGAGCGCGGCGACCTCAAACTCAGTCTTCTTATTGCCGAGATTGAATTCAGCCGTCACGTCGGCGAGCTTCGTGCCGATCTTCACCTTCTCGCTTTCCTTCGTGGCATTCGCGAGATCAGCGGCGAGCGCGGCGGCTTTCTGAGTGAGCAACAGGTCTTCGGCGTCCTGCCGCTTGCGGATGATCTCAATGCGCGCGTCGTAGTAGTCATCAAGAAAGACCTTGCCCTTGTCGTAAAACTGCTCGACCAGCTTCTCCTGATTATCCAGACCGGCTTTGACGGCATCGTATTCACGCTTCGCGGCGCGCTCGGCCTCTTCGGTCTGCGCCCGGCGGAGCGCGTCGGCGTCTGAATGCCCCGACTTGCCCTTGCCCGAAAACGGGGGCGGCTTCAGGTCTGCCGGGGGCTCCTTCCCGGTCGGGGTCAGGAGATCGCCGACGAGCCCCGTCACGAATCCGACAGGGCCCTGAGCGAGCAGGCCCGTCGTGGCGCGGGGGAATGACGCGGCGCCGGCGATGATCGCCACGCGAATCGTGGCGACAATTGGATTCACCAGAAAATCACTCAACAGCTTCAGGCTGTTGTGGAATTCGTCAACAACCGCCTTCGCCCCATCGAAGGCGCGGGTCAGCGCATTCCCCACAACGATGGTCAGCGGCTCGATGTCTTTGAGCAACTGTGCGACCGAGCGCAGCAGTTCGGCGAGGCTCGGGCCTGATGTGCGGATCAGGTCAATGAACAACCCCTCCGTCGCCCCTTTCACCTGGTCGGCGGCTTTGACGAGATCGCCCGACAGAGCGCGGTCAAGTTTCGTGACCGTGAAGCCCGCGCTCTCGACCTGCTTTCTGAATTCGGCGAAATCGTCAGCGGAGTCGGTGCCGACGAGGCGCGCCGTCTCGACCATCTTTTCAGCGAGCGCGACCGTTGTTTTCACCGCGGCGGCTGTGGCGACGAGCGCGACGACCACGCCCCCGGCCAGCGCGGCGGCCAGGCCGAGGCCTGCGACCGCGGCCCCCGACATCCCGGCCCCCATCAGGTTGAGCGAGCGCCCGGCGGCGATGGCCGCGCCTTCGACTTCGGCGGTGTTGCCCTGAAGGATCGCCACGCCGCGCGCCGCGTCCAAGGTGCCGGTCTTCGTCCGCCCGAGCGTCTGCAACAAACCGAGGAAAGCCCGTTCCGGGCTGGCCGCGGCCTTCACCAGATCAATGCCCAGCGCCTCGAAATCCTGCCGCAGCTGCTGCGCCGATTTTGAGTTGCCGGTGAAGGCGTCATTGAGCGACTGCTTGAACTGAGTGAACAGCTGACTGCCCGTGGTCGTGGTGTCGCCGAGGATCTTCAAGCTGGCGTCGAGCGCCTTGACGGCAGTTTTTGAGTGGTCAGTTTCGCCGCGGAAAATTTGCGCCGCCTTTGCCAAATTCGGAAGCCCACCAACATCGCCCCTGCTCAATTGGCTTAAGCCGATCCTGACCTGCGTCAACGCAGTGAACACCGCGCCGCTTTGTTTTTCGGTTGACTCAAACTCTTTGGTCAGTTTCTGCAGCGCGTCGCTCGCCTGCCGCTGGCCGGTGAGCAGGGGCGCGGAGTCAATGTCGAGCTGCAATGTCGCGACATCAACGACCGGCATGGCACACCTCCATCCCCAGCTCGGCCAGACGCCGGATGATCCGCGACTCAAGGGCCGTGTCAGGCGGGCCCATCGCGCGCTCATACATCGCCAGGACCGCCGGGGGCAGTGGCTCGCGAATTCCTTCAAGCCGGCGCCGCAGCCGGTCTTCAAATTCGAGCGGTTCCATCGCACGGGCGAGTATTCCGGTCAGCGGGTCGGGGGCTGACGTCAGCTGTTCAATCCGCTCGTTGATGCGTGCTGCGGTGTGTTCGTTCATAGATTTGCTCAGACCTCCCTGTTTGTTATTCATTTCAATTGACCTCCTTCACGTCCGGCGTCTGCCTGCGGTCGCGCCAGCGGTGGATCAGTTTTCTGGCATTCGGCGGACACTGGAAAAGTTTGATTGCCTCCATCTCCACGCTGCGCGGCCACTCATTCGATTTCACCTGGACGAGTACGACATCAGCCGAACTGACGCCAACGATGTCAAAGACGCCCAGGGATGCCGCGGCGCGCGTGCAGGCGTAGCCGGCGGCTTCGAGAATCCGCATTGACCTGTGTTCGTTGCGTGAGCCCTTGGCTTTGCAGTTCATCCGGTCACCTTAAAAAGGAATGTCATCCTCACTGATCAGCGATGCCTGTACCGCCGTCGCCGGATGGTTCAGGACTCTCTTCGCGGCGCCGCGGTCAAACGGCAGTTCGTCGGTTGAAGTCTCTCCCGACCTGCCGCCGATGAATTGCAGGTCACCCGCCGTCACTTCCAGACTGCTGCGCTGCCGGCCCTCTCGGTCGGTGAACTCTTCGAGCCTGAGACGGCCTTCGAGATAAACCTGACGGCCTTTGGCGAGGCGCTGCTGTGCGATCTCGGCCTGCCTGCCGAAGCACGACACCCGAAACCAAGTCGTCTGCTCCGTTATCTCGCCGCCCTTGTCCTTGCGCCGCTCGGTCGTGGCGACGCTGAAAGAGCAGACAGCCGTTCCGTGCGGCGTGTAGTGCGTCTCCGGATCGCGCCCGAGATGGCCGACGATTGTGATTTTGTTGAATGAACTCATTTGGCCTCCCCCCAGTTGCCCGCAATCTTTGCATCAACCTTCAGCGGAACAGTGAAGCCCTCGGGCGCCGACTGCATTATTTCGACCATCAAAGCCCTGACTTCTTCGGCCTGCTCTTCACGACATTCAGTTACGATTTCATCGTGAACGCAGCAGATCATCCGCGCGCCTTCCGGCAGCGCCCCATAAAGCCGCACCATTGACCGTTTGAGCAGGTCAGCGCCGGTTCCCTGAATGACCGAATTCTTGACCGACAGCTCGTTGCTGCCGTCGGCATTCATCCTGCGTCGTCTGCCCGCGAAGGTCGTGACGTAGCCCTGCCTGCGTGCGGTGCGCCCCAGTTCGTCAAAGAAATTCTTCACCCCCGGATAACTGCGGTTCCACGCCTGAATGAAACTGCGGCATTCACCCATAGTCACTTTCAGGCCTTTGGCGTTGAGGCCCTTGAACAGGCCGGGCGCGCCCATTCCGTAGCTCAGGCCGAAATTGATCGTCTTGGCTATCGTGCGCTCCTGCGGTGAGACCGTTTCATCTGATTTGTGAAACATCTTCGCGGCTGCCCGCCTGTGCAGATCGGCATCCTGCGCGAAGGCCTCGCACAATCCATTGTCGCCCGTGAAGTGCGCGAGGATTCGCAGTTCGACCTGTGACCAGTCGGCAACTACCAGCCTGTGTCCCGGGGCGGCAATGAAAGCTTTGCGCAGCACCTGTGCCGGGCCACTGGAGCGGGGCATTTGCTGAGTGTTCGGATGGTTGGCAGTGAAGCGCCCGGAGACTGCGCCGAGTGGGTTGTAGGACGCGTGAATGCGTCCCTGCTTGTCCGTCAGGCCGGGCAGTTTTTTTATGAAATCGCGGGCGAGTTTCTCAATGCTCCGGTGTTCGAGCAGCAGCGGGATGATTGGGTGCTGACCGGCCAGCGCCTCAAGAGCTTCCGCCGATACGCTCGGCTTGCCGCCCTCCGTGGTCAGTTCCAGCTTCAGCCCGAACTGCTTTTGCAGAATTTTCGCCAGACTGTCATGCGCACTCAGATTGAATCGGTTTCCGGTCAGGCTGAAAATGTCGCTTTTGATTCTCGCGAGTTGAGAGCGGAATTCCTTTTCGGCCTGTTGCAGGGCTTTCACGTCAATCAGCATCCCGGTCTCTTCCATCTCCATCACGACCGGCAGAAGAAGTTTTTCCAGCTGATAGATTTTCAGCAGTCCCTGATCTCGTAACTGCGGCTCAAGCAGCTGCCACAGCCGGAAGGTAGAGCGCGCATCCATTGCAGCGTACTCAGCCCACCCGTCCGGGTTGATCATCCGTTCCCGCCAGGACTGTTCATAGCCGGGCCGTTCAGGGAGTCCGAGAAGACTGACCTCAAGTGACTTCAGATCATGCGCCCCTTCTTCATTCAGCAGCCTGTGGACAATGGCCACATCCTCCCAGGATTCCGGCGGGGTCAGGTTCTGACTCTTCAAAACCGCAAGATCGAAGTGAGCATTGAAAAAAATGGAGCGTTGCCCCGGCCCGCTCAGTACGCGCTGCCAGGTCTCAGGGTCTTCTGTATAGCCTGCGGCTTTCCCGTCAGCCGAAGCCGACAGCCCAAGCATTCGGACGCTGCGCGCCGTGTGGAATGAATACCCGGCCCCGGCTTTCCGGTCGAAGCCGGTCACTTCCGTGTCAAGGCTGATGAATTCGGTGTTTTCCAGTGATATTAAATCCCGGAAAAATGCGTCAGAACCGTCAGAAACGGATTTTTCAGCCGCAAACTCTTCTGGCTCAGCAGGTTCCTTTCTGACAGTTGTTTCAGCAAAATGCGTCAGTGGATCGTCAGTAAATTCGTAAGATGCGTCAGAAGCCTGACTGGCCAACCTGTCGAACTCTGTGAAAAATGCGTCAGCTTCTGGATCGTCAGAAGATGCGTCAGAAAATGCGTCAGAAGATTCAGATTGAGAACAAACGGCTTGCGGCTCGTTCTGACGGTCTGACGGTTCTGACGCATTTTCCCGGTCTTTCTTTTTGCCGTCTTCAGCAGGGTTTTCCGGTTCAGGTGAGGGCTGGCTGGTTTTTTCGATTTTGAGCTTTCGGCTTCCCTTCTTGTCAGTCCTCGGCAGATCGAAGGTCAGGATGATTCCGCGGGTTCTCAGGCTCGGCTCAAGCTGACGCAATGCGCCCGAGAGTCCCTTCGGAGTGGCCGGCCACTTCTGATCTTTCCGGCGCCGCCGCTCTGCTTCGTCAATCCCTTCTTCGAGCCGTGCGTACAGTTCTTTTGCAGTGCCTTCCCAAGGCGTATTCACGGCATTGAATTCCGCGAACGCGCTCAGTGCTTCGGCTACCGGGCTGGCCTCCAGAGCAATGTCAGTCGCCTTGCTACAGTTGCGAAGGTAGGCCCGCATAAAACTGCCGGTCTCGCCGCCGAGGGCCTCTTCCGCCGCCGTTGACCAGACCGCAAAATCAGCCATGCGCGGCTTCTTCAGGAGTTTTACTTTATCCAGATTACGCAGCGCAGAACTGACGGCATCGAGGAATGCGCCGAGGATTCGGGGGCGGGCCTTCTCAAACGCGGGCCAGAATTCACGCTCTTCCATTCTGGCCGTGTCTTCGATCCGTGGCAGGTTGACGACGAGCGACCTTTCGAGCAGGTCCGGTTTGGTCGCCAGCTCTTCGATGCTGGTCAGGGTCAGGGGCCGCATCACCGAGAAATGCACTTCGTCATCATCGCTGTAGAGTTGCCGCAGGCTCAGCCCGCCGCCGGTCGAGATGCGGCACATCGAATCACTGAGCCACTGCGGAATACGGCTCATGTTGTCGAGCGCCGTGTTCCAGCGATTCTTCACCGAGATAACAAAGTCACGCTCTTCCCGCGGCTCCGAGCGCAGCGGCGTGCTGTGCGGGTCGGTCAGTGAGATGACGACGCGGGCGGTCGTACTCTTGGCCGAACCCTGCCCGCCATTGAGTACGAGGATCGGAAAGGGGCCGCTCCACCGCAGTGAGGCCACAATGTCGGCGGCGATGAGGATCCAGTCTTCTTTCGCGATATTCAGGAAAGGGAGCAGGTCAGTCGCTTTGCCGCCCCGCTCTGGCTCGGGCAACGCGAGCTGGCCTTTGCTGCGCCTGAAATCCACCGGAGGGACGGCGACAACGCGCCAGCCGGACTTGTCAATTTCGACGGCCCGGAACTGCTCGTCGCAGAGGTCGAGGTATATTTTCCCGTCCTTCTCGGCGATGCGGGTGAAGACCTGGCGCTCGGGGCCGTCCCAGTTTGATTTGCCTTCCAGCACACCCAGCGCATCGCCCATTGACTGAGACGGGGCGGCTTTCCCTGTCTGCGTGAAGTATTCGCGGGCGAGCCAGCGTTTGAAGCCCTTCGACTTCAATGGCCAGACTTCCTTGTGACCGGCTATTTCAAGCATGGCGTAGCCGTCGCCGTCAGGGTCGTGGAACAGCACGGCTGCCGAGGCGATTGCAATCAGCTGTGTCGCCGCCGACTTCCTGCCTTCGTCCTCGTCGGGGGCCTCATCCGCGGCTTTTCTGACTTGTCTGAAATCGTCGAGCAGCTGTATCAGTTCGTGCCCGACAGTATCCCGCTCTTCCGGCGTCAGGTCTGGGATGTCACGGACGAAGGCCGCGCGCTCATCCATTCGCGTCAGACGCAGCTCATTACTGAACAGCACGCCGCAGCCGTTGCGGACGGTCAGGAACTGCGTTTGTTTGCTGACGTGTTCGGCTTCAAGTGTGATCTGGTGATCGCCGTCAAACAGCGTGCGTGTTACCTGCGCCGGCCTTCGCTCGGGCGACAGGTTGAGAAGGTCTCTGACTGGCCGGCAGTGTTCGCGGTTGATTTCTATTCCGGCAGGGGCGTATCTGTCGCAGGCCACGCCTGTGATTGTGCCGTCTGGCCCGATGAAGAATTTCAGGCGGTGTCCGGGATGGCCTTCGCCTTCGCAGACAAAACAATCGGCGGATGCGCTGCCGTCCGCTTCGCACCTGACGTTTTGAAGGCGCGCCGCTATGTCAGTTTGTGTGTACGTCACGCCGCGAACCTCCTTCCCGGATATGGAGGCCCGACGATTGCAACCTCGCCAACTCCGATGCGACGACGACAGGCTGGACATCGCGTGGATCTTGCAACCGGCAACGGTTGGCCGATGCAAATTTCAGGCTCTTCCGGATCGGGTGTCCTGCATTGCACGCAAGCGATCAATTCAAGTTTGGCGCCTTCTGTGCGTCTGGAATGGCGGTTGAAGTTTTTTTCCGCTGTGGTATGCTGAGCGTGCCTAATCGTCAACGTTTCCGAGCTTGCCCGGTCGAGGTCGCCACTTCGGCTGGGCATTACTTTTTTTGGGGGGTGATCGCGAACTGATCGCATCATGCAACACCTCCTTGTCTGTGCTTTTCGAGAAATGAAAGCAAATCAGCGCCCCTGAAAATTGTCCGGCGACATGGCTTGATGAATGGAATTCCGGTGCCCGGCACCTCGCGCTCACGCGCAATCAGACGATCTATAGTCGGAAGGGACAGACCTAATGCGGAAGCGGCTTCCGCCCGGTCGTAATTCGCCTTCTCCTGAATTTCGATTTTGTCTTTTACAGATTCTTTGCTCATAATAGGGAAAGCCCTCCAGCGGCCTGCCGTTGTTGGGCTGCCGCTCAATTAAAGTTGAGTTGGAATCTCAAGACGGGTCGGTCAGGTCTGCAAACTAGCCCGGCCCTCTTGAGCAATCACGTTATATCAGCACGAATCAGCTTCCCGCCACGTAGTTGAAAAACAGAGCTTTCAACTACGTCTTACCGATCTCCTGATATAGAGTTCTTGGCGAGGTCGCACATATCAAGAACCGCCTTCCACGTATACCGGTTATTTTTCACTCGCTCCTGTAACCCCCTAACTGAAATCCCCATTGCTTCTGCAAGTTTTTCCTGCGTGATCTTTCCGCTGGTTTTGATTGCGCCGGCCTGCACTGCTTTTACAAAATCTGTCGGATTGATTTGCGGGCCTGAATTCCCGTCAATTCGCATCTTCGATGCCTTCGCGTGCCACGCTGTAATCTCCTTACGCCATTCTTTGTGTTTGATAATTCCGAAGACTTCACGCCCATTTAACTCCCTGATGGTTTCGTAAAGAGTTTCCCTGATCAGGCCATTCATTGCGTCCTCAAGATTGACTGCAATCTTTCGTAGCAGGATCCCCAGCGCGCCATCCGTACATTTCACGATGCCTAAAGGATCTTCTGGAATGATTCGATTGAAGTTGGACGCCAATCTGCCAACAGTTTCCTGCTGTGGCGTGTATCTGCATTCCAGCCGTCCAAAGCCTTTGCCTTCGATGGTAAAAGTGAGAGGGGTGTCCGGTGTTATAGGGTTGTCAGGAATCTTTTCCAGATACAGTTCTTGCTCAGGCGGAAAAACATCTGTAAAGGATTTTTCTTTTCTCTTGTAACTTTCGAGCAGGGTTTCCAGTTGAATTCGACGCAGTCGTTTTTGAGATTTAACGTCCCGTTTGCTCATTAGCCTCCTCATGGCCATCCTTGAAAATCTCCGGCCTGCCCACCGCGTCAAGGAACCGCGACTGTCCCGAAGTTCATGACGCTTCGGTGAGGCAGGCCGAACCTGTGGTCAGTTGACCATTGATGATTCAATTGTCTTCCCGCCGTTCTCCCGGTGGTGTTGCTCCAGCGCATCGGCGGCGCGGTGCAGCGCGTCTGGGCCTGGGTTGATGTAGCGATATAACATCGAAGTCGTCGCGTGTCCTGTCAGCCGCATTGCTTCAGCGATAGGAATGCCGGCGGCAGTGAGCCTCGTGGCGCACGTGTGCCTGATGTCGTGCCAGTGCAGGCCTTCGATGTTTGCCCGCTCAAGCGCGAGGCTCCAGTGCGTGTTGAAGTTCGAGCGAAGGCCGAAGACGAGCGGCTCATCGGCGGGCATCTGCTCCCGCCACCGGCGCAGCTCTTTCATCACGCGCTCAGTCATCGCCGCTTCGCGAGGCTTGTTATTTTTCGTCGTGATCTGACGCAGGCGAATCAGCCTTGAGTCGAAATCTATGTCCGGCCATTCGAGCCTGAGCATCTCGCCGCGGCGGATGCCTGTATCCACGGCCAGAACGATCATCACGCCCAGGCGTTCAAGTGGCCCGGTGCAGACCGAGAGCAGCCGCGCCTCCTCCTCGTAGCTCATCACACGCCCTCGCTTGTTTTCGTCGGCGGGCCGGATCAGGGATTCGCCGGCATCGAACGGGCTCTTCTCAAGCCAGCCGTTGCGCACGGCGAATCTGAGGACGGAAACCATCATTGCCATTTCGCGGTTGACAGAGGCGACGCTGCGTTCGCCTCCCCACTTCGTCGGGGTGTTGAATCTGAGATTGCGGAAGCGCTCAAGGTCGCCGTGAGTGATCGCCTTCACCTGCCTGTTGCCGAAATGCCCGCGCAGCATTTTCAGGATCGTTTTCGGCGCCTTCAGGTCGCGCAGGCCTGCGACTTTCTTTTCACCCCGGTACGTGGCCGCAACCAGTCTGGCCTGCTCGTATTTCACGGCCAGCTCGTCGAAGGTCATCCGGTCGGACTGGCGCTCGATGCCGCCCTTCTTCTTCAGCTCGCGCTTTAGCTCGTCGAGCGTGAGCCGCGCGTCGGTCTTCGTCTTCCGCTTGCGGCGGATGTAGACGCGCCTGCCCGTCGCGTGGTCGGTGTAGCTGATCCGCGCTTCAAACCACTTCTTGTATTTGACGACCGTCCCCGCTGTTTTCATCGGCTGATCACCTTTCGCTGGCTGTTGATTCCACAGTGAGTTTCCACACTGGAATGATATAGCGGGATAGTTTGAGAGGGAAGGGGAATGCGTAAAAGGCCCGTATTTATTTGCCGATGAGAGGCTGAGATAAGGTCAGATAGCAGCAGAAAAGGCTATGAATTTGAAATCACCTGAAATTCATCAACTGCGTCGGCGGTCGGAATGAAGCGTTCGCGCGCCGCCCGGTCGTCATTGTTGTCGAGACCTTCGATGGTCAGGTTGTTGGAAAAAGGCAGTCCGCCGTTGAGCGCGAAGATTCCTGCCTCTTCAGGTGACGAACGAAAGCGATCCTTCGTGTCACCTTCGGCCAGACCGTTTTCGCTGAAGGCTGGAAATGAGGCGCCAGAGAATAACGTAATCAGGTCGAAAATGTTGCGGCTGTCATTCGGCAGTTCGTCAATCTCCCGCTTTGAGAGCGTCCCACCGATCACAGTGCGTGAAGTATCAACCAGTTTCTGCTCGCTGCCTGAATCAACTGTTATTTTTTCTGTGATCGCGGACGCCTCCAGCGTGAAATTGCGGCTGAGAGTGTAACCTGCGACGCCGTTGACTGTATAACGGATGATCTGAAAGCCATCCCTTTCGGCCCGCACTTCGTAATCGCCGGGCGGCAGCGAAGTGAGGCGGTATCTGCCTCCCTGATCGCTGACAGCGGTACGTTCCTGACCTGTCGACAAGTGTCGTGCGACGACCCGTGCGCCGCTGATCATCCGACCATCCGCATCGGTCACCGCACCTTCAATAGTGATGTGATCGAGATCATCCATCGCGATGGCAAAGGTGTGAATGGGAGTTGCGAGGAAGATCACGAGGGAGAGAGTTAAGACAAATCTGAAGCGCAGCATGGGGACACCTCCGGGGTTAAGGTTATGCCGGCTGATTTGTTTGAATTGGCTTCCCGCAGATTTCCCCTCCGCGCAGCTGAGAAGGACGGGCAATGGAAAGCCGCTCTGCGGGCCTGCCTGAGCAAAGTGATTCAGGCAAAGATGGCGAATGAATCCATCAGAACAAATGGCGACTGCTGAAGTGCCGGTTGACGCAATTATTATCCGTTTGCTAGTATCTGCACCGCTCCAGAGATCTTGTTCAAATCAATCCTTGCGGGCACTTAACTCAGCGGTAGAGTGCTGTCTTCACACGGCAGAAGTCACAGGTTCGAATCCTGTAGTGCCCATATTTTCATCGAACTCTGCAAACCGTTTGTGCTGACAGGCCGCCTCAGGATTTACTCTCTGGCGGCCTTTGTCATCATCACTGAATACCAAGCCAGCGTTTTGTGTTTCCGGCCTTCACTTTATAGTGAAGTTTGCAGGCAAAACGTTTCGTGGTTATCAATTTTCTGAGGCCGTACAAAACACAGAAAGTCTGAATTCCCCCTCCTGTTTATGAATGCACCTGAGATTATTGCAATATACCAGTCTGAATCAATCCCTCAGGGCGCCAACTTCAACAATAATTTCTGGCGTCAGGCCCGACGACTGGAGATCAATTACAACTGGCGCGGAGAGCTTGTGCCGGCAGAACTGAAAACGGTCGCACTGGTGGTTTGGACTGACAGTCACTTATGCTTTGGTTTTGAGTGCGGCTACACAGAACTCGATATGGATGACCCGGCGGCAGATGACTTCGACTCCGGCAGGGAGCGTTATGCGCTCTGGGAGCGGGACGTCTGTGAGGCATTCGTGCGCTCGCCGCTGGAGCCTGAGAACCAGGTTTACAAGGAGTTCGAAGTGGCGCCGAATGGTCAGTGGTGCGATTTGAAGATTGACCGGACGAAAATGCTGAAGGACTGGGAATGGCAGAGTGGGATGCAGACGGCCTGGAAAACCAATGAGGCGGGGAAAATATACAGTGTCCTGATGACTATCCCATTTGAATCGTTCGATCTCAAACCCAACCGTGGTGATTGCTGGCAGGCCAACATTTTCCGCATTGCCCGACTGAATGGAGAGCGTCAGTATCTGGCACTCTCGCCGACAATGACCAGGCAACCGAACTTTCACGTTCCAGAGCGATTCATCAATCTCAGATTTGTGGGCTGAGACAGGATCCTTTAAAGCAAAAGGCCGCCTCGACTTTATTCAGTCGAGGCGGCCTTTTGAAATTAATTCCGGCGGCTACCTACTCTCCCACGCAGTTGCCCACGCAGTACCATCGGCTCCAGAGGGCTTAACTTCCGTGTTCGGGATGGGAACGGGTGTGACCCCTCCGACATAACCACCGGAAAACCCGAAATGCAAGCCCGATTCGAGGGTTTGTTGACCGATCAACTCAGTCACCCCGAATTCGTGGCGAAGCAAGAAAGGAGAAAGAGTCTTCGCGGAATCGGGCTTGCAAAAACTGAATAGATAAACTGTTGTCTGCGCAAATGCTGTGGCTTGGACTTGCTCTGGGCAAATCTTATGGTCAAGCCAGTGGACTGATTAGTACTGGTCAACTTAACACATTACTGTGCTTACATACCCAGCCTATCAACGTGGTAGTCTTCCACGAGTCTCATAGGGAGCACTCATCTCCGGTCGGGCTTCACGCTTAGATGCATTCAGCGTTTATCCCTGCCCAGCTTAGCTACCCAGCGGTGCCACTGGCGTGACAACTGGTACACTAGAGGCTGGTCCAACCCGGTCCTCTCGTACTAAAGTCAGATTCCGTCAATGCTCCTGCGCCCACACCAGATAGGGACCAAACTGTCTCGCGACGTTTTAAACCCAGCTCACGTACCGCTTTAATAGGCGAACAGCCTAACCCTTGGGACCTTCTTCAGCCCCAGGATGCGATGAGCCGACATCGAGGTGCCAAACCCTGCCGTCGATGTGAACTCTTGGGCAGGATCAGCCTGTTATCCCCGGCGTACCTTTTATCCG
>Ga0070741_10011750_pt1 | contig 16057 bp, 15 predicted proteins | sample Coa_R1_4_FD_66440 | JGI IMG/M metagenome (GOLD analysis project Ga0070741, IMG submission 66440) | Surface soil microbial communities from Centralia Pennsylvania, which are recovering from an underground coalmine fire - Coalmine... | ecosystem: Environmental > Terrestrial > Soil > Unclassified ...
GGTTCATCTCTTCGACGCTGAGCGGCGCGAAGTAGAAGGGAACACACCGCGAGCGAATCGTGGGCAGCAGATCGAAGGCGTTCTCGGCCGTCAGCACCAGGGTCAAATACGGGGGGGGCTCCTCGAGCGTTTTGAGCAGCGAATTGGCGGCCGCAGTATCGATACGGTCCGCCCGATCCACCAAGAATAGCCGCCGCCGGCCTTCGAGGGGCGGGAACTGCGCGAATTCCCTGATGGTCCGGACCTGCTCGATGGAAATCTGGGCTAGTGGGCCGTCCGGAGGAAAGGTCAGAAAGTCCGGATGCGTGCTCACTACCAGAGGCGCTTCGCGGCGCTCCTCGGCGGAGGCTTTGGCCCGCTCTTCGAGTAATTTCTGGTACTCCGGCAGGGAGAGATCGGCGGCAAGAACGCGCCGGCAAACCGGGCACTCGCCGCAGGGCGCTCCGAATCGTGGCGCCGGGCCCTGACAATGCATCGCAGCGGCCAGAAAGCGCGCCAGAGTGGCCTTGCCCACGCCCTCCGGTCCTGCGAAGAGCAGCGCTTGCGGCAAGCGATCTTCCGTCAGCATCTGCCGCAGGGCGGCTACAATCTTCGAGTTGCCGAGAAAGGAATCGAATAAGTTCGCCGGCAAGTTAACGCACCCTCCGGGCAGCCAGAAAAGATCCCGCGGCCGACCAGATTTCATCGGCTACTTCATCCGGTGTTTTCCGGCCGTCGATGATCCTCACCCGGCTTGGATTTCTGGCGGCGATTTCCAGATATCCGGCGCGCACTCTCTCGTGGAAATCGGCGCTCTCGCGCTCCATCCGGCTCTCGTTCGGACGGCCGCCGGAGTTCCGAGTCAGGGCCCGCCACAGGCTGGTCTCGATGTCGATATCAATGAGAAACGTGAGATCCGGCTGGAGGCCGCGGCAAGCCAGGCGATCGAGGGCCATGACGATTTCCTCTCCCAGGCCGCGCCCGTAGCCCTGATAGGCCATCGACGCATCGGTAAAGCGATCGGCAAGAACAATGGAGCCTTTGGCAAGCGCCGGCAAAATGATCTCTTCCACGTTCTGCGCGCGCGAGGCGAAATACAACAGCGCTTCCGGGAGAGGGCGCAAGTCCGTCGAGGCCGCGTCGAGCAAAATCCGCCGGATTTCCCTGCCCACGCGCGTACCTCCCGGCTCTTGCGCTCGCACCACGTCGTATCCCGCGGCTTGGAGCCGGTCGGCAAGGCGCGCCAACTGCGTAGTTTTTCCGCAGCCGTCCACGCCCTCGAAGGTAAAAAACGCGCCGGAATGCGCCGACATCAGACCAGTATAGAATAAACCTGTGATTGCCGAGTCTCTGGCGCGGGTCAACGAAAGAATTGAAAAGGCGGCGCGCCGTGCGGGCCGGGCGCGCGAGCAAATCACGCTCATCGGCGTTTCCAAAATCATGCCTGCCACGGCCGTTCGGGAAGCTTATGAGGCCGGCCTGCGTCATTTCGGCGAGAATTACGTCCAGGAATTTGAGGCCAAGCGTAAGGAGCTCGGAGATTTACCTGGCGCCGTTTTCCATATGATCGGACACCTGCAAAGCAACAAAGCGCGCGCGGCGGCGGATTTGTTCCATGTGATTCACACTGTGGATAGCGCCCGGCTGGCGCGCCGCCTCAACGAAACGGGAAAGCAGATCCAGGTTCTGATCGAAGTGAAGCTTTCGCCGGAGGCAACCAAGAGCGGCATCGAGGAACAGCGCCTGCCCGAACTGGCCGAGTGCATCCGGAGTCTCGACAAGCTCGAACTGCGCGGGTTGATGGTGATGCCGCCGTGGCCGAAAAATCCGGAAGACTCGCGCCCCTACTTCCGCCGGCTGCGATCGCTTGCTGAAAAGCTGCGGCTTCCCGAGCTTTCCATGGGAATGACCGGAGACTTCGAGGTGGCGATCGAGGAAGGCGCCACAATGATCCGCATCGGCACGGCAATCTTCGGGCCGCGGAAGGCGAACGCGTGAAGCTGGCCTTCGTCTCGCCAATGCCGCCCGCGTTGAGCGGCGTGGCGGAGTACTCCGCCATACTGGCCGCATCGCTGCGGAAGCATGCGCAGGTTGTTGTCACCAACCGTCCAGGACCCGGCTTCGACAACGCCCTCTACCAGATCGGGAACAACCGCTTGCACCTGGAGGCGTACCGGAGAGCGCTGGTCTGGCCGGGGATTGCCGTTCTCCACGACGCCGTACTGCACCATCTGCTGCTCGGAGCGCTCGACGAATCCGGCTACATCGAAGAGTTTGTGTACAACTACGGAGAGTGGCGCCGCGACTTGGCGCGAAATCTCTGGCGCAGCCGGTCGCGCTCGGCCGCCGACGCGCGCTATTTCTCCTATCCTCTGCTGCGGCGAATCGTAGCAACCAGCCGGGCCATAGTCGTGCACAATCCGGCAGCCGCGCGGATGGCCTGGGAGGCCGTTCCCGGCGCAAGCGTCACGGAGATTCCGCACTTCTTTGTCCCGCCGGATCTGCCGCGCCGATGGCGCGAGACGCGCGACCGCCTCGGCCTTGCATCCCATGAGTTTGTGGTCGGCGTTTTCGGCTATCTCCGCGAATCCAAACGCATCGCCTCGGTCCTGAAGGCCATGCCGGCAGCGCGGCGGGGCAGGTTGTTGCTCGTGGGAAAATTCGTTTCCAGTGAGCTGGAACGGGCGCTCGCCCCGCAGCTTGGGGGCAGCCGGGTCATCCGCCTGGAACGCGTCACCGACACGGAATTCTGGCGCCTCGCCGAAATCACCGACGTCTGCGTGAACTTGCGCCACCCGAGCGCCGGCGAAACTTCGGGAATCGGCATCAAGATGATGGGAATCGGCAAGCCGGTGCTGGTGACGGCCAGCGAGGAGACCTCCCGTTTTCCGGAGCTGTCTGTGATTCGAATCGACCCGGACGAGTCGGAAGTCGAGATGCTGGGCCATTATCTGCGCGCTTTGGAGCAAAATCCGGAGATGCGCGCCGAAATCGGCCGCCGGGCCGCCGCCCATATCGCCGAGAACCACAGCTTGAAACGGGCCGTCCAAGTGTACCTGGATCTGATCGAGGCTACCGCCCGCCGCCCCGTTGAGCTTCGCGAGCGTACAGCATGGGGGAATTGATCTACGCTTCGGCAACCGCCCAGGCGCGCGAGATCCGCACCGGCGAGGTGAGCTCGCGGGAACTCGTGCAAATGCACCTGAAGCGCATCGAGGCGGTGAATCCGAAACTAAACGCCGTGGTCCAACTGGCGGCGGAGGAGGCGCTCGAGGCCGCCCGCCGTGCGGACGAGGACTTCGCCAAAGGAATGATTCGCGGGCCCCTGCACGGCGTGCCCATAACTGTTAAGGACTCGATGGAAGCCGCCGGCATGACCTGCACATCCGGCACTCTCGGGCGATCGAAATTCGTGTCGACGGCGGATGCAACCGCTGTGATCCGCCTGCGCGGCGCCGGCGCTATTCCGCTGGGAAAAACCAATCTCCCCGATCTTTTGTTCGCCTTTGAGTCAGACAACCTGATTTATGGGCGCACCAATAATCCGTACGACCTTTCCCGAACCGCAGGGGGCAGCAGCGGCGGCGAAGCAGCGGCCATAGCAGCCGGGGAATCGCCGCTCGGAGTGGGCAGCGATGCGGCCGGAAGCATCCGGCTGCCGTCCCACTTCTGCGGAATCGCCGGCATCAAGCCCACCAGCGGCCGGCTTGCCCGAACCGGCCATTTTCCTCCGCCGGGCGGCCTGTTTGACGCTCTCTGGCAAATCGGCCCCATGGCGCGCTTCGTCGAAGACTTAATACTGGCAATGCCTATCCTCAGCGGCGCAGATTGGGTCGATCCCGCCGTCGTTCCCATGCCTTGGCGCGACCCGAACGCCGTGGACCTTCGCGGCCTGCGGGCCGCCTTCTACACCGACAACGGCATTCTGCCAGCTACTCCGGAAACTGTCGCCGCGGTGGAAAAAGCCGCGGCTTCGCTCGCTCACTCGGGAGTCCGCATCGAGGAAGCCAGGCCGGCGGGAATTGAGCAGACCTACGAACTGGCGCTCGGACTCTTCGGCGCCGACGCCGGAGCCTGCTTGCGGGAACTGCTGCAAGCCTGCGGCAGCCAGCAAGCGCATCCGTTGCTGGAGCGGTTCCTGAGCATCCTGGGTCAGCGGCCGCTCGCAGCGCCCGAGTTCGGCCGCCTGCTGATCCGCGTCGACAGGTTCCGCAGCGCGATGCTTTCCTTCCTCGAAAAGCATGATCTGCTTCTCTGTCCGGTTTGCGCCGATGCCGCCATGCCTCACGGGACGACATTCGATCATCTGGAGGCATTTACCTATACGATGAGCTTCAACCTGACCGGCTGGCCGGCCGTGGTCGTGCGCTGCGGAACTTCCGCCTGCGGATTGCCCCTAGGAGTGCAAATCGCCGGGCGGCCCTGGCGGGAAGACGTCGCTCTCGCCGTGGCGCGAAAACTCGAAGCGGACTTTGGGGGATGGCAGCGGCCTCCCCTATAACCGCGACACAGCCGTAAATCGTATTGAAGATCCGGCAAAACCGCTGCTTGCCGGAACCGCGCGCAAAAGCCGCCAGAAAAGCATATCGGGGCAGATCTTTAGGACGGCCGGCCGGGGCAAGTCGTAAATCGGTTTCCCACCTCTGTGGGCCGCGTCAACACGCCTCATTGAGGCTGCCGGCCAGCGGGCGGCCCGTTAGGAGCGACCGGCGCGCCGCCAGGCGTTTTGTAGCATGAGCCAGCCAGAGGTCGAGCGGGAAGTGGAAAAATCCGAATCGCACTCGCCAGTTCAACAACACGCTCACAATGCGCAAAATCAGGCGGCGCACGGAAGATCCGGGCTCCCGGGCGGCCCGTGAAATCTGATTCGTCAGGAGAAAGAAGGAAACGTTCCGCTTCAGACTGCGATACGGCCTCCCCTGAAGCCATGGGAGGACGTTCCGCCCGAGAGAAATGCTTGACCACGCCTCGAGTGATCGCGGCTCGGAAACACCCATACGCCGCAGTTCCGGCCAAATCGGGATGCCCGGATACGGCGTGAAGATGTTGGGAGAAAAGGTCACATTTCCGTAGCGGCGGCCAATGTCGCTCATGACCCGCAAAGTCACTTCCCGGTCCGCTTCCGTCTCCCCCGGGTAAGCCAAAATGAGGTTGAACGTCGCACGGATGCCCGCCTGGCGGCACTTACGGGCCGTCTCGAACATATCAGGGACCCGCTGATGGAGCTTATTCATCTGGCGCAATACATCTTCCGAAGCCGATTCTGTACCGAAGCCGATATGTTCCACTCCGCTTTCGCCAAGCAGGCGCACCTCGTCGTCGCTCATGCGGCAGAGCAGATCGGTGGAGGCCTGGAACGACCACCTGAAACGCAGGCCTGACGCCATAATGCCGCGTGCAATTTCGAGCGCGCGCCGCGCGTCAACCAGAAAATTCGAATCGCACAGCGCGATCTTGGTGAGCCGGTGACGGCGGACCAGACCCGTCATTTCGTTGACGACCCTCTCGGCCGGAAGAGCATTGAAACGCCGCTTGTAAAAGACCGTGTCCGTGCAGTAATCGCAAGCGTAAGGACAGCCGACGCTCGTGACATATGGCGCGGCACGCTCTCCGGAGACCTTCTCGTAAGCGTCAAAATCGGCCGCCTCAAACAACGGCGCGGGCAAGGAACTGAGCGCAGCAACCGGCCGGTCGGGATTCTGACAGATTTTCCCGCCCCGCTTGAACGAGCACCCGGAGACTAAATCGAGAGGCTGCCGGCTTTCCAGCCTGCGGACCACTTCCAGAAACGTGATTTCGCCCTGATGGCGGACCACGACATCGACAAAATCTTCGCGCAAGGTCTGCTCCGGCAGCAGGCTAGGGTGCCAGCCGCCAAATACGACCGGAATATCCGGACGAAGCTGCTTCACAAGGCGAGCCGCCCGCGCGGCGTGCGAGATCATCGGCCCAGTCAGCAAGGAGACGCCAAAGCAAAGCGCGTTCGCAATCTCCGCCCGCAGCACACCGGGGTAATCAGGCGTGATTACCCCATCAATGATCTTCGGTTCATAGCCGGCTTCCCGAAGCGGCGCTGCCAGGGCGAGCAGCGCCAGCGGGGGGCCGAACACGGGACCCGAGTAAGGCGGCAGAAACAAAATAATCTTGCGCATAAGGCCGGCGCGCGGCTCTCCACTTTTTGCGGCCCTGCTGGGACGGGACGAGCAGGCCGCGCTTCGAGAAAATCCAACACCTACCCGCAAAGCGCCCCGTGCCGCCAAGCCGGATTTGCTTGCTAACAGCCGTCTTAATTTTCAGTTTAAACTCCGGGCTGGCCCGGCAGTTGTAAACACTTGGCGCCGGGCCGCCCGCATTCGATTCCATTCTTCTGTCATATTGCGTTCAATTCCCGAGAAAGCCTGCGTATTCGGCTTGCACCTTTTCCTGTTGTTTTGCACCGCGACAATGGCGGAGGCAGCGGCGCCGCCGCCTGCAACCTCACAGCGAGGAGAGCCTAGACAAGAAATATGCAAGGGTTTTGGGATGATGTAACTGGGACGCTCTCCGCCAGCGGGCCGACTGCCAGAAGCGCGCTATAGCGGGAACTTGCAGGCAAAAAGCCATCTGTATGTTGAAATCGAAAACTCCGCGTGATATAGTCCCTGACCAGAACTACTTGGACGCGCAAACGGAGGGAGCATGAAAAAGCGGGGGGCTTCGCGCCGTGATTTTCTCGCCGGCTCCGTCTCGGCTTGGCTGGCCGCAAGTTGGCCTGGGATCGTGGCCGCCCAGGAGCATGTCCATCGGCTGGCCCGGTCAGGAGCGGCCGGAAAATTTGAGTTCTTCTCGCCGGAGCAGGCCGCAGAGGTGGAAGCCGTGGCCGCGCAGATCATTCCCAGTGATGACTCGCCGGGAGCGCGCGAAGCGCGAATCATCCACTTCATTGATCGGGCGCTGCATACATTCGACCGCGACAAACAGCCCGTCTACACCGAAGGGCTGCGGGATCTTCAGGCCAAGACGGCGACGATGTTCCCGGGCGTGGCCAAGTTCTCGGCTCTGACTTCCGCGCAGCAGATTGAATTGCTCAAATCCATCGAAAAAACCCCGTTCTTCGGGATGATCCGGACGCACACCATTGTGGGATTCTTCGCCAATCCGGAATATGGCGGCAACTACGAGAAAACCGGTTGGAGGCTGATCGGCTTCGATGATGCGTTCCATTTTCAACCTCCGTTCGGCTATTACGACCGGGACTACAAAGGCGCATAAAGCTGCCGGGAAGGGCCGGAGAAAATCGCATGACGAAGTTCAAACCGAGCACTCAGGTCGATTTCGTTGTCATTGGAGCGGGAGGCGCCGGGGGCGTAGTGGCCAAGGAGCTTTCCTCCGCCGGCTTTCAGGTGGTCGTTTTGGAGCAGGGCCCCTACCTGCGGGAAAAGGATTTTTCCCACGACGAGCTGAAAATCCGGAGCACGCCCGCACTGGTGAATGACCACGCGCTCCAGCCGAACACATTCCGCCGAAGCGAGAAGGAAAAAGCGGTTTTGGCGCCGGCCGTCAGTTACGGCCGGTGCGTCGGAGGCGGGACTGTTCACTATACGGCTTCGCAATCCCGGTTTCACGAAGTGGATTTCATTGAGAGGACGCGCTGGGGTCCGATCGGCGGCACAGGCCTGGCAGACTGGCCGATCACCTACGCCGAACTGGAGCCCTACTACACCAAAGTGGAATGGGAACTGGGCGTTTCCGGCCTGGGCGGCGGGAGCCCGTTTGAATCGCCGCGGTCGAAACCCTATCCGGTGCCGCCGCTGCCGATAAAATCCTCCGGCGTCTTGATGGAGCGCGCAGCGAAGAAACTGGGCTTGCATGCTTCGCCGGTGGCGCTGGCCATTCTCTCCCAGCCCTATCGGGGCCGCAAAGCCTGCAATAATTGCGGCTTCTGCGAGTGGTTCGGGTGCGAAATCGGCGCCAAATCGAGCACGCTTTCCACCGTGATTCCCATCGCGGAGAAGACGGGGCGGTGCGAGATTCGCCCGAATTCCTATGTCCGCGAGATTTCCGTGGACAAAAGCGGGCGGGTGACGGGCGCCGTGTATTTCGACGCGGAAAAGAAGGAAAATTTCCAGAGAGCGAAAGCGGTGGTGTTATGCGCCAACGGGACCGAGACGCCGCGCCTGCTGCTGCTCTCGAAATCGAGCCTGTTTCCTGACGGGCTGGCCAATTCCAGCGGCCTGGTGGGAAAATTTTTGAATTTCGGCGCCGGCGCCAGCGCACACGGGACCTTCGAGCAGCCGCTGAACGAATACAAGAGCGTGCAGTCCAGCCGGATGATCGAGGATTTTTACGATTCCGACCCGAAACGCGGTTTCTATGGCGGCGGGCGGCTGGACGCCCGGTGGGGCTATATGGGTCCCATCGGCTACGCGCTCCAGGGCTTGCCGCCCGACGCCCCGCGCTGGGGCGCGGGATTCAAGCAGGCGTGCAAGGAATACTTCAGCCGCACGATGACCATCCAGGCCTTCTGCACTTCCTTGCCGCTCGAGACCAACACGATCACCCTGGACCCGGACGTGAAGGACGCCTGGGGATTGCCGGCCATGCGCGTCACATACCGGGAGCATCCGGACACTCTGAAGACGAAGCGGTTTTTCGTGGACCGCGCCCTGGAGATCCTGGATGCGGCGGGGGCGATTAAGAAATGGGCGTCTCCGGTAACGGAATCCAGGAGCGGCGGGCACCTGATGGGCACGTGCCGCATGGGCAACGACCCGAAGACTTCCGTCGTGGACAAGTTTCACAGGGCGCACGACGTGCCGAACTTGTTTATCGTGGACGGAAGCAGTTTCGTCACGATCGGGCGCAACCACCCCACTTGCACCATTGAGGCGCTTGCTTACCGCTGCTCCGAGTACATCATCCAGGCGGCAAAAAGAGGAGACCTGAAGGCGCCGGCCTGAGAAATAACAACCGAAGTTTTGTTTTAATCGAACAAGGGATCGGCCTCAGTTCCGTTGTTAGGGCCACATAGCGCTCACTCCTCCCTGCGGCGAACGGCGCTTCGGCCGGCGGCATTGCCAGGTCCGCCGATTCACGATACGATTTTCCAGGGCCGGGATCTCGGCTGGAAATGTCTGTGCTTCGTTTCTGCGAGTGGCTGGCAAACACACAGTGGAGCATCGCTCTCCACGAATCGACCTGGGGGTATCCCATCGTGGAGTCCGTACATGTCCTGACCTTGTGCCTGTTTCTGGGCACGGCCGTCATGCTGGACCTGCGCCTATTGGGCCTGACGATGAGACGCGCCCCCGTCTCGGAGGTTGTAGACCGGCTGCTGCCCTGGACAACCGCCGGCTTTGCGGTGATGGTCGCGAGCGGGATCCTTTTGTTTTACGCGATTCCGGTGAGGACCTTTCAGAATATCTTCTTTCGCATCAAGTTTGCGATGTTGGTGCTCTCCGGATTAAACGCCTGGGTCTTTCACGCGGGCGTGTATCGCAAGGTGAAGGAATGGGATCTGGATCCAGTTCCTCCCACACGAGCCCGCATTGCCGCCGGCCTTTCTCTCCTGCTTTGGGCCGGCATTGTCATTTGCGGGCGCATGATTGCTTATAACTGGTTCGACTCAGGTCCCATCGCCGCGACTACGAGTGAAGCGGCGTCCAGCAAGGCGCGCAATCCGCAGCCGCGTCCACTTTTCCCGCCATCTCCGCAGGGACGAGCCGCCGAGTGATATTTGCAATGTCTCTCTTGCCTTTCTTCCAGTGGTGCGAAAACTCGGCCGTGGGCGAGGCGATCCGCAGCTCGACGTGGCTGTTTCCGGTTATCGAATCTTTCCACCTTCTGGCGCTGGCCGTAATCGGGGGCGCTGTTTTGGTCGTTGACCTGCGCCTGCTCGGCTTCGGATTGCGGCGCCAGCCGGTTGCGCAGCTTGCCATAGACGCGCAGCGCTGGCTGATCGGCAGTCTGATGGTGATGATCGCTTCCGGCATCCTGCTTTTCACCTCCGAGGCCATCAAATGCTATTACCATGAGGCGTTTTGGTTCAAGATGACCTGCCTGGCCCTGGCAATTCTCTTCACCTTCACTGTGCGCCGCAAAGTGACGCTGGCGGATGGGGCGCCGGTGGCGCCGATACGGAGCAAGCTGGTCGGCCTGATCTCACTGGCACTCTGGTGTGGAGTGGGAATCGGCGGGCGGTGGATCGGGTTCTCTTGAAAGCAAGCCCACCGGCCGCCGATTGGATTGCTGGTTTCCGGCGCCGCTTGCGGCGTGGGGTTTCCCGCTTCGAAGCCTTGAACGTCCTCACCGGCTATCTCCGCAGATCGGTATGACGACTACGATATCGCGCCGGCGCTCGCGTCGCTGCCTGCCGCCAACAGGGCGGAAGCAGTGCGGCGTTTCATTTCCTCTCGTTGTCGTACGGGGCGCCCGTGCCCGAGGAGCCGAGGAAGAGTTTCCTCCCGTCGGGGAAAGTCACATCCCGCCCGTTGGCCCGGTTCGATCCGTCCTTGGCCTGGTAGCCGTCCACGAGAATCTCCGTTCCGGGCTTCAGAGAATCCTTTGTAAAGCCCCGGCGGAAAAGGGTGTTTGGCGTTCCGGCTTCCACCATCCAGTTGACGGGCTTACCGTCCGGGCCGATTACCTCCATATGAATCCAGGCGTGGGGATTGATCCACTCCATTTTAGTGATCTTTCCGCGCAGCTTGACGGGCCTTTTCGCGTCAAATTCCGCTGCGAATGCGTGGTGCGACCACGCCGGCCCTGCGGTCATAAGCAGCCCGGCTGCGGCTACCACAATGGCTAGCTTTGTTCGCACGAGACTCCCTCCTTCTTCTTATTTCTTGCGAAAGACTGGCAACCGCCTGCCCGCGGGCGCGCACGATGCTCCGTCCGCGGATGAAAACGTTTGGCTCGAACGCCACGTTGTTTCCATTGAGCCGGCGAGCGGCGTTGACCACAACCTACTTGGAACCCTTCTTGGCCGCTTCGGCCGCAGCCTTTTCTTGCGCGCGAGCGCCGCTGAGGACGTTCGTCATCGCATAATTCCCTTCGTGGCACGCATACTCGTAAATGGGCCCCGGAGTCTTCAGCATGGAAATCTCCCCGGTCCAAGGCCGCGTGAACGCCGTCGGATCATCCACAGTGAACCGGTATTCGATTGTGTCGGGCCCCGTGCGCCGGAAACGTTCGGTCAGGTGCAAATTCTGGTCCGAACCTCGGAAATGCGTCTTGTCGGTAAAATTAGTGGTATCCACTACCAGCGTGTCCCCCTCCCAATGCCCGCGGGAATCTCCCATCCATTGGCGTATGCTTTGCGGGAGGTGAGGGCGGCCATCAAGCGGGATGATGCGCACGTCGTGGATCATTTCGATGAGAATCGCCACATATTGAGGGGTTTGCAAAATCAGATAGTTGTTGTTGTAGCCGGCCGGCACCATGGGAGGTCCGGCGGTTGGCCAGATGATGCAGCGGTCCTGCAAGCCCAGGTCCTCGGGACCTTCGGGCGGACGCCGCCGGATCGCTGCCAGAGCGGCCATCGTCTTTCGCGCCTCGGGCGTCAGCGGCGGAACCCGTCCATCCGGCGGGTCGATCACGATCGAAGTTCGCCGCGTGGGCGCGACGGCTGTGCCGCGGTCGAACCACGACTCGTTATAAGAGCCGGCCACGTCTGCCTCGGGTGTAGTTCCCCGGCGGTCCCGGTTCGCGTTGTCGAGGACGCGCCGGGCAAACTCAACCGCCTCTTGCTCCGTAAAGAATTCTTTGCCGGCGAACTCTTTGGGCCGCTCAAAGGGCGTCAGAGTGGCGTTGGTCCAAAGGCCCTGGAGGTCCGGCTGGCCGTCCGGCGTACGCGGCAAGGTCCAAGTGGCCGCCGCGGGCGCCCTATTGGCGGCGACTTGCGTCGTTCCGGGCGCGGCCGGCGTTTGGCAAGCGGCGGGCGGAGGGATTCCCAGGCCGCCCAGTACCAGCGCCAGGGCGCTGATTGCTCTCAGAGAGCGATACCCCATAGGTAACCTCCTGTTACTTGCTCGGCTGCTTCCGAAGGGGGCCGTACATGAGTTCTTCAACAAACTCCACGCACTTGAACTCCAAAAGCTGCGCGTTGCTCTCGAGGCGGCGGTACAGCGGCATGCGTATCTTCCACGGCCGCGAAAAAACCTTCGGATCCTCGATGGTCGCCTCGTAGCTCAAGGCGTCATGGGTCAGCGGCGTGTAGCGCTCAATCACATGCAGAGCGTCGCTGTGAAAATTGCCGGCCCGGTCAAACCAGGTCTGATCATTGAAACTGGTCACATCTACAACCAGCGTATCCCCCTCCCAGTGGCCGGTGGAGTTCCCCATCCAGGTATCCACCGGGCTCGGCGGCGCATTCTCCATGTAAATAATCCGGCTGGCGCTGGCGTATTCGTATGCGATCAGGATGTATTTTGGGGTCTGCACAATCTGGAACGGAAACGGCATATACGTGGCCCGAGGGACGCCCGGCAGGTAGCATTTCACTTCCGGGTCGGCGGTGAGCCGATGCTCGAAATTCTCTCTCTTTTTTGCCAAAGCCGAAGGCAAGTAGGGGATTTCGTCCCCCTCGACCACGCCGAGTCCGGCCGGTGTCGCGCCGATCGCCCCCAGAGCAACCACCGGTCCCGGCCGCGCCGCATGACCTTGCAGATCCCAGTTGGCGGTGTTGAGAGCCTGCCAGATGCCGTTCAGGTCCGGCTTGCCATCCGAGGTGCGCGGCGCCCGGTACACCGCCGAAGACTGCCCGAAGGCGGATATCGCGGCCAGCAGGAGGGCAGCCGCTGCGGCGGGTATCCCGATCACCAAACCTTGGAACCGCTTTCGCACCGGATTTGACCTCCCTCTCGGACAGGCCTCACAGCGCCGCTTCGAGCGCCCGTCCGCGCGCTCCTACCCCTTTTGGCGTTTTTAAGAGTATATTCAATTGATTTCCATGTCAAGAAACGCGCTGCCCGACAAGCAGATGGGATCCCTGCCGGCATCCGCGCTTAAGAATTTACTTGCCGGCAGTTGCGCCTCAAGCGGCCCAGGTGAATCACGATGTCCGTAGAAACGCTGCTTCTGCATTTTTTCCGGTGGCTCGGCAATACGCCGGTCGCGAACTCGATCAACGATTCCGAGTGGCTATTTCCCATCATTGAATCCTTGCATATTACGGGGCTGGCTGTTTTAATCGGGACCGTCGCTATCGTCGATTTTCGCCTTCTCGGGCTGGTTCTGAGAAATCGCCCGGCGCCGGAAGTGGCCGGCGATCTCAAGGGCTGGACGCTGGCCGGTCTCGGCCTCATGCTGACGACGGGCCCGCTGATGCTCTCTGCGGAACCGGAAAGGGGCTATGGCAATCCTGCGTTCGAGTTCAAAATGTCGTGTTTGCTGCTGGCTTTGCTGACCCACTTTACGATTCATCGCCGCGTTACGCGCCGCGACCAGCCTTCCGAAACGACAGTGGCCGGAAAAATAGCTGGAGCTCTCTCGCTGGCCCTGTGGACCGGCGTGGTTCTCGGAGGGCGTGCCATTGCATTCTTCTAAACAGCGCGTCCCTTGCCGAGGGGATGAGGGAACATATCGGGACTGTCGGGCTGCGCGTGCCTGTTCGGCCCAGCCCAGGCTGCGCCCGGCGGCAGTCAGAGGAAGAGCGCAGCGCACCGGCTCCATGAAATTCGAGGCCTCGCCAGTCTGTGCTTGCGGCGGGCTGCGCGAGCCGCGAGCTTAGAAGGGGTTGGATCGTGTCTTTTCTAGCCGTCTGCCAATGGATCGAAACCACTTCTTTGAGCATAGCCATACGCGAGGGAGCTCTCTACTACCCGATCCTTGGGGCGTTCCATCTGCTGGGCATCGCCTGGTTCGGCGGCATGCTGCTGATGAGTGACCTGAGCGTGCTGGGGATCGGTTTGCGGCACGAGCCTGTCTCGGAAGTGTGGTCGCAGTTTCGGCGCTGGAAGTGGGCGGGATTCGCCATTATCGTTCTCAGCGGCTCCCTGCTGTGGTGGGCGGAACCCGTCGTCTGTTATAAGAGCCTCAGTTTCCGCATCAAGATGGTGCTGTTTTCGTTCGCTGTTTTGAATACCCTGATGTTCCGAAGAACTGCCTACACGGGGCTTGCCGCAGCGGAAAAAGGGCCAGTGAAGTCACGAAGCGCGCGGCTGAGTGCGTACGCGTCTTTGCTGTTATGGCTGGCGCTGATCTTCAGCGGACGCGGGATTGCGTTTTTCTAGCGCGCCTGCTCTCCTGCGCTGGCGCGCCGCAAGCCGGGTTGTTACGCCACGATATCCTTGACGACCCGGCCTTCGACGTCCGTGAGACGGAAGTTGCGCCCGGCATATTGGTAAGTCAATCTTTCATGATCCATCCCGAGCAAGTACAGGATGGTCGCGTGCAGGTCATGTACGTGCACGGGGTTTTGGGCGACTTTGAATCCAAAGTCGTCGGTGGCGCCATAGATTGTGCCGGGCCTGGCGCCGCCGCCGGCCATCAAGATCGTAAAACCATAAATATTGTGATCGCGGCCGTTGTGCACCGAACGAAATCCGCCGAGATTTAAGACAGGCGTTCGGCCGAACTCGCTCGTCACCAGGACGAGAGTGTCGTGGAGAAGACCGCGGTCCTTCAAATCCTGCACCAGAGCGGCGATCGGCTGATCAACGGCCCGCGCGGTGTGCTTGTGGCCCATGATGTCGGCGTGGTGATCCCAGCCGGCGTGAACGATCTGCACAAATCGCACTCCTTTTTCCACCAGCCGCCGGGCGGTCACGCAGGCTCGCCCGATGCCGTCCTCTCCATATTTGGCGAGCGTCGCCGGGCTTTCCTTTCGCGTGTCGAAAACCTCGGGCGCCTCGGTTTGCATCCGGAAGGCGACCTCCATGGATTGGATCGTCGCCTCCAGTTCCGGTGCGCCCTGCAACTGATCCACGTACATTTGGTTCAAGTCGCGGAGCAGGTCGAGCTGCTCCCGCTGTTGGGCGAGATTCATGTGGGCATTCGCCAGGTACCGGATTTGCTTGTTCGGATCCGACTGCGTGTAAGGAACCAGCGTGCCTTGATACACCGCCGGCAGGAACGCAGAGCCAAAAGAATCGCCCCCACCGCCGCCGCCCGCCGTCAGCACAATGTAGCCTGGCAAATTCTGGTTTTCCGTGCCCAACCCGTAAACTACCCACGACCCCATGGACGGCCGCCCGACGCGTACGCTTCCCGTATTCATCATGAGCACCGAGGGGCCGTGATTGGGGATGTCGGAAATCATCGAGCGCACGATGCAGAACTCATCGATGATCTCCGCCATGTGCGGGAACAGCTCACTGACTTCAATGCCATTCTGCCCGTATTTTTTGAACTTGAAGGGCGAGCGCATCAGGTTTCCTGTCGCAAACTCAGTCCGGGGAGTCTCATAAGGCAAAGGCTTGCCGTCATACTTGTCAAGCATCGGCTTGTAGTCGAAGGAATCGACTTGTGAAAGTCCGCCTTGGAGAAAGATGACAATGACGTGCTTCGCTTTCGGGGCGAAGTGAGGAGCCTTAGGAGTCCAGGGGTTCCCCTGCACAGGAGCAGCCGGGAGCGGGCGGGCAGCTGCGGCGGCAAACCCGGCCATACCCAAGCCGGCGGCGAATTGCCGGAGCGCCTCCCGCCGGGTCAACGGCGGCAATATCGATCGGTGTCTCATCACGGTTCCTTACCCCTAGTTGATGTAGTAAAACTCGCCGGCGCTCAGCAAGGCTTGCGCGTACTGCTGCCAGGGCGTGAAGTTGATTGGCGGGGCGGGCGGAGGCTCCGCCGGCTCGCCGTCAGCGGCAGCGCGGCGGTTGCGCCGCCCCGCGCTGGCTGCGGCGCCGGCCGCGGATGCTTGCCCCTTCGGGGCGCCGGCGTCAGGACGGTTATACAGAATTTCAGCTTTCCTGAGAAACTCCAAGCCGCGTTGCACCTCGGCTTGGGTGGCTTCCCGCGCAAACAATATCCGGTAGGCCCGCTGGATTCTTCCAATCCGCTCCTCCTCCGTCGCGCCCTCGGGACCCAGTCGGGCCACCAGAGCTTCGGCTTGGCGCGCGACCAGGTCGCTGTTCATGAAAAACAAGCCCTGGAGGGTGAC
>Ga0070741_10011751_pt1 | contig 16056 bp, 10 predicted proteins | sample Coa_R1_4_FD_66440 | JGI IMG/M metagenome (GOLD analysis project Ga0070741, IMG submission 66440) | Surface soil microbial communities from Centralia Pennsylvania, which are recovering from an underground coalmine fire - Coalmine... | ecosystem: Environmental > Terrestrial > Soil > Unclassified ...
GCGACGTCCTGGCCCTCCGGATTGCCCGCGGGGTCACCGCCGGCGACGAACCGTCCCGAAACCCCGGTGTAGGGGCCGTGCCGCTCGATCACCGTCGAGGGGTCGAAGGCTGCCCACGCGTCGGCGTTGCCGCCGAACAGCCGGGCGATGGTTTGGTCCTTGCTGCCTGAATTCGGGCTCATATCGCCGGCTATGTCGACGAAGGTGCTGAAGGTGTCGGGGTGCATGACGGTCAGGTCAAGAGCGCAGGTGCCTCCCATCGACCAGCCCACGACGCCCCAGTTCTCCCGTTTGGGGCTGACGTCGAAGTTCGAAATCACAAACGGCACAACATCTTTGACCAGATGGTCGGCGGCGTTGCCGCGGCTGCCGTTGACGCATTCGGTGTCGTTGTTGAACGCGCCGGTCGCGTCGACGAACACCAGCACCGGCGCGTTGCCGTCGTGCGCCGCGGCGTAGTCGTCGATTGTCTGCAGCGCGTTGCCGGGGCGCATCCAGTCGGCGGGCGTGTTCAGCGCGGAGCTGATCATCATCACGGTCGGCAGCCGCGGGTGTGGCGTGGTCGTGAACCACGCAGGCGGCAGGTACACGTACTCGCGGCGGTGGAAGAACCCCGACGCCTCGGCGCCGATGTTCACCGGTACAACGACGCCCTTCTCCGGACGGGTGCCCGCGAGCTGCATCTCGGTGACGGTGAGCCGATCGGTCTGATCGGGCAGCGGCCCGGACGTCAGCTGATTCCACGCGGAATGCACGGTGGGGAAGTAGCCGACCCACAGGTTCACGCCGAGCAGCGCACACACCACGCACAGCGGCACCGCGAGCACGGATACACCACGACGCCACCATCGGGCGGTGCGCCACCCCGCGATCAGCACACCAAGCGCCAGCCCGGTAGCCGCGATCCAGATCCACACCATCCACGGCGCCGGGTCGCCCGCGATGCCCATCGAGCCGATGTAGGCGTGCGCACCGAGCGCCATCAGCAGGCCGGCGAGCATCATCGCCGGCACCGCGATCAGCCGCCACCGACGCGACCGCCAGCCGATCGCACACCCGACGACGGCCGCCGCGACTACCTGGACGGCGACCGGCAGCCAGCCATGGGTCAGCGACAAATGCGAAATGAAGTGGCGCACAACAGCTAACTCGCGTCACTGATGCGGTCCGGCAGCTCGCCCCCGGCCGCGGCGAATGCGTCAAGCGCGCGCACGAGCCCGCGCCGCTGAAGCGAAGGCATCCGATCGACGATCACGGTGATCTCGCGTCGACGCTTACGAGTGACCTCGTTCACGACATCACGTCCTCGCGGGGTCAGCTCTGCGATCAGCTCGCGACGCGACCTCGGGTGCGGCCTGCGTGCGATCAGCCCCGCCGACACCAGGCGGTCGACCATCCGGCCGGTTGTCGAAGGCTGCACGCCGAGCAGACCGGCCAGCGTGGCGAGGTTGACCGGTCCCTCGTTGGCCAGGATGACCAGCGCCCGCAGCTGCGGGATCGTGATGCTGTCGTCGACAGAGGCGATCGACCGCGCGGAGATCGCCATCAGCAGCCGCGACGCGGTCAGCAAGGCCGCAGTGACGGCTTCGGGCGTCTCGTCGCCGACCACGGCGCTCCCTTCGTGCATCCTGTGGGTGATTAAGGTCGACGACAACTATTGCATAGTGCAACTGTCGGATCGTGGCGGCTCACCGCGGCACGTGAAATGTGACCAGCGCGGCTCCGCTGAGGCCCAGGTCCCGCCATGAGGCGGTGGTGCGCAGTACGGCCACCGCCGACGTCGGAAACTTCGTCGAAATGCTATCGGCCGCAGCGGGATTACTCTCTGCCGCATCGGCCAGGCCCAGCGCGACGCTGCTGATCACCGGCTCGTGACCGATCACCAGCAGCGTCGTGACGTCGTCGTCGACTTTATTGATCTCGTCGATCACCGTTCCCGGGACCGCGTCGTAGAGGCGGTCGACGAACCTGACAGGAGCGGTGAGGCCGGTGCGAGCGAACGTCTCGCGGGTGCGGGCGGCCGTCGAGCACAGCACGAGGTCGATGGGAGGCAGCGCCGATCGCAGCCAGTCGCCCGCCAGCCCGGCTTCCCGAACGCCGCGCGGCGCGAGGGGCCGATCCCGGTCGGGGACTCCGCTCGGGTAGTCGGACTTCCCGTGCCGCATCAACGCCAGGGTGCGCTCGGTCATCGTCACCACGCTAGGGCAGCGATGAGCCGCTCGCGCGAAGAGCCGACAGCACATGCCGCGCGACGTCCCCGAAGTTGTCGGAGGCCGGTCCTACACTCGCTTTGCTCGACCAAACCGCACGCGAAAGGAGGGCCGACATGCGATTCATCCACACTGCCGACTGGCAGCTCGGCATGACCCGGCACTTCCTGAACGACGATGCGCAGCCGCGTTATTCGGCCGCCCGTCGCGACGCGGTGAGTGCACTCGGCACGTTGGCAGCCGAGACGGGGGCCCAGTTCGTTGTCGTCGCCGGTGACGTGTTCGAGCACAACCAGCTCGATCCCAAAGTCGTCAGCCAGTCGCTGGAGGCGATGCGCGCGATCGGTGTTCCCGTCTACCTTCTGCCCGGCAACCACGATCCACTGGACGCGTCGTCGGTATACACCAGCGCGCTGTTCGTCGCCGGGCGGCCCGCCAACGTCACGGTGCTGGACCGCTCCGGTGTGCACGACGTCGGCGCCGGCGTGCAGATCGTCGGCGCGCCATGGCGGTCGAAGTCGCCGACCTCCGATCTGGTCGCGGAAGCTCTCGACGGGGTCAGCGCTGACGGCACCACACGCATCCTGGTGGCCCACGGTGGCGTCGATGCCCTCGATCCTGACCCGGACAAGCCGTCGGTCATCGGGCTCGATCGGGTACATGACGCACTCGCCTCGGGGGTAGTGCACTATGTCGCGTTGGGGGACAAGCACTCTCGCACCCAGGTCGGCCCCACAGGGCGTGTCTGGTACTCGGGCTCGCCGGAGGTGACCAACTACGACGACGTCGAGCGCGATCCGGGCCACGTCCTCGTCGTCGACATCGACGAGGACGATCCGGCACGGCCGGTGACCGTGATCGCGCGTCGCGTCGGCAGCTGGCGATTCGTCACGCTCCGCCGCGCCGTCGACAACAGCCGTGACGTCACGGATCTCGACATCAATCTCGACCTGTTGCCCGACAAGGACCGCACGGTCGTGCGGCTCGCCCTGACCGGCACGCTGAGTGTCACCGAGCGCGCGGCGCTGGACGCGTGCCTGGACAAGTACGCGCGGCTGTTCGCGTCGCTGCGAATCTGGGAGGTGCACAGCGATATTGCGGTGGTGCCCGAGGATGCCGAGTTCGCGGATCTGGGAATCGGCGGATTCGCTGCGGCTGCCGTCGACGAGCTTGTCGCGACCGCGAAGTCGGCCGAGTCCGAGGCCGCCGACGACGCGCAGGCGGCGCTGGCGCTGCTGCTCCGGCTGACGGGTCAGACGGCATGAAGCTGCACCGGCTCGTCCTCACGAACTACCGCGGCATCGCGCACCGCGAGATTGTGCTACCCGACTCCGGGATCACCGTGATCAGCGGCGTCAACGAGGTCGGCAAGTCCTCGATGATCGAGGCGATCGACCTGCTGCTCGAAGCCAAAGACCGTTCGACGAAGAAGGAGGTGAAGCAGATCAAGCCCACCCACGCCGACGTCGGCGCCGAGGTGGAGGCCGAAATTAGCACTGGCCCTTATCGATTCATCTACCGCAAGCGATTTCACAAGCGCTGCGAGACTGCGCTCACCGTGCTCGCCCCGCATCGCGAACAGCTCACCGGCGACGAGGCGCACGAGCGTGTGCTCGCGATCGTGGACGAGACCGTCGACACCGAGCTCTGGCGCGCGCAGCGCGTGCTGCAGTCGTCGTCGACCGCGGCCGTCGACCTGTCCCGCTGCGACGCGCTGTCGCGGGCGCTCGACGTCGCGGCAGGCCAGTCCGCCGCGCTGTCAGGCGACGAACCGGCGCTGATCGAACGGATCGACGACGAGTACGCCCGCTACTTCACGCCCACCGGACGCCCCACTGCGGAGTGGGCGTCGGTGTGCAAACGGCTCGCCCGGGCCGAAGCCGAGGTGGCGCAGTGCGCGGAAGCCGTCGCCGAGGTCGACGAATGCGTCCGCCGGCACGCGGAGCTGTCCGCGGAGCTCGCCGGGCTCGTCGCTCAGCGTGCCGCGGCGCAGCAGCGGCTCACGGCTGCGCGCGCGGCTGCGGCGGCGGTCGCCGAACTGACCGCGCAGCTGACGCGGGCCGAATTGGTCGCCGCGGCAGCCGAAGCCAACGCCGCAGCATCGGCGGCTGCGCTCGCCGAGCGCCGGCGCCTGTGTGCCGACATCGAGCAGCGTGTTGCCGCGGTCGCCGGCTTGGAGGCCGAGGTTGTGGCGGCTGGCGAGGAGGAGGCGGTCGCTCGGGAGGTCGATGTCGTCGCCGCGGCAGCCGCCGAACAATCCGCTGCGGCGCTAGCCGCGGCGCAGGCGCGGGTCGACACCGCTCACGCCGCGTACAACCGAATGTCCGACCGCGACGAAGCCACCCGGCTCACAGCCAGGCTGGAGAAGATCGACGCGATTCGAGGTGACCTCGAGCGTGCTGAGCAGAACGTGGCGGCAGCCACGGTCAGCGACGCGGTCATGCACGAGATCGAGGTCGCAAAGGCTGCAGTCGAAAGAGCTTCGAGCCGGGCCGAACTGGCTTCCGTGCGCGTCGAGATCACTGCGGCCGCTGACATCGAGGTGTGCTCGCCCGACGGGCGGATCACGCTCGCTGCGGGGGAGACGACCACTGTGAGCGCCACCGCGGCCACCGACATCAAGATCCCGGAAGTGCTGACAGCGCAGGTGATTCCGGGGGCCACCGCCGCCGACCTGGCGGCAACCCTCGACGCTGCGCGACAGCACCTCCGCGACCTGCTCGACGCCGCCGGGGTTGCCGATGTCGCCGCCGCGCGAGCCGAGGCGCAACGCCGGCGCGACGCGCTGGCCGAGCGCGACCGGTTGACGGCGACGCTGTCGGGGTTGTGCGGCGACGACGCCGTCGACGACATGCGTGCCCGCCTCGTATCACTGCGCGAGCGGGACATTGCCGACGACTCGGCCGACCTGGACACCTCGTCTGCGCGCGCCGCGCTGGATGCGGCGACGGCGACGCACCGAGCGGCGATCGAGCATTGTCAGAAGGCGCGTGACGTCGCGGCGGCTGCTGCCGCCGCGCTTGTCGAAAAGTCCACCCGGGCAACGGTATTGCGAGGGTCGCTGGCTGCCGCTAAAGCTGAACTCGAAACCGCGCGCCAGCGGCTCGCCGAGCACCGTGCGGCGGAGAGTGACGACGAGCTGGACGTGCGCACCCGCGCCGAGAGCGCACAGTGCCAGACCGCCACCGCGCAGGTGGCGGAGATCCGATCCCGGCTGGCGGAGATGGCTGTCGAGCGCGTCGAGGCAGAGTTGTGTGAGGCCGAGCAGGATGCCGATGAACTGACACGACGTCATGACTCCGCGGTAGCCGAATTACGGGATCTGGCAACGCAATTGCGCGTATACGGCACCGAGGGCCGTCAGGGCAAGCTTGACGCGGCAGAAGCCGAGCGTGCCCACGCGCTCAGTGAATGTGACCAGGTCGGCCGTCGCGCGCGCGCCGCGCAATTGCTGCGGTCGGTGATCCGCAAGCACCGCGACGACACCCGGCTGCGCTACGTCGAGCCGTTCCGTGCCCAGGTACAGCGGCTCGGCCGCATCGTGTTCGGCGACGATTTCGAGGTCGAGATCGACAGCTCGCTGCGGATCTGCGGCCGAACGCTGGCGGGCTGCACGGTCCCATACGAATCGTTGTCCGGCGGCGCGAAAGAACAGCTCGGAATCGTGGCGCGGCTCGCGGGCGCGGCGCTGGTCGCCGCGGCTGACGGCGTACCCGTGATCATCGACGACGCGCTCGGGTTCACGGATTCGCACCGCCTGACCAAGATGGGCGCAGTATTCGGCGCGGTCGGCCGCGACGCCCAAGTGCTTGTGCTGACCTGCGACTCGCGTCGTTACGACAGCGTTGACGCCGCCCACCACATCGAATTGACCGCGTAGCGCACGCCTGACGGCTTACACTTCGCGCGGTGGAGATCGACAGCGATTTCGTCGTCGTCGGAACCGGTTCTGCGGGTTCGGTGCTGGCTAACCGCCTCAGCGCCGATTCAGCCGTCAGCACAGTCGTTCTGGAAGCAGGACCAAAGGACGACGACAAGTTCGTCCGCATCCCAGCCGCTTTCGCGAAGCTGTTCCGCACCGAGCGCGACTGGGACTACCTGACCGAACCGCAGGCAGGGCTCGGCGGCCGCCAGATCTATTGGCCGCGCGGCAAAACGCTGGGCGGCTCGTCGTCGATGAATGCGATGATGTGGGTCCGTGGATTCGCCGCCGACTACGACGAGTGGGGCGAGAAAGCCGGCGAGCAGTGGTCGTTCGCGCAACTCGCACCGTATTTCGACCGGATCGAGGCTGGGCCGCTGGTGATTTCACCTCAGCGCAGCCCGCGCAGCGCGACGACGGCGTGGCTCGCGGCGGTCCAGGAATGCGGATATCACCTCGAAGAGCCGAATGCCGATGCGCCCGAAGGCTTTTGCCAGACGCTCGTCACTCAGCGCAAAGGTGCCCGGTGGAGCTGCGCCGACGCCTACCTGAAACCCGCACTGTCCCGCTCCAACCTGACGTTGTTCACCGAGGCGACCGCGCGCCGTGTGTTGTTCGACGGAACACGCGCCGTCGGCGTGGAATTCGAGCGCAACGGCGAGCGTCACGTGGTGCGCACCCGCCGCGAGGTGGTGCTGAGCGGTGGGGCGGTCAACAGCCCGCAGCTGTTGATGCTGTCAGGCGTCGGCGACACCACCGAGTTGAAGGATCACGGCATCGACGTGGTGTCCCCGTCGCCCGACGTAGGCAAGAATCTGATCGACCACCTTGTCACGCCACTGGGTTTCGAGGTGCGCCGCGACAGCCTGTTCGCCGCCGAAAAGCCTTGGCAACTGGTCAGTTATCTGCTGCGCCGACGCGGCATGCTCACGTCGAACGTCGGCGAGGCCTACGGCTTCGTGCGCAGCAGACCCGACCTGGATCTGCCGGACCTCGAGCTGATCTTCGCTCCCGCACCGTTTTTCGACGAGGGGCTCGGCGATCCGTACGGGCACGCAGTGGTCATGGGCCCGATTCTGGTGAAGCCGCTCAGTCGCGGCACCATCACGTTGAAATCCGCCGACCCCGCGGCCAAACCGTCGATCGACCCGCGGTATCTCTCCGATCCGGACGGCAAGGATCGCGAAGCGCTGATATCGGGCTTGCGGATGACCGCGAAGATAGCCCAAACGGCTGCGCTCAAAGACGTACTCGGCAAGGTCGCGCGACCGCTCGATGCCAGCGACACGGGTGAAGAGACGTTGGAGAAAGCACTGATCACGTGCTCGCACACGCTGTATCACCCGGTCGGGACTTGCCGCATGGGCCATGACCCCTTCAGCGTGGTCGACCCGCAGCTGCGGGTCCGCGGCGTCGACGGGTTGCGGGTCGCCGACGCGTCGGTGATGCCCACCATCATTCGCGGGCACACGCATGCACCGTCGGTTCTCATCGGGGAGAAGGCCGCCGATCTGATCCGCTCGGACCGACGCTGACGCTCGGTTGCCTGTCTGCAGGCTTCCACTCCATAATCAGCCGGTGACCCAACTGAAGAGCTGTGTGCGCGTCCTCGCCGTTGTGCTGATGGCTTTTGTGCCGTTCCTGTCCCAACCCGTCGCCGTCGCAGACCCGCCGCCGGCGGGCGCACACATCACGGCTGTCGAACCGGTCAACGATCGCTGGGAGAAGATCTCGGTCTATTCGCCGTCGATGGACACGGTGATCGTCAACGACGTGTACAAGGCGCCAGGCAACGCGTCGGCGCCAGTCTTCTATCTGCTGAACGGAATCGACGGCGGCGTCGACAACAAGGGCTGGTTTGGGCTCACCGACATCCAGGGCTTCTTCGCCCACAAGAACGTCAACATCGTCTCGCCGATCGGCGGTCAGTACAGCTACTACACCGACTGGGTGGCCGACGATCCCGCCCTCGGCCGCAACAAGTGGCAGACCTACCTGACGCAAGAGCTGCCGCCCTTGATCAACCATGAGTTGAAGGCCAACGGCCGCAACGCGATCGGCGGCCTGTCGATGAGCGGCGGCCCCGCGCTGGACCTCGCGATCCAGGCACCGGGCCTGTACCGTGCCGCGGGTTCGTACAGCGGTTGCCCCTCGACGTCAGATCCCAAGCAGGCCAGCCAAATTGCGCTGTCGATGATCCCGAGCGGAGCCAATGCGGCCAACATGTGGGGTCCGGAAGGCGGGCCCGACTGGGTCGCGCACGATCCGTCGAAGAACGTCACCAAACTCAAAGGCGTCGCGGTGTACGCCGCCGCGTCGACCGGTGCCGTCGGTCCCGTCGACAACCTGCCGCCGGACTTTCCGACGCCCGTCGGCGGCCAGCTCGTCGAAAGCATCACGCTCGACTGCACACAGCAGTTCGCCGACGCCGCCAAGGCGGCGGGCGTGCCGATCACTTTCGTGGTGCGTCCCGAGGGCGCGCACACCTGGGGACTCTTCGAATCGGAGATGCAAGAGTCCTGGAACAAGGTGATCGGACCCGCGCTCGGCGTGACGTCGGCTTAGCCATCCGTCGCACGGCCATTTGCTCTTCGCGCAAGCGGCTCATCGGTGCCTTCTGCTCTTCGCGCAAGCGGCTCATCGCCCGGCAGAATGTCGGGTGATGACGATGAACGCGAAGCGCCGCCGCGCGCACGCCAAGCTGGCGTCGCTTCCCGGTGTGCGCGCGGTGCGGCGCCCTGTTTCGCCTGACTCCACCGAAGAGTTCGACCTGTACTACGTGCGCACCGGCCGCCGAACGGCGCATCCGCTGGTGATCATTCCGGGGGGCCCGGGGGCGGCGTCGATCGCGCTGTATCGGGGCACGCGGCGACGCGCGGTGGCCGCCGGGCTCGACGTCATCATGGTCGAGCATCGCGGGGTGGGGATGTCGCGCCACGACGACGCCGGCGCCGACCTGCCGCCGCAAGCGCTGACGATCGACCAGGTCGTCGACGACTTCGCCGCCGTCCTCGACGACGCCCATGTCGACAAGGCGATTCCCTACGGCACGTCGTACGGCGCATATATCGCTGCGGGCATCGGCGTCCGTCACCCGCAGCGCGTGCAGGCGATGATCCTGGACTCGCCGGTGCTCTCCGGGGACGACATCGAGGAAGTACGCACCGCGATCCGGCGCGTGCTGTGGGACGGGACCGACTCGGAAACCGCCGAGTTGGCGCCGAAAGTGCGGCGATTGGTCGACGAGGGAGTGCTGACGCCGGCCGCCGGGCAGCTGGCCGGGGCGGTATACGGCTTCGGCGGTCCCGAGCTGCTGAACCGTCAACTCGACTTGCTGCTGCGCGGCCGCCGCGGGCTGTGGACGGTGCTCGACGGCCTGGCGCGCATGCTGATCGCACGCAAAGCGCCGTACCGCAACGAGCCCGACCTGGTGGGTCGCATCGGCTTCCGCGAGCTGAACTACGGTGACGTGCCCGACGGGCAACCGCTTGACCCGGCCGCTGCCTATCGCGAATTCTCCACGGACACTGTGGAGTTCGAAGCCGAACCGTACGACCTCGTCGCCGAGATGCCGAAGTTCACCTGGCCGACGGTCGTCGTCTCCGGTGGTCGCGATCTGACGACGCCGCCCGCGATCGCCGACCGGATCGCCACGCTGGTGCCGAAGGCTCGACTTGTGCGGCTTCCGACGGCCGGCCACAGCGTGCTCGACGGTCGGGAGCCGGCGGCACTGCAGATCGCAAAAGCGGTGCGCGACGGCAGGATTGACGCGCTGCCAGAACGTGCGGCCGCGCTCGACGCGCTGCCGGCCTCGCCACCGATCCGGTTGATGACCGCGGCGATCGGTGCCGCGGCCGCGGTTGAGAGCGTCGTGCCGGGCGTAGTACCGCGGCTGGTGCAGCGCGTCGCCGCTACTTCATGAAGCCGATCGCGCTGTAGTTGAGGTCGCCCAGGCCCGCCGCGCCGAAGTTTGCGAGATTGCTCCGCACCGCGACGTTTCCGGGCGACTGAAACAGCGGCAGACTGAATCCCTCTTTCCACACCAGCGAGTCGACCTCGTTCGCGAGCCGCCGCGCGGTGCCCGGGTCAAGCTCGGACAGCGTCTGCTCGATCTTCGCGTCGATCTGCGCGCTGCCGATCTTTCCGAAATTGCTTTCGCCGTAGGACGCGTAAATCTGGGTGAGGCTGGAGAGCGGGAACGCATCGCCGACCCAGCCGAACAGCGCGATGTCGAAATCGCCCTTGTTGATGTAGTTCGTGAAGAATCCCCCGCCGCCCTTCACATCGATGTCGAGCTTCACTCCGACCTGCGCGAGGCTGTTCTGCGCGACTTGGGCGATCTGACGGCCGCTCAGCGCGTCGAACAGCACAAGGCGCACGGACAGGGTGCGGCCGTCCTTTTGCCGGAACGGGCCGTTGAGCTTCCAGCCCAAGTCGTCGAGATCCTTGCGGGCCTGCGTGGGGTTGAACGCTGCCACGCTGCTGTTGTCCTGGTAGCCCTTTTGGCCGGCAACGTAGACGTGGTTGTTCAACGGGGTCGGATGGTCGACCAAACCGCGCTGGCTGATGTCCGCGATCGCTTGCCGGTCAATGCCTTTCATGACCGCGAGGCGTAACTTGTCGTCGGCCAGGATCGAGCCCTGCGCACCATTGAAGGTGAAATGCGTCCAACTGGGGCCCGGTGCGCGGCGGATCGAAATGCCCGGCGTACGCCGCGCGATGGTCAGGTCGTCGAGCGAACCCAGGCCGACGGCGTCGATCGCATTGTTCTGTAGGGCGGGAATATCCGCGGCGGCGTCGAGCACCAGCAGCGTAATCGAATCCAAGCGTGGCTGCGGTCCCCACCATTTCGGGTTGCGGGTCAGCACCATTCGCTGCGCCGCTTTGTCGAGGCCGGTGACGATGAACGGTCCGGCCGACGGGCCGGGCGCGGTGAGTTGCGCGGTGTTGAACGCCTCCGGAGTGTCGGTCATGGTGTGGGGCAGCAGCACCGAGTTGCCCGCGAACATGCCCTGCCATTCGGCGTACGGTTTCGCGAACGTCATCACCGCCTGCCGGTCGTCGACTCCGCGAGTGACCGTCGCGACGCGGTCTGCACCGCCCGGAGCGGCGATTGCGAAGCGGTCGTCATTACCGGACAGCGCGTGGATTTGTGCAGCGATGTCAAGCCACGTGACCGGAGTTCCGTCGGACCACACCGCTTTCGGGTTGATCGTGTAGGTGACTACCTGCGGATTGGTCTTGGTGAGTTCGACGCTGGTGAAGTAGTCCGTGTTCAGGGTGGTCGAGCCGTCGGGTTTGATTCTGAAAGCCCTTGGCATCGTGGGCTTTATGATTGCCGCCGCGTCGGCGGTGTTGCCGTCAATATGGAGTGGATTGAAGTTCACCGGGTACTCGCTCAACGCGAGCCGCAGGTTACCGCCCTCTTGAAGCATGGCCGGATCACGTGGGTTGATGTCGTTGGTGCTGCCGACCTCTGCGGCTCCCCCTGCTGCGGCCCCGTGCCGGGCGCCGCCCAACCGCGCGACCAACACGCCGCCGACGACGAGTGCCACGATGACGGCCAGCGTCGCGGCGATCCGCAGCACCGACTTGCGCATTCCCGTGTCCTGGGGCGGTGGCGGCACAGGCGGTTTACCCGGTGGCGGACCGGACGGCCGCGGAGGCTCCATCGGCGGCGGGGGCTCGGCGGGCGGCGTTGCACCCGAACTCGTCAGGTCGGGCGGCGTCCGCGGCACTGCTTTAAGCAGTCGCCGGGTGTAGTCGTGCTGTGGGTCGCCAAAGACCTGGTCGGCGTCCCCCTGTTCGACGATCGCCCCGTCGTACATCACCGCGACATCATGGGCGAGGTGTTTGACCACCGACAGGTCGTGCGAAACGAACAGGTACGACAGCCCGAATTCACGCTGAAGGTCGAGCAGCAGGTTGATGATGCCGGCCTGGATGGACACATCCAATGCGGAGACCGGCTCGTCGAGCGCAATGATCTTGGGCTGCAACGCCAATGCCCTGGCGATGCCGACACGCTGCTTCTGGCCGCCGGAGAATTCGGCCGGGTAGCGGCCCGCGTCGGTGCGCCGCAGTCCGACGGTGTCAAGCAGCTGACCCACGCGTTCGTCGGCGCGCTGCTTGTCAAAGCCGTTGGCGAGCATGGGTTCTGCGATCACATCGGATACCGGCAAACGCGGATCAAGCGATGCGACAGGGTCCTGAAAGACGACTTGTAGGTCGCCGCGCAGGGCGCGCCTGCGCTGGCGGTCGAGGTGCGCGACGTCGCTGCCCAGCACCTCGATCGATCCGGACTGCGGTTGCGTCAGCCCCAGGATCTGGTGCAGCGTCGTCGATTTGCCCGAACCGGACTCCCCGACGATGCCGAGTGTGCGGCCCTGTCGAAGCTCGAAGCTGACACCGTCGACGGCGCGAACATCCCCGACGTGACGGCGGAATACGACCCCCTTCGTCAAAGGGTATGTCTTGGTCAGATCATTGACACGAAGCACCACCGGCGAGTCGGCCGTCGCGCTGTCGTCTGCCGGCGGCTCCGTATGCACGCCGTAAATGTCGGCCGCGCTGCGTCCGGCCACGTGCTCTGTGCGAATGCACGCAGCCCGATGTGCCGGTCCGACGGTGACCAGCTCCGGCTCGGCGGTCCGGCAGGCGTCCACGGCCGACGGACACCGCGGCGCGAACGGGCACTCACCGACCTCGACGACCGAAAGCGACGGCGGCGCACCGGGTATCGGCACCAGCCGTGACCCGCGCGGCGCGTCGAGCCGCGGTACCGAACCCAAAAGCCCCGCGGTGTAGGGCATCCGCCGGTCGCGGTACAGCGTTTCGACGTCGGCTGTTTCGACTGCCCGCCCGGCGTACATCACCAGCGCGCGGTCGGCGAACTCGGCGACGACACCGAGATCGTGGGTGATGATCACGACGCCGGCACCCGTGACATCCCGCGCTGTCTTCAGCACGTCGAGAATCTGCGCCTGCACGGTGACGTCGAGCGCGGTCGTCGGCTCGTCACAGATCAACAGGTCGGGATTGTTGGCGATCGCGATGGCGATGACCACGCGCTGCCGCTCACCGCCGGACAGCTCGTGCGGAAACGACCGCGCGCGGCGGTCCGGCTGGGCGATGCCGACGAGGTCGAGCAGCTCGACGGCGCGGTCGCGGGCAGCCCGTCTTATGGTGTCGCGCTGATGAATTCGGATGGCCTCTGCGATCTGGTCGCCGACGGTGTACACCGGGGTGAGCGCGGACATCGGGTCCTGGAACACCATGCCGATCGTCTCGCCCCGCAGCGCCGACATTTTCTTGTCGGACATGCCCAGCAGTTCGTCGCCGCCCAGCCGCACCGATCCGGACACCTCGGCGTACTGCGGCAGCAGACCCATGACGGCCATCGCCGATGCTGATTTTCCCGAGCCGGATTCGCCGACGATCGCGAGCACCTCACCCGCGTCGACGTGATAGCTCAAGCCCCGGACCGCCGCAACGCCACCAGTCTCGGTGGGAAAGGTCACCGTCAGACCGGTCACCTCGAGGAGCGGGCTCACTTATGTCTCCGGAGCCGACCGCTACCCGGGTCGAACGCGTCGCGCAGGCCGTCGCCGACGAGGACCGCGCAGAACAGGATGACCACCAGCAGGGCTGCCGGGAACAAGAACACCCACGGGAACGTCGTGGCGGAACTGGTGCCGTCGGCAATCAGCGTGCCCAGCGACACGTCCGGTGGCTGAACGCCAAAACCCAAGTAGCTCAATCCTGTTTCGGCCAGAATCGCGGCCCCGACGGATAGTGCGGTGTCGATGATCAGGATCGACGCGACGTTCGGCAGGATGTGCCGGACGATGATGCGCCAGTTCGCGACTCCCATATACCGTGCGGCCTGGACGAATTCGCGGTCTCGCAGTCCCATCGTCATACCACGGACCATGCGCGAGCTGATCATCCAGCCGAAGGCGGCCAACAGAAGGATCAGCCAGAAGATCGTGCCCGACTGTTTCGTGCGCGGGGTGACGATCGCGATCAGGATGAACGACGGCACCACCAACCGCAGGTCGACGATGAACATCAGAACGCGGTCCCGACGCCCCCCGAAGAAGCCGGCGACCGACCCCACAGTCGCGGCGATCGTCGCGGAGATGGCCGCGACGCAGACGCCGATCAGCATCGACTTCTGCATGCCGCGGAGGGTTTGTGCCAGCAGGTCCTGGCCGAGCGAGTTGGTGCCGAAGATGTGGTCGGCGGACGGCGGCTCCTGCAGGGCCGAGTAGTCCAATTCGCTGTAGCTGTAAGGCAGGAAGTGTGGCGCCGTGTAGCAGCCGACGAACAGCACGACGAGAAGGATCAGCGAGACCACGGCGGGCTCGTTGCGCAGGAACCTGCGCAGCACGAGGCTGCGTCGGGACACGAATTCTGTTGTGCCGACGTTGTTTTGGACGATGGTCTGCTGCGTCATGTGACGCGCACCCGTGGGTCGAGCAACGCAAGGATCACGTCGGAGAGCAGACCGCCCACCAGCACCATGGCCCCCGCGAACACGGTGACTGCCGCGACGATGTTCGTGTCCTGGGCCGAGATGCCCTGCACGATCCACTCGCCGATACCATGCCAGCCGAAGATCTTCTCCACGAACACCGCTCCGGTGACCAGGCCGGCGATTCCGTACGCGAACAGCGTCGCCATCGGAATCAGCGCTGTGCGCAGCCCGTGCTTGAGCAACGCGCGCGGTCGGGTCAGACCCTTCGCCCGCGCGGTGCGGATGAAGTCCTGGTCGAGAACGTCGAGCATCGCGTTGCGCTGATATCGGCTGTAGCTGGCCATCGCGAACAGCGCCAACGTCAACGTCGGCAGAATCAGATGTTGCACCCGGTCGCCGAACTGGTGCCACCACCCGCCCTGCGCGCCGGCCGACGTCTCGCCGATGTACTCGAAGACCTGCACGCCCAGCACGTTGTTGGCTCGCAGTGCCACCAGAATCAGCAGGTTCGCCATGACAAACGTCGGGATGGACAGCACCAGCAGCGACAGCACGGTGATCACCCGGTCGCTGAGCCGGTACTGGCGGATTGCGCCCCACGCGCCCAGCAGCACTCCGGTGATCGCACCGATCACGACGCCGAGCACCACCAGCCGAGTGCTCACGCCGATGCGCCGCCACAGCTCCTGCGAGACCGGCTGGCCGCCGACGGTGGTGCCGAAATCTCCGCGCACGGCGCCGGACAACCATTTCCCGTAGCGCACAGGTATGGGCTTGTCGAGGTCGAGCTCTGCGGCCTTCGCGTCGATCACGGTTTGCGGCGGCCGTGGGTTGCGCGACAGCAGGCTGTCGAGCGGGTGGAAGGACACCGACGTCAGGCAGAACGTCAGAAACGACGCGAACAGCAACAGTACGAGGTAGTTCAAAAGTCGGCGCGCCAGAAAGCCCGTCATACCTCGACCACCCGCCGCATGCGGCCAATGTAGGAGATGACGGCGGTCAGGGCGAAGATATCGTGGTTTCGCCGCGCCGCCAGCGCTCAGCCGAGTTTGTACGTCGCGATCGCCTTGGCGACCCGTTCGCCGTCGGGCCGCAGCACGTCGGCCTCGCAGCTGACTAGTGACCGTCCACGCCGCAACACCCTGCCCTCGCCGATCAGGTCGGTCGACTGCGCGGGAGCGAGGTACTCCAAAGCCATCGAAACCGTCACTCCGCGAAGCGATTCGGGTGCGTCGGCGCCGCACCACGCCGCCGCCATCACGGTGAGGTCGGCCAGTGTGGCGATGGCGCCGCCGTGCACCATGTCACCCAGCGTGGTGTTGGACGGGTCCCACGGTAGCCGCAGTCGCACGCCGTCGGCCTCCAGCTTCTCGGCGAGGATACCGAGCTTGGCGACGAACGGGGACTGAGGCAGGAAGGCGGCGATGACGTCGCGGCCGTCCTGC
>Ga0070741_10011752_pt1 | contig 16055 bp, 20 predicted proteins | sample Coa_R1_4_FD_66440 | JGI IMG/M metagenome (GOLD analysis project Ga0070741, IMG submission 66440) | Surface soil microbial communities from Centralia Pennsylvania, which are recovering from an underground coalmine fire - Coalmine... | ecosystem: Environmental > Terrestrial > Soil > Unclassified ...
ACGCGGGCCAGACCACGCCCTTGCGGACACGGAGAGGTGCCGGAGTGGTCGAACGGGACGGTCTCGAAAACCGTTGTACGGGTAACCGTACCGTGGGTTCGAATCCCACCCTCTCCGCCAGCACTTAAGCCATTGATATAGCATGTGTTTTTTCTCTTGGCTCGGCGCAAATTGTCTGGGGTTTTCCGAGGCTTGCGCGCGGCTCTCGTCAGGCGCGGTAGCCAGAGACACTTTTGGTGCGCCAATCGAGCGTCTCTGACGGCTGCGTCTCTTATGGCGCGCGTCGGCAGTACCACTGTCTCTCGGGCGAGGCCGCAATTCTTGGCAAGCGAGCGAGACGCTAAACGGAGACACGTGATCACGAAGGGCTTTCAATACGCTTAAGCGCGGAATAACTCGCGCTGCGCGGACCAATCGAGAGGCAGGCGGGTATCGTCCATCAGCCGGTTTGCGGTGAGCTGTGGAGGATGCCGTCCGTTTAAGATCGCCGTGACGATGTCTGGAGCGAGGAAGGCGAGCCTTAAAAGCCGCGTCACGTATGAACTGCTGATCCCCTCCCCTGCGGCGATCTCTTTCAAGGGTAGGCTGGGCTCCTCAAGCAGACGGGCGCGGATGGCGTGGGCCCGGAGCAGAAGACGGACCAGGACGGGATCGACGCTAGCCGGCTCCGATCCATCCTCGACCACCAGTTTCATCTCAATCCCGGCACGCTTCAGACGCGCAGGGATTGTCAAGACTATCAAATACCGTTCGCGATCATCGCCGCCGGCGTGAGTAGATTGCTGCTGATCCTTGGCATTCAGCCAGAAGGCAACGCCCATTTGATCGAGTGTCACGTCGACCCGGTCGGGGTGAACTTGAACTCGTGTGACCACGGCACGGATGATCGCACGCAGCCGCTCCGCATCGAGCTCCTGCCAGGTGGTGGCGAGCCCCGCTGCCTCGTCCAGAAGTCTCCTCTGGACGACGGCATAGGGCCCATGGCACTGGACTGCGCTCAGCACAGCGACCGGATCTGCAAGCCACGCATGGATTCGGCCCGTGACCAGAGCCTCGATATGAGAGGCCGGAAGGCGCTGACCCGTCCTCTCCGCCTTAACGCCTCCAGTCAGCAACGATTTGGAGACGTAGTAGCGATAGCGGATGCCTTTCTTCACCGCATGACTTGGCGTCATCAGTTCACCGTGAGCATCGTAAATAAGACCGGCGAGCAGGCTTACGTGGTTTTTGCCCTTGCCCGCACCGCGCTCGACTCGATTTGCCGCTAAGGTCGTCTGCACCGTCTGCCAAAGATCTTCATCGATGATCGGCGCGTGCCCGCCTGGGTAGGCCTGGGTCTTATGCACGATGTCGCCGCGATAGATGCGGTTCTGCAGCATGTGGTAGAGGGCTCCCCGCGTGATCGGTTTGGCTCCATAAGGCCGGCCGTCACGCGCTGTGCGGCGCTTGCTGACGATGCCTGCTTGATCGAGGTGCTCCTTGAGCAGTCGCACCGAGCTCAAGTCCTGGTAGCGGCGGAAGATGTAGCGGACGGTCTCGGCTTCGGCCTCGTTGACGATCAGCTTCCGGTCCTTGATGTCATAGCCGAGCGGGGGATAGCCGCCCATCCACATCCCCTTCTTCTTCGAGGCGGCGATCTTGTCACGAATCCGCTCGCCCGTGACCTCCCGCTCGAACTGGGCAAACGACAGCAACACGTTCAAGGTCAGGCGGCCCATCGAGGTGGCAGTGTTGAACGCCTGCGTCACCGAGACGAAAGAGACGCCATGGGCATCGAACACCTCGACGATCTTGGCAAAATCGAGCAGTGAGCGAGTGAGGCGATCGATTTTGTAGACGACCACAACGTCGACTTTTGACCCGCGGATATCAGCCAATAGGCACCGCAGAGCCGGCCGCTCCAGCGTTCCACCGGAATAGCCGCCATCGTCATAGAGGGCCGGCACGGCCACCCAGCCTTCGTGCTTTTGACTTGAGATAAAGGCCTCGCAGGCTTCGCGCTGCGCATCGAGTGAGTTGAAATCTTGCTCGAGGCCCTCCTCAGTTGACTTGCGCGTATAGATGGCACAACGCAGCCTCCGGCGGCTCTTCTTTGCGCCGACCGCAGGTTGCCTAGGCATCCGAAGCGCCCCCTTTCGAGACTAGTCCGAAGAAGCGCGGGCCGGACCAGCGGGCACCAGTGATGTCACGTGCGATCGCACTCAGCGACCGGTAGGTCCGTCCAGCGTAGGTGAAGCCGTCCTCCTCCACCGTGATGCTATGCGTGCGGCCGTTCCATTCACGCACCAAGCGCGCACCCGCTCTGATCCTCTGGGCGACCTCTGGCGTTATCTCGCCGTCGGACCGCCGCGCCTGCACGAGCGCGGCGAGTTTGCGGCTGGTCGCTTTGCTGAGCCCTCCATAGCGAAGCTCCTGAATACGGTAGGCGATGGCGCGAACGAGCAAGTCTCGGCTGAGCCGTGGCGGCTGGCTCCGATAGAGCCGCCGCCACTCTTGGCGCAGTTCGTCAGGACCGAGGTCCCGAAGAGCCTCAAGCCTTCGCGACACCTCTAAGTCGCCACCTGTGCCGGCCGTCGCTTTGCCTTCCGGCAAATGAGCTTCCGCCATTGGCCGCTAGACCGTGTCGGAAACGCGATAACGGCGGGGTCCCGCGTCGGGCTTCTCCGATAGGAGCCTGAGTCCGAGCTTCTTTTTGACGGCACCGGCCAGAAACCCGCGCACACTGTGCTGCTGCCAGCCGGTCGCCACTTGCAGCTCTTCTATCGTCGCACCTTCTTGTCGGTTGAGCAGGTCGAGGCAGGTCTGTTGTTTCGTCTGTTTACCGGCCGTCGGTTTGGTTCTGCTGCGAGGGCCCACGCCACCCTTCCGGCGCGTTTGCCGTTTCGGCGCCTTCGGTCTTTTGCCTCTCTTCTTCGCATTTGATCGGCGCTGGTGCGTGGTGCGCTCGACCGCATCTGCACGTCTCGTCTCATCAACAGGATACGATTTGGCCATGGGTGGTCCTCCATCTGAGCAACGGCGCCTCATGCGCTGTGCTCCCACCACCCAAAGCCCCGCCATTGAGGCGAGGTGCTCTGGCCGTTGGCACTATGCCTTCTAGGCCACCAACGACGTCAGCATGGACGCTCTCTTCGTAAGAGAAGTCCAGTTCTTTTATTGCGGGCCCATGCGCAAGAGTTTTCTTTTTGCAGCCGCCGCCGGGGTCACAGTTCTTTCCGAGGTTGGCGCTAGGCCACCTCATCATGGCGTTGGAGGCAGGGTGTCTGACAGTCGAAATTCGAGATCATGAAAGTCTCGCTGGACTTCGCGAGATCACCCGGCCACCGTCCCGGCGGGACAACCGCTCCGCCGTTTACGTGGCGGAGTTTCTCTTGAGCACCACCCTGTTAGGCGACGGCGACGTCTCCCTTCAGCGATGTCCATTGGAACACAGTGCCGTCAGACCAAATGCGATGCATGATCACGGCGATCTTCCTGGCCACCGCAACGGCAGCCTTTCGGAATCCCTTCCGCGCCGCAAGTCTGAGCCCCCAGCTCTTGAGCGACGAGAACTTATGTGTGCGGTTCAAGACCGCACAACCAGCCTCGTAGAGACAAGCGCGCAACTCGGAATTACCCGATCGCGAGATGCGACCGGAGTAGTCCACCTGCCCAGATTGATAGCGCCTAGGCGTCAGTCCGATATAGGCGGCAGCATTGCTCGATCGTCGAAACCTCGCCGGCGTGTCAATGACAGCCATGAAGGTCAGCGCGGTTACAATGCCGACGCCCGAAACCGTCATGAAACGTTTGGCGATCGGGCTTCGTCGGGCCAACGCACCGACCGTGCGGTCAAGTTTTGAGCTCTGCCGACAGAGTCCTTCATGGACGGCAAGCAGGGGCTTCACGATGACCCAAAGCATCTCGTCTGTAGAGAGAGCAGCACGCACCTTCTCCCTGAATGACACGCGATTACCCCCAGCAGTGACGCTGCCGAGCTTTATGCCGAATGTCTTGAGCGTGCCGCGAAGTTGCGCCTCGATGTCCTTGCGGCAGCTGATCAGCCGTCTACGTGCTGCCAGCAGCATGCGGAGCCGATCCGCTTCCGGGCTCTTGACGTGGACCTCTCGGAACCAGCCAGTCCGTGCCAATTGTGCGAGGCTCTCGGCATCCGCACTGTCGGACTTGTTCAGGCGTGCCGACAACGCTTTGTGCGCTTGGCGCGCATCGACGCAAATGACCGGAAGACCAAGACCACGTAGTTCTCGAGTGAGCCAGGTGGACAGCTGACCACTCTCCAGGACAGCGCGTTCGAGCTGCGGTGCATACTGCCTCAAAACTTCTGCAATCGACGGAGGCTCGGTCATCGCTGAGCCCTCCCATACACGTTCTCCGTTCTCGCGGATGATACAAATTGCAGTCGTCGCCTGCGACACGTCCAGCCCGGCATAAAGCTTCATGACCCCCCTCCATGGTATGTCGTTCGGAAACGGTCGATGGTCTCACCGCCTCAGGCGATTCGTCACCTCCCGCAATAACGCCATGTTGTTTCTGCGAGCTCGGTCAAGCCTTTGAGACGCCCGCTCGCCAATTTGGCGGTCCGGTAAGGTGGCGCGCCACCATCATCGCATCGTGATTGCCAGCCCGCTGAGGTCGGCGTTAGCCATCAGCCCGATCTGCTGGCCCGAGAGCTCCAGAATAGCGCCGTTCTGGTTGGTGAGAACTATCGCGCGGACGCCACGCCCGAGCGCGAGCCCTGCGCCAGCCGCGGCGTAGACGCCGGCAACGTCTGATGCGCGTTGGATATTACTCACCCGACCGTGCAGCACCGTCTTCGATCCGCCGAATACCAAACCGTAATCTATTCCGCCGACCCCCAGCCGATAGCTGCGGCCGCGGAAGAAGAGCGTCCCTCCGCCGGCCGAGCCGCCGATGATCCAGCCGCCCTTGTAGATCGTAAGCGTAATGCTGCCGGTATCGGCTTTCGCGCTATGGAGACCAACACCAAACAGGGCGACTAATACGATCAAAGCGCCTCGAAGCGAGATCGGAATCTGCATGGCTTCAGTCTCCCTCTTCTAGCCGTCCGTTACAGGATGATTTTGTGCGACCACGTCACCTACACTCTAAAGCTCTTTCGTCAGTAGTACCCAATTCTGACCCCCATTTTACGCCAGTGACCCGAGCGCAGTCTCAGCGCAATTACGCCCGGCGGGCACGGCGTAGGACCATGCACCGGCGGCCGCTGCATTGCAGAGCGCCGCGGATGCCCGGTCAGATATCGTCATTCACAAGGTCAAGATGCAGCCGATAACCGGCGATGCGTGGGGAGAGCCGAATCGCGAGTAGATTGTCGGCTAAGATTGGAGAAACTCGTCGGGGGGAACAGGCTCCGAGAAAGGGATGCCGATAGCTGCTCTTCGTCGGCATCAGAGGCGAACCCAGGGTCTCTGGCGCGACTTGTCGCCTACTCGCCTACCCGCGGCCGAGTGGATATTCTCCTTCCAAAGGTCCTGGTAAATGACCATAGCCAAGCATGCCCCTACTAAAGGCCTTACCGACAAGGGTGCGGGGGAAGCATGTGTTTCGATTGCAGGCATTAGGTACGACTTGCCCATGCGAAAGGGCACGTTAGGACCGGACGTGGTGGACATCACCACCCTTTATCAGGACACAGGTCACTTCACCTACGACCCCGGCTTCACCTCTACGGCAAGTTGCGAGTCGAAAATCACATTCATCGACTTCGACAAGGGGATCGTACTCTATCGAGGTTATCCGATCGAACAAATCGCCGAGCACAGCACCTTTCTCGAGACCTGTTATCTCTTGCTCTACGGCGAGCTGCCGACTCCCCAACAATACGAGGCGTTTGAAAACGGCATCGTCAAGCACTCTATGGTGCATGAGCAAATGATCCGGTTCTATTCCGGATTTCGCCGCGACGCGCATCCTATGGCGGTCATGGTCGGGGTGGTGGGTGCCCTCTCGGCCTTCTATCACGACGCGATCGATATCAAAGATCCGGCGCAGCGCGAGAGGGCGAGTATCCACCTCATCACCAAAATGCCGACGCTTGCCGCGATGGCTTACAAATATTCCATCGGCCAGCCATTCATGTACCCCAGGAACGAGCTGAAATACGCGGCAAATTTTCTGCAGATGTGCTTTGCCGTGCCGGGCATCGAATATGAGGTTGACCCCGCCTTCGCCAGTGCCATGAGGAAGTTCTTTATCCTTCATGCGGATCACGAGCAGAGTGCATCGACCGCCACCGTCCGCCTTGCAGGATCGTCGGGAGCCAACCCCTATGCTTGCATCTCAGCCGGCATCGCCTGTTTGTGGGGACCTGTGCACGGCGGCGCCAATGAAGCCGTGCTGCTGATGTTGAAGGAGATCGGCTCGGTCGATCGCATCCCGGAATACATCAGGCGCGCCAAGGATGAGGATGATCCATTCCGGCTCGTGGGTTTTGGCTATCGCGTTTACAAGGACTTTGACCCAAGAGCGAGGATTATGCAGAAGGTCTGCCACGAGGTGCTGGAAACTGTGGGTCATCACCACCGCGACGACGCGCTATTTAAGGTGGCGCTTGAGCTCGAGCGTATCGCACTCTCCGATAACTACTTTGTCGAGAAGAAACTCTCTCCCCATGTTGATTTCTATTCGGCCATCACACTGAGGGCGCTCGGCTTCCCGACCGAGATGATAACCGTGCTGTACGCGATCGCCCGCACGGCGGGTTGGATCGCGCACTGGAAGGAGATGATCGACGATACCTCCCAGCGCATCGGTAGGCCGCGCCAGCTTTACATCGGTCCGATCCAGCGCACCCTACCTGCCGATGGAAGCTCGATAACCGGCTTGGCTCCTCGCGCGATGCTCGACGATCGCCCGGTTGGCTGACCGGCTTTGATGCAACTGCAGGAGGCTGATCCGTCGGGTCAGACTCAGCATCGACGAGTTCGAACAAGAGGCCATCGATCTCGACGGCCTCGAAGCCGATGTCGACGAAGTCGAGGCCGATTTCCGTTAGGAGAGGGCGTCAGTTCCTCGATTTGGGCCGCGAGCATCTTGCGGTCCCATCCTGAACCCTCAGCGACCTTGTTGTCTGCGATCAGGAAGGCTCGCTTTTGGGCTTCGCTGAGCCCCGAGATGATGACCACTGGCACGACGCTCATGCCGTTCAGCTTTGCAGCCTTAAGGCGGGCATGGCCGGCGAGCACCATATAGGTCTCGTCGACAGCGATGGGATTGAGCGCGACTCGGCTCATGCTTTTTGCGAGTCGCCGAATTTGCTTCGTCGAATGAATTTTAGGGTTTTGAGGATTCTCTTTCAGTCGGTCGACCGAAGCGTCCTCAAGTCGATACGTCGGCATGGGTAGCTCCTCGGAGCCACACCCACACCAAGTACGCTCGAAAATTCTGAATGTGAAAAGATCGTTGGCTAAGGCAATTGCGGCGCAAAGATGGTTTGGTTAACCCGCGGCCTTCTGGATGGAAGCCTCATGCCACACACCGCGAGCGCATTGGCCAGGGTTTGACGGGAGACCTTCAAGTCGGGTTCGTTGGAGGCGACATAGTGAGCAATTGCCTCGAGCTTTGGAACTCTCAAGGCGCGCAGAGCACCATAATCGAGCCAGTCTAGATCGGGTCCCGGCGGACCGTATCGGTAGCAGTCCGCTTCAGCGCCAATGAATTTGATCGCCCAATAGACGAATCTTTTTTGAAGTTCAGTCAGTTTCCAAGGTAAGGCAGCCGGAATGATATCGACGGCCTGAAGACGCGTGCCCTCGGACTCGCTCAGCCCGACTAAACCGTAGCGACCGATCCAAATGTCGCATGTGCGGCACCAACCGGACACCTCGACGATGCCTCCACTAGGTCAACTAATGGACCCAAAGCGGTCCATGTTGCCTCCCCAACACGCGAAGTCTTGTCGTCATTCTTTGCTGCTGGCGAGGATTTAAATTACGACGTCTCCCTGTGGAACTCAATTGTGACTGTGGCGTTTCATTTGGTTCTGATCGATCGATCAGGAATAACCCCTCAGGAGGAACTACCATTGAAAATGATCCAATCGTTCGCTTGTGCAGCTCTCTCCGCCACGTTGCTCGGTGCTGTCCCCGCCCTTGCGCAAACCCCGGATGCCATGACGGGCATGAACTGCTCCGAGGCAAGCATGAAGGCAATGCATGATTCTATGATGAAGATGACAGACCCCACCAAGAAGGCAGAGGTCATGAAGGAGATGGACATAGCCAAGGACATGATGGCGAAGAAGGATGAGAAGGGGTGCATGATGCAAATGGAAAAAGCCATGGGCATGATGAAGTAAGCTGAGGAAAGATAGAGACATCCACCATTTTGTGGTGGATGTCTTAAAACTGTGACGTAGTATAGGTGCCCGGGAACACGTAAGTCTCAAACCCGGAAAACACGGCCGGCGAGTGGTAGTGGTGTGCATCAAAGATTGCCGAATATGGCTATTGGCTACTTTGGGGACCCAGGCCATTGGAGGGATGTCGGCTAGAGGGAGCCGATCAGATGGCCGTCGTCCAGGTTTCCTATTTCTCGGACGTATTGTGCATTTGGGCATATGCCGCGCAGGCTCGTGTCGATGCGGTCAAAGAGAAATTCGGCGATACGGTTCGATTGGACTATCGGTTCTGCTCTGTCTTTGGCGATACGACCCGCAAGATCGCTTCGACCTGGCGAGACAAGGGTGAATATGCCGGGTTCAATTCACATTTGCGAACAGTCGCGCGACAGTTTCCGCATATCGAAGTCCATCCGGAAATCTGGCTGAAAACGCGCCCGCCAACGTCGGCAAGCGCGCATTTGTTTATGAGGGCGGTCCAGCGCTGGCAGCAAGAACGCGGGAGAGAAGGCCAAAGCGGATCAGCGACATCAGTCTTCGATAGGGTGATGTGGGCATTCCGTTGCGGGTTTTTCCGAGATTGCCGCGACATCGCCCGTTGGGATGTTCAATGCGAACTGGCTGAAGCTCTCGGCGTTGATATAAACGCGATTGAAAAAAGTATTCACGACGGAACCGCATTCGCCAGACTGGCTGCGGACTACCAAGATGCCGACAAGATGCGCATCGAAGGCAGCCCAAGCTTCGTATTGAACGAGGGACGCCAGAAGCTCTACGGGGATGTTGGCTTCCGGATCATCGAAGCAAACATTCAAGAATTATTGCGGGCGCCCGGTGGTGACCAAGCCAGCTGGTGCTGAGCACGGTCCGTTTGCAATATGGGATTTGAGAAATTTTGAGAATTTCGCCAACGGCTATGGCGGCGATCGCCTCAGCGTGGTTCCGCAGAAACGTCTTCCAAGTTTGCGATGGCGGCTTCGACGGTCGCGCCATATATTTCGAGACCGTTGACTGGGCCACTTCAAAACCAAGCATCAGCAGCTCGCCATCAATCCGGGATGCGCCCCAAAGTGGGTTTTCCCTTAACTCATCCGCCGGATCAGATCTCGCAGGCCACGATCAATCCTCGGCCGCCCTGCCCTATGACGCGATCTCCACCGCCAAAACATTTTGAACCCAGCGCGATGCCATCGCAGAACGGTCTCCGGCTGAACCACCTGCACCGCACCAAGCAGGCTCGGCCAAATCCGCGTCATCCATTATGAGCAGCGCGCGATCACTGCCAAACAGTCGAGGACGCGGCGGTGCCCGCCGCAAAACGATGGTTAGCTGATGGCGGAGAAGCAAACTCTCGGCCTCAAGCCGGCACCGCGACTTAAGAAGGTCGGCGACGAACGTGCCGAGCGCGGACAGGATCGCAAACATCGCTCCCAATGATGCGATGATTCTGCCTTACGATGCGAATCCAGGTGGGATGGAACGTTCGGAGTGGACAGGCTTTCTCGGCAAGCTTGTTGTCGGCGAGAAGATAGGCGCGCTTTTGCGCGCCTCGAATAGAACTACGAATGGGCGGTTTAGCGCGGCAGGTACATGAGCCTGGAAACCATCGCGCCCTTGAGCGATGATCACATCGTCAAGCTGCCGGCCGTGCCAGCAGCTTAATCGACCCGGTCCCTGCCGGAGATCACGCCGGCCTCGCCCTTGTTTACTTGTTTACATCGCTCAGGGGATACGATCGAGAATACTTAGCGCCGAACGACAACTTGGCGCATGCTTAACTTAAGTCCTTTGCGACTTGCGGGACTTCCTGTCTTGCTCCTTTGGCGCGGCAGACGAACGGTCCTGGCCCCGGCCCCTAAACAGCATCACAATACAGCAAAAAATGAGAAAGGCGATTAGGGCGATCCAAAGCCACGAACGTTGATCCATGTTCGCCTCCTTTCAACAGCGTCTGCTGTGTTACGCCGCCAAACGATACTCGGCAAAAAACCGTTTAAAATCACGCCAGCGTGGCACGAACATGGGTGTTCGAGCCTGGTACTCGCGATACTGGTCGCCAAATTCCTTCAACATCTGTCGCTCCTCCGATTTCGCCAGGAAGACGTAGGCGAGGATGATTATCGGAACAGACGTCAATGACAACAGAGTTGGCCAATGTATCACCCCCTCGCCAATCAGCGCCAAGAAGATGCCGAAATATTGCGGATGGCGGCACAAGGCATATGGACCCCCCGTAGCAAGCCGTCCTTGTTTGTGCGCCCGATAGACTTCACGCCAACCGGCCATAAGCAGGATCACCCCGAAGAAGGCGACTGTGTAGCCGATGGCCATCGAGACCAGCATCGCCGCAGGTGTACCCGTCAGGTAGATCCAAAGGTTGCTGTCCCAAAAGCCGCCCGTGACATCAAGGCCGAATAGGCGTGCCAGCAAATAGATCGTGACGGGAAATCCATACATCTCGGCGTAAAAGGAGATGATGAACGCCTGCACGATTCCCGCCCGCGTCCAGTCTCGCCAGCTCTCGGGAACCACATAGCGATAGAAAAACCATGAAACTATGACGATCGAGATGAGTGTCGCTCCCCAAAAAAATCCCGTATGCATAACCTCGTCTCCTTGAGGGTGGCTTGGTGGCTGACGAAAGACGGTTCAGCTGCTTCCCCTAAAGCCGTCGTTTTATACCCTCCTTCGCACACGAAGCATGAGACCGATACCGTCGCGTCCGGTCGTCCTCGTCATCGTGTACTACTCCTGAGCATTTTGGAATTGGCGGAGAGCGGGAAGGACGAGTCGAAGCTCTTTCGGGCCGACTGCATTGGCGGGACGCGGTCCCTGAGCAGCGATACTCGCCGCAGGAGGGTCCTTCGGGGAGGATTGCTTCGAATGGCTCAAGGCAAAGACAAGCAGCCGGGGCAGTCGGCCGCCAGCGACCATCGCCACTACGATGAACTCAAGACGACCCCGCTGAGTTGACCAGACTTATTCTAACGGATCAGGGCGATCGGTATGGCCCGTCACAGTCGCGGTATGTCCAACCTGACGTAAAACCTTGCAAGCTAGCCAGTTCAAGGTAGCTCAGCTTCGCGCGCGGTCCTTGGAGCTATTGCTTCATTGCGTCCTTGGCAGCTTGCATGTGATTCATGCAGCCTTCCATGTCGTGCTTAGCCATTGCCTCCTCGGCCATCTTCAGATGACTCATTGCTTGCGTCTTTTTCTCGCCTTCTTGCATGGCCTCCACATCGGCCATTGCTTCCTGCATGCCGACGCTGGAGCATACCATCTGCTCGTGGTGTTGCTGCTCGGCAAAGGCCGGAGCAAGCATGAATACTACTATGCTTGCGACTGCCAACACTAATGATTTGAACACCTCGCTTCTCCCTAGGTTTACTTCTGACGCCCTTGGTCATGGCCGCTAATGCCGGTGCCCCGCCAAAGTTCCGCCTTCGCGCGCTTCGGAAGGTCAGCGGCTGGACCTATCCTCGTCTTCACTACCGCCGCCGCACCCACCCTGGCCCCATGTCCGCCATGGTCACCGTGGCCGCCATGGCCGAACAAATCACCCACCTCCCGCGTCGAGTGACGTCTAGTTGAACGAACAAGTCCGACATTTCGAGGACTCAGTCTTTGACAAGGATCAACACAGAGGGGACGCGGTCATTCAGCAGCGATACTCGCCCCCACTTGGCGCATGTCCATCGTTCTCAGTTGCGCTTCGCGAGCTGTGATGTAGTCGCGCGTGAGAGGCACCGTCTCCAGACGCTTGGCGAGCTGCATCTGGAAGACCATCAGCCCGCCGTGCCGGAATCCGCACTCCGCAATCGCGAGATAGAACTCCCACATGCGGCAGAAGCGCTCGTCGTAAACCGCCTTGGCCTCATGGCGTCTGACAAGGAACCGTTCGCGCCAAGCCTTGAGCGTCTCGGCATAATGCAGGCGAAGGATTTCGATGTCGGTGACAATGAGCCCTGCGCGCTCGACGGCCGGCAAGACCTCGGAAAGTGCCGGAACGAAACCGCCGGGAAAGATGTATTTCGCGATCCAGGAATTGGTTGCGCTCGGCCCATCGGAGCGGCCAATGGAATGGAGGAGCATGATGCCGTCATCGGCGAGCAGCTCGGCAATCTTTGTAAAAAACGCGTCAAAATAACCAACGCCTACATGCTCGAACATCCCAACCGACACGATCCGATCAAAGGTGCCCCCGATCGCGCGATAATCAAGAGCTCGGAAATCTACAGCGGGCGCCAACCCGCTTTCTTTCGCCCTGCTGCGCGCGTATTCGAGCTGCGCCTTTGATAGGGTGATGCCGGTAACCCGAGCGCCGCAACACTCGGCCAGATAGAGCGCAAGCCCACCCCAACCGCTGCCGATATCAAGAATGCGATCGCCTGGCTCGATCAGCAGCTTCGCGGCAATATGGCGCTTCTTAGCGAGCTGTGCCTCTTCGAGGCGCTGGCCCAGATGCTCGAAATAGGCACAGGAGTACTGCATGTCTGAGTCGAGAAACAGCCGGTAGAGCCGACCGTCGAGGTCATAGTGGTGGGCCACATTGCATTTTGCCCGTCGCGCTGTGTTGCGCTGATGCAGTGGGCGCAGCGCGATACGAAGACCGTTGTACGCTCGCACGATTTCTGATGTCGACCGGGACCAAAGATTACAAGCAAAAAGAACGATCAAGTCATAGATCGAACCTTGGGTGACCACTAGCCGACCGTCCATGTATAGCTCGCCCAATGCGAGTTGCGGACAAAGTACCAACTGCCGCGCGGCCGCCGAGTCCGCCAACCACACGGCGATCCGCTTTCCCGAGCCATCGCCAACCGTAAAACGCGACGCTGAGCCTGTCTCGACCTCCAGCATGCCCTTGCGCACGATCCTTTCGAGAAATGCGTGGAGCACCGGCAGCATATTGACTCGCTTCATAAGTCGTCCCCGCAGTCGAGCTCCTGTCGTCGAGGTCGCCAACGTTTTTGGGAGCATTGCTGGAAGACTGAAGTATCCGGATGCGGCTTACAATCGACACGCAAATACCACTATTCTACGATTCGAAACTTAACATAGGTCAATATCTGCGCGACGCTTACTGTCAGACCTGTCGGGCTACGATGTAGGCCTCGGCGACGCAAGGTGCGATGGAAGCTCATGAACAGCACCTTGGCGGCGGGCGGACGCGAGCTGAAGATGATCGAGCTTTAGCGCGGATGATTATGGATCGCCGGTCCCGCTCGAAGCAGGCGCCTGGTATGTCTGTTTCATGTCCGGACACGCCATAGCATGCCTACCTAGCAGGGTGCCCGTCACGTGCGCACGAGCGAGAGCGTGCGACTCGGCCGGACGTGACACCACAAACCCCGCTGTGCGAATGCAATGTCCAGCTTCTTCAAAGCAGCCAGCGCGCCCCCTTACCAAGCATTTCAAGGCTGCGCTCACCCCAACCACGAAGCCGCCATTGCGACAGGGTCACCAGCTCCGCATTCTGAAGATCCTGTTCATGTTGGATGCGCAGCGCCTCCGCCAGGCTCCGGTCGCGCGCGATCAGGACCAGCTCCTGGTTGACGAATAGGCTTAAGTGGTCAACGTTCGCCGACCCAATCATGGCCCATTCGCCATCGATCACGGCTGCCTTGGCGTGCAGCTTGCGCGACCGGTATTCGTAGACCCGCGCGCCCGCCACCAAGAGGGGTTCATAGGCGGCTCGAGTCGCCCAGCCTGCGACTCGCGGATCACCTATGTGGGGAACCAGCAGACGCACCTCGACGCCGCGCGTTGCCGCATTGCAAAGCGCCATTTCGATGAGCGTTCCAGGTGCGAAATAGGGCGATGTAAAAAACAAGTAGCGTTGCGCCCTTTCAATCAAGCCGGCATGCAGGCACGCGAGGCGCTGCTGACAGCGGCGCGAGTGGCTCGGCACGAAGCGCTTCGAGTCCAGATGGCGTGTCCGGGATGGTTTCGGGCCGAACGGGTGTCGCATCGTTCCAAAGCCGGTCAAATAGAATAGCGGCCACGCGCGCGAGTTCTCCAGGAACTCGGACATGAGTGTCGCGCTGGCGCCCCTCCCCTGAAAGCTTACGCGAGTTCAATCGGCGTATGTTGAAGCCGCCGAGAAAGGCCTCCCGGCCATCCACAACGAGCAACTTACGGTGGTTTCGCTGAATGTATTCCAGTGGGTGAAGCCAGCGAAAGGGGCGGAACCACTTGAACTTAACGCCGGCGAGTTCCAAGTCGTGGCGAATGTCGCCAAACGCTGGAAAATCGGAGCCGAACGCGTCCAGGTGCAAGCGGACATGGACGCCGGTTCGGGCCTTGGCTGCAAGCGCGGCGGCAAAGCGCTGCCCCACCTCGTCGGCTGGGAAGATATACGATTCCATTCCGATGTCATGCTCGGCACTCTCGATGGCGCCAATCATGGCGTCGTAAATCTCGTCCCCCTCGGTAAAAAGCTTGAACGCGCCGCGCCCTTCGCGGAGCGATGGCACGCAAAACCATGCAAGTCCACCTACCATGTCCGGCTGCGACCATGCAGTGCCCGGTCCGGCATTGCACTTGCCGTCAGAAGGGCTCGGCCGACTATGTCGGTTCATCACGGTTCCGCTACGCTTCCAGCGAGGCTGTCTCGGATCCCATCCCGATTGGACGAGCGCGCATCAGGGAAGCGTGCCTAGGCCTGGGCGCGTATGTCATGTCGGAACACCCGCATTTGGCTAAGACCAGTGCGCCGGCGCTGCGAGCGGCGCTCGCCGTGCCGCTGCACCGGTCTCGCGCAAAAAGAACGTTAAGATAAGCGACAGCACGATGGCGCCGCCCCAGATGAGGTCGGCCTGATGAAACGTCTGTAGCGTGAGCGGTTCTACGCCGGAAAACCGCTTTAGGGCGAGGCCGAACACCGGAGCCAGGAAGGCGCTGCCAATGGCTACAGTGAAAACGCCGAGTCGCCCCATAGCGATCAAGCGAAGCGCCAGCGACGACGGAGAAGCCGGCAAGTGTGTAGTAGTAGAGTCCCACCAGCGAGCTGACACCAAGTGCCGTGAGTCCGAATGCAGCAGACAGCTCAGGGATCATGACGCCTGGCGCTGAGCGCAGCACATAGGTCAATGAAAAGAAGACCAGACAGAAAAACCAGGCGAGGACGAAGGCCGGATGGAAACCGCGCTCGGCCGCTCGTACCGTATGTGCTCGCGCTTCGGGCATGTACTTTACACTCGGAAGGCCAGGCTCCGAGTGGTTCCGACAAGAGGCCTACTTAGGGAAGTTCGCTGTCTCGCATTGTCGCTAGCTTTGAAAAAGTTACGGCAATACTGCTGCCATCAGCTCAAAATCCTTAAGGCTCAAGCCGACGCCTCTAGGCATCACGGTTGCCCTGATCAGATTCAGATGCAGATCCGAAGGCGACTCCCGACTGCTGCCCCCGCCCGATATAGCGTTCCGGGCTTGCCTTGAAGAGCCGTTGACACTGGGCTGAACAGAAGAAGTACGTTTGGTCGCCATTATCCTCCCGGGCCGCAGCCTTCTCGGCATCGACCTGCGCCCCACATACGGGGTCAATTACTTTCATGGCTCTCTCCTGGCGCCTCAGTGAAACACCATGCCTTCGATGTGGAAACCAGCGTCGACGTAAAGAACTTCCCCGGTGATCGCGGTCGTGTAGTCGCTAGCGAGGAGGAGCGCGGCGCGACCCACCTCGCAGGCGTCTATGGTC
>Ga0070741_10011753_pt1 | contig 16055 bp, 11 predicted proteins | sample Coa_R1_4_FD_66440 | JGI IMG/M metagenome (GOLD analysis project Ga0070741, IMG submission 66440) | Surface soil microbial communities from Centralia Pennsylvania, which are recovering from an underground coalmine fire - Coalmine... | ecosystem: Environmental > Terrestrial > Soil > Unclassified ...
GGGCACGGAGCGCTTCGGCCGTCGCCTCGAGGGGCGCGGTGTCGACCCCCTCGGCTTCGAGCAGCGCGCGGTTTCCGAGGAGCACGCGGCGGCCGTCGACCGCGCCCCGCACGCCCGCGCCGGGGACGACCGCGAAGTCCCCGACCGCTGGCACCTCGATCCGCCGCTCGCTCGCCGCCCCCGTCACGGCGGCCGCGAGCGGATGTTCGCTGCCTCGCTCGAGCGCCGCGGCGAGCGCGAGCACCTCGCGCTCGCCCGCGCCCGGGGCGGGGACGACCTCGCTCACCTTCGGCTTGCCCTCCGTCAACGTCCCCGTCTTGTCGACGAGCAGCGTGTCGACGACGGCGAGCGTCTCGAGGGCCTCGGCGTCGCGGACGAGGACGCCCGCATGCGCGCCGCGGCCCGTGGCGACCATGATCGACATCGGCGTCGCGAGGCCGAGCGCGCACGGGCAGGCGATGATCAGGACGGCGACCGCGTTCACGAGGGCGTGCGCGAGCGCCGGCGGCGGCCCAACGACCGTCCACACGACGAACGTGACGAGCGCGACGACGACGACGGCCGGCACGAAGACGGCGGAGACCCGATCGACGAGCCGTTCGACGGGTGCCCGGGTGCGCTGCGCCTCGGAGACGAGGCGCACGATCTGCGCGAGGAGGGTCTCGCTCCCGATCCGCTCGGCGCGCAGGACGAAGCCGCCGGGGCCGTTCACGGTGCCGGTCGCGACGCGGTCCCCGGGCCCCTTCTCGACCGGGATCGGCTCGCCCGTCAGCATGGACTCGTCGACGCTGCTCCGCCCCTCCTCGACGACGCCGTCGGCGGGGATCCGCTCCCCGGGGCGGACGCGGAGCCGGTCACCGACCCGGAGCGCCTCGATCGCCACGTCCTCCTCGTGGGAGCCGACGATCCGTCGCGCCGTCCGGGGCGCGAGGCCGAGCAGCGCGCGCACGGCGCTGCCCGTCTGCGCGCGCGCGCGGAGCTCGAGCACCTGGCCCAGGAGGACGAGGACGACGATCACCGCCGCGGCCTCGAAGTACACCGGCACGGTCCCGTCCGGCAGGCGAAACGCCGGCGGGAAGACGCCGGGCGCCATCGTCGCGACGACGCTCGCCAGGAACGCGGCGCCCGTCCCGAGCCCGATCAGGGTGAACATGTTCGGGTGGCGGGCACGGACCGAGCCCCACGCCCGCACGAAGAAGGGGGCGCCCGCCCAAACGACGACCGGTGTCGCGAGCACGAGCTCCACCCACGTCCGGAGAGCGCCGGGAAGCACGTGCTCCGCCATGTCGAGCACGACGAGCGGCACGGTGAGGGCCGCGCCGAGCCCGAGCCGCCGCCGCATGTCCCGCAGCTCGGGACTCGTCTCCTCCTCGGCCGTGACGGCGGCCGGCTCGAGCGCCATGCCGCAGAGCGGGCACGCGCCCGGGCCGCGCTGGCGGATCTGGGGGTGCATCGGGCAGGTGTACTCGCGGTCGTCGGCCGCGGCCGTCGGGGCCGGCGCGGCCGGCGCCGTGAAGCGCTCGCGGCAGCGCGCGCTGCAGAAGAAGTGCTCGGCATCCCCGACGCGGGCCGTGCGCCCTGCCGCCCGGGCCGCGGCCTCGTCGACCGTCATGCCGCAGATGGGATCCCGCGCCATGCGCGATCACCGCCGGCCGCCGCGCCGCCGCGGCGACCCCGCGGGGTCGCCGCGCAGGGCGGCGGCGAAACGCTCCGCCGTCTGGCGCAGCCCCGCGTTCAGGATCTCCTCCCGCGTGAGCCACCGCCCGCCCGCCTGCACGAACTTCCCGAGGTCGAGGAGGTTCTCGCTGAGCGCCTGCTGCGTGTAGTCGAAGCGTTCGACGGTGAGGACGGCGCCGTCCGACGCCCGCACGAGCGCCGCCTGGAACGCGACGGAGGCCGGCGCGTTCGCCGCCCACGCGGTGCCGTCGCGCTCCCGGTACCGCGAGACCGCGCCGAGCACGACGAGGTTCGCCCCCACCTTCTTCGCGACGCGGCTCGCGAGCCGCGGGTCGTACGCGCCGCGGTCGGTGAGCGCGGCGGCACCGAGCGCGACGTCGCTGTCGACGACGGCGACGCCCGCGGCGGCGAGGTGGCCCGACAGCGTCCGCGCGACGCGCTCGCCGAGCTCTTCCTCGTCCGGCGCCGGCGCCGCGTCGCCGCCGAGCGTCGCCTCGGGCGAGAGCTCGCCGCCCGCGCGGAAGGCGAGGACCGCGACGACGGGCCGGTCGCCGGCCCCGAGGGGTGGAGGCGGCGCGGCCGTCCGCTCCGCGCAGCCGAGGAGGAGCGGGCCGAGGAGCAGCGCGCCGAGAGGGGCCGAGCGCATGCCGGCTTCTACACCGCGGGCGCGTGCCGGTCGACCGCTGGCAATCGTGCGCGCCGTTCGCTACCGCACGTCGATGCACGCGCTCTTCGCCTTCCTGGTCGGTCTCGCGGGCGGCGGCCTCGGCGGCCTCGTCGGTCTGGGAGGCGGCTTCGTCATGGTGCCCCTCCTCGTCTACCTGTTCCGCATGTCGCAGCACGACGCGCAGGGGACGTCGCTCGCGATCCTCCTCCTCCCCGTCGGCATCCTGTCCCTCGTCCCGTACTGGCGCGCCGGCCACGTCCGCATCGACGTCGCCGCGTGGGCGGCGCTCGGCTTCCTCGTCGGCGGCTTCGGCGGCGGGACGCTCGCCCAGCTCCTCTCGGGACCGGGGCTGCGCCGCCTCTTCGCGGTTCTCCTCCTCGGCGTCGCCCTCGATCTCCTCCGGCGCTAGGCCAGCGGGACGCTCCCGAACGCGTGCGCAGGGCGCGCAGCGGCCCACGTTCGTTGTGTCGCGCCCCCCGCGAGGGCTAAACAGGCCCGATGCGCTTCGTCGACCGCCTCCGTCCCGAGCTGATCCGTGTGGCGCCGGCGTGGCGCACGTTCGCGGAGACGGTGGATGGGCTGCTCGCCGCGTTGGTCGCCGCGCACGAGCTGCCCGCCGCGCTCGCCGCGTCCGCAGCCGCGGCGATCGGACGGCGCGAAGCGGAAGCCTCGACGGCGCTGCTCGACATCGCCGCCGGGGTCCCGCACGCGCGCCTCCCCGGTCTGCCGCGGGCACTGGTCGCGATCGCCGCCGATCGCGCGGGCCTCTACGAGGCGGTGCCGACGGTCTCCATTCAGATCGTCGCGCTCGTGCTCTCGCCCCCGGCCGCCGTGGCCGACCACCTGTCGATCCTCGCCGACATGAGCACGCTCCTCCGCTCCGGGGAGCTGCGCGCCTCCCTGCTCGGGGCCCGCGACGGCGCGGAGGCGCTCACGGCACTGCGCCGGCACGCCCGCGGCATGCCGTGACCGTCACACCTCCCAGGCGACGTACTCGTCGAACGTCCGACCGCCGACGCCGATCGCGTACGGCCCGGCGAGCCGGTACGCTGCGTCGGCCGGCGGCAGCCGCAGCCGCGCCCGATCGTCGGCGATCGCGGCACGCACCGTCTCCGCGTCGGGCGGTGGTGCGCCGCGAGCGACGCGAAGGACGACGAGTGCGGACGGTCCCATGACGTCGAAAGATTCCGGGCGCGGCGGCGGATTGCAACCCTTCACGACGCGCCTCACCTCATTTCGGTTTTGACGCACCGTCCCGGGCGGGCTACGATCGCCCCTCGTGATTCTCGGACGCGCACTCGACGCCGGACTCGGCGCCGTCGGCACGCTGCTCGAATGCACCCGCGTCCTCGTCGATCGCCTCGCGGCACGCGTCCTGCCCCTCGCGCGGCGCGCGGTCGAGCGGCTCGGCGCGGAGCCCCAGTCCCTCGAGACGCCGACCGAGGCGACCCCCGCGCGACCCGGCGGCCCGCAGGACGAGGTGGAAGGTGCGAAGTACTATCTCGGACCCGCGGCCGAGCCGGCAGGTCGCCCGCCGGCAGCCGAGCCGGCGGGTCGCCCCTCGGCACCCGCGCCCGCTCCCGAGCGCGTCGTCGGGCGCGAGCTCGCGGAGCTGCCGCGCGCGTACGGGGACGACCGCCTCGTCCTGCTCGTCCGCGATCCGTGGTGGGTCTACGCGTACTGGGAGGTGACGCCGAACACGCGCATCGCCGCGCTGCGCGAGCTCGGCGCGGAGGCCGAGGGTGCGCGCGAGCTGGTCCGCGTCTACGACGTGACGTTCATCACCTTCACGGGCGACAATGCCTGGCGGTCGTTCGACGTCGAGATCACGCCCGGCGCGGATCATTGGTACGTGAACGTGGGACGTCCGGCGACGTCGTTCTGCGCCGAGCTCGGGCTCTTGACGCCCGCGGGCCGATTTCGGCCGCTCGTCCGCTCGAACACCGTCACGACGCCGCGCTCGTCGCCCTCACCGGACACGAGCGTGCGGTGGGTCGAGTTGCGCCCCAACGAGCCGCCGGTCGAGACGCGGGCCGCCTGGAACGGGGGTCGCGTCCCGGGACCCGCGGGCACGGCCGCCACGACTGGTCCCTCGCCCGTCGACGAGCGCCCGCGTTCGAGCGACGTTCACGCCGGCCGCTCCCGCTGACCGCAACGTCCCCGATGGCACACGGGAGCCTCGCCTTCGTCCTGCACGCGCATCTCCCCTACGTCCGCCATCCCGAGCACGAGGACTTCCTCGAGGAGCGGTGGCTCTTCGAGGCGATCACCGAGACGTACATCCCGCTCCTCGAAGCGCTCGACGCGCTCGACCGCGACCGCGTCCCGGCGCGCCTCACGCTGTCGCTCAGCCCCCCGCTCCTCGGGATGCTCGCCGATCCGCTCCTCCGCCGCCGCTACCTGAGGCATCTCGATCACCTCGTCGAGCTCGCGGAGAAGGAGGAGCGCCGCACCCGGCCGCTCCCGGAGTTCCACGGGCTCGCCGAGATGTACCTCGCGCGCTTCTACCGCGCGCGCGCCGTCTTCCTCGACGAGTGGCAGCAGGACCTGACCGGCGCCTTCCGCACGTTCCAGGAGCGCGGCTTGATCGACGTGATCACGTGCGCCGCGACGCACGGGTTCCTGCCGCTGCTCTCCGTCAGCCCCGCCGCCGTCCGCGCTCAGATCGAGGTGGCCGCGAGCGAGTACCGCCGCTTTTTCGGGCGGCCGCTCCACGGCTTCTGGCTCCCGGAGTGTGCGTACCAGCCCGGCCTCGACGCCGAGCTCGCGCGCGTCGGCATCCGGTACTTCTTCGTCGACACGCACGGCATCGCGAACGCCACGCCGCGCCCCGTCTACGGCGTGTACGCTCCGATCGCGTGTGACTCGGGGGTCGCGGCGTTCGGGCGGGACCCGGACAGCTCGAAGCAGGTCTGGAGCGCCGAGGAGGGCTACCCCGGCGACTCCTGGTACCGCGATTTCTACCGCGACATCGGCTTCGACCTCGACTACGGGTACGTTCGGCCGTACCTGCCGCCGACGGGCCAGCGGATCCACACCGGGGTCAAGTACCACCGCATCACCGGCAAGACGGACCACAAGGAGCCGTACGACCCGGCGCGCGCGCGGCAGCAGGCCGAGGCACACGCCGCGCACTTCGTCGACGCGCGCCGGCGGCAGGTCGAGTGGCTCGCGCGCTCGATGGACCGGCCCCCGATCATCGTCTGTCCCTACGACGCGGAGCTCTTCGGTCACTGGTGGTTCGAGGGCCCGCTCTGGCTCGAGCTCGTGCTCCGGCGGCTGGCGACGACGCCCGAGGTCGCGTCCGTCACGCCGCGCGACGACCTCGAGCGTCATTCGACGGTGCAGCGGGCGACGCCCGCCGCCTCGACGTGGGGTTGGAAGGGCTACAACGAGGTGTGGCTGAGCGGTCAGAACGACTGGATCTACCGACACCTGCACGCGGCGGCCGACCGCCTCCAGACCCTCTGCCGGCGGTATCCGAGCGCGGACGAGCGGACGCGACGCGCGCTCACCCAGGCGCTCCGCGAGCTGTTCCTCGCCCAGGCGAGCGACTGGGCCTTCATGATGTCCCGCGAGACGACGACGGAGTACGCCGTCCGTCGTACGCACGACCACGTTCTGCGCTGCCTCGAGCTCTGCACCGCCCTCGAGCGCGTCGACATCGACGATCACCGCCTCGCGGCGCTCGAGGACAGCGACAATCTCTTCCCCACCCTCGACTACCGCCTCCTCGTCTGAGTCCCACCGGGACGCCGGGAGCTTGTCACGCCGCCGGCCTTGCCCTACAGTCGCCACGTTCGATGTCGACCGCGATCGTCGCGCTGGTGCTCCTCCCGGTCGCGCTCGCGTTGCTCGCCGGGTTGCTCGCGCTGCTCGCCCGACCGCTCGCCGAGCCGGCGATGGCCGCGGTCGAACGCGCCCGCTTCCGTCGCGCCGTCGCGCGCGTCGCGCGCGCCGACGCGCAGCTCCACGCGCGCCAGCGCGAAGCCGCGCTGCGCGAGCTGGAGGCCGCCTTCTGCCTGATGACGGTCCGGGCCGACGCGCGCCTCGCGGAGCAGATCGCCCGGCACCACACGGGACTCCTGTCGCGGCTCCTGTCGGTGGCGGACGACATTCCGCGGCAGCGCGTCCGCCTGCTCGCGCTCGCGAAGGTCGACCGCCTCCTCGATCGCCGCGTGGAGATGCAGCGCGCGTATCTCCAGCTCCGGAGCCGGCCGCTGCGCGACAGTCGGCGGTTGCAGCTCGAGCGCGAGCTACGGCGCAACGCGCGCGAGACGCGCGCCGCGGTGCGCGAGCTCGTCGCAGACCTCCAGGTGATGGGCGCGCGTACGGCCGCGGTGCAGTAGCCCGGATCCGACGGTCGGAAGCGCACACACCCCCTTGGCGCGAATTTTTCCTTGCATCTGGGTGACGAGGAGACTATGTCCGACGTGCGATCCGTCTCCGACGTTGGGGAGTGCGCGGGCCGCGAGACGGGCAGTTCTTCCCGGGCAACTCATGAGGGCGCGCAGCGACGTCCCGGCCGAGCGGGGCGAGCGCGGGTGGTCGTCTGCGCAGTGGGCATTCCGGAGCGGCGGGACGCGAGAAGACGCACGGAGGCGGCGTCGTGCGGACTTCTCAACAGCTGTGGATTGAGGGAGAGCCCGTGACGCAGACGCAACGCCGGACGGTCGGCGGGGTGGAGGCGGTGGACGAGGCAGACCGCGTACCGGAGTCGGGGCTGGCCTGGGAGCGCGTGTGCGCCGCCGTTCGCGCGCGCATCGGCGACCAGAACTACCGCGCCTGGATCGCGCCGCTCCGCAGCGCGTGGACGCCCGACGCGCTCGTGCTCGAGGCACCCGACGCGGCGACGCGCAGCTGGGTGCTGCGGCACTTCGCGCGCGCCATCGAGGGCGCCGTCGCCGCGACCCTGCACCGGCCCTGGCCGGTCCGCCTCGAGCTCGCGAAGGCGCCGCCGCCGCTGCCGATCCGGACGAGCCCGCCGCCCGGGGGCCACACCTTCGACGCGTTCGTCGTCGGACGGTCGAACGGTGCGGCGTACGCGGCCGCCCGGGCCGTCGTCGCGGAGGGTCGCTCGCCGCTCTTCATCCACGGGCCCGTGGGCGTCGGAAAGACGCATCTCCTCCACGCCGTCCACCATGCGCTCGCGGCCTGCGGGACCCTCGTCGCCTGCCTGCCCGCCGCGCACCTCGTCTCGAGCCTCGTGGGCGCATACGGCGGACGCTCGCACGAGGCGTTCTGGCGCGACCTCTCGCCGCTCGGCGCGCTGCTGCTCGACGACGTCCACTCGCTCGCCGGGCAGGAGGAGGTGCAGGAGCGGCTCATGGACGCGCTCGGCGCCTGGGTCGACGGCGGACGGGTCCTCGTTCTCACGTGCGACCGCCCGCCGCACGATCTGCCCGAGCTCGCCGCCCGGCTGCGCCATCGTTTCGAGGGCGACCTCATCGCCCGCATCGCGCCGCCGGAGCCCGCGCTGCGGGTCGCCATCCTCGAGCAGAAGGCGCGCGCCCGCGGGCTGCCGATCGACCCCGGGGTCGCCGGCTGGCTCGCGGCCCGGATCGGCGGCAACGTCCGCCGGCTCGAGGGCGCGCTCACGAAGCTCGGCGCCCACGCCTCGCTGCTCGGGCGGAAGATCGACCTCCGGCTCGCGGAGGAGGCCGTGCCCGAGTTGCTCGCGCCGCCATGCCGGCCGCTCACCGTCGACCGCATCGTCGCCGAGACCGCCGCGGCCTTCGGCGCCGCGGCGCGAACGGTCCGCGGGCGCAGTCGGAAGGCAGCCCTCGTGCTGCCGCGCCAGGTGGCGATGTACCTCGCGCGGAAGCTCCTCGCCCGGCCGTTCACCGAGCTCGCACGCGCGTTCGCGCGCGACCACACGACCGTCATGCACGCCTGGGATGCGGTGACGGCGCGGCTCGGGACGGATCCGCGGCTCGCGCACAAGGTCGAGGACATCGAGCGGCGTCTCGTCGCGGATGGGGAAAGCGAGTGAGGTGAGGATGGCGGACAGCGTGGCGGGGCTCATCGTGGCGGGCGGCGCGCCGCTCGACATTCTCGGTCTTCCCCACGAGGCGGCGCTCACCCCGTTCGGCGGGAAGTACCGCTTCATCGACTTCGCCCTCGCGACGCTCGCGAACTCCCGCGTGCAGACGGCCGGCGTCACGGCGCCGAGCCCCAGCGCCGCGCTCCGCTCGCACCTGGCGGGCTCGGCGCGCGTCCGCGGCCGCCGTCCCTCCCTGATCGCCCTGCCCGGCACGGCGGCGCCGAGCCGCGCCGGCCGCATCGTCCAGGCCCTCGCCGGCTGCCGGGACCTGCTCCGCGGGCACGAGCGTGCGACGCTCGTCGTGCTCCTCGCCGATCACATCCTCCAGCTCGACGTCCGGCAGCTCGTCCGCGCGCACCGGGACCTCGCGGCCGACGTGACGCTCGCCTCCCTCCCCGTTCCCCTCGCCGAGGCCGCGCGGCGCACCGTCCTCCGCGTCGGCAGCGACCAACGGGTGCACGACGTGCAGCACGCCCCGGTCCACCCCGCGACCGCGCCCGGAAGCCGGGGCCTCGCGCTCGGATGGGCCGGGGACCTCGTCCTCGACACCGAGGCGCTGCCGGGCCTCCTCGAGGCCCTCGCGCCCGCCGCCGCCCGCGACGACGCGGACGTCCTCGATCCGCTCGTCGAGCGGTGGCGCGTGATGGCCTACGACGTGCTCGACAACCGGCTCCCCGGCCGCACGGACGGCGGGGGCGCGTACTGGCACGAGGCGACGTCGATCGAGGCGTACTACGACGCCCACATGGACCTCTGTACGCCGCGTCCGACGCTCGATCTCTACAACGCCGCCTGGCCGGTCCGTCCGGTGGCGACGGGACTCGGTCCCGCCAAGGTCGTCGCCGACGCGGCCGGCCGCGCCGGCCAGGCCCTCAACACCCTCGTGTCCGACGGCGCGGTCATTCGCGGCGGCGTCGCGATCAACACCGTCCTCGGACACGGCGTCGTGATCGAGAGCGGCGCCGAGGTGGAGGACTCGGTCCTCCTCGATGGCTGCCGCATCGAGCGCGGCGCCCGCGTTCGCCGCGCGGTCGTCGGCGCGGGCGCGGTCGTCCCCGAGGAGGCGCGGATCGGCTACGACCTGCCGGCGGCGCCGCCGTGGCGCGCGATGTCGTCGGGTCTCACCATCGTACCATCCGAGCTTGCCGACGCGCGCTGACGATCCTTCCCTCCGCACGTCGGCTCGGTATACTCGCCGATTCGGCGCCGCCGCGGACGGCGCGCGCCGTGCGACCGCCCACGCCATGGAGCCGACGGCCCCCGCCGCGATCGAGATCTTCGGTGCCCGCGAGCACAACCTGAAGGGCATCGACGTCCGCGTCCCGACCCCGGCGCTCACGGTCGTCACCGGCGTCTCGGGCTCCGGCAAGTCGTCGCTCGCCTTCGACGTGCTCTACGCCGAGGGGCAGCGCCGCTACGTCGAGAGCTTCTCGGCCTACGCGCGCCAGTTCCTCGACCGGATGGACAAGCCGCACGTCGAGCGCATCGACGGCATCCTGCCCGCGATCGCGATCGACCAGAGCCGGCCGGTGAAGACGTCACGGTCGACGGTCGGGACGATGACCGAGCTCCACGACTACCTGAAGCTGCTTCTCGCGAAGGTCGGCGTGCCGCACTGCCGGCGCTGCGGGCGTCCCGTCGCCCGCGACTCGGCCGAGAGCGCCGCCGACCACCTCCTCGCCGAGCACGCCGACGCCCGCGTCCTCGTCACGTTCTCCCTCCCGACGCCCGCCGACCTGCCCGCGGCGACCATCCGCGAGGGCCTGCTCGCCGGCGGCTTCGTCCGCGCGCTCGGGCCGGCCGGCGTCGTGGAGATCGAGTCCGCCCCCGAGCTTCCCGTGGTCGACGGGCTCCTCACCGTCGTGCAGGACCGGCTGCGCGTACGCCGGGCGGAGCGCGCGCGGCTCGTCGACTCCCTCGAGCAGGGGCTCCGGCACGGGCGCGGGCGGGTCGCGGTCGTCCTCGTCGACGACGGCGGCCGCGTCCTGCGCTTCTCGAGCGCCCTCGAGTGCGCGCAGTGCGGCTTCGCGGTGCGCGAGCCCGTTCCGAACCTCTTCTCCTTCAACAGCCCGCTCGGGGCGTGCGAGACGTGCCGCGGCTTCGGGCGCATCATCGACCTCGATCTCGACCTGGTCGTGCCCGATCCGCGCCGCTCGATCGCGGGCGACGCGATCAAGCCGTGGTCGACGAAATCGACCGCCTGGGAGCGCTCGACGCTCCTCAAGTTCTGCCGCCGGCGCGGGATCCCGATCAACGTCCCGTGGGCGGAGCTCGACGAGACGCACCGCCAGCTCGTCCTCGACGGCGAGGGGGTCGGCCGCCGCAGCCGCTACTGGGGCGTCCGGCCGTGGTTCAAGTGGCTCGAGGGGCGGACGTACCGGATGCACGTCCGCGTCTTCCTCTCGCGCTACCGGAGCTACACCCTCTGCCCCGCCTGCGACGGCGCGCGCGTGAAGCCAGAGGCGCTCGACTTCCGCGTCGGCGGGAAGACGATCGCGGAGATCGCCCGCCTCCCGATCGGCGAGGCGGCGGCGTTCTTCGCGAATCTCGCCCTGCCCTCCCGGCAGGCCGAGGAGGTCGCGGGCGTGATCCTCGGCGAGGTGCGGAGCCGGCTCCGCTACCTGGTGGAGGTCGGGCTCGAGTACCTGACGCTCGACCGGCAGTCGCGGACGCTCTCGGGCGGCGAGCTCGAGCGCGTGGACCTGACGACCGCACTCGGCTCCTCGCTGGTCAACACGCTCTACGTCCTCGACGAGCCGTCGATCGGACTCCACCCGCGCGACACGGAGCGCCTGACGCGCATCCTCCACCGGCTGCGGGATCAGGGGAACGCGGTCGTCGTCGTCGAGCACGACCCGACGATCATCCGCGCCGCCGACCACGTGATCGACCTCGGCCCGGGTGCGGGCGAGCGCGGCGGCCAGGTCGTGTACGCCGGCCCCGCCGCCGAGCTCGCCCGCGCGCGCGGCTCCCTCACCGCCGACTACCTGAGCGGCCGGCGGACGATCCCCCTGCCCCGCAAGCGACGGCGGCCGGTCCCCGGGCTCGCGCTCGGCATCCGGGGAGCGGCCGCGAACAACCTCCGCGACGTCGACGTCGACGTCCCGCTCGCCTGCTTCGTCGTCGTGACCGGCGTGTCGGGGTCCGGGAAGTCGACGCTCATCGAGGACGTCCTCTACCGCGGCTTGAAGAAGCGGCGCGGCGAGCCCGTCGGCGTTCCCGGCGCGTGCCGGGCGATCGAGGGCGCGGAGCGCGTCGCGGAGGTCGTGATGGTCGATCAGGCGGCGATCGGCTCGACGCCGCGCGCGAACGCCGTCACCTACCTCCGCGCGTTCGACGGGATCCGCGCGTGCTTCGCGCGCACCGAGGAGGCGCGCCTCCGGGGCTACACGGCGGCCACCTTCTCGTTCAACGTCCCCGGCGGGCGCTGCGAGACGTGCACCGGCGAGGGGTTCGAGAAGATCGAGATGCAGTTCCTCTCGGACGTCTACGTCCCGTGCGCCGAGTGCGGCGGTGCCCGCTTCCGGCCGGAGATCCTCGAGGTCCGCTGGCGGGGGCGCTCGATCCGCAACGTCCTCGACCTGACCGTCGCCGAGGCGATCGGGCTCTTCGCCGACGCCCCCGACGTGGTCGCGCGCCTCCAGCCGCTCGCCGACGTCGGCCTCGATTACCTCCGGCTCGGCCAGCCGCTCTCGACGCTCTCGGGCGGCGAGGCGCAGCGCGTGAAGCTCGCCGCGCACCTCGGGCGCGAGTCGAAGCCGCACACGCTCTTCATCTTCGACGAGCCGACGACGGGCCTCCACCTGGCCGACATCGAGCGCCTCCTCGCGTGCTTCGCGCGCCTCGTCGAGCGCGGGCACTCGCTCGTCGTGATCGAGCACAACCTCGAGGTCGTGAAATGCGCCGACTGGGTGATCGACCTCGGCCCCGAGGGCGGGGCGGCGGGCGGGCGCGTCGTCGCCGTCGGTCCGCCCGAGCGCATCGCGGCGACGCCCGGGTCGGAGACGGGCCGCTTCCTCCGCGCGGTCCTCGCGCCGCCGGAGACGGTCGCCGAGCCCACGCCCGCCCGCCGGTTCACCGGCACGGCGAACGACGGGCAGATCCGCGTCGTGGGAGCCCGCGAGCACAATCTCCGCGACGTGAGCCTCGAGCTGCCGCGCGACCGCCTCATCGTCTTCACCGGCCTGTCGGGTTCCGGGAAGTCGTCGCTCGCCTTCGACGTGCTCTATGCCGAGGGCCAGCGGCGCTACATCGACAGCCTGTCCGCGTACGCGCGCCAGTTCCTCCACGTGATGGCGAAGCCCGACGTCGACCTCCTCGCGGGGCTCCCGCCGACGGTCGCGATCGAGCAGCGCCTCTCGCGCGGCGGCCGCAACTCCACCGTCGCCACGATCACGGAGGTGTCGCACTACCTCCGCCTGCTCTTCACGAAGCTCGGCGTCCAACACTGCACGGGCTGCGGGGCGCCCATCGAATCGCAGACGCGCCGGCAGATCCTCGACCGCCTGCGGCGGGAGCTGCGCGGCGAGCGCGTCACGCTCCTCGCACCCGTCGTCCGCGGCCGCAAGGGCTACCACAAGGAGGTCCTCGCGGGCGCGCGCAAGCTCCGGCTGCGCGAGGCGCGGATCGACGGCCGCGTGAGACCGCTCGCCGGCGTGCCGCTCCTCGACCGCTACCGCGAGCACGACGTCGACCTCGTCGTCGGCGCCGCCGACGTCGGCGCCCCCGGCCTCGACGAGCTGCTCGAGCGGACGCTGCGGCTCGGGGGCGGGTCCGCCGTCGTCCTCACCTCCGAGGGGGAGCGGCTCTACTCCGAGCGGCTCTTCTGCGCCGCGTGCGGCCTCGGCTTCGAGGCGCTCGACCCGCGCCTCTTCTCGTTCAACAGCCGCCACGGCGCGTGCCCCGAGTGCCGGGGCGCGGGCGCGGGCGTGGTCGTCGACCCCGACGCCGTGCTCGATCCGGGACGTCCGCTCGCCGACGGCGGCATCCCGCCGCTCGAGCGACCCGAGCGGCGCGCCGCGAAGCGGCGTCTGCTCGCGGCGCTCGGGGCCGCGGGCGTCCCGCTCGACCGGCCCGTCGCGCGCCTCGCCGCCCGGCACCGCCGCCTCGTGCTCCACGGCGTCGGCGGTGCCCCCGGCGTGCTCGCGCTCGTTGCCGAGGCGCTCGAGGACGCGGACGCGCCCGATCTCGACGCATTCACGGTCGAGCGCCCGTGCGCGGCGTGTGGGGGGCAGCGGCTCAACCCCCGCGCCCGGGCCGTCCGTCTCTGCGGCCACACGATCGGCGAGATCCTCGCGCTCCCCGTCCTCGACGCGGAGCGCCTCGTGCGGGGCCTCCGCTTCGACCGCCGCGAGGCGGCGATCGCGGACGGCGCGATGAAGGAGATCGTGCCGCGGCTCGGCTTTCTCGCCAAGGTCGGGCTCGGCTACCTGACGCTCGACCGCCGCGCGGACACCCTCTCCGGCGGCGAGGCGCAGCGGATCCGGCTCGCCGCACAGCTCGGGTCGAACCTGCGCGGTGTCTGCTACGTCCTCGACGAGCCGACGATCGGGCTCCACCCGCGGGACAACGCGATGCTGCTCGACACCCTCGAAGCGCTCAAGCGGCGCGGCAACACGGTCCTCGTCGTCGAGCACGACGAGGCGACGATCCGCCGCGCGGACCTCGTCGTCGACCTCGGCCCGGGCGCGGGCCACCACGGCGGGACGGTCGTCGCGATCGCGCCGCCCGCCGCCCTGTCCGCCGTCCCGGCCTCGCTGACGGGCCGCTACCTCGGCGCGCCGCGCGCGCGGCTCGGCCCCACGCGGCCCCTCGGCGACCGGCCGCGGCTCGTCGTGCGCGGCGCCGCCGAGCACAACCTGCGCGGCATCGACGTGGCCATCCCGCTCGGCGCGTGGACGTGCGTCACGGGCGTCTCCGGCTCCGGGAAGTCGACGCTCGTCCGCGACGTGCTCTACAACGCCGTCCGGCGCGCGCTCGGGCTCACGGCGGGACGGGTCGGCGCGCACGCGGGCCTGGAGGGCGCCGAGCATCTCGCGCGCGCCGTCGAGGTCGACCAGACGCCGATCGGTCGCACGCCACGCTCCACCCCGGCGTCCTACGTCGGCTTCTTCGACGACATCCGGCGGCTGTTCGCGCAGGTCCCGGACGCGCGCCTGCGGGGCTGGGACGCGGGCCGGTTCTCCTTCAACCTGCCCGGCGGCCGCTGCGAGGCGTGCGCGGGCCAGGGGCGGCTCCGGATGGAGATGAGCTTCCTGCCGGACGTCTACGTCGGCTGCGACCTCTGCGGCGGCCGGCGCTTCACGGACGAGACGCTCGCGATCCGCTGGGCCGGGCGGACGATCGCCGACGTGCTCGCGATGACCGTCGAGGAGGCGCTCGCGTTCTTCGCTCCGCATCCGGCGATCGCGCGCTGCCTCGCCGTGCTGAACGACATCGGGCTCGGCTACCTGACGCTCGGGCAGCCGAGCAACACGCTCTCTGGCGGCGAGGCGCAACGGATCAAGCTCGCGTACGAGCTCTCCAAGGCCTCGCGCGGCGCGACGCTCTACGTGCTCGACGAGCCGACGACCGGGCTCCACTTCGCCGACACCGATCGGCTGATCGCCGCCCTCCACCGCCTCGTCGACCTCGGCAACACGGTGGTGACGATCGAGCACAACCTCGACATCGTGAAGGAGGCGGACTGGATCGTCGACCTCGGCCCCGAGGGAGGCGCGGGCGGCGGCCGTGTCGTCGCTGCCGGGCCGCCGGCGGCGGTGGCGACCGCGGCGGAGTCGCTGACGGGGCGGTGGCTCCGGGAGCTGCTCACGCCCCCGTCGGCGGCGTGAGCGGCATCCCCCGGCTCAGCGCGGCTCGGTCGGGGCCTCCTCGGCCCCCGTCTCGGTCTCGTCCGCGGTCAGGTTGAACGCGGGCACCGGGGCCTCCTCGCGGCGGGCCTGGAGCGCGGCGATCTCCTCGCGCAGGCGGCGATTCTCCGCCTCGAGCGCCGCGATCCGCTTCGCGGCCGCGTTGCGTCCCGCGCCCTTCGCCGCGGCTTTCCGGCCGCGCTGCCGCGCGGTCGTCCGCGCCACGCGACCCTTCGTTCTCCCCTTCGCTTTCTTCGCCTTCCGCTGCGCCATAGCCGCTCCTCGCCCCTCGCGGGCCGTCCGCCCTTCGCACGCCTCCGGCACGTGCTTGGGCGGGCTTGTACGCCGCGCGCGGAAGGTTCGCAAGCTCGCGGGCGAGCTTCCCGGCGCGCAATGCTCGTGCCCCCTGGCACACCGGTTGCCACCATGCGGCGGAACGCCGTCGATACCTCCACGAGCCGCCCATCGGTAGTCCACGGGATCGACGAGCCGCACCGACAGCTGTAGCGGAACTCGACAGCGGGAAGGAGGCTTCGGCATGAGCAAGGGGCGGATCCTCGTCGTCGACGACGACCTGATGATGCACGACGCTCTCCGCGACACGCTCGCGGGGGAGGGCTACCACGTGCATACCGTCGAGAACGCGATCCAGGCGATGGCCGAGCTCGAGCGCCAGGAGTTCGACGTCGTGGCCGCCGACCTCTCGCTGCCGCGCGTGAGCGGGCTCGAGCTGCTCGACTCGGTCAAGCGGAGCTGGCCGACGGTCGAGGTGATCGTGGTGACGGGCCAGGGGTCGATCGCGACCGCGGTGGACGCGATC